>JAABUX010000061.1_pt1 | contig 172114 bp, 147 predicted proteins | sample 5561851 | NCBI WGS metagenome assembly JAABUX01 (sample SAMN10711883, study PRJNA513361) | rock metagenome | isolation source: Antarctica rocks | place: Antarctica: Victoria Land, Richard Nunatak red sandstone | collected 2016-01-03
GGCAGACCGGCCCGCCAGCCGGACCACCGTCATACCCAGACCCTAAAATCAACACCAGCAAGGCCAGTCAGTCACCACCCGGCGCCAGCCTCAAGTCCGCGTGAATGATCAGGGTGAGGTGGACCGGGACGGTGACGTCATCTTCTTCGCCGCGGCCGGCAGCGACGAGCCTTACGTCTTGCGATTGCGCGCCGCGCCCGAGAAGTACCTGGATGTGGCTGCGTTCGGCGCCCGTAACCGGGGTGATGTTGATGCGCTGGCCGAGACCCTGCTGTCCGCCGGCGACCTTCGGAGCTGGTAACGCCCGGTGACGGTTATGGCCTGCGCTTTTTTGACCCCGACGGCCGGCTCATCGAGGTTTCGGCAGAGCTGACGCCGCGAGTCGCACGGCAGCTGGAACCCGGCGAGTCAATCCCCCGCAAGGTCAGTCATGTCGTGTTCAACAGCGGTCAGATCGAGACGACCGTCGCCTTCTACGAGCAGATGCTCGGCTTCCAGGTCATCGACTGGCTGGGAGATGTCATGGCGTTCCTGCGCGTCGGCGTGGACCATCATGTGCTGGCCATCACCCGGGTGCCGCACTCGTCGTTCAATCACATCGCCTTCGACATGCGCGGGCTGGAGGAATACCTGCGCGGTACGGGGCGGCTCATGCGCCAGGGTGTCCGCCCGGTATGGGGACCAGGGCGGCACGGGCCGGGCGACAACACGTTCTCCTATTTCGTCGACCCGAACGGCAACGTCGCTGAATACACCTCGGAGCTGCAGCAGATGCGCCCGGGCGATCCCTACTGCGGCAGGGAGTGGGCCACGACCGCGGCGGACAATGACCAGTGGGGAACCGGCGGCCTGATCGAGGAATTCCTGCCCTTCGCGATGAACCAGCCGGATCCCCTGCTGTGGACCCCGTCCCCGATCTGATGCGTGAGGAGACCGCCATGCGGGCGCAAGTCGACAGGTCGCGCTGCGAAGGCCACGGTGTCTGCGAGGAACTCGCGCCCGAGGTGTACCGGCTAGACGATGAAGGTGAGCTGGTGATCTTGCATGACCAGCTGCCCGGCGAACTGGTCCGCAAGGCGGAGACAGCAGCCAGGCTCTGCCCGGTGGCGGCCCTGAGCGTGGTGGAATGACCGTCGGCAGCTGGGTGAGCGAGCGAGATGGCCGCCCTGAAGGAGCATCGTGACCAGGACTGTTGCCAGCTCGTCCCTCGACCTGTTTTCCGATGAGCTGATCCGCGAGCCGTACGAGGCCTACCGCGAGCTCCGCGAGACTGGCCCGGTTGTGTGGCTCGAATCCGCGCAGGCCTGGGCCATCACCCGCTACGCGGAGGTACGCGCAGCCACTGAGAACTGGCAGGAATTTTCCTCCGCCGCAGGGGTCAGCCTGACTCCTTACACCAACGAAACGCTGCGTGGCACCACCTTGGCCAGCGATCCGCCGTTGCACGACGAGCTGCGCAGCACGGTCGGCGAACGGCTCACCCCGCGCGCGCTGCGGCCGATGCGCGAGAGTATCCAGGAACTCGCTGACACGCTCGTCTCGCGGCTCGTCGAGCAGGGCTCCTTCGACGCTATCCGCGATCTCGCCCGGGTGCTGCCGCTGCGCGTCGTGCCGGACTTCGTTGGATGGCCCGGTAACGTGCGGGACAAGCTTCTGCCGTGGGCTGCTGCTGCCTTCGACACCATGGGGCCGCAAAACGAGCGCTGCCAGGCGGCGCTCGGTGGTCGTTACGAGATGTTCCAGTACGCTATCGGGCTCAGCGAGGCCGGTGATTTGCTGCCTGGAAGCCTCGGCGCCGGGATCATCGAGGCCAGGGACAGCGGAGCGATCGCGCCGGTGCAGTGCCCCGCGTTGCTCCTGGATTACCTGGTGCCCGCCCTGGACTCGACCATCAGCTCCGTCGGTAACGCGATATGGCTGTTTGGCGCCCATCCCGACCAGTGGGATCTAATCCGGTCTGACCAGTCCCTGATCCCCAATGCCTACAACGAGATCCTGCGGGTAGAGTCGCCGATCCGGGGCTTCACCAGGGTCACCACCGGCGCGGTCGAGGTCGGCGGAACGACGATTCCCGCGGGCGACCGTGTCCTGCTGCTATGGGCTTCGGCCAACCGCGATGAGCGCCAGTTTCCGGAGCCCGACCGCTTCGACGCTACGCGCGGTAACGCCAACTCCCACCTGGCATTCGGATTCGGCATCCACGGCTGCGCCGGTCAGGGCCTGGCCCGGCTGGAAGCCCACGCGGTGCTGAGCGCCCTGGCCAGGCGGGTGGCCCGGTTCACGATAGGCGAAGCAGTGCCGGCTATTAACAACGTGATCCGCGCCCTTGATTCCCTGCCCGTGCAGATACAGTGACAGCGTGTGCCCGTGGGCGGCGAGTGCGTCAGCTTTGGCCGCCAGGCCGGCTACGCACGGGTGCGGTAAGCAGACGGCCGGTGCGCGGGCCATTGCGCTAAGGCTACTCCGTCCCGGCGGGGAAGTGCGTGCTTCCGGCCGGCTGGCTCACTCGCCGGTCGCGCCGCCAGCCAGCTCGGTGACCACGTCCAGATGACCAAGGTGCCGGGCGTATTCCTGCACGAGATGAAACAGGATCCGCTCCAGGGCCGGGGGAGCGGCGCCGTCCCACCGCTCGCCGGGCTGGCCGATGTCGGCGAGATCGTGCGCCTGCACGATGGCCCTGGTCAGGGTGCCCTGACTGTTCAGCGCTGCCACCAGCCCGGCGAGCGTCTCGTCCGCGGCGACGTGCCAGCGGTCGTCCTTGCGATCACCCCACGGGTCGGCGGCCGCACGGCCTTCGAAGCCCCACTCCAGCCATCGCAGCTCCACGTAGCGAAGGTGCTTGAGCAGCTCGATCGGCGTCCAGCCGGACGGCAGCCTGCTTGCGCGCAGCTCGTCGCCGGAAAGCGACTCCAGCTTGCGCACCAGCTGAGAGCGGAAATAGTCCAGGTAGCCGAGGAAGACCTCGGATCGGGACGAGACGGGAGTGGTGGGCTCGGGAAACGGCAGGCTCATGCCCCCAGGATGCTGCTTCGCCCGGACAGCGATACGAGCGCCCGCCACCGGGCGCGGCCGACCCCAGCTCGAGCTGGTATCGCTATTGTTTCGCGCCAATTCCACTACCCTGCCACGCCGCCGAGCTGATCAAGCTCGGCACCGAAACCGTCATCGTGGTCCCCGGCGCCTACCTCCGCGAGACTGACCATTTCGTCCCCGCCAGCAGACTCGCGACCAGCAGCGTGCCGCCGAGTACGACGGCCGCTACGGCAGATGCGACGCCGCGGACAGCTGCGCGACACGATGGACTCGAGCAGGCACCAAGAGATCGCAACGCCATCTGCGCGGCAAGCCGTAGATCACCAGCCTCGGCGCGATACGGGCACGGGTGGGCAGGCTCACCAAAACCGGGCAGACGCGGAGGTCTGGTCGCTACCAGGCGTAGGCCTCTGGTGCGGCTCCGCTCGGTCCGGGGAAGATCTCATCAAGGGTCGCGAGGGCCGCCTCGTCAAGGGAGACGTCCAGGGCGGCAAGCGACGAGGCCAGCTGCGCACCGGTGCGCGGCCCGATGATGGCGCCGTCACGGTCTTGTTATGCAGCAGCCACGCGAGCCCGACGGCGGCCGGGTCCTCGCCGCGCTTATCGCAGAACTCCTCCCACGCCTCGATGGCCGGGCGGTTCTTGTCCAGCCTCTCCTGAACCCGGGCGTCGGCGGAGCGGCCCGCTTTCTGCTTGCGCAAGATCCCGCCGAGCAGACCGCCGTTCAGCGGTGACCAGGGAATGCGGCCGAGGCCGTATGCGTCGCAGGCGGGGAGCACCTCCAGCTCGACCGTGCGCTGCATCAGGTTGTAGTAACTCTGCTCCGACACCAGCCCGACAGAGTGCCGGCGGCCGGCCTGCTCGTTCGCCCGGGCGATGCCCCAGCCGGGGAAGTTCGAGGACCCGACATAGAGGATCTTGCCCTGGGTCTTGAGGACATCGAAAGCCTCCCAGAGCTCATCCCACGGGGCATCGCGGTCGATGTGGTGCATCTGGTAAAGATCAATGTGATCGGTCTGCAGGCGCCGGAGCGAGGCCTCGCACTTGCGGCGGATCGCCAGCGCTGAGAGGAACGTCTCGTTGGGCCAGTCGCCCATTCCGCCGTAGAGCTTGGTCGCGATCACCGTCTTCTCCCGGCGATTACCGCCCTTCGCGAACCACCTGCCGATGATCTGCTCGGTGAGCCCCTCGCCGGTCTTCCAGCCGTAGACGTCCGCGGTATCGAAGAAGTTGAGGCCGGCGTCGTGCGCCGCATCCATGACCGCATAGCTATCTTCTTCTGAGGTCTGCGGTCCGAAGTTCATCGTGCCGAGGCACAGGGGGCTGACGCGCAGCCCCGTGCGTCCGAGATGACGGTAATCCATGTCAGCCGACTTTTCTGCAGAGTGTGCCCGCGGCGGCGCGGCGGGCATCATTGACGTCACTGATAGCCATTAGATCAGGGACCATGCTCCCGGCCACCTACGGCGTGAGCCTGCCGGTTCAGGACGTCTTCTCCGGCCCGACGATCGCGGAACGGGCCGAGGCTGTCTCCGGCGACCTGGCTTCCGGGGTTCGCCTTGGACTAGTCCCGGCACGCTGAGTGGACGCGCACGGCGACGAGGACCTGGACGAGCTGCTGCGCGCCGCGCTTGCCCAGCGCAACCGGCGCCAGGCGGCCGCGGGGGACGCCCCGATTCGTAACGGCCGCGGCGATAGGAGTTCGTCGTTTGAAGAGCAGGCAGGCGACCTAGAGCAGCATCCGGCCGGGCGAATTTGCGCTGCTACTCGAGTGCCTGCGCGACGAAGCCCCCGCGGTGCCTGGCGCTGGCGCTGGCACCTCAGTTGAAGCGCCTTGAGCGACAGCACCTCAATTAAGCCCAAACGTGATTATCGGCCGGCGTCCTTCCGGATCTGCCAGACCGTAGACGGCGCCACCGTGACGCCCAGCGTTCACGCTGGCGACGGCAAAACTGATGTCACAGCATCAAGATCTCGGTGTCCTTTCACCCACTCCTGCCGCGGCAATCCCAGCGGCGACACGCGCCACGATGTTCCGCCAGATCGACTGGTATATAGTCGGGCAGCTCCGTGCCGCACGTACGGATTGAGAGGGGATGGGGAACGGGCCTTACAGGCACAGCGCCCCTGAATACCCGGCGGTCATCCTGAAGGTCGGGTTGAATCGCGGACCGCTGCTGTTACGGCATGGGTTTCTCAGCCGACGACGTCTCGAGCGCCGATGATGAGGATCTCAGGGGCCAGCGCGGGCGCTGCCGCTGGTGCACGAGGCCGCAATTTTGTCGCCCGTATGCGGTTTGCCGCCCCAGGCGGCGTGGCCGGGAATGCCCGGTGACCGTGCACTGCGGATCGGCCAGCTCACGACCGTCGCAGGGGATTGACGACGCCGAAGGCTCCGGTGAGAATCGCCGGATCGGCAAAGGGGGCGCCCGGCCCGTGCGTGCGGCGGAAGTTCTCGACCAGGCCGGCGAAGGAGGGATCGGTGGTCACCCGGTAGGCGGCGAGCAGGTTCACCCGCTCGGGCGTCGACTGGTCCTGCTCGGCCCGCAGTTCCGGCGAACGGGCGAGCAGGAACATGCCCTCCACGGTGTAACCGCGCTCGAGCCAGCCTTGCCAGATCGCGTCCCGATCGCCCTCCTGCCCGGTGAAGTGAAAGACCGCACGGGGCCGCGGGCCGGCCGGCGGCGCAACGCCCAGGACCGGGCCGGTGCGCAGCTCGACGCGGCTCCCGGCCAGGTACGCCACGCCGATTCCCTTGCGGACGCAGAAATTCAGCGCCTCTGCCGCGCCGTCGACGATTGACTCGCCCTTGTCGTTCAGCGACGTATTGCAGAGCATCGGCACCCCGGTGGCGGTGCGGAACGCGTCGATCGCCTCGTAGAGCAGCGGATTCAGATTCCGGCGCAGCACCTGGTGCCGCGCCGAGCCGTCCATGTGAACGATGGCCGGCACCTGGTCGCGCACGTCGGCGCGCACCTGCACGGCCTCCAGCATGTACGGCGAGTCCCGGTCCGAGACGAACCAGTCGGCGACGTACTCCGCGAGCACCACCGGGGCGACCGGGCGCCACCACTGACGCTGCTTGCACTCGTTGAGCTCATCCCTGATCTTCAGTGAGCGGGGATCGCCGAGCAGGCTGCGGTGCCCGAGCGCCCGGGGGCCCATCTCGGCCCGGCCATCGACCCAGGCGACCATGCCGTCTTGCACGTCCGACGCGAAGCGCCGCGGCGCGAAGCCGCTCACAGAGAGGACCCAGGGCTGGAATTCCCTGAGCGCTTCGTCGACATCGGTGACATCCCGCCCGCAGTAGGCCGACGGTATCCGCACGTCGGCCGCATCGAAGACGCCGCTGCCGTAGAGGCCGAGCAGCCCCAGGCCGATCCCCTGCCCTGAGTCGTTCGCGCACGGCGGCGTAAGCAGCCCGCGGAAGCCGAACCGGTCCATCAGCAGCGTGTTGGTCGGGCAGTTGAGCGCGTAACCGCCGCTGGTGGACAGGTAGCAGTCCGCCGGCCTGACCCGGCCGAGCTTAAGCAGCCGCTGCACGTTGCGGATCGCGACCAGCTCGGAACAGCGCTGCACGACCTTCATCACCGCGCTGCGCAGGTTCTCCTCGCGGGAGAAGGCGCTGTCCTGCTGCACCGAGTCGAGCTGCGCCTCGGCTTCCGCCACGATCGCCCGCAGCAACGCGAATGATGTCTTCCACGGCTGTACCTGGCCGCCGAGCAGTGCCAGACCGCTGGTGGCGGCCTCCGCGTCGAACTTGATCTGCGTCGTAGCGGCCGAGGCCAGGGCCATCAGGGTCCCCGGCTCCTGGCCGAAGATGGTCTCGGCCGCGGTGTAAAGCGGTGCCGGGGACTCGACCGCGTCGAAGGTGATCGCGCCGCGGGCCGACGCGCATCCGGCATACCAGAACCGGTTGGGCCGCTTCTCCTGCGCGTAGTCCGGCAGGGCGTCAATCGCCATGCCGATGATCTGCTCCTGCTTGAACAGCCGGGTGTCCATCATCAGGCCGCTGAAAAGATGGGCGAGGCTGTGCACCGGGAAGTCCTGCGCCCCGGCCGGGACCGGCACCGGCTCGGCACCCGGCAGGCCGGGCGTCCCCCAGCATGCGCTGATGTCGGCGAGGGCCAGCCCCTCCTCGGCAAGCAGCGCGGCGAGGAATGACTCAGCGCGCGCGACCGTGTACAGCGGCCAGAAGTGATGTTTCTGCCCGCTGATCCGCTCTAGCTCCCACAGCCGCACCAGCGTCACCGTCCCGCCGTCCAGGCGCCACAGCGCCACGTTCTGATCGTGGCGGACCGAGAACACGGCGGTGGGTCCTGGCGGGGTGAGATAGCAGGACAGGAAGTGTTGCGTCACAGCGGATCCTCTCGATCAGTCACATCTGACGGCTGGCCAGGCGCGCGAACAGGCCGTCCTGGTCGGCGAGCAGCTCCTCGTACCGGCCCTGCTGGACGACCTTTCCCTGGTCGAGTACGACGATCTTGTCGGCGTCGGCGACGGTGGACAGGCGGTGCGCGACGACCAGGCGGCTGGAGTTCAGCTTGCGGGTGGACTCCGCCACCAGCCGCTGGGTCGGGTTGTCCAGCGCGCTCGTGGCCTCGTCGAGCAGCACGATGCGGGGCCGGGAGACCAGGGCCCGGGCGATCATCAGCCGCTGCCGCTGACCGCCGGAGAGAGTATTCGTGCCCTCGGACAGTACGGTCTGCATGCCCATCGGCAGTGCCTCGATGTCCGGGGCGATGCCCGCCATCTCCGCGGCCTCCCAGGCATCTTCAAGCGTGTAGTTGCCGCTTCCGACGATGTTGGTCTTGATGCTGCCGGCCAGCAGGGCGCCGCGCTGGAGCACCACCCCGCACTGCCGGCGGACCGCGGCGACCTCCAGCTCGGCCAGGTCCTGCCCGTCGTACAGCACAGCCCCCGCGGACGGCGACTCGAAGCCGAGCAGCAGCCGCAGCACTGTCGACTTGCCGCTGCCGGACGGGCCGACCAGGGCAACGAACTCACCGGGCTCGACGCTGATCGTGACGTCGTCCAGGACGAGCGCGCCGTCCTCGCCGTAGCGGAAGGAGACGTGGGAGAGCGCGACCCGCCCGGACAGTTCCCCCGGGTCGGCCTGCACGTCGCTCACCTCGGGATCGGCAGTGAGGATCGGCCGCAGCTCCTCCAGCATCGGCACGACGCCCATGGCGGTGATCGCCGCCGAGGTGAACTGGAGCCCGGAGGCGAGCAGCAGGTTGAAGGCCGCGAAGAAAGACAGGAACGCAGCAATCGGGACATGGCCGCGCAGCGGGCCGCCGGCGATGATGAAGATGATCGCGGCGCAGAGGATCGGGAAGGCCGCGTTAAACGTGGTCACGATGTTCTGCACGCGGCGCGCTGCGGCCGCGGCCGTGCGGCTCTCGGCGAACTGCGTGGCCCACACCCCGAAGACCCGGTCCTCGGCCGCCGCCACCCGCAGCTTCGGCATAGCGGTCAGCAGCTGGAAGACCAGCGCCGACAGTGCCTGCTCGCTCTTGTAGAGCCGCCGCTGCCAGCGCACCTCGAAGAACCCGGCTGCCAGCGCAAAAAGCACGCCGATGGCCACCAGCGCGGTGGCGAGCAGCGCCAGCCAGAGATTGTAGAAGTAGACGAGCCCGAGATTGGCCAGCCCGATGAGCATGCCGAGCGCGGCCGTCGTGGTCATTCCGGAGATAATTTCCTGGGCCGCGCTCACTCCCAGCACCGTGGTGCCGAGCTCGCCGGTGGAGTAGCGGGCGAAAAACGAGGCGGGCAGCGAGAGCAGCCGGGTCCAGACGCCGACCTGCATGGCGGCGGTAGAGCGGCTCTCTACCCGCAAGACGGCAATATTCAGCACGATCGACAGCGCGGCCACCACCAGCGCGGAGCCGATCACCACGAGGGAGCCTTCGACGATCAGGTCGCGGCGGGCGTGCGCGACGAACGTTCCGAGCACGACGCCGGTCATGATCGGAACGGTCAGCCCGGCCAGCGAGACCACCACCGCCATGCAGGCGAACATCCACAGGTCGCGGCGGTTATTGCGGATGCCGAATCGAAGCAGCCCGCTGATACCGCGGACCGTGGCGGGCAGCGGCCGGTAGAGCACGGTACCGGTGTTGCGAAGTTCGTCGGCGACCCTGGCGGTGACCGGGACCACCTCGCCGCCCGCGGCCAGGACGTAGCCGCGGCCGACGGGCAGCAGCGCGACCGGGACGTCGCCGATCTTGCGGACCCCGATCATCGCGCCGAGGTCCTGGGCCCACCACTTGCCTTCCAGCCGTATCGTCCGGGTCCGCACTCCGGAGGCGAGGGCGATCGCCCGCAGCGGGTCGAGGTCGCGGCCGTGGCCGCTGCCGGTCACCGGGGCCCGGACGGTGAACCCCTCGCGGGAGGCGACGAGGCGGGCCGCGGCGAGCGTGGGCGGATCGGCGGCGACGTCGGCGAGCCGGATCCGCGCCGCGGTGTCGCGCACGATGGCCTCGAAGCCGTCCGCCGTTCTCGACATCACCGCACTGTCGCGCTGGCGGCGGGTGACGATCATCTCGCGCTCGTGCGCGCGCTGGCGCTCCACCCTGCGGTTGATCACGTAGACCAGCCGGGCAGCGTGGGTGACCAGCCGGCCCCACAGCTCGCCGGCGGCCAGCAGCTCGTGCGGCGACCGGGTGCGCAGCCGGGTCGCGCCGCGGGCAACCAGCCAGTCCCGTTCGGTCACGCAGATGTCGGTGCCGGCCGAGACCTGCCCGGCGACGCCCTCGATCATCTCGACGGCGCCCTCTTCGATCAGCACCCACAGCACGCCGTCGACCGACCGCAGAGCCTGGCCGTCGCTGACCTCGGTGGCCTCAGTGGTGGCGAGCGGCACGAACTCCCGGGGCGGCAGCGCGTCGCGCAGTGCCTCGGCGAGAACGACGATCCCCTGTTCCACCCCGGCGACGAACTGGGTGACCGCCTGCTGGTATTCGTCCGCTGAGAGGGCCTCCTCGGCGCCCGCCGACAGGCTTTCCACGTGCGAGAAGGACAGGTGATACAAGGTCGACCCCGGCACCGGGCGGCCGATGATCCGGTGCCGCGGCCCGTGCGGCGTGCCGATCAGCACCGCGCCGCTTTCCAGCCGGTTCAGGAAGGTCCACCGGCCGTGCGGCCGGCCGTCCGCCATTTCCACGGCGAACAGGTCCACCGCGCCGGAGCCGACGAGCAGCACCTTGCGGACGTCGTCGAAGGCGATGAACCGGCCGGGGCCGAACTCGACCGGCGCCGCCTTGTCGGTGAAGAACGGCGCGAACGGCGGCGGGGTCTCGACTGCCGTCAGCGGGGTCACATCGCCCGCCCGATCCTGACGGCTGGGGCGAGCCTCATGACTCCGCCTCGGCGCTGCGGCGGGACTCGATCAGCGCGGCGTACGCGCCGCGCCGCTCGAGCAGTTCCTCGTGGGTGCCGCGCTCGGCGATCTGCCCGGCGTCGAGCACGATGATCTCGTCGGCGTCCCGGACCGTGGAGAGCCGGTGCGCGATGATGAGGCAGGTACAGCCGCGACGGCGCAGGTTGTCCATGATGACCCGCTCGGTCTCCGGGTCCAGGGCGCTGGTCGCCTCGTCCAGGATCAGCAGGGTCGGGCCGACAGCGAGGGCGCGGGCTATTTCGAGCCGCTGCCGCTGGCCGCCGCTGTAGTTGCGCCCGTTCTCCTCGATCGTGCTGTGGATCCCGCCGGGGCGGGAGGAGACCACGTCAAAGATGGCCGCGTCGCGCATCGCCGCGATCACCGCGTCGTCCGGGATGTCGCTGTTCCACAGGGCGAGGTTGTCACGGACACTCCCTTCGAAGAGCGAGATGTCCTGATCGACGTAGGCGACCGAGGCAGCGAGCACCGTGCGGGGGATCTGGTCGCGGGATTGCTCGTCGATCAGGATCGCGCCCGACCACGGCGCGTACAGCCCGGCGAGCAGCCGGCCCAGCGTTGACTTGCCGCTGCCTGAGCCGCCGACGACGGCGACCCGCCGGCCGGGCACCACGGTGAGGCAGAGGTCCTTCAGGACCGGCTCGGCGAGCGGGTTATAGCCGAAGTTCACCGCGCGCAGCTCCAGGTGGCCGTTGAGGCGTACCGCGTCCTCGCCGTCATCGGGTACGTCGAAGCAGGCCGCCGCCGGGTAGCGCTCCACGTCGTACAGGCGCTTGAGGTCCGCGGTGACGTCCTGCAGCCGGCTGCCGAGGTTGGTCAGCTGAAGGACCGGGCGGCTCAGCGAGGACAGCAGGGTCTGGAAGGAGACGAGGATGCCGATGCTGATCGCCCCGTCCACCACCCGCTCTCCGCCTACCAGCAGGATGAGGCCGCTGTTCAGTGCCGCGAGGGCCGGCGGGACGACGACCAGCACCGCGGTCGGGATACCCAGGCGCTGCTTGGCCGTCACCACCTTGGCGAGGAACCCGGCCCACCGGTTGAAGGCGTCGGGCTCGGAGCCGGTCGCCTTCACCGTCTCGATCAGCGAGAGCGTGGTGAAGGTGGTCGCGGTGAGGTTCCCCCGGTCGGCGCGGAGCGCAACGACCGCGTCGGTGCGGGCACGGGAGACTCCCTGCAGCACCAAGATGTTGAGCAGCGCCATGCCGATCCCGATCGCGGCGAGAGTGACGTCGTAGCGGACCAAAATGGCGGCGTAGAAGACCACGAGCACCAGGTTGATCACCGACAGGGCCAGGTCCCTGGAGAGAATCTCAGCCACCACGTCGTTGCCGGAGACCCGCTTGGCCACCTCAGCCGGCCGGCGTTGCACGAAGAACTCGATCGGCAGGTGCAGCAGGTGCCGGAAGAACCGGGCGGAGCTGACCAGGCCGAGCCGGATCTCCAGGCGCAGCAGGTAGTGCCGCTGCACGGTGGTGAGCACGAGGACTGCCCCCGCCGTTCCGGCCATGGCGATCACGAGCGGCACCAGGTAGTTGTACTGGCCGCCGGAGAGTATCCGGTCGATGAAGACCCGGCTGAACGCCGGCGCCACGATGCCCGGGATCACCAGCAGCAAGCTGGCGAGCAGGACCAGCGGCAGGGCCCGGCCGGACGGCAGCCGGCGCTGCATCAGCGCCGCGCCCACCCTGGTCTGCTTGCCGCCCGGCCGGAAGCCGGGGCCCTTCTCGAAGGACAGCACGATCCCGGTGAAACCGGAGTCGAACTCGTCCCAGTCCATCAGCCTGGGTCCGGCGGCCGGGTCGTTCACTGCCACCACGGTCCTGCCGTACCGGGTGCGGACGCCCTCGACCACCATGAAGTGCTGGAACGCCCAGAATATGATCACCGGCGCGGACAGCCCGCGCAGCGCATCGGCTTCAGCCTGGAATCCCCGCGCGATCAGCCCGTGCGCGCGGGCCGCGGCGAGCAGGGTGGACGCCTTAGCTCCGTCCCGGGAGACGCCGCACAGCACGCGCAGCTCCTCCAGCGGCACAAAGCGCCCGTGGTAGCCGAGGATCATTGCCAGGCTAGCCGCGCCGCACTCGACTGACTCCATCTGGATGATGGTGGGTACCTTGTGGCGCCACCGCGCCGGGTTGCGGCCGGGGCGCAGCGCGGCCGGCGTGGCCGGCTTGCCGGGGTCCGGCGCCTCCGGGCGGGTCCCGCTGTCGACGGTCTGGGTCATCGCGGTCAGCGCCCCAGTACCAGGCTGAACGGGGTCTGGCTGCCGAGGTCGATCGTCGCGGAGACTGAGACCTGGGTGCTCAGCGGCACCGGCGGCCCGTTCGTGGTCGACCATGCGTACCCTGACCTGGTCGCCGGGTCGCGCAACAGGTCGACCAGCACGATCCGCGGGGCCAAGATCGAGGCATAGCTCCGCGCCGCGAGATCACCGCCGACCAGCCCGGAGAGCGCGCCGAAGGTCAGCGGATAGGTGCTGATCGAGCTGACTCGCCCGCGCAGCAGCCCGAACGCCGCCGACGGCGCGGTGGAGACAGACAGGTCGACCGGGTCACCTGGCGCGAGGCTGACCGAGTCGCCTGAGGGCACGAAGACCATCGCCACCACCCTGTCGCCGGGGCTGTCGGTGCGCTCCGCAGTCACCAGGGTGGCCCCGGCCTGGGTCACCTGCCCCACGGTGACCGCCAGGCCGACCACCTGACCGGTGAACGGGCTGGTGACCTCGTGCAGCTTGCCGTCGGCGTCCTGGATCTGGGCGATCGGCGCGCCGACGGTCACCCGCTGGGATGCGTGCACGGTCAGTTCACGGACCATGCCGCCGTAGGGGCTCTGCACGCTCGCGATTCCGCCGGGCCGCGTGAGCAGGCCTGCGGCGGTCACCGTGATCGGCAGGCGGCCCAGGAAGGACCAGGCGATGGCCGCGCCCATAATGATCATCAGCACGAAGACCGCGATCCACCCGCGCGGCGCGGCGAGAAGGGTCGGCGAGTCGAGCTCGTCGGGCTCGCGCATCCGTTGCAGGGCCTTGAACCGGAAGTTCATGTCCCGGCCTCCGGATCGCCGGCCGGGAAGCCGGACGGATGGCGCAGCACTGCGGGACGGCTGCCCAGCACCAGCTCGCCGACGGTGCCCTCGGTGAAGTAGCCGAGTCCGGTGGCGCGGGCGAACTCGTCCGCGTCGCCCCCGCCCAGGCCGCAGACGGCCAGCCCCATCGCCGTGCCGACCAGGTAGAAGGTCTGATAAAGCACGCCGACGTGCTTGAGGATGAGCGGGTAGCCGACCGTCTCGTACTTCCACATGATCCGGCCGAACCGCGCCGAGACCAGCAGCACCACCTGCGGGTCGGAGTCCATCAGCGCGCCAGCCCTGGCGCTGGCGACCAGGGCCTCGGTGGCCGGTCCCGGCTCGGCGGCGAGTTCCAGCTCATGAGCGTCAGCGCGGTAGTGCCAGAGCCCTGGCTCCAGGTCACGGCAGGCAGTTACCAGCGGGTAGACCTCGAGCTCGTGCAGCGCTCCGCCGCTGGGATAGGGGCGCCGGGCGAGCTCCTGGCCGTCAGCGCCGGCGACGGTGCCCAGGCGCCGCACGCAGCGGAAGAGCAGCTCGCCCAGCTGCCCCACGGTGATGGGGCCAGCATCGTCATGCTCGCGGACCGAGCAGCGAGCCTCGATTACCCGGCTGAGCGGTGGATCGCGGAGCGCTATCGCGGGCATGTCCGGCGTCTCGAGCGCGATCCGGCGGGTGCCCCGCGGCGGTGGCGAGGCCGGCAGCGGCGCCGAGCGCCCGGCGCCCGGGTAGGTGCCGCCGTAACCGGCAACCGTGGCCGGGCCACGGCTTCGGGCATGCAGCCACAGGTCGGCCGGGGCCCACTGTGCCGCCTCCGGCTGCGCCGTCTCAGGATCGTCAGCTGGCTGGCCGGCGACGAGCAGCCCGGCGGCCCGGAAGAGCCGCAGCACCTGCCCGATGGCGTCGCCGGACAGGCCCGGCGTCAGCTCGGCGATGGCTGGCGGCCCGCGCCATGCGGCGAGCGCGCCGAGCAGCGCACCGGCAGCGGGGTTAAGGTCAACCGCGAGGTGGCTGCCGGGCGCCCGGACGGCGAGGATGCCGTCCTCGGCTCGCGCGGCCGCGAAGCGGGAGAGTTTCACCGGGACGGCGGGATCAGGCGCCGGGCCCCAGACCGTCCGGCCCCGGCCGACCGGCCGCAGCCGGGCGATTACCCCCGTATCGGTGTGCACGCTGCGCTCGAGCAGGCCCTCTGCGTCGAGGCGGAGCATCACCAGGTGCAGCCGCATCAGGGCGGCAGCGCCGTCGCAGGCGAGGACGGACTCTGCAAGCGCCTCCGGCGTTGTCCCGGCCCCGGCCAGCGACCCGATCACGGCGCGGACGCCGGCGGGCAGTTCGCGGAAACGCAGCGCACCGAACCGGCCGGTGATCAGCAAGCCGGCGCCGTCAGTCTCCGCCGATGCGTCGCGCCGCAGCCGCACGACGGTGCTCGTGGTGCCGGCCAGCACCGCGGTGATCATCCGTTCCTGCCGCTCAGGCTGGGGGAAAAGCTCAGAAGAACACGTTCCACGGGTTCATCCCCTCCTCGGTCGTGGGGTGTGCGAGCTGGCCGGTGCGGACGGGGACGTCGTACAGCCGCCCGGGGCCGAGGCGGCGCCAGAAGTGGCGCATGCCGGGGACGATCACTTTGACCACGCACAGATCCAGGTCAGGCTGGGTCTGGTCGAGCACGATCACCTCAAGGTCCGCGGCCTTCGCGCGGGTGACGCATGCCTGGATGTTCCCGGCCAGATCGTCCCCCGGCGGCGCGGTGAAGTCGCCGAGGCGCGTCGCGAGCCGGGACGGATCGGGCAGCAGCCACGGTTCGCTCTCCACCCGCGCTTGCTGGCACCAGGCCAGTGTCTCCGGATCGTCGGTGCGGTAGAGGGTGCCGCCGCCGGAGTCCCGCCGGTCGACAAAGGGCAGGAACTGGTTCACCTCGGTCAGTGCCCGCATCGCGGCGATCGCCGGGTCCGGGTGGGCGCCGAACCCGACCATGATGTCCTGCACGTCATGATCGCGGCGGGAAAGCGCGGCAAAGGCGGGAATGCCCAGATCGGAGGTGATGTCCAGGACCCACAGATCACGATCCATCGCAGCGTAGGCCCGCCGCAGCGTCTCGACGTAAGGATCCTCGAGCGAGTCCAGGTCGAACGCGGGACGGCGCAGCCGGTTGTACCACCACAGCGCGACCGCGTCCCGCTCGACAACTTCGCAGAACCCCTGCAGGATCGCCTCTTCAAGGGTGTTCCCGCTCGCGCCGCCGTTGGAGTCGCCAACGCAGAAGAAGTGACGGGCCAGGTCGGGATGACCGTACCAGGCGTACCCGGTGGGCACGAGCCGCTCCGTGTCGCGGGTAAGCGACCACCCTGCCGACCAGTCGAGGATCAAATCGGTGCGGAACGGCTCGGGCACCAGGTGCAGGCGGTGCGTGGGGTCAGCGTTCCATTTTTCCCGGCCGGCGAACTGATCATCGGAAAAGAGCAGGAGTTCCTGCACGTGCAGGGCAGTGGCTGCATCCAGATCGTCATAAGCTGCGCGCACAACCGATTCTCCGCCGCGCCACACCGCCGAGTAGCGTTCTATCGCCTCGCAGACCGCGCTGACTTTCGCCTGGATCTCGAAACGGCCTTTTCCCCCGCTCTGGCCGCGCATATTGCGGCGCAGCAGATCCATGTTGTCGTTGACCATCGCAAAATTGTGGCCTGCGGTAAAACTGTAGGTAACGCCGTTGCTCGTCTCCTCGTGCGCGCCCAGCTTGCTGATGGCACCGAGGTGCGGGCTGATGTGGTGCTTGAGCCGGTCAAAGGTGAGCTGCGGTGGCTGGATCCGGTATCCGCCGTCTGTGACGTGCCGGGCCGGGCGGGAGGTGAGGACTACCTTTGCGCCCCGCTCGCTTGTCAGCCGCGGGTCGCCGCATGCAGCGCACTGCGGCCGGAGTACCAGCGTGTGCTCGGTGGTCTGCAGCGTGGTCAGGTCGAGCGTCAGCATCCGGCCGGCCAGCGCGGCGGACTCGCCGGTCGCCGCGATCCGCAGCACCTCGGTGGCGAGCAGCCCGGTGAACGCCTGCCGCCCGGCCGGGAGCATCGCCGCGGCGCCCTGGCGCGGCACCGTGTCGCCGCGCTTGCCCATCAGGTACCGTTCCACCTGGCGGTTCTCCGCGATACGCTGCGCCATGCAGGCCCAGCATCCGGTGCGGCCCGGCTGCAGGTACGGTCCGAGCCAGGGCGTGACGCCGCCCGGCCTGGCGATGAGCCAGGGGCGGCCACGGGCCAGCCGGGTCTCGTTAAGCCGCTCAAGCGCCGGGTCAAGGTAATCCTCGGCCACCACGACGAGGAGAGCAGACTGGCCGGCGGCATCGTGATCCTGCGTTACCCGCAGGTCGCAGTCGCGCAGCGCGCGGGCGAACGGGTCGGCGTCGACGCTGCCGACGCCGAGCAGCGCGACATCGGTGGTGGCCGTTGCCGCTGCGACGGCGGTCGGATCGATGTCCTGGGCGTCCCAGAACGCGAGTTCCGCGTCGGGCAGCTCGGGGCGGCCCTCGGCAAGATAGCCGGCCGCCTCGTACCGGCGCAGGGCGCCGAGAACCTGCAGCAGCGGGATGCTCCCGGCGAGCCGCTGGACTATTTCCACGACGTCCGTCCGGCCGTCCAGCAGTGGCAGGAGGGCGACCGGCTCTTCGCCCTGAACCAGAAAATGCCGTTCCTCGGCGATGAGAAAGACCTTATTACCGTCGACCACTTCACGGTGGAAGTGAGCCTTGAGTCGAGGGCGTTCCATCCGGTCACCCCCTATAATTTGCCTGTCCCAGTCGTCGCGCGAATCGCCAACCTCGACCATTGAAGCACTGCGATCCAGGGCCGGTACAGACCTCAGTCCGCGGCGCATACGCACGTCCGAGCGCCTACGCATCCCCGGCCGATACCTACGTTTACCGCCGGGACGGGCCAATTTGGAAAAAATGTCACATATGCTGAACGAGCGTGCCGGGGTACCTGCATCGCGTCGCGAGCGCTACGAGCATGATTAGGGAGGCTCGCCATGACGGTACCGACGCTTCTGCATCGCGAGGCGGAGCTCGCGGTGCTGGACGACGCGCTCGCGGCCGTTCTCGACGGCCGCCCGGCCGTCCTGCTCATCCTGGGTCCCCGCGGCATCGGCAAGACGGCGCTGCTGCGCTCGGCGCTCAGCCGGGCGCCCGAGCACGCCATCGTGCTGCGGGCCCGATGTCATGACGAGGAACGCGGATTCGGGCTCGCCATGGTCCGCCAGCTCTTCGATCCGCTGCTCGATCAGGCCGGCGAAGGTCCCTCCCCGGACCAGTTCGCCGCAGGGCAGCTTCGCGCCACCATCGCCGGGGCCGAGGTTCCGGACGGCGCCGCGCACGATCTGCTGCGCAGCCTCTTCCAGGTCATCCGGTTCCGTGCCGCGGCAAAGCCGGTGATCATCGCGATCGACGACCTCACATCGGCGGATCTGCCCTCGATGCGCTGGTTCAGCTTCGTCGCGCGCCGGCTCGACGGCTTGCCGGTCGTGCTGGTGGCCACACTCAATACTGACGCGGCCGAGGGCGCGCTGGCCGAGCTGACGCCGCTGCCCTACGCGAAGGTGGTGCGGCCCGGCCCGCTCTGCCAGACTTGCGCCGCCGAGTGGGTCGCGCAGGAACTCGGCGCGCCACTGGACAGCGAGCTTGCCGCCGCGTGCAACATCCTCTCCCTGGGCAACCCGAAAGTGCTGCGGGAGCTGGCCAACCGCCTTGCATTGGGCTCCGTGTCCGCTGGCTCCCCGTGCCTGGCCCAGGTACTGGAAATCGGCGCCGCGACGCTCGCGGACACCGTGCTCGACTGGCTCGGCTGCCGGCATCCCGATGCGGTCGATCTGCTCACGGCCCTGGCCGTGCTCGGCCCCAGCGCCGACCTGCCGACCGCCGCGGTACTGGCCGGCCAGGGCGAGTTCCTGGCGGTGCGCGCCCGCGATGTGCTGCGCCGAATCGGTCTCATCGCCGCCGGGCCGCCTGACCGGATCCGGCATGAGCTGATCCGCACCGCGGTGCTCTCCTGGCTTCCTGCGGCGACGCGGCTGAATCTGCACGCCCGCGCCGTGGACCTGCTCACCCAGCTCGGTGCCCCGGCGCGGCAGACTGCGGAGCATCTCATGTCCCTGGGAGTGATCGGAAAGCCGGGTGCGTCGGGCATCCTGCGCGACGCGGCCGCAGACGCGGCGGGGTCAGGTGAGTGGGAGTTCGCCGCGCGCTACCTGCGTCAGGCGCTCACCGAAGCCCCGGATCCGGCGATCACTTTCGAGCTGGTCGGCCAGCTCGGGGGGGTCGACCTGAACCGGGACATCACAGCGTGCACCCGGCACATGCTGACCGCGGCGATCACGGCGAACGGCCCGGCCCGGCGGGCCCAGGCGCTGACGCCCTTCCTAGGCCCGGTGCTGGTGATCAACTCCGGCGCCGCGGCGAGGCCGTTCGTGGACGCTGCGCTGGGGCTCGCCGCCGCCCAGGCCACCCCGCGCAAGCTGCTGCTGCGCTTCAGCTCTCAGGCGCTGCTGTCTGGGCACCCGTCGGGTCTGCGCCGCTCGCTCAGGGTCCTGCGGCAGGGCGGGAACGACCCGGCCGCCCGAGGTTTCCTGGCAGCGCTCGCTGCGACGGTCGCGGTCGGCGGCGGCCATCCGGACAAGGCGATCCGGCTGGCAAACCGGAGCATCAGGGACGACCCGGGCGGTGCCGACATCGGGGTGCTCGGCGCTGCGATGGCGCTGGCCTGGAGCGGGCGTCCCGAGGTGGCGCTCACCCTCGTCAGCCAGCTGATCGAGGTGACGACCGAGGCCAACCGGCGCGCCGAGCGGGCTGTCTGCCTGCTGGCTCGGTCGGACATCGACTACCGGCTCGGCCGCTGGCCGCAGGCGCTGGCCGATGCCCGCGAGGCCATGCGAGAAAGCGCCGCGGTGAGCGCGCCGGGGCTGCGCGCCGCAGCGCAGGCCTGCGCGGCCCGGGCGCTGATTCGGCAGGGACGGGCTGATGTCGCCCGTCGGCTGGTCGCCGCGCGTGCCCCGCCGGACTTGCACCCGCTCGTCTGGGCGATCGTCCTCCAGGCCAGGGGCATGGTAGCCGTGGCCGACGGCGACCACGCCGAAGCGCTCCGCCTATTCCTGGAGTGCGGGCACCGGCTGGCGGTACACGGGATCGCCAACCCGGCCTGCGTTCCGTGGCGCGCCCATGCCGCGGAGGCTTATCTAGCGCTCGGCGAGTACACGGCCGCACGGACGATCGCATCCAGCGGTCCGGATCCGGTGCGGCCGCGCGCCGCCGGACCCGGCGGCCGCCCGATCGCAGCGGCGGCGACCGGCGGCGACGGGCAGCCTGTGCGGCTCACCGCCGGAGAGCGGCGGGTCGTCGCGCTGGTGCTTGAGGGGCTGAGCAATCTCATGGTGGCGGAACGGCTCGTGCTGTCCAAGCGAACTGTCGACACGCATCTGGGTCGCGTCTACCGCAAGCTGGGAATCAGCGGGCGGCCCGAACTCGCGGCCGCCGTGCGGCAGCTCTGAGCGGCCCGGCTACGTCGGCGTCCGGTCGCGCCCCCTGCCCCTCCAGGTCACTGGCGGGCTTGAGCCCGCGCAATCGTGAGCCCGAAGACGGCGCCGCGCGGGTCGCGCAGCAGGACCGAGCCGTCGTCATTCTGGCGCGTGATCCGGGCGCCGGCGGACAATGCCCGCAGCACCGTCCCGGCTAGATCGGCGGTGCCGAAGTAAACCAGCCAGGTCGGCCTGCCCGATTCGTCGCTGACCACGAGTCCTGCGGTGCCGCTGCCGAAAAGGGCTCCGTAGAACTGCCTGGCGACGGACGCAGCGCCGACCCGCAGTTCGTACCGGCAGGCGGAGCCCGGTTCGTCCGCTAGCACCACGCCCGCCGGGCCATGACCCTCCCAGAAGCCGACCGGCGCGCCTGCCGGATCGATCGCCAGCGCCAGCCGCCCGAACTCGCCGACGGCCACTGGCGCCATCGTCACCCGGCCGCCGATGTTCTCGACCGCGGCCAAGGTGGCGCCGAGGTTCCTGGTGGCGAGGTAGATCGTCCAGGCCTCAAGCGGTATAGGGACGGCACCGAACCCCGCGACGATCTCACCGCCGAGCCGGGCGGTGATGCTGCCGGCCTCCTCGGCGTACTCCCAGCCGAACAGGGCGGCATACCACTGCTGCGCCGCGGTCAGGTCGGCGGTGACTCGGTCGATCCAGCACGGAGATCCGTTGCAATAGACGGCGCGGCGCGGCATTCGTCCTCCTGAATCTGGCCGGGCTCAGGCGGCAACTGGCCGATCAGCCTGGCTGCGTCCTCCGTGCCGCCCGCCTCGGGTACCGACAGCCGGTATTTCGGCACCGCGGCGAAGTCGGCACCGGCGTCGGCCGGCCATACTGACGGACGGAATACCCACGGCTCCAACCGGACCCGGTCATCAGGCCCCTGACATAACCGGACCAGGGCGGGGCGTGACAGCCTGGACCTGATCGGCATGATCGGCCCGAGCGCCTCGGGCCGCACCTGGAGCACCTCGCCGCTGACTGGCGAGACGGCGCCCCGGCACATCCAGCGGGGTAGCCCGGCCTCGCGCAGTGCGGCCGCAGCGGCGCCCCTGGCCTCCAGCGGCGCCTGGTATGTCAGCACGGATCCGTGCGCGCGGTCCAGGACGAGCAGGGATCCGGAGACGAACGTCCAGCCGCGCCGGGCCAGCGCGACTGCCACCCCGGCTATGGCTGAGTCGGGACTGCCGATCAGCGCGACCACCGTCTTGTTGTCGCTGGCCAGAACCACCGCTTTGACCACGGCGAGCCGGTCCGGCCACGCGGCGAACGGTGGTACCTGCGGTGGTACGTTGCCCCAGCCGCGGAAGGGGCGGCGGGACAACAGCGTCAGTTTGTCGTCACTCACCAGGATGTCCATCGGCGGGCTATCCGCGGTCGCTCCGAGCGGCAGCTGGCTGCGGGGCGCTGGCGTCCCGGTCTGCCCGGCCGGGTCGTCACCAGGTTTCCCGACCAGCGCCGTCACGAATTCCACATGGAGCCGCGGCGGTGGCACGTCGTACTCGACGGCATGCGGACGCAGCAGGAATCTCAGGTAGGTCACCTGATCCGCGGGCGCGACCTCGATCATCTTGCCGAACAACTCCAGGCGCAGAGCCGACGTCTTCCCTGTTTCCACTGTTTCCCGCTCTTCGCGCTGCCGGGCAGGCGCTTGACGTCATCTGGCCCCCTGTTACAGAATGGGCGCAATGGTGATTGATGTCAATTAATCTGACATGAATACTCTGCGTAGATAGCTGAAAACAGCAGAAATGCCTGCGAATCAGCCAGTGCCCGTGCCGGTGCATCGTGGCATCCGGGTCTTGCGGCCGGCCCGCTTAAGCCAGGTGGCCGGCGATGGCCGGAGCGACCGCCGCCGGCTGTTCAAGCAGGGCCAGATGGCCGGCCGACTCGACCGTGAGCCAGCGGCAGGCCCGGACGAGCTCGCACAGCATCCGGGCATTGTCGGCGAAGACCGGCATGTCCTCGCGCCCGGTCACGACCAGTGTCCGTGCCCTGATCCGCCGCAGGTCCGCTGAAGTGTGCCGGCCGGCGGTGAGCGTCTGCATCGCGCCGTCTTCAAGCTCGCTCCACGCGTGCCGGGCGATGACCGAATGCAGCTGTGCCCGCAGCCGGGGATGACGCTCGGTTCCCCGGAAGATGTCGGGCGGCGATCGCATCCACAGGTCGGTCATGGCTTCCCCCGTCCCGACCAGATGCTTGAGCAGGACCAGCTCCTGATAGCGCTGCTTGGCCAGCGGCTCCGCGCGGGAACCGGCGAGGGTAGGCGCGCCGAGCACCAGCCGGTCGAGAAGGTCCGGGTAGTCCGCGCCGAGCTGCACGGCCGCCAGTGACCCGAACGAGAGCGCCACCATGCGACGGGCCCCCTCGCCGCGCGCGATGTCCGCGATCACGGCGGCGAGCTGCCGCAGCCTCGTCCCGGCTGGCATGGGGTCGGAGCCACCGTGTCCGGGCAGGTCAATACCGACGTGGCGCCAGCCGGGCAGCAACTCCCACAGCGGCCGCCAGGTGCTGGAATCCATGGTGTAGCCATGGACCCACAGCACCGTGGGGCCGCTGCCCCAGGTCCGCGTCGCGATCACGGCAGCCGGCCGAACCGGGCGCAGAACTCGCGGAAGGCCAGTACCGGCTCATCCCGCGCGTCATACTTCGGGACGATGCCCAGGTCGAGGTTCTCCCACAGGACCTGGTCCTCGGCGAGGGCCTTATGGCTGCCCGTGACCAGGGTGGGCAGGTCCGCCTCGTGCCCCGCCGCTACCCCAACCGCCACCCGGACGACGCAGCCGGACCCGGCAGGGACCGCCGCCGTAGTGATCACGTGCCGCTCCTGCGGCGGCCCGAAGTCGGTGACCACCAGGCCGGGGCTGAACGCCCGGGCGAAGAACCGGGCGCGATAATCCCAGCGGACCACGCCGGTCCGCACCGAGTTCCAGCGGACCTCCTGCCTGACCCGTTCGTCCTGCCAGGGCGAGGTCTGCATCAGGAACTCGCCTTCGATGACGAGCTCGCCGTGGCCGCCGGGTCGTGTCTGCATCCCCGCGATCTTCGGGACCTTGTGCAGGGCGGTGAAGTGGTCGGCGTCGAACGCGTTCTCCGCGATCAGCTCGGCAGGCGCGGCGACCGGCTGGACCAGGGCGGCCACGAGCGGGTGGGTAATGCGGAGTGCCTTGAGCGTTTCGCTGAACCCGCGGTCGCCGTCGTCGTCCTGGGACAGCCGGACGAAGACCGCGTCGCCCCACTGGGCCACCTCGTATTCGCGCACGTGCCAGTGCTTGGAGGTGTCGCCGAGCACGATCCGCTTACCGTGGAACGGGCAGATCAGGCAGTTGCCGTCGAGCCTGCCGCCGTGGCCGAGGTGGGCTCCCCGGTGCGGGCAGCTGCCGTCGAAGATCCGCACCCGGCCGTTCTCGCGGACGGCGACCAGCCGCCGGTCGCCGATCCCCAGCGGGGTCACCTCGGCGGTGAGCTCGGAGGAGAACACCGGCAGATACCATCCCGAGTGCAATGTCGTCCCGGTCATTTCCGTGCTACCTCCAGAAGCTGCCCGGCGGCGAGGATGCCGCTGGCGATCGCTCCCTGGACCCACGGCAGCCGGGTTCCGGCGACGGTCGCCTCGCCCGCGAAGAACAGGGTGTCCGCGACCGGGCGCGCCCACGCATCCGCCGCCTGGCCGGCGGCGAACCCCGCGTGGGTGAAGGCCCCGAGGCTGTACCGATCACTGCCCCAGTCAGCCACGGTCGTCTCGACGACGCGGGCCCCAGCGGTCCATGGCATGGCAGACCTGAGGAGGGCGGCGAGATCCCGCGCGCGGCGCACCACCGCGGCGGCGGCGGCCTTGGCCACCACCAGTACCTCGGGACGGCCGGCCCGGCTGCTGACAAACCCGAGCTTGCCGTCGGCGTCGAACACGATCGCGGTGTCCGGGGCAGGCCGGGAGAAGGTAACGACAGCGCAGTAGCCGTCGCCCGGCCGCAACGCTGCGGCGGCCGCCGCCTTGCTGCCCGGCAGGTCCTCGATGAGCAGGCCGCCCGCGCTGACTACGGCGCAGGGCACGGTGATCACTACGGCCGAGCCGGCGGTGACCCCGTCGCCGGTAGTTGCCTCGACACGGCCCCGGTGCCAGCGGATCGAGCTGACCGGGCAGCCCGTCCTGACGTCGAGGCCGCCGGCGAGCCGCCGCGGCAGCTGGTCGAAGCCGCCGCGGACCGCGAACTCGCCTTCGCCGACGTCGTCGCCGCAGTGGGCCGCGGCGACCGCGCGCGTGCTCAGCAGCTCCGGATCAGCGGCCCAGTGCTGCCGGAACCATTCCCGTGCCGCGCTCTCCTCGGCTCCGGACAGGCCGCGGGCCTTGAGCCATTTACCGACGCTGCCGTCGTCCGGGCCGGGTGCGGAGCTGAGCTGCCATTGCAGCGCCCAGGGAGCCTTGCGCCCGCGGGCGAGGACGCTCATGTCCTGGCATTCGCCGCCTACGAGGGCGCGGCCAGCGACGTCGCGGGAGAGTTTCTCAATGTTGCCTTCTCCGGCGATTTCGTGCACCGGGTTGCGCGCTCCGTGGATGACCTGGGCGCCCAGCTCGGCCGCCGGCCCGCCGTCAGCGGGATGGAAGGTCCTGATCCGGCCGCCGACCCGGTCGCGGCCCTCGTACACGACTACCTCGAGGCCGGCGCCGGCGAGCCGGCCGGCGCAGATCAGGCCGCTGATACCGGCGCCGATCACGATGACGTCAGCGGTCATCGCCCTACCGCCGGGCCGCGGCGGAGAGGTTCACCGGGCAGGCGGTGAGCCGCCGTGGCAGCAGGCGGGTGTCCCACGTCAGGTCTGGCGCGGGCTGTGCGGCCAGCCGCCGGGCCAGCTCCGGCAGGAGCAGGGTTCCCACCGACCGCACCAGCTGCGCGCCGAGGCAGAAGTGGGTGCCGCCGCCGAAAGCGAGATGGGGATTGGGCGAGCGGTCGAGGAGGAGATCGTCGGCGCGGTCGAAAACTGAGGGGTCCCGGTTGGCCGCGGCGATGATGACCAGGACCCCCGCGTCGCGGGGCACTGTCGCTCCCGGCGCGGCTCGGCCGCCGGGCAGCGGGATGTCTTCGAGGGCGACCCTCGCGGTGAACGGGATGGGAGCCTCAAGGCGCAGCAGCTCGTCCACGGCGAGGCGCCCCCGGCCTTCGTCAGCCGCCCGCATCCAGTCCAGCGCCGCCGGGCGCGGCAGCAGCCAGAAAAGAGCGTTGCCCACCATCTCGGCGAGCGGCTGCCAGCCGCCTACGACGGCGAGACCGACGATGCCGAGCATTTCGGCGCTGGTGATCCGGTCGTCGGCGGCGAGCCGTGCCGCCGGGCAGTCGCTGGTTTCCCGGTCCAGGTAACGGGTGAGCTCGCCCATCGCAGCGCGCCCTGCCGCGGCACTGGCCGGCCCGGCAAGCGGGTCGAGGTTAGCCGAGGCGGCCTTCGCCATGGCGGCGAACACGGGCCGCTCCCGGGCCGGAAGGCCGAGCAGCCGCGCGAAGACCGCGGTGGCCAGCGGCTCACCGATCGCTTCCACCGCATCGACCCGCCCGGCGAGCGCGCCCAGCAGCTCCTCCAGATCATCGCTAATGCCGCTGAAAACCGATCGGACCGCAGCCGGCCCGAGCAACAGCGAGCCGGGGGCCCGCAGCCGCTGGTGCTCGGGCGGGTCGGTAGTGAGCATCGACGCCGGCAGGTCGTCGTGGCGTGCGCGCTGCCGCTGGCCGCGGGCCGCGGAGAACCGATCGTCGCGCAGCACCGCCGAACTGGCGGCGTGCCCGGTGACCAGCCACATGCCGGAGGGCCGGTCATGGTAGACAGGGGCGTTGCGCTGAAGCCAGTGGTAGGCAGCGAACGGGTTGGCCCGGCCGTCCGGGGCGAACGGATGGGCTATCTCGTCCGGCAGGTCGACGGTCGTCGTCATGGGCCGGCCGGGCCCCGTCGCGTAGGGTTCATAGTCAGCGCACCCTGGCGCTCTTCCAGCGGAACGTCATCGCGGTCAGAACCGCCCCGCCCACCGACCACAGCGTCAGGACCAGCGCGATCCGGCCCAGTTCCCAGTGGGCCGCCGGCTCCACCACGGTGAACGAGTCGGGCAGGAAGACTGACCTGAACCCCTGCGCCATCCACTTCACCGGGAACAGCGCGGCGGTGTTCTGCATCCACCGCGGAAGCTCGCTGAACGGGAAGAAGATCCCGGAGATGAACTGCAGCACGATGAAAACCGGGGTGACCACGGCAGCGGCGGAGCGGCTGTTCGGAATGAGCGCGCTATAGGCAACCGCCAGCAGGGCGCAGGCCACCGTGCCCAGAGCGAGGTCCCAGCCGAGGGTAAGCCAGCGCTGCCCGGTGGACGGCATCGGCAGGTGGAAAAGCGCCACGGCGATACCGACCAGCAGCGCCGTCTCCAGCACGGTCGTCACGATGACCCGGACCAGCTTGCCGGCGAAATAGGCGCCCTTCGGCATCGGCGTCAGCCCGATCCGCCTGAGCATCCCGGAGTCGCGTTCGATCGCGATGCTGATCGCGAGGCCGGAGAAGGCGGTGCTCATGACGCCGGCCGCGATGATCCCGGCCATGAAAACCTGCTTGACGTCGGTGTGCGTGCCCTTCACCGGGCCGGAGAAGATCGACCCGAAGATGACGAGCAGCATCACCGGGAACAGCAGAGTGAACACCAGCGACTGCTTGTTCCGGAAGAATGCCTTCAACTCGACCGAGGACCGGGCCGCCCCGGCGCGCCAGAGCCCCGGCAGCCGGGGCGGAGCGCCGGGCGCCGCCGCGACAGCTGCTTTCGGCCCTGACTGGATAGCAGTCACGATGTGTCACCTTCCGAATTCGGTCTCGCGATTGCGGCGGATCAGCCGGAGGTAGACTTCTTCCAGGCTCGGCTGGTGCACCCGCAGCTCGGGCAGTTCAGTCGTGCCAGCTTCCTGCGCCCATTGCAGCAGCGCGCGTACGACGGCGGACGGCGCCTGCGTCAGCAGGCTCACGGAAGCACCGTGCGACTCGACCGCGCAGTCAGCGGGAAGCTGCGGCAGCGCTCGCCCGTGCAGCTCCGGCGAGCGCAGGAACGAGACAGTCGTCGGCGTGTCGGCCCGGCCGCCGAGCTCGTGCAGCGCGCCGATCTCAACCACCCTGCCGTCGACGATGACCGCTGCCCGTTGCGCCAGCGCCTCCGCCTCGTCCAAGTAATGCGTGGTCAGGACGGTGGTCTTGCCGCGGTCGGCGAAGTACCTGACCATGTCCCAGGCCTCCCGCCGGGCAACCGGGTCCAGGCCAGTAGTCGGCTCGTCGAGGAAGATCAGCTCGGGATCACCGATCACGCCCACCGCAACGTCAAGCCGGCGCTGCTGGCCGCCGGAGAGCGCGACGGCCTGCTTTTTCTGCTGCTCAGCGAGCCCGACCATGTCAAGGACCTGGCCCACTGGCAGCGGCGCCGGGTAGAACGCGGCGAAGTGCTGGAGTACCTCATGCACCGTCAGGTCGAGGTACACGCCGGTGCTTTGCGGTACCACGCCGATCCGGGCGCGCCAGGAGCGGCGGTCCTGCGCCGGGTCCGATCCCAGCACCTCGACGTCCCCGGCGGTGCGGCTGCGGATCCCCTCCAGGATCTCCACGGTCGTGGTCTTACCCGCCCCGTTCGGGCCGAGCAGCGCGAAGACCTCGCCCTGATGCACGTCCAGATCGATTCCGCGGACCGCCTGGTAATTTCCGTAATGCCTCTTCAGTCCGCGGACGGTGATGGGCTGGACCGCGTCGATGACCACCTCTCAGCTCCTTTTTGCTGCTCGGGCATGCCAGCAGTGTGTCACAACGGGCCGCCGGATCCAATACTGCTTTAGCTTCCGGCCAGAACTCAAGGCAGTTGAATAATCGGCTGTCCCGCGTTACATTGCGGGAGACCAGCCCTGGCCGATACGTATATCTGGTACGTATCAGCCTCGCGGTCTCAGCATTTTGCAGGTTGTATTTCTGCATCGGCGTACGTATCGCATACGTAGGCCGACCGTCATTCGGCGTCCGACAGGTGGTCCGCGCATGCACAAGCAACTGGTCCTGCCGCCAGGGCCGGCCGGAGAGGTCGATCTGGAGCGGATGCGGCAGGCGCCGCTGGACTTCGTCACCGAGCTGGCCGGCAGCTACGGGGACGTCACCCGCCACCTGGCGGAGGGCGACACCGTGTACCTGGTGAACCGGCCAGATCTGGCCAGGTACGTGCTCAAGGAGAACGGCGCCAACTACACCAAGGAACGTACCCCGGATGACCACATGCTGCGGCCGCTGCTCGGCAACGGGCTGCTGACCAGCGACGGCGAGGCGTGGGCGAGGCAGCGCAAGCAGTGCGCCCCGGCGTTCCGGCTCGCCGAGGTCCGGACATTTGACGGCATCATCACCGAGGCGGCGCGCGGCCTGCTGGACCGGTGGAGGTCCGCGGCTGAGGCGGGCGTGCCGCTCGCCGTCGACCACCATCTGACTGCGCTGACCCTGACGATCATTACCCGGGCCATCCTGGGTGCCGACATTGACGGCATCGGCGACGGCTTCGGCCGGGCGGTGGATGCTGTCAACAGCTGCATCGGGCATTACGTCCCGCCCGACGACCCGGATCCGGCCGACACTGCCGTACGCCGGGCGGCTTTCAACCGGGCACGGATATTCCTCGACACGGTGACCCGCACGCTGATTGCCTCGCACCGGGCTGCGGGCCGCGGCGCCGGCCACGGCACCCTGCTCGACGCGATGCTGGCGGCCGAGCACACCGGCTCCGACGCCGAGCTCCGTGATCAGGTCCTCACCCTGATCATGGCGGGGCACGAGACCACGGCGAAGGCGCTGACCTGGACGCTCTATCTACTCGATCGGCATCCGGAGGAAGCGGCGCTCGTCCGCGGCGAGGTCGACCAGGTGCTCGGCCGCCGTACCCCGACCGCGGCTGACCAGCCGTTGCTGATCCGGTGCAAGTGGGCGATCCAGGAGGCGATGCGGCTCTACCCGCCGGTCTGGCTGATCTCCCGGCGGGCCAGGGCTGCGGACATCATTGACGGCTACGACGTGGAGGCAGGGACGCTGGTCTGCATCAGCCAGTGGGTACTGCACCGGGATCCGCGCTACTGGAGCAGCCCGCAGGAATTCCGCCCGGAACGCTTCGCTGAGCCGGTAAAGCCCAGCCACCTGTACCTGCCGTTCGGTGGTGGCGAGCGGACCTGCATCGGCCAGCACTTCGCGATGATGGAGGCGACCCTGGTGCTGGCCATGCTCATCCAGAGCGTGCGGCTGGACCTCGTCGACGGCTTCACAGTCGAGCCAGAGGCGCTGGTCACGCTACGGCCGCGGCACGGCATGAGCATGATCGCCAGATGGCGGTGAGCAGGTCAGGCTCCTACGACCCGGCCCGTACCACCGCGGGCGGCCTGGCCGGCGAGATCAGCCGGCTGGAGGCTCAGGCGGAGCTGTCCTGCGCTGAGGAACTGCGCGTCCTCCGGGAGGCCGGCGTCGGCGCGACGGGCCTGCTGCTGGAGCTCGGTGCCGGTTCCGGTGCGGTGACGCGGCGGCTGTCCGCCGCCATGCCGGACGCGACGATCATCGCGCTGGACATTGACGAGACGTTGTTACGGCACGCAGCCAGCGCCGGCGCGGCACTTGTCGTCGGCGACGCGGCGCGCCTGCCGCTACCGGACAGCTGCGTAGACGCCGTACTGCTGCGATACGTACTGCAGCACATCGCCGATCCGGGGCAGGTGCTGGCGGAGGCGGCAAGAGTCCTGCGCCCGGCAGGCCGGATTGTCGTCATCGAGGTCGACAGCGCCTGCTGGGGTCTCGCCGATCCGGTGTATCCGGAGCTGGCGGGGGTGCACGCAAAGGTGGCGGCGGCACAGCGATCGGCCGGCGGTGACCGGGCGATCGGCCGGCGGCTCACCCGGCTGCTGCGTGACTCAGGCTTCGATCACGTTGCACTGCGGCTGTTCGCCACGACCAGCGACGACCGGCCGATGGAGGTGTTCGGGCCGCACCTGGGACCGCAGCGACTTGAGCCGCTGCTCGCTGACGGCCAGCTGTCGCTCGCCGAAGCGGCCCTCGCGGCCGACCGGTGGATGCAATTCCGCCGGAACCCTGACGCATGGGTAATGCTGGTCGGCTTCGTCGCGGTGGGCATGGCCAGGTGAGACCGGTGGCGAATTTCGCCGTGAGCAGGCAGCTCCGGCCGGCGGCTCATCCGGCCGCGGGGGCTCATCAGTAGCGGGGCTTCCGGGTCAGGGCGAGACCGGCAAGCAGGAACGCTACGCCGAGTACAGCCGCGATGACCGCGGTAGTGGACTGCGCCGGCTTGTGGGTCACCGCGGTCACCGTCGTGACCAGGCCGACGGCGCCGCTGATGTAGCAGAAGATCGTGATAAAGATCTTCAGTTTTGTATTCAACGGGTTTTCCTTTCGGTGGTAATGCGTACGGCACGCTGGGAATGCTTAGCTCAGCGTTGCCATACATGTCCGCATGCGTATGGACGGGGGGCGTGCACAAGCCAATGTACCGCACTTTTCAGGGCTGCTCAATACTTACGGAGCAGAGGCAGAAGTTAAGTCTGGCGAGCTGCCAGCCGGCGTGCAATCTTTGAATTGTCAGCGGCGGACAGTTCGCTGAGACGAGAAATGAAGCTCAGGAAAGAGGAGGAATCGCCGTGGCTTTGGACCCAAGACAGCGCGCCGAGTTCGTCAACGCCTACACCCGTGCCCTGATCACCGCCTGGTCGAGCGACGCCTACGCCGCCAAGCTCAGTACGGACGTGCGGGGGGCGCTCGCCGAAGCCGGTCTCCAGATCCCGGCGGACGCGGAGATCGTCATCCAGCGCACCGTTCCCACCGGGCACCACGAGGGCAACCTCGAGGTGCAGATCGAGCTCTGGGAGACCGGTCTGGCCACCGGCCGTTATGAGTTCCATATCCCCGAGACCCCGCAGGTCGACATGGCGGAACTGTCCGAGGGCGACCTGGCCGATGTCGCCGCCGGCGGTACCTCGTGCTGCTGCCCGTGCTGCTGCTGCACCTGATCGACCACGGCAAGGTAACCGCACCGGTCCTCCGAGCGAGGGCCGGTGCGCCGTGTTCGGCAGGTAAGTACGCCCGGCACGGCGAGCTGACGGTCGGCGAGGTTTCACCGTCGGGTCATGCTGGTTAATCAGCTTCTCGCCGGCGGAGTGTTGGCTGGGCAGCATTGGGCCTCTCCCGGCGCTGGCTATTTCCGGCCGGAAGCTCACGGGGTACAGGCAGTCGCCCGCGAAAGCGGCCCTATGTCCCCAGCGACCTGCAGCAGATGCCTAACCTGCTGAGGTCCATCACCGGCCACGGCACGCTGAGACCGTGCGCAGCCAGGTCAATACCCCCTGGCTGAGCGTGGTCGGCCAGGGCGTCGCGCATCGGGGCGTTGATAGCTCCGTGTGGTCTGATCACGCCAGCATCCAGCCCGCGATGATGGCCCTGCCCCGGCTGAGCGACTTGGCGACCTGCTGCGCTCAGCGCCGCCCGATGCTGTAGGCATACTCGGCCAGCTCGAAGACCCGCCTGGTGTCATGGGCCGCCTCAGATACCGCGACCGCGGTCGCGGCGAGCAGCATGAGCAGCACCGCCACCCGCCATATCGTCAGCCGCGGCGCGGGCTCGCGCAGGGCGCGCACCCGGGCCGCGATATCGCCCGCGCCGGCCGACAGCACGACGGCGGGCGCCGCGGGCAGCCGGGCAGCGCCGGTCACGGCGCGGGTCAGCGCAGTGGCAACCGTGTCCCGCCGGACCGTGGCAGCGGCGTCCTCGTCAGCCCACCGCTCGGTGGCGAGCGCCACCGCGGGCGTCAGCCGGGCGAGCAGCGGGTTGGCGGCGGCGGCGAGGTGGGCCACCGTCTGGTGGAGATGGTGGCGGTGGATCAGGTGTGCCCGCTCGTGGGCCAGGACCGCGCGGCGCTCGCTGGCGTCCAGGCTGCGCAGCAGCCCGGACGAGACCACAATGCGGCCGGGCTTGCCCGGTATCGCGTAAGCATGCTGGCCAGGGTCGTCGATGACCGCCAGCTCTCCGCCGCAGGCCGGCAGCGCGGCTGCCAGCCGGGAAGCCGCCCGCACGGCCCGTAGCCGCTGACCGCCGGTAACGGTGATCCGGCCGGTGAGCACGAGCAGGGCTACGGTGGCAGCCACGGCGACCGGGGCGGACACCGGGTCGGTTCGCTGCAGCGCGGCGTCCGACCAGTGGCCGGTGTCGGCCAGCAGCGGGCTCTGGCCGATGAGGGTGAGCCCGAGAAGCGCCAGGGACGCTGCGGATCCGGCCGCAGCGACCAGGCCTCCTGCGCTGAGCAGCCACGTGGCGATAGCGGGTGGCAGACGCCTGGCGATGACGGGGGCGACAATCCCGAACAGGCCGCTCGACAGCAGCGGGAGATAGACCGAGAACTGCATCAGTCGCCGCCGGCGGATTCCTGCCGGCGGCGCAGTAGCCGGGCCAGAGTGGCGGCCTCGTCCGGGGTCAAGGTGCCCAGGAAGCGGCTGAGCACGGCCGCATGGTCGCCGCCGCGGTCAAGCATCGTGCGCATCCGGTTCGCGGTAAGGCCAGCCTCGTCCAGGACCGGGGTATAGGCGTGCGCGCGGCCCGCCTGCTCGCGGTGAACGGCGCCCTTGGCGTGCAGCCGGGTGAGAATGGTCTGCACCGTGTTATAGGCAAGGTCGCTGCCGAGAGCCCCGGCGACTTCGCCGGCGGTCAGCGGCTTGCCGACTGCCCAGAGCGTGGCCAGGACCTCTGCCTCCAGGCCGCCTGAGGCGCGCCGCTTGCCCGCCATCTTCGCTCCCGACCCCCCACTGCCGCCTTGCCCGTTGCCGGCCGCGACCCGGCTAGAGTCGCGGACGGGCCGCAAGCATCCGGCTCCTACAGTACGATAAGCCGACGCTCCTACGTCAACGTAGGAGCCAGCGGAAAGGGACGGCGTGAAGGACCCGGAAAACGCGGCGGTGGCCAGATGACTGGTGCAGCAACCACGCTGGCCGTGAACGTCCTCGATCCGCACTCGCTACTGGCATCCTTCGGCGCGCTTGGCGTCGGAGTGGTGCTATTCGCCGAGACGGGCCTGCTGATCGGCTTCTTCCTGCCCGGCGATTCGCTGCTGTTCACCGCCGGCGTGCTTTCCGCGGCGACCGCTAGCTCGCCTTTGCACCTGCCGCTTGGCTGGGTGCTGCTGGCCGCGGCGCTCGGTGCCTGCCTGGGCGCGCAGACCGGGTACTGGATCGGCCGGCGAGCAGGGCCGCCGCTCTTCGAGCGGCCTGGCCGGGCCCGGCTGCAGGACGGCAGGGACCGGGCAGAGGCATACCTGGCCCGTTACGGCTACGGGCGCGCCATCGTGCTGGCCCGCTTTGTTCCTGTGGTGCGCACCGTGCTGAACCCGCTGGCCGGGATACTGGGCATCCCGCAGCGCGTTTTCACCCGCTGGCAAGTGATCGGCGGCATTCTGTGGTCCGTAGGAGTGACCCTCGCCGGGTACTGGCTGGGTTCGCAAATCCACAACGTGGATCATTACCTGCTGCCCATCATCGGGGTGATTATCATCGTCTCGCTGATCCCCGTCGCCCTAGAGATCCTCCGAGCCCGCAGGCGGGGCGGCGCCGCCCGCCATGGGCCGCCGGCGGGCCGCCACGGGTAGGCTGTCGCACCACTCATCCGGGTTGCTCGCCGTCACTGTCCGGGTCGGCGCCTGCTCAGCACGAGAGCAACGGCCGTCGGTCGGACTCAGCCGCGGGACCTGCCCCTTGCGAAGGACTGGAGTTCCTCGACTGCGCCAGGGCTGGCGACTGATCCGCTGTTGGTGACCAGCTCGCTTCTTACCGGGCCGACGCCGCGGACAACCCAAAATCTCAGCTTGAAGCTGACCAGGATGCCCGCTACCGATTCCTGCAGCGTTTCGTCGATGACCTGGGCGTGGTAGATCCCGGCCGGCACGGGGACAGTCTGCGAGCGGTCAGCACGGACTGTGGCGCGAGCCTGAACCGTCCAGGTGCGGCCCCCGATGTACTCCCTGACGGTGACCGTCGACGTGCGCGACTTCCCGGCCGCCAGGGCGGCAGGTGACGGCCAGGTGACCGTCCCGGATTCAATCACGGCGCTCCCGGCGCCGATCGAGCGCAGCGGGACGATCATCGATCCGTCCGGCCGGAACAGGTACTGGAGCACGGCCACCTTGCCGGCTCGCCCCGTCCTGGTCACGCTGTTCCTGACAGTCATGGTCACGCTCTTGCCGCGGGTGGTCGTAACGATCCGGGTGATCCGGGTGATCGTCGTGCCGCGCTGCGAATCCAGGTGCGTCTGGTAGACCCAGGTGTTCCCGGCCTGGAGCGGGAAGAAGCTGGGTGCGAATTTCCGCTTCGGGCCAGTGGCCTGCGAGCCCGGCTGCCGCGAGGTTTTACGCCGCTGCCTTGCCGTGGTGCTGTCGGGGCCTGATCTGCCCGGCGACGTATGCTTTTCCGGGCCTGGTTTTCCGGACCGGTGCACCGCCGCCGGTCTGCCGGCGCTGGCATTCCCGGCCGCCGAAGAGTTAAAGTTGCAGCCGGTCAGCGTCAGGCCGGTTATCGCGAGCACCGCAGCGGCGCCGGCACCCTGCCGTACAGCCAGCACGGGTCCTGTCATCACTTGGCTCCGTTCCGTTCATGGCTTACGTCAAGGCGCCGACCGTATTGTCGCCAGGCCGGATTCAGCCGCCATCCATGGCCGACCCACACTATCCGGAATTCGGTCGACAATTGCATGGATGGGGGAGCAACGCCCGGAAAGAGAGTTCCGCAGGGAGTGCGGCCTGGGCTCAGTCGGGTGACCCGGGGGCGCGGGCGGGTGGAGATCCGCTGAAAGATGCGTGCCCGGGTAAACTCCTGTTCCCCGCTCGCCGTGAGTTGGGGCAAGGAGGACGACGATCATGCGCTGCAGGCCCGAGTGGAATAACTGATGCGAGACGACGTACGCCAGGCACTGGCCATCGGCAGGTCATCGACCATCGAGGAGCGCACGATTGACATCACTACGACAGGCCGGCGCTCCGGGGAGCCGCGGCGGATTGAAATCTGTTTCTACCGGTTCGATGATTCCGTCTACCTGAGCGGGATCCCGGCACCCCGAGCGCGGGACTGGCTGGCCAACCTGGCCGCTGAGCCCCGTTTCACCTTCCATCTCAAGCACGGCGTGGTCGCCGATCTGCAGGCGGTGGCCACGATCATCACCGATCCGGCAGATCGCCGTCGCGTATTCACCGACTTCGTTGACGACTTCAACCATCGCAATGGCCCTGACAGCCCCTGGCCGAAAGCCGTCCTGCAGGAGTGGGTCGAACGCAGCCCGCTGGCAAGAGTCAGCTTCGCAGCAGCCGGCTGACGCGACGCGCCAGCCCCCCCATGACCGCAGGTTAGTGACGCTGCCGGGCAACGGCCGGAGCCAGCCAGCCGATCCGGGAGCGAGCGTCGGATTAGCGTCCTGACCTGCACGGAAGGATACCGGCCTGGTAGCTTGCGATCGAGAGTAGCAAGGGTCGCGTCTGCGGTCTGGGCGAACGCGGCGAGGTAGTCATCGGTCCACAACTTATGGCTATCTTCATCTCTGGCGGAGATGACCCGCCACGCTACTTCAAGCTGAGGGGGCTCCTCCGCCCACAGGACGCGTTCGTCGGCTCTCAACTGATCGATCATCCGCCACGCCTGGGCGCGCGACACCACGTCCTGGCCTATGACGGTCGGATTGGCCAGCAGCCGCAGCAGGCTCATCTGGGTTACCCGGCACAGCACGAGGTTGTCTTCCTGCTGGTTAAACCAGCCAGCAGCGACGTCATGATGGCGTGCCTTCCCCAGGCCGCCGCGAGCCACACGCCAACGTCGGGCAGTATCACCCTGCGTACCTGTCGATGTCGTCGGCATCGAGTGCGGCTTCAATATCAGCATTCGAGATGCTGGCGTCCGGGCGCGTTTTGGCGCTGACCAGCGGAAGAGAGACTCGCCCCGCCGGGGCTGACCGCGCCGGGACGCGGAGTTCATAGGCGATGGCGCGGGTTACCAGATCTTTGAATGTCTCCCCGCGCTCGGCTGCTCGCACTCTTGCCGCATGCATGAGCTCGGCCGGAATGTCCACCGTGGTGCGCATACTTGCATCATCGTATAAAGGCACGCCGGCTGGTGGCGGCCCTCGAGGACAGGCTTTGCGGTCTTGGCGCTGGCGACCGGCGCATCCGTGAGCCCGGTGAGCGGCCGCTCGGCGTGCCGCCGCCGTATTAAGGTGTGCGGCGATGATTGCCGGCTGGGACCAGAAGACGCCCGGACTGTGCGAACTGCCGTCCGGGCGGAAAATCCGCGGACGCAGCCTGCGCGGCCCGCTTCCCGCGGGCCTGCTACCGACACTCGGGGTGTACCTGCTCGGCCGCCGCCCGCCGGAGTTCGACTGGGAAAGCCGCTGGATCCGCTGGCCTGACTTCTGGCTGCCGTCCGACCGGGCAGCCGCCGCTATCGCGCTGCGGGAAGCGCTGGACCGCTCCGCCGAGGAGCGAGTCGAGATCGCGTGCGATGGCGGCAAGGGCCGCACCGGGACGGCCCTGGCTCTGATCGCCGTGCTCGATGGGGTGCCGCCGGAGAAGGCCGCCGAGTACGTGCGCGCGCACTATTCGGCGCACGCAGTCGAGACCCCGTGGCAGCGCCGTTACGTAGAACGCTCACGTCGATAACCGCGGCTGCCGGCCATCCGGCGCACGCGCTGCATCCGGCGCCAAACCGGCTTACCTTCTTGCCCGAGCGCGGCCCGCAACAGTCAGAATCCCGGTTAAACCAGCGATGAACGTCACGCCGTCCATGAAGCTGATGAGGGGTGAGCGGCGGCCGGTGGCGCGCGGGGAGCCACCGGCCGGAATCAGGCCGCGCGACTTGATCCGTCCGCCGGCCAGCCGGGCCGCCCTGACACCGCCGCTCATGCCCGAACGCCGCCGCCGGCTCTGCCGGACCGGTCGGCAGCCTGACGGCCGGAGCGAGACATCGCCGCTGCGAGCGGGCGGTGAGCTAGTTACTCAGTGCGCGGCTTACTCAGTGCGCGGCCTCGTACTTGCTCATCACCTCGGCGCTGATCCGGCCGCGCTCCGAGACACGCAGTCCCTGAGCGGCAGCCCAGGCACGCACGGCCGCGCGGTCGACCCTGGGGGCAGCCACCGGGGCGGACTTGCCGGGACGGCGCACGGCGGGCTTGCGTCCGGCGTCCATAAACGGCTGAAGCGACTTCTCCAGCTTCGCATGGTTCTTCTCGCCCAGGTCGATCTCATAATTCTGGCCATCTACGCTGAAGGACACTGTCTCCGCACCGGGCGACCCGTCCAGGTCATCCGTGATCACCACGTTCACCGTCTTTGCCATGCTCGCCACCATCCAGCTCGGGATCTCATCAAAGGATGCTTACTGCATTCGCGGCCCTACCGCGCCACTTACCTCAGGGTAGTGAGGCAGGCAATGCGGCCAGCCGTGTGCGACCAGAATACCGGGTGAATTGCACAACCGGTGACGCGCCGGCATTACCCTGCGGACGCTGCGGCCGCCGGGCGTCCCCGCTTCCCTGGCCGGGTATTCCTTTCCGGCGCTAACGTCTGTCCGTTCCCGGAATTCGGCGCTCCGGCCGCGTGCCCGTCCGCCCCGCAGGACCGGGGCCTGCGCCGGGAGCATGATCAGGACTAACGCCCCTAGCGGAGGGATCACCGGCCGGATTTGCTGAGAAGATGTTCGTTTCCGCTGAGGTCCCGGTAGACCTCATTTTCCCTGTCGCTCGTGCCAGGCTCGCGCAGATGGCCGCCGTCGACTCGCTGACGATCGCATCAGCCGGCGCTTACGGTGACGCGCTCGACGGCCTCATCGGGCGTGATCCGGCGGGTGCCGCGTCGAGCAGATCCGAGCTGGTAAACGTGCACCGCAGGCAGCTAGTCACCCGCGATGACTCTGCCGTCCTGACGCTGCGATGGGAGGCCGTCCGGAGCGGGGGCGAGCTTTTCCCGGTCCTGGACGCCGATATCACCCTTGCTCCCTCAGGAGCGCACGCCACATTGCTGCTGACGGGCGCCTACCGGCCGTTGCTTGCTATTGCCGGCGCAGGCCCGGAACGGGTCCGCGCGCAGCGGCTGGCAACGACGATGATGCGCTCTTTCCTGAGCCGGCTCCGGCACGGCCTGGTTCACCCCGAGCAGGTGCGCAGTCCGGCGCGGGAAGCCGGCCCCGGCCGGGCAGGCCAGCACGAGCTGTGAAGCCGGTACAGCGCCGGACGCGGTACCGGACCAGACGGCGGTACCGGACCAGACGGCGGTACTGGACCAGACGGCGGTATCGGACCATGAGCCAGGGGATGCGGCCGGCATTCCGGGGTTTTTAGTCGGGTGCGCCTGCGGGCAGCGCCTCGCGCCTGCGGCAGTGGAATACCGTATCGCGCAGATCGCCGATTGCCCGGTCCAGCTCGCCGATGGCGTGCTGGATACGGCCCGCCGCCCGGTGCTCGCCTACCAGGGCCAGCGCTGTTTCGAGGGCGAGTCCCGCGGCAAACAGCCGCCGCACGACAACGTCATTCAGCCCCTCGGCGATCCGGTCATGATCCTCGGCCAGGCGCAGCATCATCGCCGGCGAGTCGGGCTCCTGGGCCGCCGGCGGTCCGCGGGTCGGGCGCACGGCCGGCCGCGGCAAGGCGAGCACCCTGCCCGGGGCGCCGTGCTGCTTGGGCATGCTGGCTTCCCCCGGTGCGCTGGCCATTCCTGGCGCCCCGGTCCCGCCGGGCGCCGCGGCCCGGCTGAGCGCACTGCTCCTGCTGGCGGACTGGTCCATCGCGATGGCACTCCTGGTCGTGTCTGGCGGTACTAGCCATGCCGCCAGGGACCGGAGCGACGCGGTAACCTGCACCCGCCGGATGCTTCGGCGTGAGTGCGGGCACGTGTACTTGCGAGACTACGCTGCCAGCCCGGCTTCCCGGTAGGCGCAGCGCCCCGGTACTTTCGGCCGCGGCGCACCGCACCCCGCGGCAGGACCGCTACGGCCTTCCCGGCATGGCCCTGGTCCGACCTGGCCGGCTGGCCGCTCAGGCGAAGAGACCGCGAATGTCGTCGGCATCCAGGCCCGCGCCGAAGACATCACCGCTGTCCAGGACACTGGTGAACAGCTCTGCTTTCCGCTTCTTGAGCGCCATCACCTTCTCCTCGATGGTGCCGGCGGCAATAAGCCGGTACACCATCACGTTGCGTGTCTGCCCGATGCGGTGCGTCCGGTCTACCGCCTGCGCCTCCGTCGCCGGATTCCACCACGGATCCAGCAGGAAGCAGTAGTCGGCCTCGGTGAGGTTGAGACCGAACCCGCCCGCCTTCAGGCTAATCAAGAACACGGGCGCCGGCCCGTTCTTGAAGGCCTGCAGGACCGCCGGCCGGTCGCGGGTCTTGCCGTCCAGGTAGCAGTAGGGGATGCCCGCCGCGTCCAGCTGCGCGCGGACCAGGGCAAGGAATCCGGTGAACTGGCTGAACACCAGGGCCCGGTGGCCGCCGCCGATCACGTCCTGGAGCTGACCCAGCAGCGCATCGATCTTGCTGGACGGCACGTCCGCGTAGGCGTCGTCGATGAGCCCGGCGTGCAGGCTCAGCTGGCGCAGCAGCGTCAGCGAGCGGAAGATGGCAAACCGGTTGGCATTCATGTCGCCGATCAGGCCCAGGACCTTCTGCCGTTCCCGCTGCAGCTGCGTCTGGTAGATCTTGCGGTGCCGCGGATGCAGTTCCACCTCAACGACCTGCTCCTGCTTAGCCGGCAGGTCGGCGGCCACGTGCTCCTTGACGCGGCGCAGGACGAGCGGCCGGATCCGCCGCTTCAGCTGGGCCAGCAGCTCCGCATTGCCTTGCTTCTCGATCGGACGGCCGTAATAGTCGCTGAACCGGGCCGGGTTCGGGAACAGCCCGGGCGCGGTGATCGACAGCAGCGACCACAGCTCCATCAGGTTGTTCTCCATCGGCGTCCCGGTGATGGCGATCTTGACGGGGGCGCTGAGCCGCCGGGCGCACTGGTAGATCTTCGACTGGTGGTTCTTGGCGAACTGGGCCTCGTCCAGGATCAGCCCGGCCCAGGGCAGCGCGGAGTAGGTGTCGAAGTCGATCCGCAGCAGCGTGTAAGAGGTGACTATCGCGTCGGCCCCGGCCGCGATCGCGCTGAGGGGCTGCCCGCGGCGGGCCACCGTATCCGTGACCGGCACGACGTTCAGGCCCGGCGTGAACCGGGCCGACTCGGCCGCCCAGTTCGCCACCACGCTGGTCGGCGCGACGATGAGGAACGGCGGGGCGGCAGGCTCGGCAGCCCGAGCGTGGCAGATCAAGGCCAGCGTCTGGAGCGTCTTACCGAGCCCCATATCGTCGGCGAGGATACCGCCCAGCTGGTGCTCCCACAGGAACGCCAGCCACTGGAAGCCGCTGAGCTGATAGGGGCGGAGCAGCGCCTGCACTGCCGCGGGCGGCTGCGCCTGGCCGACCTCGCCGAGCGCGAGAAGTCCCTGCACCTGCTCCTGCCACGCGGCCGCCTGATGGCCGACGACTCCGAGCTGTGCCAGCTCGTCCCACAGCCCGGCCTGGAACCGGCTGATCCGCAGCGGGCCGCCCGGTGAGTCCTGCAGGGCCCGCGCTTCCTCGATGAGCCGGGCGAGCGCCTGCAGCTCGGGCTTCTGCAGCGAGAAGTAGGCACCGTCGGCGAGCAGCAGGTGCGATTCGCCCCGGCTCAGGGCCATGAAGACGTCCGTAAACGGAACCGGCCGGCCCTCAACGAATATCGTCACCCCCAGGTCGAACCAGTCTGTGTCCCCGGCCACCTCGCCGGCGGACACGCCGATACGCAGGGAGTCGCCCGCCTCCCGGTAATGCGGCGCAGCGCCGGTGACCTCGACCGCAACTCCCGGCTGGCAGGCCAGCAGCGGCAGCACCTCGGTACTGAACCGCATCGTGTCGGTGCCGCCCAGCTCGGCCGCCGGGAGCAGATCCAGCGGCGCGGCCGCCGGGCCGGGCTCGCCGCGCAGCAGCCCGAACTGGCCGAGCGGCAGCTCCAGGGCGGCCAGGATCATCTGCTCGGCGGCGGTGTCCCGGTATCCGGCCGCGGCCGGGTCCGGCTGCAGCGAAGCGTACTGCCGGGTATCACCTACCTGGTAAGCCCATTCCCAGGTCAGCGCCAGTTCGTGGCCGGGACCGTAGGACGCGTGCAGCATCAGGGTCGGATCCGAGATCTCCGGCGGCGTGAAGGACCCGTCCGAAGAGATCACCGGGGCCGCCTGCCGCAGCCGGGGGTAGTACTCCGCGCGGAACCGGGCATCAGCGCCGGGCGGTACCTCCAGCCGCTGCCCCGCCAGCGCCATCCGCTGCAGCTCGGGCGGGACCGGGCGGCGGAGTCGGGCCAGCTGGAAAAGCCAGTCGGCCGGATCGCCGCCGCGCCGGGCCTGCGCGCGGTCAGCGCACACCACGCCGTGCCCCTCGGTTCCGATGAACAAGACAGGCGCAACACCGCCGTCCGCCTCGTCAACCCGGATCAGCGGGGCAATCGCGAGTCCGGTTCTTTCATCGCCGGTGACATCCAGGCAGATCTCAGCGGTCCGGTCATGCCGGAGCGGGCCGAGCTTGCGCGCGCGCACGAGCTGCAGCCCGATCGCGTCGGCCTCGTCGAGCAGCGGCCAGAGCTGGCGTGATTCGAACTCGGCGAGGTTGAGAGACTTGTCGTTTGAGTAGTAGTAATAGGCCGGACGGTCGTCCCGCGCCTTGTACACGGCATAGAGCTCCTGCAGCAGCCGCAGGTGGGCGGCGCGATAGCCGCCGCTATAGCGCAGCGAATCCAGTTTCGCCCAGTTCAGTGCGCCGCCTATCCAGCCGCCGTTCTTCCCCGGCGCCACCAGCCGGGCGGCGAGCTGGACCGCAGGCCTGGCCGGCGGGCCGGCGCGGCTCCGTGCCGGGGCCGGCGTCCTCGCTGCCAGCGTCAGCTCAATCGCCAGCGGTGTATCCCCCGGCCTGCCTGCGGCAGCCGGCGGCCGGGAGTCCAGCAGCGAGTCCAGTGACTGCGCCCACGCGCCAGAATCCCCGGCCGGCCGTGGAATGCCGCCGGGGCCGGCTGCGGACTGCGGGGCGGAACTCCCCGCTGCGGCGGTAGTCTCGTCGGCCGCCATCAGGATCAGTGCCGCGACGTGCTTGCAGTTGAACCCCTCCGGGCAGCTGCACTGGCCGTGCTGAAACTGGCCGTGCTGAAACTGGCCGGGTCCGGGCCGTCCGGGAAGCTCGTCGGCACCGGTGAAGTACGCCGTGGCCGTGTACAGGTCACCGCCGGTCCCGCGGACGATGCCGCCGAGCATGTCCGCTGCCGCGTCCCACCACATTTCCCGTACCGACCTCTGCCGCGCGAGGTGGGCGCCGCGCGCGTAACGGGCGGCGCCGACGGCCGCCGCAACAGGGGCGAGGTCAACATCACGAAGTATCACGCGCTGCATAACACGACGCTATCCGGCCGTACCGACATTCGCTGGCATCCGCAGTAACCACGCCGCGTCGGGCCGCGATGCTAGCCTCGGCTCGGCATCGTGGGACCGCATGGCCCGGCGCCCGAAGCAGAAGGGACCAGGTTATCCGTGCAGCATCAGACCGTGACCGCGTATCTCGACGGCCTGGCGGAACGCTCGCCGGCGCCTGGCGGCGGCACGGCCGCCGCCCTGCACGCAGCGCAGGGCGCAGCTCTGGTCGCCATGGTCGGCCGCTACAGCGACAGCCCGAAGTACGCGCCGCACGCCGAAGTGATAGCGGCGGCCGTGACGGCGGCAGACCGGTTGCGCCGCGAAGCGCTCGAGCTGGCAGACCAGGACGCCGCCGCCTTCTCGGCGGTCGCCGCGGCCTACGCCGCGCCCAGGGCAACCGAGGCTGAGCGGGACGCCCGGCGGGCCGCGATCGGCGTCGCCCTGGCGGCTGCCGCGGCGCCCCCAGCCGCGGTGCTGGCCGCCGCCCGCGAGATCGTCAGCCTGATCGAGACTCTCATCCCGGTCGCGAACCGCAATCTCATCGCCGACCTGGCCGCTGCCGCGGAAGCAGCCCGCGCCGCCGCCGCCACGGCGCGGGTCAACATCGAGGTGAATCTCGCCGGGATCTCCGACCCCGCCGTCCGGGCGCGGCTGCGCGCGCAGGCCGGCGCGGCCGCCGGGGTGCTGACGGCGGCTGACGCCGCCTCTGCCGCAGTGCTGCGGGAGATCACCCGATGACGGCCGCCGTCCTGTCCGGGACGGCGCTCGCGGCGCAGCTGCGGGCCGGCACCGCGAGCCGGGCCGCCGCGCTCGCCGCCGCCGGGCGGCCGCCTGCCGTCGCCGTGGTCACGGCCACCAGCGACGAGGGGAGTGCCTGGTATGTCGCTACCATCGTCAAGTCCGCCGCGAAGGCGGCCATCGAGTGCCGTGTGGTCGATCTCGGCGCTGCCGCCTCGGAGCGGTCGATCCGGTCGGCCCTGCGGGAACTGAGCGATGACCCGGCCGTCGCCGGCGTAATCCTGCAGACGCCGGTGCCGGACGGCCTGTCAGCGGCCGCCCTGGCAGCGGGCATCGCGCCGGCCAAGGACATCGACGGCGCCAACCCGCTGTCGCTCGGCCGGCTGTCCGCCGGTCTCCCGGCGTTCGCCCCGGCGACGGCCGAGGCGGTCATCCGCCTGCTGGACTTCCATCAGGTGGCACTGGCGGGCCGGGACGCCGTCATCGTGGGGCGGTCTGTCGTCGTGGGCAAGCCGCTGGCGCAGCTGCTGCTCAGCCGCGACGCCACTGTCACCGTCGCGCACTCGCGCAGCCGGGACCTGGCGCACGTTACCGGCCGGGCGGACGTGCTGGTTGCCGCGGCGGGCCGGGCGCACCTGGTGACGCCGGCGCATGTGCGTCCCGGCGCGGTCATCATCGACGTGGGAACGAACGTCACCAGGCAGGGCGCCCTGGTCGGTGACGTCGACCCGGGAGTCGGCGCGACAGCGGCGGCCATCAGCCCGGTGCCCGGCGGTGTCGGGCCGGTGACGACTGCGGTCCTGCTCGAGCACGCCGTGGCAGCAGCCGAGCACGCAGCCAGCTCCTGACGGGACGTCTCACTCAGGAACAGTCAGGAACAGTCATAACAGTCAGCGTCGGCCGGTCAGAGCGCCCGGTCGGGAGCCGCCAGCGGCCAGCCGCCGCCGGCTAGCCGGGCGCGGACCCTGGCTATGTCAGCATCAGTCGGCTGGTGCTGAGTGACTTCGCTGATAGCCGTGCGGATGGCCATCGCTGACTGCGGGTTGCTGGCGGCGGCCAGGTCGTCGGCAATCGCGGTGACTTCCGGATCCGTCAGCTGGACACCCAGCAGCGCGAACAGCGGCAGGTAGTCGTGGTCCGGGGCGCCGCCGGGATAACCGGCCCGCAGCCAGCCGGCGATCGAATTCAGGAACGGCGGCAGCGCCATGTACGTGCCCCTTCTCAGCTGGCTGCGACGATGAAGTAGATGCCCCAGCCCACGGCTGCCAGCACGACAGCGAAGCAGACCGCGGCGATGGCGACCCCGGCCATACTGCCGCCCACCACCTGGCCGGAGTCCGCTCCGGCGGTCTGGGTCCGGCGCCCCGGCATGCTGAGCGCGCGCAGGCCGACGGCAAACAGGGCCGGCAGCCCGGCTCCGGCCAGCAGGCCGACGACGATGATCTGCCAGAGGGCGCTGAAATTCACCCAGGGGGGCACGGGGGGAATTACCGGGGCAGCCACAGCTGCGTCTCCCTTGCGGTCATGCCGCCGCGACCGCGGCGGACTCGGACTCAGGTGCTACCGACCCGGTCCATTCGGCGTTGACGTTCGCGGCGCTGACCGCGGTCCGGCGGGACCGCAGGAAGATCGCGGCCGAGATGGCGATAAGGATGACCAGGTCCACGATGACGCCGGCGGTGTGGCCGATGCCGTGGGCGAGGTAGTAACCGCCCGCACCGACCAGGGCGGCGATAGGCAGGGTAAACAGCCAGGCCGTAGCCATCCGGCCGGCCACTCCCCACCGGACCTGGGCGCCTTTCTTGCCGATGCCGGTGCCCAGGATCGAGCCGGTGGCCACGTGCGTGGTCGACAGCGAGTAACCGAAGTGGCTGGACAGCAGGATGATCGCGGCCGAGGATGATTCGGCGGCCATGCCCTGCGGCGCCTCGATTTCTACCAGCCCCTTGCCCAGCGTCCGGATCACCCGCCAGCCGCCGGCGTAAGTGCCGATGCTGATGGCCAGGGCGCACGACAAGATCACCCAGAACGGCGCGCTGGCACCGGAATGCAGGCTGCCGTTCGCGATCAGCCAGGGTGATGACGCCCATGGTCTTCTGCGCGTCGTTCGTGCCGTGCGCCAGCGACACCATGGATGCGGAGCCGATCTGCCCGATCCGGAAGCCGTGACCGCGGGCACCGTCGGACATCCGCCGGCTGATCCGGTAGATCAGGTACGTACCGGTCGCGGCGACCAGGCCGGCGATGATCGGGGATAGCCCGGCCGGCACGATCACCTTCGCGACCAGGTTGTGCCATTTGACCGCGTGGCCGCCGGCGGCGGCGAGCGTCGCGCCGATCACACCCCCGATCAGCGCGTGCGAGGAGCTGGACGGGATACCGAAGAGGCCGCTGGCGATGGTCGCGGCTACGCTCAGCGACAGGAAGCCCCGACGAGGTTCAGGGCACTGGACAAGGCCACCGCGACCCGCGGGCTCAGCGCCCCGGTCGCGATGGAGGTCGCCATCGCGTGACCGGTGTCGTGGAAGCCGTTGGTGAAGTCGAACGAGAGCGCAGTTACGACCACGAGGATAAGCAGCACGTCTTTAGTCACGTGGGCAGCGTCCCCCAACGCACTGTTCCTCGTCTAGTACTACTAGCGTAATATACTAATTTATCCCTTAAGATTTACTTGCATGTCGTCTGTGCAGTATTGTAAATAGAGGGTACTTGTGCTAACAGGCTGGCCTTAGCAGCGGTGCCCGCGTCGTCCTGCGCCTACGGCCCGGCTGCCCGCCGGGATCCGCGCTGGCTAGCCGGCTGCTTATGGCCGGCGGCGAGGCGCCAGTTCCCGCGCGGAACCGCCGGCGCTATCCTTCGAGTGCGCCGCTGCTGCGGGCGCGAGGGGCGGCATGGCACGCCGCGGCAATGCGCGGGGCCCGGTGCCCAAGCGCCAGGATCGGCGGACAGATGGCTCCGGAGCGGATCGCGGTGATCGGGGCCGATGCGGCGGGCATGAGCGCGGCCCACCAGGCCCTGCGCGGCGCCCGCTCCCGCGGCCGGGACGTCGAGGTCACCGTGCTGGAGAGCACCGGGCACACGTCCTACTCCGCCTGCGGCATCCCGTACTGGATCGCCGGCGACGTGGCCGACGGCCAGCAGCTGGTGGCCCGGACAGCCGCCGAGCACCGGCGGCTGGGCATTGACCTGCGGCTGGGAGCGGCCGCCACCGAGCTGGACTTGCGCCACCGCACCGTGCATTTTAGCCAGAACGGCACTCGTTGCCAGCTGCCGTTCGACCAGCTGGTCCTTGCCACCGGCGCGCCCGCCGTGATCCCGGACTGGGCCAGGGCACCGGACGGCACCCTGATCCCCGGCGTGCACCCGGTAAAGAACCTGCACGACGGGGCCGTGTGGACGCGCCTGCTCGCCGACGGGGCACAGCGAGCAGGTGCGGCGCCGGGGGACGGCCGCCGCGCCGTGCTCGTCGGCGGCGGATACATCGGCCTGGAGATGGCCGAGACCCTCGTGCGCCGCGGCTGGGATTCGGTCTTGCTGACCCGCACGGAGGTGATGAGCAGCCTCGACCCGGACATGAGCGCGCGGATCAGCGCGGCCATGAGCCAGGCTGGCGTCCGGGTCGAGGCCCGCACGGGGGTGCGCGCGCTGACCCGCGGCCGCAGTGGCGCGGTCAGCGGGGTGGTCGCTGCCGACGGCCGGGTTTACCCCGCCCGGGTGGTCGTGCTGGGGCTCGGCGTGCGGCCTGCCACCGAGCTCGGTGCCGCCGCCGGCCTGCCGCTCGGTGACTCAGGGGGTTACCTGCCGGATGCCGGCGGCCAGGTAGCCGATGGCATCTGGGCGGCCGGAGACTGCTGTGAGGTGCTGCACCGACTCACCGGCCGGCCGGTCTTCATGCCGCTGGGCACGCACGCCAATAAGCAGGGCCGGGTCGTGGGGGAGGACCTGGCCGGCGGCGCGGCGCGGTTCGGCGGCGTGCTCGGCACGGCGATCACCCGGTTCGCGGCCGGCGGCCAGCACCTGGAGATCGCCTGCACCGGCCTGTCGGCAGCTGCCGCGCACGCAGCCGGGCTGGCCGCCTGCTCTTTGGTCACCGAGGGCACAACGGCCAGTGGGTACATGCCGGAGGCAGCCCCGATCGCCACCCGGGTGCTGGCGGAGACCGGCTCGCGGCGGCTGCTCGGCATGCAGATCGTGGGCGGCCCCGGCGCGGCCAAGCGCATCGACACCGCCGCCGCCGCCCTCTGGGGCGGCCTGACCGTGGACGACGTGGCCGGGATGGACCTTTCGTACGCGCCGCCGTTCGCGACCGCATGGGAGGCAGTGCAGCTCGCCGCCCGGCGGCTCGCCGACCAGCTCTGAGGAGCCGCCCCGGCGGCAGGCCCGGCCGCCGGCCTGGGGCCTACTCCTCGTGCGCCCAGCTGCTGCCGGTAAGCCGCTCATATACGTCGGTATACCGGGCCCGGGTCGCCGCGACGACATCGGCCGGGATCGCCGGCCCCGGTGGCGTCCGGTCCCAGCTGGTGAGCCCGGCCGACCAGTCCCGCAGGAACTGCTTGTCGAGCGAGTGCTGAGGCCGGCCTGGCTGCCAGTCGGCGGCCGGCCAGAACCTCGAGGAATCGGGCGTGAGCAGCTCGTCGCCCAGCAGCAGCGTGCCGTCAGCGGCCCGGCCGAATTCCAGCTTAGTGTCGGCGATGATGATCCCGCGCTGCGCCGCGACGGCCGCGCCGCGCTGGTAGATGGCCAGTGTGATATCGCGAAGCCGCGCTGCCGTGGCAGCGCCGACCTCGGCGGCCATCTCCTCGAAGCTGATGAACTCGTCGTGGCCCGATGCGGCCTTCGTCGTCGGCGTGAACACCGGCTCCGGCAGCCGGGAGCCCTCGGCAAGGCCGGCGGGCAGCGGCACCCCGCAGATGGATCCGTGCTCGCGGTACTCGGCGAGGCCCAGGCCGGCCAGGTACCCGCGGGCGATGAACTCAACCGGCAGCATGGCCAGTGTCCGGCAGCGGATCGCGCGCCCCTGCCATTGCGGCGGGACGTCAGCCGCGGAGATCACGTGGTCCGGGAAAATCCCGGCCAGCTGACCAAACCACCACAGCGACAGCTGAGTGAGGATCTTGCCCTTCGCCGGGATCAGTGTCGGCAGCACCACGTCGTACACGCTGACGCGGTCGGTCGCGACCAGCAGCACGTCAGGGCCGTCCGCGTACACGTCCCGCACCTTGCCCGAATGCAGGAGCTCCACGGGCCGAAGCTACCAGACCAGCCCGGGCCGCCCGCTTTCGCCGCTGCACCGCGCTACACCGCGGCTGCGCGCCCTTGCGTCCCGGCTGCGCGCCCCGCGCCGGCGGCCGCTCGCTGCGCGAGCCGGGCCGCTGGTGCCGTAGGCTCCGCAGGGGTGACAGGCAGGTCGGCCGCCCGCTGCCGCGACGGTTGACCGGGGATGCCTGATTTGATCGCGATGCCTGAGGAGCAGGTCACGGGGATGGACTTCGAAGCGCGGTCCGGCGGGTAGCCGCCGCATGTCAGGCTGGTTCGCAGCACAGATCGTGCGCACCGGACGGCTGCCGCTGTTCTGCTTCTTCATTGCCTTTCTGGTCAGCTTCGGCATCATCCGGCTGTCCGTGCGGCTCATCCGGGCGAAGGTCCGCTGGTGGCCGGGGAACGTGACCCGCGGCAGCATGCACCTGCACCATATGGTGTTCGGCGTCATCTTCATGGTCATTGCCGGGGTGGCAGAGATTGCGGCGCCGATCAACTCGCTCGAATGGCGGGCCGGGTCCGCTACGCTTTTCGGCGCCGGCACAGCGCTTGTTCTCGATGAGTTCGCGCTGCTCCTGCACTTGCGCGACGTCTACTGGACCAGTGCCGGCCGGGTTTCGGTCGACGCCGTGTTCGTCGCGGCGGCGGTCACGGCCCTGCTGCTGCTCGGCGTGACCCCGGCCGGCGTCAACTACGCGGCCCGCGTCGTGCGGGTGGCGAGCAATACCGAGGCGTTCACGTCGCTGGTCCTGATCCTCATCGTGCTGTTCGCGTTCGCCGTGATCACGCTGCTGAAAGGCAAGATCTGGACCGGCCTGTTCGGCATTTTCCTGCCGGTCCTGTTTTTCGTCGGCGCCATCAGGCTGGCGCGGCCGGGCTCGCCCTGGTGCCGCTGGCGCTATCAGCGCAAGCCGCGCAAGCTGGCCCGCGCCGGACGGCGGGAGCAGCGGCTCCGCGAGCCGGTGATCCGGGTGAAAAGCCGCCTCGTCGACATCGTGGCCGGCAACCACCATGAGCCGCTGGTCAGTCAGCCCCGGAGCGGCCGGGAGAAACCCGACGTGCCGTGACATGGCCGCCCCTGCATGCCGGCGGCCGGCCCGCCGGAACTAAGGCAGGCCGGCCGCGGGCGGCCGGGAAGCACCGGCGGGCGCCCCTCAGGCCGGGGCGGCGAAGGAAGCGAGCTTCTGCAGGCGCTCGACGATGTTGTCCGTGACGGCATCCGGCGGCTTGGACCCGTCCACCGCGAACATCCATTCCCGCCCCGCGTAGTACTCCAGCAGCGGCACGGTCATATTCAGGTATACCTGCAGCCGGTGGTCGACGACGGCCTCGGTGTCATCGAAGCCGCGGCCGCGGGACAGCAGCCGGCGTACCAGCTGCTCGCGCGGAACGTCCAGGTGCACTGCTGCCTGCACTTCAGCGCCCAGGCCGCGGGCGACGGCGAAGGCCGCTTTGGCCTGCTCCACCGTGCGGGGAAAGCCGTCCAGGACGTACCCGCCGGTCTCGACCGCCGCGACGACCGGCTTGCGGAGCATGTCCATCACCACGCCGTCGGGGACCAGGTCACCGTTGTCGACGTAGGACCGGATCCGCTGCCCGAGCGACGTCTGCTCGCGAACGTGCTGGCGGAGGAGGTCACCGCTGGAGATGTGGGTAATCCCGAACCGCTCGGCCAGCCGGCCCGCCTGCGTTCCCTTCCCGGCGCCGGGCGCCCCGATCAGCAGCAGGCGCATCGGATCTCCCGGTCAGCGCCGGAACCGCCGGCTGCGGCGCCAGGACTGGTCGCCGCTGCTGCGCCGGCCCGAGCGCGCACGCTGTCGCAGCTGCGGTGGCGCCAGACGTGTGGCGCGATATGCCGCATTGAACCCTCCCTGGGCATTTGGTCTGGCCCCCTAGTCTGCCGTCGCGGCGCCTGATCGACAAGGGAGGGGTCGGCGTTAACTAGCAGCGGCCGACCCCGAGCATGCCTCCGGCCTGCGGCGCGACGGTCGGTCCAGGTAGCTGCCGGCCGGCCCGCGCTGCGCTGCCGCGCCCTGCGGGCCGCCGTCACGCGGTCGCGGCGGTCAGCTGGCGCGCTCTGCGCGCCTGGCCGATCACGGATAGCGCGAGCACCGCGCCTACTCCCTCGCCGGCTCGCAGTCGCAAGTCCAGCACGGGTTCTAGGCCGAGAGCGTCCAGGACGCGGGCATGCGCGGGCTCGGCGCTGAGATGCCCGGCGACCAGGTGCGCCTGCACCTCGGGCCGGAACCGGACCGCGGCCAGGGCGCTGACGCTGGTAAGCAGCCCGTCCAGGACGGCGATGCCGCCGGCCTGGCTGACGCCCAGGCATACGCCGGTGAGGTAGACCTGCTCGGCGCCGCCGATGCCGCGCAGCAGCCCCGTCAGGGCGCCGTGATCGAGCGGGCCGGGAGGCGGCAGCCGGCCGCCCAGCCGCGCCAGAGCCTGCTCGATCACCTTCCGCTTACGGGCGACGATGGCCGAGTCGCTACCTGCGCCGCGCCCGGTGACCTGCCCGGCCGGAACGGCGAGCAGGGCTGCCGCGAGAGCTGAGGCTACTGTCGTGTTACCGATGCCGACCTCGCCGAGCGCGACGGGGCCGGCGGCGGCCAGCTCGCGGCCCGCTTGCTCGCCGGCCGCCAGCAGCATCTCGACGGCGCTGCCGGCGAGCGCGTCGCTGCCTGCCAGGTCGCCCGCACCAGCCAGGTCGGCCGGGGCCTGTTCACTGCTGGTGACTGCCGGGCGCACGTCCTGCCAGCCGTCGACGGGCGGCCCGGCGATGCCGCAGTTAGCCAGTCGCACGCTGAGCCCCGCGGCCCTGGCCATCGCAGCGCCCTGGCCCTCGCCCGCCGCCAGCGCCTGCGCGATGAGCCGCGTGGTACTGGCCGGAAACGCGCTGACGCCGAGGCTGGCGACCCCATGGTCGGCGGCCGCGATGAGCAGCGTCCCGGCGCCGGCGGCAGGCCCGGCAGCCTCGATCCGCAGCAGCGTCTCGCCGAGTAGTCCCAGTGAGCCCGGCGCGGCCAGCAGCCGGTCCTCGGTATCGCGCGCCCGGACCCTGGCGCCGCTGACCGCGCGGGCCGGATCGGCTTCAGCCGGACCGGCTGCGGCCGGATCGGGTACGGCCGGATCGGCTCCGGTTGCGCTGACGGGGCTGCGGTCGGCTGGGGGCGCCGGGGACGCCGGGGACGCCAACGAGGGCCAGCGGTCGCTCAGGACTACCTCCCTGAGGGCAAGGCGCTGTGACCAGCCGTGTCGTTCCAGGCCCGGTGCGGGGAGGCGCTCGTCGGGCCAGCCGAGGCAGAGCCAGCCAAGGGTGACCACCCCGTCGGGCAGGCCGAGCAGGGCACCGAGTTCTGCGGGGTCAAAGAGCGTGACCCAGCCGAGCCCGAGACCATACGCGCGCGCGGTCAGCCAGATGTTCTGGATAGCGCACGCGCAGGACCACAAGTCAGCGTCGGGGAAAGTCGCGCGGCCGAGCACGCCGGACGGCCTGGCCCGCCGGTCACAGCAGATGACTACGCCCACCGGCGCCTCGCGGATTCCTTCGAGCTGAAGGCCGCGCAGCTGGCGCGCGCTGTCGTGATCAAGCTGCCGGGCCTGCGCGAGCCGGGCCCGGTCGGCCATCACCGCGGCGCTCGCCCGCAGGCCCGCGTCGCGGACGACGAGGAATCGCCATGGCTGAGAGTGCCCTACGCTCGGCGCCGCGTGCCCGGCCGCCAGCACCTCGGCCAGGATGTCGGCACTGATCGGGTCGGGCCGGAACCGGCGCACGTCGCGCCGGGCGGCGATGACGCTGGCCAGTGCCGCCCGGGTAGCGGCGGGCAGTGCCCAGCTCATCGGGTCGGCCGCCCGGTCAGCGCTGCTCGTGCTGTCCCCGATCAGCGGCTGCGGCCGCGGCCACAGCTTCCTTGCCCGCGTGCTCACAACTAGTCCCTCGCTGACTGCCGCACGATTCCGGCGAACACGGTGCCCCTCGTCGCGGTGCCCCTCGACCCGGTGCCGCCGATCGGACCCGGCGCAAACCGCCCGCCGACGTCCGGCGAGTCAATTGCGCAGCGTAGCCGGGCTGCGCCCCGCCAATGCACAGCCCAGCGACGGGAGCAGGCGGCCGGGAGATTCGGGTGCGCCGGGGTGTGGCCCCGGCGGCCTGCCCGATCTAGGGTGACAAGCACGCCGACACGGCAGCCGTTCCGGCTGAAGATCAGGAGGCTCAGTGAAGACCAGGGCAGCGATATTGCGCGGACCGGGCCAGGATTTCGAGGTCATCGAACTGGACCTGGACCCGCCCAAGGCCGGGGAAGTACTGATCCGTTATGTGGCCGCGGGGCTGTGTCATTCGGACGAGCATCTGCGCCAGGGTGACATTACACCGCGCTTCCCGATCGTCGGCGGCCACGAGGGCGCCGGGATTATCGAGGAGGTCGGGCCCGGCGTGACCCGGCTGCAAGCCGGCGATCACGTGATCTGCTCGTTCCTGCCGGTGTGCGGTCACTGCCGGTGGTGCGCGACCGGCAAGTCGAACCTCTGCGACATGGGCGCAACCATCCTGGACGGGATGCTGCCTGACGGCACGTACCGGTTCCACGCCGGCGGCGAGGACTTCGGCGGCATGTGCATGCTCGGCACCTTCTCCGAGCGCGCCACCATCTCGGCGAACTCCTGCGTAAAGGTGGACTCCGACCTGCCGCTGGACAAGGTAGTGCTGATCGGCTGCGGCGTGCCTACCGGCTTCGGCTCCGCCGTGCACGCGGCCGCCACCGAGCCGGGTGACACCATCGCCATCTACGGCATCGGCGGCATCGGGATCAATGCTGTGCAGGGCGCCGCGCTGGCGGGTGCCCGCAACGTGGTGGCGATCGACCCGCTGGCGAACAAGCGCGAGGCCGCCGGGCAGTTGGGCGCCACGCACAGCTGCGAGACCCCTGAGGAGGCGCAGGAGCTGATCAGCCAGCTGACCCGCGGCGTCGGCGCGGATAAGGCCATCGTCACCGTGGGCGTGGTGACATCCGAGGTCGTCACCAGCGCGTTCAACGCGATCCGCAAGGGGGGCACCGTTGTCGTGACCGGGCTAGGCGACTTGACGAAGAACACGATCCAGATCCCGGGCGGCATGCTGACCTTGTTCGAGAAGAGAATTCAGGGCAGCCTGTTCGGTTCCGGCGACCCGTTCCATGACATCCCGCGGATGGTCGAGCTTTACCAGTCCGGTGACCTGAAGCTGGACGAGCTGATCACTACGACCTACACGCTCGACCAGGTCAACGAGGGCTACCAGGACCTGCTGGACGGCAAGAACATCCGCGGTGTCATCCTGCACTCCGGTTCCTGACCGGCCGATCCGGAGCCAGGCCGGGTCCGGGCCGCGGCCGGCACCCGCCGGCCCGGCTCCGGGCGACGGCCTGCCGCCGGCCGGCGGCAGGCCCGGTGCCGGCCGCCGGGGGCCGCCGGTGGTCGGGCTGCGGCGCGAGCGGGAGGTGCTCAGCGTCGCGTTGCAGGCGGGACGGCACGTGGTCCTCGAGGGACCGCCCGGCACCGGCAAGTCCACGCTGCTGCGGGAAGTCGCCCGCCAGGCCGGCGCCCCGGTGGTTTTCGCCGAGGGAAACGCCGAGCTGACGCCGGCCCGGCTGGTGGGCCAGTACGACCCGGCACTGGTGCTGACCGCGGGGTACGTGCCGGGCAGCTTCGCCGACGGGCCGCTGCTGACCGCCATGCGCGGCGGCGCGCTGCTGTATCTCGAGGAGTTCAACCGGATCCCCGAGGAGACCCTCAACGTCCTGATCACGGTGCTGGCCGAGGGCGAGATCGCGGTGCCGCGGCTCGGCCTGGTCGCGGCGCATCCTGGCTTCCGGCTGATCGCCGCGATGAACCCGTTCGACGCGGTGGGCACGGCGCGGGTAAGCCAGGCCATCGCGGACCGGATCTGCCGGGTAGTGCTCAGCTACCAGGACGCCGCCGCCGAGCAGCAGATCACCACCGCGGCCACCGGCGTGGACGGCCCGGTGACCGAGTTTGCCGTGACCCTGACCCGGGCCACCCGCGAGCATCCCGACGTGCGGATGGGCTCCTCGGTACGGGGCGCCATCGACCTGGTGCTGCTGCTCACCGGACTGGCCCGGCTGCGCGGCCAGGACCGGGTGACCGCGGCGACGGCGCGGGACGCCGCTTACGCCGCACTGTCCGGGCGGCTGCGGATCTCCGACGGCAGTAACCGCAGCCCGGAGTCGGTGCTGGACGAGCTGCTGAGCCAGCTCGGCCCGCCGCAGCAGCAGGAGCCGCCCGGCGGCCAGCCGGACGGCACGGCGGAGGCGGACGGCACGGCGGAGGCGGACGGCACGGCGGAGGCGGACGGCACGGCGGAGGCGGAGCCGGACGCGCCGGAACCGGAACCGGAACTGCCCCCCGGCCAGGCCGCCCCGGCCGGCCCGGCGGCCCCGCGGGACGGCCGGGGAAAAGTCCAGGGCCCCCGGGCCGGCCGGGGGCCAGCTGACGGGCGGCCGGCGGCGGGAGATGGCGCGGCGCTCCCCGGCGCGTCGCGTTCCAGCCTGCGCCGGGACCGCGCGGCCGGGGGCGCCCGGCGGACTATCAGCCGGGCCGAGCTGGGGTCCCGGCATGAGTCGTTCGCGGCCGTCTCGCCCGGGCCGGGAGTGCTGGACGGTGACGCCCTGGCCGCGCTGCTGGCCGCGGACCCGGACGCCGCGGCGACCTTGCTGGCTGACCTGACCGCGGCCACCGACCGGGAGCTGCGTGCCGTCGCGCGGCAGCTCGCCGCGCGGGTGTTCGTCCGGCTCGGGGCGGCAGGCCTCGCTCCGGCCCGGGGGACCCGGCGGCTCGGCCCGGTCCGTGGCGGCGATGGCGACCTCGACCTGGACCGCACCCTCGACCGGCTGTCCGGCCGCTGGCCGCCGCCGGCCGGCGAGCTGGTGACCCGGTCCTGGCGGGCGCACCGCCGGGCGGTGTGCCTGCTGGTGGACACCAGCGGCTCGATGTCCGGCCTGGCCGTGGCCATTGCCGCGGTAGCGGCGGCCGGCGTCGTGCTGGCCGCGGACGGGCGGCTGGATGCCGCGGTGATCGCGTTCGGCGCCGAGCCGGCGGTGCTGCAGGCGCAGGGCCGCCCGCGCGCGCCCGGTGAGCTGGTCGGCGAGCTGATCGGGCTGCGCGGGCGCGGCCTGACGGACCTGTCCGCCGCGCTGCGGGCGGCCGCGGCCCAGCTGGCCGGGGCGGCCGCCGACGAGCGGCTGGTGATCCTGCTGTCGGACTGCCTGCGCACCGCAGGCGGCCCGCCCGCCGCGGCGCTGGCCGGGATCGACCGGCTGCATGTGCTCTGCCCGCTGCCGGCGGAGCAGGCCCGGCACGCCGCTGCCGCGCTGGCCCGCAGCGGCGGCGGTATCAGCCAGCCGGTATGGCGGCTGGCCGAGGTGGCGCCCGCGCTGACCCGGCTGCTGTCCGGCCCCGGTTAGCCGGGCCGCGGCCCGGCTAACCGGGGCGGGCTGGGACCATGGGGACGGTGACAGCGCGAAGTGTGGGCGTGGAAGAGGAAATGCTGCTGGTCGACCCCGTCAGCGGGGAGGCGCGGGCGGTGGCCGGCGCGGTCATGGCAGCCGCCGGGGACGATGATCTTCAGCTTGAGCTTCAGCGTGAGCAGCTGGAGACCGGCACCCGGCCGTGCGTTTCGCTGGCCGATCTGGGCCGGGAGGTGCGCCGCTGCCGGGCGCTGGCGGCGCAGGCGGCGCAGCGCTCCGGGGCCGCGATCGCCGCGGTCGGCACCGCGCCGATGGTGGTGGACCCCGCCATCACCGGGAAGCGCCGGTACCGGCAGATGGCGGCGGAATTCGGCCTCACCGCACACGAGCAGCTGACCTGCGGCTGCCACGTGCACGTGCAGGTGGCCTCCGATGAGGAAGGGGTAGCGGTCCTGGACCGCATCCGGCAGTGGCTGCCGGTGCTGCTCGCGCTGAGCGCGAACTCGCCGTTCTGGCAGGGCCGTGACAGCGGCTACGCCAGCTTCCGCTACCAGGCCTGGGGGCGGTGGCCGTCCGCGGGCCCCACCGAGCTCTTCGGGTCGGCGCAGGCCTACCACGAGGTCGTGCAGGCGATGGCGGACACCGGCACGGTGCTGGACACCGGCATGATCTACTTCGACGCGCGGCTGTCCCGGCAGTACCCGACCATCGAGGTCCGGGTGGCGGATGTCTGCCTGGAAGCCGACGACGCCGTCCTCATCGCGGCGCTGGTGCGGGCCCTGGTCGAGACGGCGGCCCGGCAATGGCGGGATGACCAGCCGGCCAGCGCGGCGCGCGGCGAGCTGCTGCGGCTGGCCTCCTGGCGGGCCAGCCGGTCCGGCCTGGACGGCCCGCTGGTCGACCCGCTGACCAGCCGCCCGGTGGCGGCACACGCGGTCGCCAAGCAGCTGATGGCGCACGTGACGCCGGCCCTGGCCGACGCCGGGGACCTGCCCGTCGTGACCGGGCTGCTGGCGGACCTGCTGGCCAGGGGGAACGGCGCGGACCGGCAGCGGGCGGCCTACCAGCGGTCCGGCCGGATCCTCGACGTGGTCCGCGACGTCACGGCCCGAACCGTGCCCGCCTGACCGGCCAGCCAGCAGGCCCGGCCCGTCCCGGTGACGCAGGGTAGCGATGTACAGGCCGCCAATGGGCGCCTTTCTCTGCGGCTGTACTGGCCGCTGGCAATGAACGGCTAGTGCTGCCGGGCGCGTTCTTCCTCGACCCGGTGCGGCACCCGCAGCAATCGGATGGAGGTGACGAGGCCGACGCCGCCGATGATGTTGCCCAGCGCCGCCCAGCCCAGGGCGAGGGCCCAGTCGGCCCAGGTGTAAGCAGCGCGACCGCCGAGCAGCCCGGCGAACATGAGGATCGAGTCCAGCACCGAGTGGAACAGCTGGGCGGCTACGAGCAGGAAGGACATGGCCACGGCGGCCACAAGTTTCGGCCCGAGGTCATCGGTAGCGTGCTGCATGCGGGTCAGCAGCGTGATGACGACGCCGGCCAGGATGGCCAGCAGTAGCGAGCGCCAGGAGACGCCGAGCGTGGCGTAATGAGCGCCGAGCTTCGCGGCCGTCGAGCGCAGGTCAGGCAGCGCGACCACGATCATCCCGGCCATGAGCAGGCCGCCGGCGAGATTCGCGGCCAGGGTCACCAGCCACAGACGCGCCAGCTGCAGCCACGAACCGTGTCCGGCGACCCGGGCGGTGACGGGCACCAGGAAGTTCTCGGTGAAAAGCTCACTGCGGGCCAGCAGTAGCGCGATGAAACCGATGGTAAAAGCCGCGGCGGCCAGCAGTGGCTGACCGGTCTCGTGCTCGACCGCCAGGTAAGCGAGCACGCCGATGCCAACATCAATACCGCCCAGCAGGCCGGTGGCCACGAGCGGGAGCAACGGGCGGCCCAGCCGTTCCTTGCCCTCGGCGACCAGCCGGTCGAACGCCGCCTCGACCTCAGGCTCTCCCCGGGTACCCGGGGGCGCCGTCAGCCGGCCTGTTTTACTGGTCACTTCGCTGGCCGTCTCTCCGTTAATGGTGGCGGCCCCTGGCTGCCCGCTGCGGCGTCCGCGTCCGACGCGGTGATCGCGAACGATGATAGGCCCAGGTCGAGCAGCCGGGCCGCCCGGGTGACCTCGGCGGTCGCGGCCTGATGAACCTGCGCGGGGCTGCGGGTGCCGTCCATGTCCGGCCTGGCCGTGGCCATTGCCGCGGTAGCGGCGGCCGGCGTCGTGCTGGCCGCGGACGGGCGGCCTACCAGCGGTCCGGCCGGATCCTCGACGTGGCCCGCGAGGTCACGGCCCGAACCGTGCCCGCCTGACCGGCCAGCCCAGGCCCGGCCGTCCCGGTGACCGGGCGGGCCGGGCCGCGCTGGCCTAGGCGGCTGAGCCGTCAGGGCACGCGCACCGGCTGGCGGGCCAGCCCGGCGGCCGCCGTCGCGGTCTGCGGCTGGCGGCACGGCGCCAGGGCGAAGATCGCGGCGACGGCGGCGACCAGCGCCACGCCCGCGGCCACCCGCATGCCCATCGACAGGGCACTGACAAAGGCGCGGTGCGCCGCGGCCACGATCGCCGCGCCGGCCGGGCCGCCGGCGGTCCGGCCGGCGATGTCGGCGGCGGCTACTGAGCCGGCTGCCAGGTGCGCGGCCGGGCCGGTGATGTGCGCCGCGGTGAGCTGCCCGGCCAGCCGGGACCGGTAGACCGCCGCGGCGAGGCTGCCGACGACCGCCACGCCCAGCGCGCCGCCGACTTCCCGGATCGTGTCATTGATCGCGCTGCCGGCCCCGGCCTGGTGGGCGGGCACCGTGGTCATGATGATCGTGCTGGCCGGGGCCATGACCAGGCCCATGCCGGCCCCCATGACCGTGACCGCCACGGCGATCAGCGGGTAGGAGGTGTGCACGCCGACGGTAGACAAGTCGAGCAGGCCGCCGCCCATCAGCGCCAGCCCGGCCGGGATGACGGCGCGGGTGCCGAGCCGGGCGGCCAGGATCGGCGACAGCGGTGACATGGCCCCCATGGCCAGGGCAAAAGGCAGCGCGCGCACGCCGGCCGCCAGCGGGCTGTAGCCGTGCACCAGCTGCAGGTACTGGGTCAGCACGAACAGGCTGCCGAAGAGCGCGAAGAAGATCACGGTAACCGAGGCGGCCGCGGCGCTGAACGCCCGGATGGCGAAGACGCGCAAATCGATCAGCGGCCGGGCGATCCGCAGCTCCCACCAGATGAAGACCGCCAGGGCGGCCAGCCCCGCGGCGGCCTCGGCCAGGGTGACCCCGCCGGTCCAGCCGCGGCCGGGCGCCTCGATGACGCCAGCACGCCTGCCAGCGCCAGCCCGACCAGCGGGATGTTGATCAGGAAGATGCTGCCCCACCAGAAGTGCGCGAGCAGCAGGCCGCCGAGCGTGGGGCCGATGACGATGCCCACGCCGGCCACCGCCGACCAGGCCGCGATGGCCTGCGGACGCTCTTTCGGCGGGAAGACCGCGGTCAGGATGGACAGTGTGGCCGGCATGACGAAGGCCGCCCCGAGGCCCATCACGACGCGCGCGGCGATCAGCGTCCCGGTACCGGCCGCGAATGCGGCCGCGGTGCTGCCGAGCGCGAACACCGCGAGGCCGCCGATCAGCGACCGCCGCCGCCCGTACCGGTCCCCGAGCGCCCCGGCCGGGATCAGCAGCGCGGCGAAGCACAGGGTGTAGGCGTCCGTGATCCACTGCAGCGAGCTGGTGCCGGCGTGCAGCACCCGGGCGAGCGTCGGCAGCGCCGTGTTCAGGATGGTGTTGTCGATCACGACCACCAGCAGGCTCAGGCACAGCACCAGCAGGATCCGGCGGCGCCGGGGGTGGCCGCCGGGCCACCGGGATGCTGGCTGGCCCGGTCCGGCCTGGACCGGCAAGGCGGCGGATGCTCCGCTCATCTTATTCTCCTAACAAATGACTGCTTACGCTCGTTGGCTTACAGTCGTAATCATAGACAGTTGAGCTAACATCTGTAAAGTAGGAACAGTGAAAGCCGCAGCCGAAAATTCACCGTCCGCGCTCAGCCCCCCCGGCCCGGTCTGGGAGTCAGCCGGCCCGGGGCCGGCCCGGCGGCAGCGCAACGCGCGCGGTCAGGGCGCCCGGCTGACCGAGGAGATCGTGACGGCCGCGCTCGCGCTGATCGAGCGGGATGGCTCCGCGGAGGCCGTTACCCTGCGCGCGGTAGCCCGGGAAGTGGGTATCGCGGCGCCGTCGATCTACCCGCACTTCGCCGACCGGACGGCGATCATCAGGGCGGTCGCGCAGCGGCTTTTCGATGAGCTCAGTGACGCCATCGAGCAGGGTTCCGCCAGCGCCGGCCCCGATCCGGGCAGCCGCCTGATCGGCGGCTGCGACGGGTACGTGGCCTACGGGCTGGCGCATCCCGCCCGGTACGGCGTGCTGTTCTCCCGCGAGCGGACGGCGGACGGGGATTACTGTGCGCCGGTGCCGCTGGATCCGGCTGGCCGCCCGGTGCTGGAGCTCGGCGGGGAAGCGTTCGGGCTGCTCGTCCAGGGCCTCGCAGACTGCGTGACCGCCGGGAGCTCCGCCAGCTGCGACGTTCTGGCCGACGCGATAGCCGTCTGGGTCGCCATGCACGGAACGGTCGGCCTGCGGACGTCCAGGCCCGGCTTCCCCTGGCCCGACCCCGGCCCGTTCGTCGCCAGCCTGGTCCGCTCGCTGGCCCGGCTGCAGCCCTGACGGCGGCCCGCCCCAGCCCCGTGCGGCCCAAGGTCGTCACGGCCAGCCGGATGCCGGCGCCCCCGGGCTGCCGGGGTGGTTCGCCAGGTCGGCGATCCGGTCGGCATCTGGCGCTAGCTGCGGCTGATCCGCTCGGCTTGCCCGTGGATGGCTGCCAGGACGCGCTCGTCGCCTGGCGTTGCCTCGATAGCGGTGAGTACTTGGTCCAGCGTCTCAGTCACGACGGCAGCCGCGGGCCGCCGGCGGATGCCCCAGGCGCCGGCCTCGTCGATGAGGTTGACCGCGGTTACCTTCCGGATGTCGGCCTGGCCGCCAACCCGCTGGCCTAGGTGCGTGTCCGCCCGCATTGGCTGTCCCGTGCCGTCGGTCAGCTCAAGGGCGATCGTCGCGAGCACGTCATACAGCGGTGCGAGTCTGATCGTCGGGTTGTCTGGCTCGTGCAGCACGGAGAAGTTCTTGGCGTGCGTGTCCGCATTGCCGACGGCCATGTTGAACGTCGTGCGGCGCAGCAGACTGGTTACGTCGCGGGGATCGCCGTAGTTCCGCAGCAGGCTGGCGAGGTCGCGCAGCGCGGGGCCGCCCTGTTCCTCGTACTTCAGCCCAGGAGGCGTCGCGGTAGCCTGGCAGCCGTCTTCTTGGTGGACCCGGACCGGAAGGCGCCCGGCGGGTGAGTCCTTCCTGTCGTACCGCCTGACTGCCAGTACGGGAAGCCCTGCGATGTCGAGCAGTTCGGTCTCCGGGACCGTCAGGCCGCAGGCGGCGGCGAGCCCCATGCAGGTGGCCTCGTTGGAAGCCATCGGGTGCGGGCCGTCGGGCTTGAGTATCCAGGTCGACGGAGCGTCCCCGGAGGGGAACTGCCAGGTCCCGTCAGCGGCGCGGCCGAGCAGAGCCTTGCGCTGGAAGCCGGCCAGCGACGGGCGGAAGCCGCGCTCCGGTGCGGCGCCCAGGGGGGTCACGTCGAGAGCGCTGATCACCTGCCGCAGGTCGCCGGGCGTCATCGGGGAATACCCGCTGCTGCCATTTCCGCCGGGCAGTTCCCCGTCCGGGAGCAGCATGATCGCACCCGCGCAGTCCCGGCCGAATGCGCGCAGGATGCCGTATGTATCCACCGGGCGGGTCCCGGCCAGGGCCGCCATCCGCGCGAGAGCCGGCCCCTCGGGCAGCATGTTCTCGAAGAAGTCCAGCCCACGCATGTCCCGCGGACCGGCTGTGGCGCCGATCGGCAGGCCGACGGACAGGACAGGGCTGCCAAGCCCCCACCGCTCGATCCCCTCGGCACGCCACTCCAGCCGGATCCGGAACTCAGGCCCGGGTATCAGCACCGCCACGGGTGTGTCATAGAGCCAGGCGACGACCCGGTCAGCCACGGGGCTCCATGGGCCTGACGATGACCTCGCAGCCGACGAAACGCAGTAGCCGAAGCCCGTGGGTCAGCGAACTGCCGAACTTGCCCCCTTCCAGGGAAGAAAGGTACGGCTGCCCGATCCCCATTGCCTCAGCGGCATCCACTTGCGTCACCCCTGCCGCGGTCCGGAAGTGCTTCAGTGCCGCCCCCAGGTCCTGCGCCGTGGTCACCAGGTACTCGCCGCGCCGTATCACCATGGACCAATCATACGACGTTATCGATCTAAGATGATATCGCTCATTGCTGATATTTTTTGTCCGGCCAGGCGGCTGGCGGTCCGGCCAGGCGGCACTGACAGGCGGCCCTGACAGTCCTCCTAGTCTGGGCGGCTGCGATAAGCCGGTCTCATGACATCGAGCTATGGCCTGCTCGCGCGGGCCGCTGTGCTGGGCGCGGCCACCGGACTGCGCAGTACCACCGGCGTGGCCGCCCTGGTCACCCAGCGCGACGCCGGCCTGGGAGCGCTCCTGAGCCATCCGGCCGCCCGGCCGCTGGCAGCGCTGGCCGTCGTCGGCGAGATGGTAGTGGACAAGCTGCCGAACGCGCCGTCCCGCCTCAAGCCGGCCTCGCTGGCCTTCCGCGTTGTGCTCGGCGGCCTGGCCGGCGCGGGCTGTGCGCGCTCGGCGGGCAAGTCGTCAGCGGCCTCGGTGGTGCTCCCGGCGGCGGCCGTTGCGGCCGCGGCGGCCGCGGCCAGCACCTGGCTCGGTTATCAGGCCCGCGCGGCGCTGGGCCGCCGCCTGCCCGCCGCCGGTGTGGCGGTTGCGGAGGACGCCCTGGCCATCGGGCTCGCCGCGGTGGCGAGCCGCTGAGCCGCTGCACCATTCGCCATTGCTCAGGGCGCCGCTGGCACGGCTGATGACGCCCGCGGAGCTTGGCAGCGTTAGCCGCCGGGGGTATGAAGGGATCACCTCATCCGCACCGCTGCGCTCCGGGAGCTACCGTGAAGAAGATTATTAATGATCCGGCCGACGTAGTTCCCCAGGCGCTGGCGGGCTTCGCGGCGGCGCACGGCGACCTCGTCCGGGTGCACCTGGGCCCGGATTACATCGTCCGGGCGGACGCGCCCGTGGCCGGCAAGGTGGCCCTCGTCTCGGGCGGCGGTTCCGGGCACGAGCCGCTGCACGGCGGTTACGTCGGCGCGGGGATGCTCGACGCCGCTGTCCCCGGCCCGGTCTTCACCTCGCCGACGCCGGATGCCGTGCTCGCGGCCACCCAGGCCGTTGACGGGGGCCGCGGCGTGCTGCACATTGTCAAGAACTACACCGGTGATGTCCTTAATTTCGAAACGGCCGCCGAGCTGGCTGCCGCGGAGGGCATCGAAGTATCGCCCGTGGTGATCAACGACGACGTTGCCGTCGAGGACTCCACCTACACCGCCGGCCGCCGGGGCGTCGGCGGTACCGTCCCGCTGGAGAAGATCGCGGGCGCCGCCGCGGCCCGCGGGGACGACCTCGCCGCGGTGACCGCGATAGCCCAGCGGGTGATCGCCGGAGTCCGCTCGATGGGCGTGGCCCTGACCGCGTGCACCGTCCCGCATTCCGGCGAGCCCAGCTTCGTGCTGGGCGACGACGAAATTGAGATGGGCATCGGCATCCACGGCGAGCCCGGCCGCCGCCGGATGAAGCTGGAGTCCGCCGACGAGATCGTCGCCGGACTGCTCACCCCGGTCGTCGAGGACCTGCCGTTCGAGCGCGGCGACCAGACGCTGCTGATAGTCAACGGGATGGGCGGGACGCCGCAGATCGAGCTCTACCTGGCTTTCGGCGTCGCTACCCGGCTGCTGGCCGAGCGCGGCATCGAGGTCAGCCGGTCGCTCGTCGGCAACTACATCACCAGCCTGGAGATGCAGGGCATGTCGATCACGCTGCTGAAGCTCGACGCGGAGCTGACCCGGCTGTGGGACGCGCCGGTGCGCACCGCCGCGCTGCGGTGGGGCGCGTGAGCGCGGCCGGTGACCGGCCCGGCTGCGGCGGGGCAGGCGTGGCTGCCGCCATCCGGGCGGCCGCCGCGGCCATCGCCGTCCGCCGCGTCGAGCTGAACCGGCTGGACCGCGAGATCGGCGACGGTGATCACGGCGAGAACATGAACCGCGGGTTCCAGGCCGCGGTGGCCAAGCTGGACGCTGACCCGGCGGCGGCCGGCCTGACCCCCGGCGGCGTCCTGAAGCTGGTGGCCACCACCTTGATCTCGACCGTCGGGGGCGCGTCGGGGCCGCTGTACGGGACGGCGTTCCTGCGCGCGGCCACGTCCGCCGGTGACGCGGCCACGCTGGACGCCGACGCGGTGCGCGCGGCGCTGGCCGCGGCGTGCGGCGGCGTGCAGGCCCGCGGCAAGGCCGAGCCGGGCGACAAGACCATGGTGGACGCGCTGCTGCCCGCCGTCGAGGCGGCCCGCGGCGACTCGGTCGCCGGGCTGCTGGCCGCCGCCGCCGCCGCGGCCGACGCCGGGGTGACGGCGACGATCCCGCTGGTCGCGCGCAAGGGCCGGGCCTCCTACCTGGGCGAGCGCAGCGCCGGTCACCCCGACCCCGGCGCCACTTCCGCCGCGCTGATCCTGCACGCCCTGGCGGCGGCGGCCGCCGGATGACCGCTGCCTCCTCGGCGGCCGCTGCGCGGCCGGTGGGCGCCCCCCCGACCACGGCCACCGCCCCGCTGGTGGCCGTGGTCGTGGTCTCGCACTCGGCCGGGCTGGCCGCCGGGGTAGCCGAGCTGGCCGGCCAGATGGCCCCGGACGTGACCATCACCGGGGTGGGCGGCGACGGCGACGGCGGGCTGGGCACGTCCTTCGACGCGATCACCGCTGCGCTGCAGCGGGCGGCCGCGGCGCCGGGCGTGGTTGTCCTGTACGACCTGGGCAGTGCCCGGCTGACTACCGAGACCGCAGTGGAGTTCCTGGACCCGGAGCTGGCCGGGCGGATCGAGATCGTCGACGCGCCGCTGGTCGAGGGCGCGCTGGCCGCGGCTACGCAGGCACAGGGCGGCGCGGACCGGGCCGGGGTGGCCGCGGCCGCCCGGTCCGCGGCGGCGGCCGCCGCCGGGTCAGCGCCAGCGGCAGCGTCAGTGTCAGCGGGAACCGTCACCCGCACCGCGGCGGTGCGCAACCCGCTCGGCCTGCACGCCCGCCCGGCCGCTGAGCTGATCCGGCAGGTGGCCGGCCTGGACGCCGAGCTGCGGGTCGGGCGCCACGGCGAGCCGGCCGCGGACCTGCGCAGCCTGCTCGCCGTAGTGGGCCTGGCGCTGCGCGGCGGCGACACGGTCGAGGTCACCGGGTCCGGGCCGGACGCCCGGACGGCGGCCGATCGCGTCACCGGGCTGATCGCCGGCGGCTTCGGCGAGATCGCTGCGCTAGCCGACACCAGCCCGGCCGCGGTTGGGCCGGCCGACACCAGCCCGGCCGACGCTGACGGCCCGGCCGTGCCGGTCGCACCGGAACTGCCGGTCGCACCGGAACTGCCGGGATCGTCGCCTGGCCCGCAGGGGCTCGGGGCGCCGGGGCGCGCGATCGGCCCGGCGGTGCGCGCGGCCGAGGCTGAGGTGGCGCCCCGGCCGGGCGACGATCCGCAGCTGGAGGGCCGCCGCCTGGACGCGGCGGTGGACGCGGCGGCCCGGCGGCTAGCCGGCGGTGACCCGATGGCCCGGGCGCACGCCGAGCTGGTCCGTGACCCGCAGCTGCGGGCCGCCGCCGGCCGCGGCCTGGCGGCCGGGCTGGCTGCCGGGCCGGCCTGGTGGCAGGCCGTCGGCGAGCTGGCCGGGCAGCTGGCGGCCAGCCCCGACGAGCTGGTCGCGGCGCGCGCCGCGGACGTGCGGGAGGCCGGGACGGCCGTGCTGGCCGGGCTGGGCGAGGTTATCGACCGGATCCCGGCCGACAGCGAGCTGCGCGGCGGCGTGCTGGTGGCCGACGAGCTGGGACCTGGTGAGATGGCCCGGGCGGCCGAGCGCGGCGCCGTCGCGGTGGTGCTGTCCGGCGGCTCGCCGGCCGCGCACGCCGTGCTGGTCGCCCGTAACCTCGGCCTGCCGCTGGTGCTCGGGGCCGGCCAGCAGGCCCGCGAGCTGCGGGCCGGGCTGGTGCTGGACGTCGACGGCACGGCCGGCACGATCCAGGCCGACCCGCCGGACCTGGCCGCGCGGCAGGCGCAGATCGCGGCCCGCGCCCGGCAGCAGGTCGCGGAGCGGGCGCTGGCGGCCGCCCCGGTCCAGGTCAACGGGGCGGTGATCCGGGTGACGGCCAACATCGGCTCGCTGGCCGAGGCCCGGGCCGCGGTGGCGGCGGGCGCTGACGGCGTCGGCCTGCTGCGAACCGAGCTGCTGGTGGCCGACTGCGCGGAGCTGCCGGACGAGGTCACCCAGCTGCGCCAGCTCAGCGCGATCCTCGACGTGCTCGGCCAGCGGCCGGTGGTGGTGCGGGTGCTGGATTTCGGCGGCGACAAGCCGCTGCGGGCGGTCGCCCTCGACCCGCAGCGCAACGGTTTTCTCGGCGTCCGCGGGCTGCGCTGGCTGCTGCGCCACCCGGACGTGCTCCGCACCCAGCTGCGGGCGATCTGCCGCGCCGCGCCGGGTCACCACGTGGAGGTGATGGCGCCGATGGTCACGGTCGGCCGGGAGGCTGCTGCCTTCCGGGCAGCGGTGGAGGCGGCCGTCGCATCGCTGGCTGCGGACGGGATCTCCCATAGTCGCCCCGATCGCGTCGGCGTGATGATCGAGGTGCCGGCCGCGGCGCTGGCCGCTGACGAGATCGCCGCGGTAGTGGATTTCGTCTCCGTGGGTACTAATGATCTCGTGGCCTACACGATGGCAGCCGACCGCGCGGTGCCCGACGTGGCCGCGCTGGCTGACCCGTCCGCCACCGCGGTCTGGCGGCTGCTGCAGCAGGCCTGCGCGGGCGCGGCCGGCGGCAACGCCAGCATCGCGGTATGCGGAGAGCTAGCGGCGGACGAGCGTTTCGTCGCGCGCCTGGTCGGGCTCGGCGTTACCGAGCTGTCCATGGCCGCCGCCCGGATCCCGGCAGTCAAGGCGCGGCTGCGAACGATGCAGGCTGAGTAAGCAGAACCAAATTTTCGCCCAATTTCACTTGATAGAAACATTGCTGTAATTCCGGCGCACGCGTAAGTTGATCACCAGGAACGCCGGACCAGCCGGGACCCCGAAGGAGGCGGTCAGATGGCAACGACCGAGCAGATCACCGAAGGCCAGGACGAGCTTCCGTCCGCCAAGCCGTGGGAGCCGCGGCTCGTGCACGAGCTGATCGCCGAATTTTTCGGCACCATGGTCATCTTGCTGTTCGGAATCGGCGTGGTCGCGCAGGTGGTATCGGTCACCGGGCTCGGCGGTCACGACAGCATCGCGTGGGCCTGGGGCCTGGGCGTGATGCTCGGGATCTACGTGGCCGGCCGGGTCAGCGGCGCGCACCTGAACCCGGCGGTGACGATCGCGTTCGCCGCGCTGCGCGGGTTCTCCTGGCGGAAGGTCGGGCCGTACATCGCGGCGCAGACGGCGGGGGCGTTCATCGCGGCGCTGATCGTGCGCTGGAACTACACCGAGGTGCTCGCCAAGTTCGACCCCGGTCACACGATCAAGAGCCAGTTCATCTTCTCCACGCTGCCGGGTAACGGCGCGCTCCCGGTGAGTGACTGGGGCGCGTTCCGGGACCAGATCATCGGCACCGCGATCCTGCTGTTCCTCATCTTCGCGATCACCGACGCACGGAACACCTCCCCGCTGGCCAACCTCGCGCCGTTCATCATCGGCCTGCTCGTCGTGGGGATCGGGATGGCATTCGGCACCGACGCGGGCTACGCGATCAACCCGGCGCGTGACTTCGGGCCGCGGCTGGCCTCCTACCTGACCGGCTACTCGCACGCGTGGCGAGACCAGTACCAGCACCTGTACTTCTGGGTGCCCATCGCCGGGCCCATCATTGGCGGGGTGATCGGGGCGATGCTGTATCACTACGCGCTCGGCCGGTTCCTGCCCGAGCCGACGGTCGAGCCAGGACCAGGAAACAGCTGACCGCGGCGGGGGGTGCCGGTCAGGACAGCCGCTAATTTTCCCAGGAGGAGCGCACATGCCAGATTTCGTCGGTGCCGTCGATCAGGGCACCACCAGCTCCCGGTTCATGATTTTCGACCACGGCGGGAACGAGAAAGGCAAGAACCAGCTCGAGCACGAGCAGATCATGCCCCGGTCCGGCTGGGTGGAGCATGACCCGCTGGAAATCTGGGAGCGGTCGGCGTCCTCTATCCGGTCAGCGCTGAACGGGGCCGGGCTGGTGGCCTCGGATCTGGCCGCCATCGGCATCACCAACCAGCGTGAGACGACGGTGGTCTGGAACCGCAAGACCGGCCGCCCCTATTACAACGCGATCGTCTGGCAGGACACCCGCACGGACCGGATCGCCAGCGCGCTGGACCGGGACGAGCGCGGCGACGTGATCCGGCGCAAGGCCGGCCTGCCGCCGGCGACCTATTTCTCCGCCGGGAAGATCCAGTGGATCCTGGAGAACGTGGACGGGGTCCGCGCGGCCGCGGAGCAGGGCGACGCCATCTTCGGCAATACCGACAGCTGGCTGATCTGGAACCTGACCGGCGGCACGGACGGCGGCTCGCATGTCACCGACGTGACCAACGCCAGCCGCACCATGCTGATGAACCTGGAGACGCTGGACTGGGACGAGGAGCTGATCGGCTTCTTCAACATCCCGCGCTCGATGCTGCCGGAAATCCGGCCGTCGTCATCCCCGGACGGGTACGGCGAGATCCGCGGCCTGGCCGCGGTCCGCGGCGTGCCGCTGACCGGCGACCTCGGCGACCAGCAGGCCGCCATGGTGGGCCAGGTGTGCTTCGCGCCCGGCGAGGCGAAGAACACTTACGGGACCGGCAACTTCCTGCTGCTGAACACCGGCGAGGAACTGGTACGCAGCGAGCACGGCCTGCTGACCACCGTGTGCTACCAGTTCGGCGACGCTAAGCCGGTGTTCGCCCTGGAGGGCTCGATCGCGGTGACCGGCTCGGCGGTGCAGTGGCTGCGGGACCAGCTCGGCATTATCTCCGGTGCGGCCGAGACGGAGCGGCTCGCCGCGCAGGTCCCCGACACTGGCGGCATGTACTTCGTGCCCGCGTTCTCCGGGCTGTTCGCGCCGTACTGGCGCAGTGACGCCCGCGGCGCGATCGTGGGGCTCGCCCGGTTCAACACCAACGCGCACCTGGCCCGGGCCACCCTGGAAGCCATCTGCTACCAGAGCCGGGACGTGAGCGAGGCGATGGAGCAGGACTCCGGCGTGCACGTGGAGGTACTCAAGGTCGACGGCGGGGTCACCGCCAACAACCTGTGCATGCAGCTGCAGGCCGACATTCTCGGCGTGCCCGTCAGCCGCCCGGTCGTCGCGGAGACCACCGCGCTCGGCGCGGCGTACGCGGCGGGGCTGGCCACCGGCTTCTGGTCGAACACCGACGAACTGCGGGAGAACTGGAACGAGTCGAAGCGCTGGACACCGGAATGGAATGATGAGCAGCGCGCAGCGGGTTACGCCGGCTGGAAGAAGGCCGTACAGCGAACACTGGACTGGGTGGAGGTCGACTAGCTCGTGACTGATGAACTGTCTCCGGCGGCACGGGAAGACGCGATCGCGCGGATGTCGGAGCGCGACCGCGAAATCGATGTTCTCGTCATCGGCGGCGGTGTCGTCGGCGCGGGCAGCGCGCTCGACGCGGTGACGCGCGGTCTCACCACGGCCATCGTGGAGGCTCGCGACTGGGCTAGCGGCACCTCCAGCCGGTCCAGCAAGCTGATTCACGGCGGCCTGCGTTACCTGGAGATGATGGACTTCGGCCTGGTCCGGGAAGCGCTCACCGAGCGCGGCCTGCTGCTCGACCGGATCGCGCCGCACCTGGTCCGGCCGGTGCCGTTCCTGTACCCGCTGACGCGGCACTGGGAGCGCCCCTACGTCGGCGCCGGGATCGCGCTGTACGACGCGATGGCCATTACCTCGGGGACCTCCCGCGGGCTGAAGCGGCACCGGCACCTGACCCGCAAGCACGCGCTGCGGGAGGCGCCGTGCCTGCGGCCGGACGCGCTGACCGGTGCGGTCCAGTACTGGGATGCCCAGGTGGACGACGCCCGGCACACCATGACGGTGGTCCGGACCGCGGCCGCGTTCGGCGCGCTGGCAGCGAACCGGGTGCAGGTCACCGGGTTCCTGCGGCAGGGCGAGCGGGTCACCGGCGCCGCCGCGACGGACCTGGGCACCGGCCGGGAGTTCGAGATCCGGGCCCGCCAGGTGATCAACGCCACCGGGGTGTGGACCGACGACACCCAGGGACTGGCGGATACCCGCGGCCAGTTCCACGTCCGGGCGTCCAAGGGCATACACCTCGTCGTGCCCCGGGACCGGCTGCAGTCCGATACCGGGCTCATCCTGCGGACCGAAAAAAGCGTGCTGTTCGTCATCCCGTGGGGACGGCACTGGATCATCGGCACCACGGACACGGACTGGTCCCTGGACAAGGAGCATCCGGCTGCAAGCTCCCGGGACATCGACTACCTGCTGGAGCACGTCAACTCGGTGCTGAGCTCGCCGCTTACCCGCGAGGACGTCGAGGGCGTGTACGCCGGGCTCCGGCCGCTGCTGACCGGGGAGTCGGAGTCCACCTCGAAGCTGTCCCGTGAGCATGTCGTCGGTCATCCCGTGCCCGGCCTGGTCGTCGTGGCCGGCGGCAAGTACACCACCTACCGGGTGATGGCCGCGGACGCCGTGGACGAGGCCGCCCGCGGGCTGGACGCCCGGGTGCCGGACTCCTGCACCGATCAGGTGCCGCTGGTGGGCGCCGATGGCTACCGGGCCCTGTGGAACCAGCGCCGGGCGCTGGCCGCGTCGGCCGGCGTGCACGTGGCGCGGATCGAGCACCTGCTCAACCGGTACGGCTCGCGGACACATGACCTGCTGGCGATGCTGCGGGCGGATCCGTCTCTGGCCGCGCCGCTGCCCGGAGCCGATGACTACCTGCGGGTCGAGGCCCTGTACGCGGTGACGCACGAAGGCGCTCAGCACCTGGACGACGTGCTGGCCCGGCGGACCCGGATCTCGATCGAGGCCTGGGACCGCGGGGTAGGGGCGGCGCCGACCGTCGCCGGGCTGATGGCCGGCCCGCTGCACTGGGACGACGAGCAGAAGTCCAGCGAAGTCGAGCACTACCTCGCCCGGGTGGCGGCCGAGCGGGATTCCCAGACCAAGCCGGACGACGACACCGCCGAGGCCGCGCGTCTCGGCGCGCCGGAGATCGCCGCGCTCAGCTGACCGCTAAAGCTGACCGGGCAGGCTGCCCGGCTGCCCGGTCAGCTGTCGATGTTCGGGCTGCCGGCCGGGAGGGGCACCAGCCGCGCGGGCGGCTCGGGCACGGCCAGCGCGGATTCGACGGTCAGGTCCGGACGCACGTGGATGAGCTCGCCTGGCGCCAGCATCCGCCAGCCGGCTTCACCGTCGAGTTCCTCCGACGCGACGACGACGACGGGAACATTGCGGAGCTCGGGCGCGTGCACCGACGAGGTAGCGCTGCGCACGTGCAGGCCGCCCGGCTCCGCGCCCGGCGGCAGCCCGGCGGCGGCATGCGGCCGCGCGGCGCCCCCGCTATTGCCGGGCGGCAGGCTGTCCCCGGCGGGCCGCTCGATGACGTGCAGGGCATGCTGCGCCGGGTAGCGCAGCGCCCACAGTTCGCCGGCTGCGATGACAACTACATTGAGCGACGAAACGGGCAGCCGGGCGCCGATCCACCGGGCAGCAGCGGCGATCCCGGCGCCCGTGTCCCCGCCGCAGGCGTCGGTCTGCTGGGTTATCAGGGCGAAATACCGCTCCGAGTCGGTGTCGCCCTGCACGAGCTGGCGGTAGCTGCCAAGCTGCTTGTCCAGGCTGGCGAGTTCGCCGAAGCCGCCGTTGTGCGCCATGATCCGGCCGTCCATCGTGAACGGGTGCGTGTTGGCGGCGGTCCGGCTGCCTGCTGTGGCCCAGCGCACGTGCGCGACGAAGGCAGCGGACCGGGCGCGCCGGGCACCGCGGCTGAACTCCGCGTCGCGGAAAGCCGGCTCCGGCTGCTTGTCCAGGACGGGCTGGCCGCCGTCGCCGAAGTACCCGATCCCGCAGCCGTCGACATTGCGGCGGCTCTGCGCCGCCATCGAGTCGGGGGCGTCCAGCAGCCAGAACGTGGCGGCAACCGGCTGGTGCCCCGCGGTTAGCCCGAACAACCGGCACATGGGAACGCCCCTTTCTGCCTGCTGTACGGGGACGGTCGCGCTGGCGCTTGTTCCCGCGGTCGCCGTCTGGCCGGGTGGCCGTCTGGCCGGAGCTTAGTAGAGTGCTGATGGCGCCGGTTCGGGCGCTGCCAGCCGGGCGCAGTGCCCGCGGACGTCCAGGTGAGGACCACGCCGGATGGAAGTCTCCCTGCACGACGTGCGGCAGGCCATGCACGAGCTCGGCAAGCTGCGTTTCGGCGACATGCGGGTCGAAGACGCGATGCGCGAGATCGTGCAGACGACGCACGCGATCTTTGACGTGGACGGCGCCGGGCTGATGCTTGCTGACAGCGACCATCACCTGCGCAACGTCGCGGTTTCCGACGACCGCCTCGAGCATCTGGAGGAGCTGCAGATCCGCCACCATGAGGGACCGTGCATCAGCGCGTTCGAGGAACGGACCCTGGTCGGCGCCCAGGATCTGACCACGGATACCCGCTGGCCGCAGTTCAGCGCGGCCGCGGTGAGCCGCGGGGTGCGCGCGGTACTCGCCAGCCCGCTGCCGTATAACCAGGACGCGGTCGGCGTCGTTGCCGTGCTTTCCGACAAGCGTCATCCGTGGTCGGCTGAGGACGAGCTGGCGCTGCTCGCGTTCACCGACCTCGCGGCGCTGCTGATCGCCAGCATGATGGTGACCGAGCAGCAGTCGGAGCTGGCCCTGCAGCTGCAGGGCGCGCTGAACACCAGGGCTGTTATCGAGCAGGCGAAAGGAGTGCTGATCGGCCAGCGCGGCCTGACGGCGCATGCCGCCTACCAGCAGCTCCGGGATCAGGCCCGGTCCCAGCGGCGCAAGCTCGCCGTGGTGGCGGCCGAAGTCGTGCGTGGTGCGGTCAGCGAAACCTGAGACTACCGGCCGCGAGGGCTTGGCGAATGGCGCGCGAGGGTGCATAATAGCGATGTCGTCACGACGCCGCCAAGAATTCCGCGGTCGCCAGTAACGTCGATGCTCGTCATAGCGTCGTTCGTCATGTTTGCGGCGCCTCCTGGCAGCGGTCGGCTGTACAGCAATATCCGCCACTGTTCGTCAGGAGTTCTCATGATCATCCTCGGCATCATCCTCCTCATCATTGGCTTCATCGCCAAGATCGCGATCGTCTGGACTATCGGCATCATTGCCCTAGTGATCGGGCTCGTGCTCATCCTGCTCAGCACGCTCGGCCACGCCGTCGGCGGCCGGAAGCACTTCTTTTAGCCGAGCCAGCGGCATCAAGATGCCGCTGGCCGGCTGGCGGCGCGGTACCGGAGTCCGGTGCCGCGCCGCCGTTCTGCGCGGCCCGGCAGGTTGACGACCGCGCCCCGCGTGTAAGGAGCCGCGCTGCGGGTATCCATGGCTGCTGATCCCCAGCGAGGAAGGCGCCACGGCATGATTAAGTACGGGTATTTTCTTTCGTCCGAGGAACACGGGCCGCAGGAGCTGATCCGGCAGGCGAAGCTGGCGGCGGAGGCCGGCTTCGACGCGCTGTGGATCTCCGATCACTTCCACCCCTGGCTGGACGAGCAGGGTCAGGGCAGCCACGTCTGGTCGGTAATCGGAGCCATCTCACAGGTCACCTCGCTGCCCATCACCACCGCCGTGACGTGCCCGCTAGTGCGCCAGCATCCGGCGATCGTGGCGCAGGCAGCTGCTACCGCGGGGCTGCTCTGTGATGGCCGGTTCACCCTCGGGGTGGGTACCGGCGAGGCACTCAACGAGCATGTACTCGGTGACAGGTGGCCGCCGGCGGCGGAGCGGCTGGAGATGCTCGCGGAAGCCGTGGCAGTGATGCGGGAGATGTTCCGGGGGCACCTTGTCACCCACAAGGGCGAGCACTACACCGTTGACACCGCCCGCCTGTACTCCGCCCCGGAGGTGCCGCCGCCGATATTCATGTCCGGATTCGGGGAGAAGTCGATCAGGCTGGCCGGCCAGATCGCGGACGGCTACATATGCGTGCAGCCGAACGCGGACTTCGTGCGGCGGTACCGGGAATCGGGCGGCGGCGACCGCCCGGCCCAGGGCGGGCTGAAAGTCTGCTGGGGAGCCGATGAGGCAACGGCCCGCGCGACCATGCACCGGCTGTGGCGCAACGAGGAAATCCCCGGCGAGGCCGCGCAGCTGCTCCCCATGCCCCGCCATTTCAGCCAGCTAGCCGAGCTGGTCTCCGCTGACATGATAAGCGCGCCCTGCGGGCCCGACCCCGCGGCGCACCTGGAGAGCATCCGCGCCTACACCGACGCGGGCTTCGACGAGGTCTACATCGGCCAGGTAGGCCCGGAAGCAGAGGGCTTCTTCGAGTTTTACGCCGGTACGGTGCTGCCCCGGCTGCGCGGCTGACGCCCCGGGGGCGGCTGACGCAGATGCTGGCCGACTGGCCCGGTGCTCACGCTGGCCCGGTGCTCACGCTGGCTAGGCGCTCACCCTGGCCTGGTGCTCACGGTCTGCCGGGGGCACCGGGCCGCGACACCGCGGCCGCGGTGGCGGGGCTTTCGCCCGGCGCCTCAGACCCGGCGGCGAACGCGGCCCAGACGACTTTGCCCAGCGGGCCGGGCGGCGTGCACCCCCACTCATCGCTGAGTTCCTCGACGACGTGCAGGCCCCGGCCCGACTCGGAAAGGTAATTACTGGGCTGCGGGATCACCGGAAGGTCGGGGCTGGGATCAGCGACCGCGCACAGCACGCCTGAGCCGGGCAGGGGCTGCAGCAGGCCAACCCGGACCGGCCAGCCCCCCGGCCGGGGAAGCGCGTACCGGAGCGCATTCGTTAGCAGCTCGGACAGCACGACGGTGATGTCATCGCAGCGGCTCGTCACGCCCCAGCGCCGAAGCGTCGTTTGGGCAAACTGCCGGGCGTCGGCCACGGAGCTCAGCTCATCCGCCGGGGTTCGTTCAGCTACCCGGGGAAACAGCGCGCCGCCCGCCAGCAGGCTTGCCGCCGCCGGCAGTAGCGCCCGGTAGGGCCCGGCGGCCATCTCGGCCGCTGAAACCAGCCAGGGCCAGTGACTGCCGCGGTCGGCTGCCTGAGCCAGGGAGGCGGGGCTCATCATCAGTCAATAACCCGTCGCAGGAGGTTGCCAGTGGCTGTCTAGTGCATCATCGCTCATGCACATGCGCGACGCAAGGCCGACTGCACATGCTGAGCGCAACGCTTCTCGCACAACCATTTTGCAATGACGGATGCACGTGCATACGGATATGCGTTATGGTGTCGTCATGGCACCGTACGTGCCATCGCGGCGATGCCAGGATGGTTCCCGGTCGCGCTGCGTAATGGCCGAGCAAGGAGAACTGACGTGCAGATCCCGAATGGAATCCCCGGCGATCAGGTGCCGGCCCAGTGGCGGAAGAGCACCGCGAGCAACCCGAGCGGCGCATGCGTCGAGGTAGCGCCGCTGCCCGGCGGCGACGTCGCCATGCGCAACTCCCGGCATCCGTCGGGGCCGGCGCTCGTCTACACCCGCGCCGAGATAGCCGCGTTCCTGACCGGGGTCCGCGACGGCGAGTTCGACGACCTCGGCTGAGCGGCCGGCGCACCGGGGGACTGCGGCGCGGCGACGTACCGCGCGGATGTAATGATAAAGTTTGACACGCTGGTAATTGACTGCCGCAGGGCCATTCTGTCGCGCCGATGCCGGCCGGGAGTGACACCCGGCCGGTAAGGCCGGGACGCCGGCCGGGAAGCGTGGGGAGTGAGCGCAGGGCCGGGCAGCGAGTTTCCTGCCGAGGGTGCTAAGACGGGTTCCGCCGTCGTGCGGGTCATGTTGGGTGCACAGCTGCGCCGGTTCCGCGAGGCCGCCGGCGTGACCCCGGACGCGGCGGCCTGGCGGATCCGAGCTTCGCGATCCAAGATCAGCCGCCTGGAGAACGGGCGGGTTGGCTTCAAGGAGCGTGACGTCTCCGACCTGCTTGCTCTTTACGGCATGTCGGATCCGCAGGTCCTGTCCGGCATGCTGGCGCTCGTCACCCAGGCCAACACGCAGGACTGGTGGGCCCGGTACGGGGACGTGCTGCCCGACTGGTTTGAGCCGTACCTCGGACTGGAGGCTTCCGCGTCCCTGATCCGGGCGTTTGACCTGCAGTTCGTTAACGGCCTGTGCCAGACGGAGAACTACGCGCGCGCCGTTACCTCCCTCGGTTTGCGCGGCGCGGCGCCCGACGAGGTAGACCGGCGGGTCAGAGTCCGGCTGAAACGGCAGGAACTGCTGACCAGGCCCGGCGCGCCCCGTGCCTGGTTCATTCTGGACGAGGCAGCGCTGCGACGGCCGGTGGGAGGCGCCGCCGTCATGCGCGAGCAGCTGCGCTACCTCGCCGAGCTGGCCCGGCTGCCCAACGTCACGCTCCAGGTGACCCCATTCCGGATTGGCGGCCATGACGCGGCCGGCGGTTCCTTCACCGTGCTGCGCTTCGGCGAGCCCGACGTCCCCGACGTGGTGTACATCGAGCAGCTGACGGGGGCCATCTACCTGGAAAAGCACGCCGACTCTGATCGCTACCTGGACGTCATTAACCGGATCAGCGCGATATCGCTGAGCCCGGCAGCCTCGGCCCGGTTCTGCGCCGAGGTCATGAGCGCGAACTGAGCGCGCGGCCGAGGACCGTGACTGGCCGGGGCGAGACGGCGCCCCGCCAGCATGCGCCGCGGGCACTGCCTTACGCTGAATGTCTGCAGCACCGGTGATCAGCGCGAGCCAGCGGGAGATGTCAGATGAGCAGTCGCACCTGGCTGGGATCGTGGCCGGTGTACCGGCAGCTGACCGGTACCGACCCGCTTGCCCTTGGCGCTGCCGCAAAGAGCAGGCGGTCGGACGAGCTGCGGCCTCGAACCGCTGATGCCGACGCCGTGGTGAAGTCCGTGTGCCCGTACTGCGCGGTCGGCTGCGGTCAGGACGTCTACGTCTCCGGCGGCAAGGTCACGCAGATTGAGGGTGACCCTGACTCGCCGGTCAGCAGGGGCAGGCTGTGCCCGAAAGGGTCCGCCAGCCTGCAGCTGACGACCGGCTCGGCGCGTGAGTACCAGGTGAAGTACCGCCGTCCGGGCGGCGCTGACTGGGAGTACCTGGACCTCGACACTGCCATGGACATGATCGCTGACCGGGTCATCGCCGCCCGGCGGGACGGCTGGCAGTGGGAGCAGGACGGCGAGCGGACCCGGCGCACGATGGGTTTCGCGAGCCTCGGCGGGGCGACGCTGGACAATGAGGAAAACTACCTGATCAAAAAGCTGTTCACGGCTCTCGGCGCGATCCAGATCGAGAACCAGGCCCGGATTTGACACTCCTCCACCGTCCCCGGTCTGGGGACTAGCTTCGGCCGCGGCGGGGCCACCTCGTTCCTGCAGGATCTCGCGAACGCCGACTGCATCCTGATCGAAGGCTCCAACATGGCCGAGTGCCATCCGGTCGGGTTCCAGTGGGTGATGGAAGCTAAGGCACGCGGCGCCCGGCTGATCCACGTTGACCCCCGGTTCACCCGGACCAGCGCGGTCGCCGACCTGCACGTGCCGATCCGGGCCGGAGCGGACATCGCGTTCGTCGGCGGCCTGATCAACTACGTGCTGAGCAGCGAGAAGTACTTCCGCGACTACGTAGTGAACTACACCAACGCTGCAACGATCCTGACCCGCGATTTCGCCGACACCGAGGACCTGGACGGCGTGTTCGCCGGCCTGGACACTGAGAACCGCGGCTACGACTTCGACAAATGGCAGTACCAGGGCCCGCGGATGCGGGCCGCAAGCGGGCAGCGCGGGGGCGGCAGCGAGCCGCGCGGCGGCAGCGGCTCAGGGAAGGTACAGGAGGCAGCGCGGGGCGAAGCGCACGGGTCGGGCGGCGCCGCCGCCGACCCCGACGCGGAGACCGACGAGACCCTGCAGCACCCACGGTGCGTCTTCCAGGTGCTGCGCCGGCACTTCGCCCGGTACACCCCGGACCTGGTCGCCCAGGTCACCGGCGTACCGCCGGAGACTTTCGCGCAGGTTTGCAAGCTGATAACCGAGAACTCCGGCCCGGACCGGACCACCGCGTTCGTCTACAGCGTCGGCTGGACGCAGCACACCGTCGGCGTGCAGTACATCCGGACCGCGTCCATCTTGCAGGCGCTCCTCGGAAACATGGGACGACCCGGCGGCGGCATCATGGCACTGCGCGGCCACGCCTCGATCCAGGGGTCGACTGATATCCCGACCCTGTTCGACCTGCTGCCCGGCTACCTGCCGATGCCGCACGCCGGCAGTAGCAATGCCGACCTGGGCAGTTACGTGGAAGCTGAAAGCGTGGACAAGGGCTTCTAGGCGAACACCCGCGAGTACATGGTCAGCCTGCTGAAGGCGTGGTGGGGTGACGCCGCGACGGCCGGCAACGATTTCTGTTATGACTACCTGCCCCGGCTGACCGGTAACCACGGCACCTACGAGACCGTCCAGGCCCAGCTGGCGGGCACCTGCAAAGGATATTTCCTGCTCGGCCAGAACCCCGCGGTCGGCTCGGCCAACGGGCGGATGCAGCGGCTCGGGATGGCGAACCTGGACTGGCTGGTCGTGCGGGACATGGTGCTGATCGAGAGCGCAACCTGGTGGAAGGACGGCCCGGAGATCGAGACCGGGGAACTGCGCACGCAGGACATCGGGACCGAGGTGTTCTTCCTGCCCGCCGCCGCGCATACCGAGAAGAGCGGGAGTTTCACCAATACCCAGCGGATGCTGCAGTGGCATCACACCGCCGTCGAGCCGGCCGGTGACGCCCGCAGTGACCTGTGGTTCACCTATCACCTGGGCAAGCGGATCCGGGCCAAGCTGGCCGGGTCGGCCGACCCGATGGACCGGCCGGTGCTGGACCTCACCTGGGAATACCCGGTGCGCGGCCCGCAGGCTGAGCCGTCGGCGGACGCCGTGCTGGCTGAGGTGAACGGCTGGGACGCCGACGGCAAGCCGCTGTCGGCGTACACCCAGCTGGCCGCCGACGGCTCGACCGCGTGCGGCTGCTGGATCTACTGCGGCGTGCACGCCGGCGGGGTCAACCAGGCGGACCGCCGCAAGCCGGGCCGGGAGCAGAGCTGGGTAGCGCCGGAGTGGGGCTGGGCCTGGCCGGCTAACCGGCGGGTGCTCTACAACCGGGCGTCCGCCGACCCCGAGGGCCGCCCGTGGAGCGAGCGCAAGGCGCTCGTCTGGTGGGACGCCGGCAAGGGCGAGTGGACCGGGCACGACGTGCCGGACTTCATCGCCGACCGACCGCCGTCGTACCGGCCACCGCAAGGTGCCACCGGCGTCGCCGCGATCTCCGGCATCGACCCGTTCATCATGCAGGCCGACGGCAAGGCCTGGCTGTTCGCGCCGGCCGGCCTGGTCGACGGGCCGCTGCCGGCACATTACGAGCCGCAGGAATCGCCGGTGCGCAATCTGGTCTACCGCCAGCAGCGCAATCCGGTCCGGCAGCTCGTCGAGCACCCGGACAGCCGGTTCCAGCCCAGCGGCAACGAGCCGGGCGCCGACGTGTTCCCTTACGTCGCGACCACCTACCGGCTGACCGAGCACCACACCGCGGGCGGCATGTCGCGCTTCCTGCCGTACCTGGCTGAGCTGCAGCCGGCCTTCTTCTGCGAGGTTTCACCGGAGCTGGCGGCGGAGCGCGGACTTGAGCACATGGGCTGGGCGACGATCGTGACGGCACGCAGTGCCATCGAGGCCCGGGTGATGGTGACCAGGCGAATCCAGCCGCTGACGGTCGGCGGCAGGCAGCTGCATCAGATCGGGCTGCCGTACCACTGGGGTCCCAACGGCCTGAGCACCGGGGACGCGGCCAACGAGCTTGCTCACCTGGCACTCGACCCGAACGTGCATATCCAGGAAGTTAAGGCACTGACCTGCGACATCAGGCCCGGTCGCCGGCCGCGCGGGGCTGCCCTGCGCGATTATGTCCGCCGGTACCGGGAGCGGGCCGGCATCACCAGCCAGACGGGGACGGAAATATAGCGTGGACGGCGACCTTGACCCGGCGGCGCGCGCCGGGCACGTGGACCATCCGCCGCGGGTGGGCTTCTTCACCGATACGTCGGTCTGCATTGGCTGCAAGGCGTGCGAGGTGGCGTGCAAGGAATGGAACTCGGTACCCGAGGACGGGCTGTCGCTGACCGGCATGTCGTACGACAACACAGTGGGCCTGGGCGCCTCGACCTGGCGGCACGTCGCATTCATCGAGCAGATCACGCGGCCGCCCGCAGTCCCGGCCGGCGTGCCGGTTCCGGCCGGGATGCTGTCGGCAGGCCTACATCCGGCCGACCCGCGTCCGGCCGGTGCGGCTGACCAGCCGTCCGGCGGCGGGTCAGCGCCAGCAGACCTGCTGTCGGGTGACCTGCTGTCGGGCGGCTCCCGGTGGCTGATGTCCAGCGACGTCTGCAAGCACTGCACCGAGGCCGCATGCCTGGATGTCTGTCCCACCGGCGCGCTCATGCGCACCGAGTTCGGCACGGTCGTCGTCCAGTCCGATATCTGCAACGGCTGCGGGTACTGCGTGTCGGCCTGCCCGTTCGGCGTGATCGAGCGCCGGGAGGAAGACGGCCGCGCCTGGAAATGCACGATGTGCTACGACCGGCTGGGCGCCGGGCTCGAGCCCGCCTGCGCCAAGGCCTGCCCGACGCAGTCCATCCAGTTCGGACCGCTGGACGAGCTCCGCGAGCGGGCAGAGCTGCGGGTCGGCCAGCTACGGGACGCCGGGGTCGCCGGGGCCAGGCTCTACGGGGAGGACAGCGGCGACGGGGTCGGCGGCGCGGGCGCGTTCTTCCTGCTGCTGGATGAGCCCGAGGTGTACGGCTTGCCGCCCGATCCGGTGGTCACCACGCGGGACCTGCCGGCGATGTGGCGCCACGTCGCCACCGCGGGCGCCGCGCTGGCGCTCGGTGGCCTCGCCGCGTGCCTCGGCGGCAGGCTGGCGGGGCCGTGAGCCCGGCCGGGGCCGCCCCGCCGCGCGAGCGCCGGCGCGGCGGCGAGCAGCCCATGGTGCCGCAGGCGAGCTTCGATTCCTACTATGGCCGCCCGGTGCTCAAGGAGCCGGCCTGGCGGTCACCGGACATACCGGGTTACCTTTTTCTCGGCGGCCTGGCCGGCGCGTCGTCGGTGCTGGCCGCGTTCGCGCAGCAGTCGGGCAACGGGGAACTTGCCCGGGCGTCGAAGGCGGCCGCCGCCGGGGCGATCACGCTGTCCGCGGCTGCCCTGGTCCACGACCTCGGCAGGCCGTCCCGGTTTCTTAATATGCTCCGGGTCCTGAAGGTGACCTCGCCGATGAGTGTCGGCTCCTGGCTGCTGGCTGGCTACGGTCCGGCGGCGGGAACAGCTGCTGTCTGCGCGGTGACCGGATGGCTGCCTGCGGCAGGCGCGGTGGCGACCGTCAGCGCTGCCGCGCTCGGCACCGGTGTTGCTACTTACACCGCGGCGCTGCTGGCAGACACCGCGGTGCCCGCCTGGCACGACGGATACCGTGAGCTGCCGTACTTGTTCGCCGGTTCGGCCGCCAGCGCCGCTGGCGGCTTCGGCATGCTGGCCGTCGGGCCGCCGCATGCCAGGCAGGCCATCCGGTTCGCAGTGCTGGGCGCTGCGGCCGAGCTGACCGCGAAGAGCCTGCTGCTGCGCAGGCTGGGCACAGTGGCCGCCGAGCCATATAAGCAGGGGCGCCCCGGCCGTCTGATGGAAACCGCTGAGGTCCTGACAGCCGCCGGGCTGGCTGGCGCGGTGCTGGCTGGCCGGAACCGCGCGGCCGCGCTGCTTTCCGGCTCAGCGCTGCTCGCAGCCTCAGCGCTCACCAGGTTCGGGATATTCGAAGCTGGCCGGGCTTCGGCGCGGGATCCGAAATACACAGTTCAGCCGCAGCGGGAACGGCTGCGCAGCCGTTCCGCAGCAGGCGGCCAGCCGGGACGCCCGGCGGGCCAGTCCTGCCGCAGGCCCGCAGCATCGATGCGTGCCGCGGTGACCGCAAACATGCCGGGGCCCTTTCGGCACTGAGCCGTCGTCCGCAGCACGGTCCCTGATGGCAGCATGGCCGCCGCCGGGCGTTCCCCGTGCCGCCTGGCCGCGCGCCGATTCGCGGCAACGCCAGTGCAGTACGCGCCGCCAGCGCCGCAATGGCGGTCGAGGCCTCCTGCCGATACGCCGCAAGGTCGTGGATTGGCTGGGGACTTGTCAAACGAGGCCGATCGAGTAAGGTCAATGTTAGGCAGAACGTCCGTAATTATGACTCACCTGAGTCGGGGCGACGTCCTTTACTGGCGTTCCGCTGAATCTGCCGTGCCTTTATGAAATGCCCAGCAAGCGCAACTGGTCTTCGGAAATGGTCTCCACGCTGGCCATTACCGGGCGAAGAGGTGAGGTCGGGTGACCGCAGGCGCGTACCCGCGGGTGGCCGGAGGCGCGTACCCACAGCTGGAACCGGAGTGGGTAGACGAGGTGCTGCTGGCGGGCGCCGCGGACGATGTGTGCCTGCACCTGGGCGAGCCTGTCAGCCGGGGCGGCCTACGCCGGCTGGTGGCCGAGCAGCACCGTGCCCTGGCAGACGCCGGGCTCCGCCGCGGCGGCTCCGTGGCACTGTGCCTTGCTCCGTCGCTCTCGTTCATCGCCAATCTGCTCGCCTCGTGGCGGATCGGGGCGCAGGTGTCTCTGCTGGACCACCGGCTCACCCCGTACGAGGCGGACGCCGCGCTCCGGCGGCTGCTACCCCAGGTCGTCGTGACGGCCGAGCGCTCCAGCGGCGGCCCGTTACGTGCCTTCGCCGAGATCACCGCGCGGGTACGCGCGTATCCGGGCCGCCCTGCTGCCACTACCCATGCCGTTATCCAGCTCAGCTCCGGATCGACGGGCCCATTCAAGATCATAGGGCGGGACGCCGCGAATCTCGTCGACGAGGTGAAGCGCTACACGCTGATCAACGGCGTCCCGCGCGGCGGGGAGCGCATCGTCTCGCTCGCGTCAATGGTGCACGTGCTCGGGCTCGTCGGCGGCCTGCTCTACGGCCTGCACGCGGGCGTGAACCTGACGATCCCGGCCCGGATGACAGCCGACGGCATCCTGTCCACCGTCGCCGCTAGCTCGCAGCCGACCACGCTGCTGGGTGTACCTTTCCATCTCGAGCTGCTCGCGTCGGTGCGTCACCCGCCAAAGCTGCCGCAGCTCACTGGCATGACCACAGGCGGCGAGCTCGTCCGCGCCGATGTCCACGCCGCGTTCGCGGACCGCTATAACGTGCGCCTCGGCAACATGTACGGGATGACCGAAGTCGGCGTCATCGCGACCGATCTGTTCGGTGTCAACCGGCCCGCCGTGCTGCCGGCCCCCGGCCTTACCGTCCGCGCAGAGGGCGGGGAGCTGCACGTCTCGCTGCCGGCGTCGCCCTATGTCGGCGACCAGGACCCGGACCGCTGGTCGGACGGATGGCTGCACACGAAGGACGCCGGCAGCGTGGACCGCCGGACCGGGCTCGTGCGTGTTCTCGGCCGCCGGGACTCCCAGGTCTCCGTCGGCGGCCTCAAGGTCGACCTGACCGAGGTCGAGGACATGCTCGCCGCGCTGCCCGAGGTCGCCGGGGCCATTGTGACGCACGACCACGCGATCGAAGCGTACCTGGTGCTGGCGGAGGGAGCTGAGGTGTCCGCCGTGGAGCGCGAGATCACGACCCGGCTCGCCGCGTACAAGCGCCCGCGGTGGCTGCACGTGGTCGGGCAGCTACCGCGCACCGCCACCGGGAAGCTTGTCCGCGACCGTGCCGTGCTGCGCGACGCCGGGCCGGGCGGGTCAGCGACTCCAGTTACCACCACAGCCCGTGCGGGCGCCGGCCGTCAGGCTGTCGTGTCGCACCACTCTCTCCCGGAAGGAAGCGCCGATCATGATCGATGAGATCCGCCGGTTCGTGCTCGACTCGCTGACGGACATGAATTACAGCATCGACGGCATCGACGACGACACCGCGCTCGGGCCGGCCGGCGCCGACCTGGAGTCGCTCGCCCTCGCCGAGCTCGCCGTGCGGGTGGAGGACCGTTTCGGGGTGCGGTTCGACGACGACGAGGGCGAGATGCTCGCCGGCATGACCGTCGGCGAGTTCTGCCTCGCCGTGGAGCCGCGGATCCAGCCCGCGTCGGCGCACTGACCGTGCCTGGCGCACAGCAGCGGTCGGACGTCGTCGCGATGCTCGCCACCTACGGTGACCGCCAGCCCGAGCACGTTCCGGAAGCGATCGACTCCCTCGAACTGGCCTGGCTGCTGCACCAGATCGAGCAGCGCTACGGCGCGGTCGACATCGACGACGACATGATGGACCGCATGTCGACGGTCACCGGCGTTGTCGGCGTGCTGGCAGATCTGAGAGTCGGGTTGACGCATGACTGACGGACCGGCCGTGGCTTCGATGCCGGCCGCCCGCAGGGGGACGGTTTCGGTGGCCGTGACCGGGGCCGCTGCCCTCAGCGCGTACGGCCGGGGAACTGAGGCGCTGATGGCCGGCGTGCTGTCTGGCCAGGCTGCTTTTGCGCCCGTCCAGCGGTTCGATGTCCGGGCGCGGCGAGTGCGCTTCGCGGCGACCATGCCAGGCTTCCCTGAGTTGCGCACCGAGGTGGCCCGCGCCGTCGGCGAGGCGTGCGACGACGCCAGCCTGTCGCCTTCCGACCGCGCCCGCAGCCCCCTGTTCCTCGCCATCCACGGTGACCCGGCGATCGCGCGGGCCCCCGAGGCTGACAAGCCCGGGCTCGGGCCCGGGGAGCTCACTGCCGCGGTCGCCGGCGGCTGCGGCCTCGCGGTGCAGGGTATCCGCTGCTACATGTCGGCATGCGTGGCCGCGAGCACCGCCATTGCCGACGCGGCCGCGATGATCGCCCGCGGTCACGCCGACCGCGTCGTCGTAGCCGGCGGGTACCTCGTCGACAGCGATCAGTTCGCGCTGTTCGACTCCGGCCGCGTGCTCGCTGACGATGGCCAGGTGCGCCCGTTCAGCGCCGGGCGGCGCGGGCTGCTCCTGGGCGACGGCGTCGGCGCTGTCGTGATCGAGTCGCGGGAGTCCGCGCGGGCGCGCCGGGCACCGCCGCTGGCGCGGGTCGCCGGCTGGGGTCGCACTGGCGACGCATACCACCCGTGCCAGCCGCACCCCGAAGGCCATGGCATGGCGCGGGCGGTCTCGGCCGCGCTGCAGCGGGCAGGCGTCGCGGCGGCGGATCTCGGCTATGTCAACGCCCACGGGTCGGGCACCGGCCAGAGCGACCCGGCCGAGGCCAGCGCGCTGCGGCTCGCGCTCGGCGACGCGGCCGGGACCGTGCCGGTCAGCTCCACCAAGTCGCTGCACGGTCAGACCCTGGAGGCGTCCGGCGTGCTGGAGCTGATCGTCACGCTGCTGGCGGCCCGCAAGGGGATGCTGCCCGTCAACGCCGGGTTCCTCGGCGCTGACGACAGATGCCGCCTCAACCTGGTGCTGGGCGAGCCGCTGGCCGCCGCCCCGGAGTTCGCGATGAGCCTCAACGCCGCATTCGGCGGCGCGAACACCGCGCTCGTTATCGGTCTGCCATGACGCCGCTCGCCCCCGTCGCATCGCCGGGCCTCGCCGCGCTGCACGCGGCGGCGGCTGCGGCCGGCCTGACGGTCTCGTCGTCCGCGTCCTGGCCCGAGACGGGTGCCGACGGCGAGGTCACCGCGCTCGCCGGTTTCGTCGAGTCCAATTTCAGCCCGTTACTGGCCGAGGTCGCCGGGCGGGCCCTGCGTCGCCGCGGTCAGCCGCAGGCAGCCGGCAACGTCACCGCCGTCGTGATGGTAACGGCCCTCGGCGACGTCACCAGCGCGACCCGAGTCGCCGCCGCGGTGGACTCCGGGAAGCGGGTTCTGCCGCTGATGTTCTTCCAGTCAGTGCCGAACGCCGTCGCCGGCTACCTGGCCGCGCGGTGGCACCTGACCGGGCCGGTCGTGTGCGTCAGCGGGACAACCGCCGGGCTGGACGCGGCCGCGCTGCTGATCGATGACGCAGACGCGGACGAGGCGCTGGTGGTGCGCGTCGACCTGGCGGTGACCGGCGGCGATGGGGACCATGGCGCCGCCATTCTCGTGACCGCCCCGGCCGCCCGGGAACGACCATGAACCGCGTGAACCTGAAAGGGTACGAATCAATGAACATCCTAGACATCGACCATATCGAGCTCTATGTGGGTGATGCGATTGCGGCGGCGCAGTACCTGTGCACTGCCTACGGCTTTCGCGTCTACGGCCACGGCGGCCCGGACACGGGGCTGCCGGGGCAGCGCAGTGTCCTGCTCGGCCAGGGTGACATCCGGATGCTGCTGACTTCGGGATTGCACAAAGACCATCCCGCCAGCCAGTTCGTCGCCAAGCACGGCGACGGCGTGGCCGTGACCGCGTTTCGCACCGATAGCGCCGCGACCGCGTACGCCGACGCGGTGGCGGCCGGCGGCTCGGGCATCCGCCAGCCCCGCAGTTGGGAAAATGACGAGGCCTGCGTCGTTACCGCGGAGGTCGCGGGCTTCGGCGATGTGGTCTACCGCCTCGTCGAACGCGGTGGCGCCGGCGCCCAGTTTCAGCCCGGCGCGATCGAGATGGAGCCGGGCGCCGGCGCCGGAGCGGACGAGGACCTGCTGCGCATCATCGACCACGCGGCGGTGTGCGTGCCGGCCGGCGAGCTCGACGCCACCATTGCCTTCCACGAGCAGGTGTTCGGCTTCACGGTCACGTTCCAGGAGTACATCGAGGTCGGCGAGCAGGGACTGATGTCCAAGGTGGTGCAGAGCCCGTCCGGCGGCGTGACATTCACGATCCTCCAGCCGGACCTCAGTCGCCAGGCAGGCCAGATCGACGACTTCCTGGCCTGGCACGACGGCGCAGGGGTCCAGCACGTCGCGTTCCTGACCAAGGACATCATTCACGCTGTCCGGACTTTCGGCAGCCGGGGGGTCGAGTTCGCGGTGACGCCATCGAGCTACTACGACGTGCTGGCCTCGCGGCTCGGGGCGACCGACATCGCGGTCGATGCGCTGCGGCCGCTCGGCATCCTGGTCGACCGCGACCACTGGGGGCAGATGTACCAGATATTCGCAAAGTCGACGCATATCAGGCGAACGCACTTTCTCGAGCTGATCGACCGGCACGGCGCGCGCACGTTCGGCACGCGCAACGTCCCGGCGCTGTACGCGGCGAAGGAGCGGGAGCTCGCCGAGGTCCGCGATGCAGCGGGCATGACCCGTGTCTGACTGGCCCCGCCCGCCAGGCCCAACCCGCCGCCGACCGGGCTGCCGAGGAAGGAATGAGCCGTGAGCCCTTCAGTCACCCCGTCGTTCACGCTTACGCAAGAGGAGCGGTCGCTCCTGCCGTCGGACTCCGACGTCGAGTCCTACGCTGAGCACGGCTGGTATCTCAGCAAGAAGCTCTTCACTGACGGCGAGGTGGACGAGCTAGTCGCGGCCAGCGAGCGGTACTACGCAGGCGAGCGTGATCGCACGCTGCCGCTGCGACCGCCGAGGCTGGCGTACTGGGATCCGTCCAAGGGCGACGTGCAGCGCCACAACGACTACGTTCACTACGAGCACGACGGCCTGGCGAGGCTGCTGCGCAAGCCGCTGATCGGCGCCGTCGCCGCCGCCCTGGCCCGCGCTGACGAGGTCCGCGTGTTCCAGACGACGCTGATCTACAAGCCGCCGATCGCCTCGGAGCCGACCAACATCGTGCCGTGGCACTTCGACAAGCACTACTGGTCGCCGTCGACTTCGGACAAGATGCTGACCGCCTTCATCCCGTTTCACGACTGCGGCGAGGAGATGGGCACCATCACGATGATCGACGGCAGTCACCGGTGGCGGGAGATCCGCCAGGATGACTCGATGACCAGGCACTTCGCGGAGCGAAACGGCAGCGACCTGGAGCGCGTGCTGGCGGCGAACGCGGCATACAACAACGCCGAGGTCGTCAAGGTACCGATGATCATCCCCAAGGGCCACATGAGCTTCCATCACTGCCGCACCTACCACGGCAGCGCGGTCAACCGCAGCCCCCATGCCCGCCGCGCCATCTCGTTCCACCTGCAGGACGGCGAGAACGCCTACCGCCCGTTCGTACTGAGCACCGGCGAGACCCTCGAGTACAACCACGACGTACTGGTCCGGCGCCTGCCCGATGGCCGCCCAGACTACAGCGACCCTGACTTCTGCCCCGTTTTGTGGGGTAACCCGACCCGTCCGGCTGACGGACGCCACTCGCAGGAGGTCTGACATGTCCCGCTATGACTGGGGCCAGCGGCATCCCGGTATCGACCACCTGGAGGAGCAGATCAGCGAGGCCAGGGACACGGTCATCACGCACCCGCTGTACGCCGCGCTGGACAGCCGGCACGCGATCCAGACGTTCCTTGAGCACCACGTGTTCGCCGTCTGGGACTTCATGTCGCTGCTGAAGTCGCTGCAGCGCAATCTCACCTGCGTGGAACTGCCGTGGGTGCCCACCGGCCCGACCGGCAGCCGCCGCCTCATCAACGACATCGTGCTCGTCGAGGAAAGCGACGAGCTCCGCGGCGGCTTCATCAGTCATTTCGAACTCTACCTCGAGGGCATGGCCGAGGCCGGCGCCGACCGGTCGATCATTGACGCCTTCATCGACAGGCTCCGCGCCCGGCGGCCGGTGCTCGAAGCGATCGAGGAGGTCAGCGTACCGGCGCCGGCGGCCGACTTCGTCCGGGTCACCTGGGACCTGATCGAGAGCGCGCCCGTGCACGCACAGGCCGCGGCGTTCGCATTCGGCCGCGAGGACCTGATCCCTGACATGTTCCAGCAGGTCGTCGGCGTCAACGAGCGCCTCGGATCGCTCGGCACGTTCGTCGACTACCTGGCTCGTCATATCGAGGTCGATGGTGAGGAGCACACGCCGATGGCCATGCAGATGCTCGCTGACCTGTGCGGCGAAGACGATGCCAAGTGGGCGGAGTGCGCCAAGACCATTAATCACGTCCTCGAGGCCAGGGCCCGCCTGTGGGACGGCATCCTCGCCGCCATTGGCGACCGGGTGCCGGCGTAGCGGGGGGCCGGAACGGCCGGGAGGCGCGCTCATGGCTGACTCCGCCGACCTGTACCGGACCGTGCGGCTGATCCGCCGGTTCGAGCAGCGGGCGATCGAGATGGTGCGCAGCGGCGTGATCGCCGGGGGCATCCACCCTTACATCGGCGAGGAGGCAATCGCGGCGGGCGTCTGCGCGGCGCTGCGCGCAGACGATCTCATCACCAGCACTCACCGCGGTCACGGGCACGTGCTGGCCAAGGGCGCCGACCCGATCCGGCTGCTGGCCGAGCTGGCGGGTCGCCAGACCGGCCTCAACCGGGGGCGTGGCGGGTCGATGCACGCCGCGGACTTCAGCGCGGGAATCTACGGCGCCAACGCCATTGTCGGAGCCTCGGCCGCGATCGCGGCCGGGGCGGCCTGGTCGCACCGGCGCGCCGGGCACGATCGCGTCGCCGTCACGTTCTTCGGCGACGGCGCGGTCAACCAGGGCGTGCTGCTCGAGGCACTAAACATGACGTCGCTGCGCCGCCTGCCGGTCATCTTCGTCTGCGAGAACAACCAGTTCGCGACGTCGATGCGGGCGCGGGACTCGACAGCCGGAACGATTACCGGCCGTGCCGAGGCGTTCGGCATCCCGGCCGAAACCATCGACGGCATGGATCCCGAGACCGTGCTTGCGGCCGCATCCGGCGCCGTCGCCCGGGCCAGGGCCGGGGCCGGCCCGGCGTTCCTGGAGTGCCTGACCTACCGGTTCGACGTACACCACACCTGGGAGTACGTTGCCCGTCCCCGCTACCGCACGGACGAGGAGGTCGCCGCGGGCAGCGTCCGCGACCCGCTGGAGATCCAGGGCGCGCGCGTGCCGGCGGCGGTCCGCGCGCGGATCGACGACGAAATCGACGAGCTGCTCGACCAGGCGCGGCGCTTCGTGGACGCCAGCCCGGAGCCCGACCCGTCCGCGGCGCTGGACTACCTCTACGCGGGCGGCCTGCGCGGCCGGGCGGGAACGGCCTGATGCCCATTCTGTCGTACCTGCGGGCGCTCAACCGGGCACTGTCCGCTGAGATGGAACTGGATCCGGCCGTGTGCGTGTTCGGCGAGGACATCGGCGTCGCGGTCAGCAACGTAACCACCGGACTGCTCAGGCGCTTCGGACCGGACCGGGTCATCGACATGCCGATCTCGGAGCAGGCGTTTACCAGCTTCGCGACCGGAGCGGCGATGTCCGGGTCCCGGCCCGTCGTCGAGTTCCAGATACCGGCGCTCCTTTTCCTGGCGTTCGAGCAGATCGCGAACCAGGCGCACAAGTTCTCGCTGATGACCGGCGGCCAGGTCAGCGTCCCGGTGACCTACCTGCTGCCGAGCTCGGGCTCCCGTGCGGGCTGGGCCGGGCAGCACTCGGATCACCCGTACAGCCTGTTCGCGCACGTCGGCGTGAAGACCGTGGTGCCGGCCACCCCGACCGACGCCTACGGCCTGCTGATCAGCGCAATCCGCGACGACGACCCGGTGATCCTGTTCGGGCCGGCCGGCGCCGTCGCGCAGCGCGAGAACGTCGATTTCGGCGCGCTCGCCCCGGTACCGCTCGGCGTCGGCCGGGTGCACCGGCCGGGCAGCGACGTGACGGTAGTGGCGGTGGGACATCTCGTGCACGACGCGCTCGCGGTCGCCGACGAGCTCGCGGACATGATCTCGGTCGAGGTGTTCGACCCGCGCACGCTGTACCCGTTCGACTGGCCTGGACTGGCCGCGTCGCTGGAGCGCACCGGCAGGCTCGTCGTGATTGATGATTCCAACCGGACCTGCGGCATCGGCGGCGAGATCCTGGCCACCGCCGCCGAGGAGATGCACCTGATCGCCCCGCCGAAACGTGTCACCCGCCCCGACGGTGCTGTGCTGCCGTTCGCACGCGAACTCGATCTCGCGCTGCAGCCGACTCGCAGCCAGCTGCGCACGGCGATCGAGACCGTGGCGAAGGGCCGGTGAGGCTGCCCAGCGGGATCGCGTGCGGCGCGAGCGTGCGGCCCGCCGTCGCGGTCGCTAGCTGACCATCGCGTGTTCGGTTCCCGTGCCCGGCCAGCCGCTTGCCGCCATGATGAACGCCGCGGCGCCGGTCAGCGCAACCGCCGCGCGAAAGCCCGTCGGCGCGCGGACGTCTGCTACCCGATGCGGGCTGGCTGGCTCGGCGCAGCTGACGACATCGCGGCCGCGCACCGCGACCTCCAGATTGGCCCAGAGACGGCCGCCGGCCGCCTTGACTACCGCCTCCTTGCGGGTCCACAGGTGCGCGAACCGGTCCGCCCGTGCGCTCGCGCCGCGACCCGCCGCGACGTACCGGGCCTCGTCCGGCGGAAAGAACCGGGCGGCCAACCCGACTGCGTCCAGGCCGGGCACCAGGTGCTGTACGTCGACACCCACCGGGCGGCAGGTGCTGACGGCCGCCGCGATCATGTCGCCCGAGTGGGAGAGGCTGGTGTGCAGCCCGGACCACGGGGGCGCGAGCTCGGGCTTGCCGTGCCGGCCGGGGATCCAGGTAAGTGCCGCGGGCTGCGTTTCCAGCTCGCGGCCGGCCAGGATCCGGAGCGCGCCGTGCGCGACCGTGAACCGTTGCTGGTCGCGCGGGATCAGGAATGCCGCAGCGCGGGCGCGCTCGCTGCCGTCGAGCACGTCCCGGCACCTGGCGGCGGCATCTGGTGGCAGGTCGACGGGAACGATCCATACCCGGACGAGATCGGTCACGACCGGGCGCCGGCAATCAGGGCTGCCAGGCGGCGGATGCCCGCATCGATCTGGCCGGTCGCCAGTGCGCTGCATGACAGCCGGATCGCGTGGCTGCCGCCGCCGCCGGTATAGAAGTAGCTCATCGGCGTCCACAGCACCCCGTAGTCTCGCGCCGAGAGCTCGAGCAGCTTCTCGTCAGCGCGGACGGGTACATTGAGGACGGCGAAGAAGCCGCCGCCCGGCGAGTTCCAGGTGATCGCCGGATCGCTGAAGTGACGCTCGAGCGCGGCCAGCAGCGCGCGAAGATTACCGCGGTAGAATGCTATTTTCTCCCGATTCGCGGCGCGCAGACTGTATCCGCATGACAGGAGCACGCCGCCGATGACGGCCTGCGCGATCGGAGCGGTATTGACGGTGATCATGCTCTTGACCGTCGAGAGCTCGTCAGCCAGCAGGCTGCGGTGGCCGGCCGCGCTGACGACAGTCTGATCCGCGACCAGGAAGCCCACCCGGGCGCCGGGGAATACCGACTTGGCGAACGAGCCGAGGTACATGACCTGGTGGTCGGTGTCCAGTGACTTCAGCGCCGGGCAGCGCCGGTCGTCCAGCCCGAACAGCCCGTACGGGTCGTCCTCCAGGATCAGGAGTTCCTGATCGGCCGCCACCGCGAGCAGCCCGCGCCGCACGCCGGCACTCAGCGAGACACCGGACGGGTTGGCGAAGTTCGGTACCACGTACAGAGCCCGCGGCCGGCGGCCGCTGGCGCGCACCTCGCGGGCGACGCGCGCGACCGTGTCCGGACGCAGGCCCTGCGCCGTCTCGGGCACCGGAACCACGGTAACGCCGAGCACGCGCGCGGCGCCGGTGAAGCCGACGTAGCAGGGCTCGGCGGCGAGGACGACGTCCTCGGGTTCCGCGCAGAGTCCGCGCAGCGCGATGATCATCGCTTCCTGACAGCCTGACGTCACCATGATCGACTCGGCGGGGACGCTGATGTCCTCGTCAAGCGCCAGCATCCGCGCGATCATTATCCCGAGCTGGCCGTTCGTCCGGCCGTACTGCAAGATGGCCTGCCGGACGCGCGCCTCGCCCATGCCCTGAGCGCGCAGCCAGCCGATATAGGCAGCCAGGTACCGCTCGACGTCCTCGACAGCGTAGAACTCATCGGACGGCCGACCCGCTGCGAGCGAGATCGCGGCAGGAAAACGGCCGGCAATCTCATTGAGAAAGTTCATCGAAGCTGACAGGGGATCGGTGACCGACGCGTGCAGGGCACCGCGCGCTAACTCGACCATTGGTCCAGGCACCCTGCCTCGGTGACGTGACCGCATCGCGGCCTCTTTTTGCGGAGCGCTATTCCCGAAAACGGCATTCCCGTAAGAGGTACCCTATCCTGGGCACCGCGGCCGGCCTAGCTGGCGACGGGCTTCACCCGTGGCCGCCGGCGCGAACGGAAGGCTGTGCGAGCTGTGCCTCTCGACCCGCAGATGCAGGCGATACGCGACCAGCGCGAGCGAGACAACGTTCCGCCGCTGTACGCCATGTCGCTCACCGACGCCAGGGCCGCAGATCTTGCCTCGATCCAGGAGAGCGGTGGTGAGCCGGAGCCCGTCTATGAGGTCGCCGAGCTGACGATCACCGGCCCCGGCGGCGAGCTGCCGCTGCGTCTGTACCGGCCTGCCAGCGAGCGTCCGCTGCCCGTGCTGCTCTACTTCTTCGGCGGGGGCTGGGTACTCGGCAGCATCGACACGGCCGATGGCGTCAGCCGCAGCCTGGCTAACTCCGCCGGCGCGCTGGTCGTCGTGGCTGGTTACCGGCGGGCACCCGAGTACCGGTTCCCGGCCGCGGCCGACGACTGCTACGCGGCGGTCCGCTGGGTCGCCGAGCACTCCGGCGAGATCGGCGCAGACCCGGCCTACCTCGCGGTCGGTGGCGACAGCGCCGGCGGGAACCTGGCGGCGGGAGTAGCGCTGCGGGCTCGCGACGACGGCCCGGCCCTGGCCGGCCAGCTTCTCGTTTACCCCAATACCGACCAGCTCGCCGACGACGAGTCCATGCGGGCGGCGGATGATCCGTTTCTCTTTAACCGCCGCTCAGTTGCCTGGTACCGCCAGCACTACCTGACAAATCCCGGCGACGCGGCCAGCCCGCTGGCGTCGCCGCTGCGCGCCGACAGCCTCGCCGGGCTGCCGCCGGCGCTAGTAATAACGGCGGAGTACGACCCGCTGCGCGATCAGGGCGAGGCGTACGCCCGCCGGCTAGCCGCGGAGGGAGTTCAGGTCCAGCTCAGCCGTTACCCCGGCATGGCGCACGGGTTCTTCACGATGGCCGGCACCGTGGACGCCAGCCGGGCCGCGATTACCCAGGCCGCGGCGCAGTTGCGGGCATGGTTTGCCATCGCGGCAGCGGGCGGCCGGATTGAATCATCGCGGGACTGAGAGGGGATCCGGCGCGACGGCGGGGAAGTCGCCGGCCTGCGCCCCGGTGCGGGGATTGACACGGGCGGCCGGCAGCTGGCCAGAATCAGCTATGTTCGAGCAGGCTCGCCAGGAGCGGATAGTTGTCCAGTTCACCGGAGCAGAGACCGGCACCGCGCCGTTAACGTGGGGCCAGAAGGCGATCCTGCAGGATATGCAGGACAATGGCAGCCAGTTCAACATGGGCGGAATGATGAAACTGCCCGCGGGCAGCACCGTTGCGGACGCGGCGGCGTGCCTGAGCGGACTGATGCGCCGGCACGCCGCTCTCCGGATGCGGCTGGGAACCGGCCCCGGCGGCCGCCCGTACCAGCGGGTGGCCAGGGCGGGGGAGATCGCCCTCACCATCCTGACGATCCCCGATGACACCGAACGGGCCGACACGGCGCGATATGCGGACGATCTTATGGACGCCTGGCCGCTCACTCGGTTCGACTTTCATCGCGACTGGCCGCTGCGGATGGCGGTGCTCCGGCATCGCGGCGCGTGCCTGTACCTGGTCTGGGTGCTCTCCCACCTGGTGGCCGACGGCGCGGCGCACATACTGCTCCTCGCCGACCTGGGGCCTGGCGAGACGGCCGGCCCCGCGGTCGGCGATCCGGGACGCCCGCGGTTTCTCGACATCCCCCGGAACGAGCAGTCGCCGCAACTCCGGCGGCTGAGCGGCCGCGCGATGCGGTACTGGGAAACTCAGCTGAGTCACATCCCGGCCCTGACGTTCGGCGAGCTTACCCACCCCGGGGACCAGGCGGGGCAGCGGTACGGGCAGGTCCGGTTCAGCTCGTCCGCAGCCCACCTGGCCATGCTGGCCATCGCCCGGCGCACCGGCACCGACGCCTCGCGGACGACGCTGGCCGTCCTCGCGACGGCGATCGGGCGCGCCACCGGGGTGCATCCGCTGACGGTCAAGGTCATGGTGAGCAACCGGTTCAGGCCGGGCCTGGCCGACGTCATCGCCCCGATCGCGCAGAACTCGGTGGTCACCATCGACGTAACGGGCATCTCGGTCGATGAGGTGGTCGCGCGGGCCCGCAGCGCTTCGCTGACTGCCGGCATGCGCGCCTACTATGACCCGGATGAGCTGACTGAGGTCATCGCACGCCTGGACGCCGAACGCGGTTATCCGGCCAGGGTCAGCTGCCGGATCAACGACCAGCGCGCAATGGTCAGGCGCGCGCCCCCGGAGGCCGACCTCGTCGCCGTGACCCCGGAGCAGGTCGCGCAGCGGCTGACCGAGACTTCACTGGCCTGGCTTGGCCCCCTGGATAACCTGCACGAGCAGGCCAGCATCATCGTCGAGAACCGGCCCGGCGTGGTATCGCTGTACATGATGTGGGATCTGCGGTGCCTGACCACCGAGCAGGTCGAGGCGATACTGCGCGGCGTTGAAGAAGTTGCCGTCGAGGCGGCATTCGACCCCGCCGCGCCGACCAAGGTTCGCCCGCGCCCGCTACCACGAGCTACAACAGTGCCAGCGGGGACTAGGCCGGGCGCTTCGCGGGCCGCCGGCAGCAGCTCCTGAAGCTGACAAAATGCGCTCGAGGCTGCGCCGGCCCGGCGCCAGGTCACCCGGCGGGAAGCGGCGCAACCGGGCCAGCGAGCGGTCCGGTGTCAAAGGCGGTCAGGCACAGGTAGCGCAGGCCGGGATCGTAGTCGGCTGCCACCAGCAGGCCCGGGCGGCCCGCATCGCTGGCGAGCTCGTCGATGAGCCCCCACCAGACCCCGGTGGACGGCTGACCGGGCGGCATCACCCGCACTCGCCCGGCAGGGGGCGCGGTCCAGACAGCGGCGAGCGCGGCACTGAGCACCAGCGCCACCCCCTGGCTGCTGGCCGCCAGCTCGGCGAGGCTGGCGGCGGCGAGGGCGGCGACACCGCCGGGTGAGACACCCGGATGCTGGCGCATGCCGGCCAGCCGGGCGTGCGGCGTCGCGCGGTCACCGTAGAGCATGGCGACCCCCCGGTGCTGCGATGGCACCGTTACCGGGCAGCTGTACGGGAGAGCCGCCTGCTCCACGACGATCAGCAATGCCCGCCGGATTCCGGCCGACGAAGCGTACTCGCGGGCAATCCGCAGGCCGCTGAACGCCGCCGCCGAGCCCTGGTCACAGAGAGCGAACGCCATCGGAGCGCCTGGAGTGACGCTGCTGAGATAGGCGGCCGTCTGCCGTCCGGGCCGCAGGTCGTGGCTGGAGAACGCCAGTACTAGCAGGTCAACAGGCTCGTCTGCCGACACGGCCAGCCCAATAAGCGCTTCGGCCATCTCCCCGTAGGAATGGCCGAGTGCTGGTGATAGCGGCTCGCCGAACAGGGCCGCCGGCACCTCGAGCGCGTACGGGCGGGCCATGTCGGCCAGGTACTCGCCGACGCGGGCACGGTTCCCCGGATCAGCGAGGAACTCAGCTGGCCCGGTAAAAGCGCGGCGCACGGCTCGTACCAGGTGCAGGTCACAATGAGGCGGTGATGACGTCGGCGGTCGCCCGACGAACACCGCGGCTAAGCGCGCCGAGAATTGCCGGCGACGAACGTCGCCAGATCCCCGACCGTCTTCATGTGATCCTGGTCCATCAGCTCAACGTCGATGAGAATCAGCAGCTGGTCTTCCAGCTCGAGCAGCAGCTCAAGACCGAACGTGGAACTGAGCCCGAGTTCCATCAGGTGCATGTCCTCGGTGACCGGCTCGTCCCGGTCCAGCAGCCGGGCCAGCACGGTGGTCATCGTATCCACCACCCGCTGCCGGAACTCAGCGTCCAGGCCGGTTTCTGGTAGCGCCATATCGCGTCTCCTCGGCTTGCCGGTCAGTGCTCGAACACCATCGCCGCGAATGTCGCGCCTCCCCCGGCGCCCACGGCGGCGGTAAGGTAGCGGTCGCCTGGCCGCAGCAGGCCGCGCTCCCGCGCGGTCTCGTAATTGACGAACATATCCGCGCAGAAGACGTGGCCGCTGGCCGGGATGTTGTCCAGCAGCACCCGGTCGAGCGGGAACTTGAGCAGCAGGCACATCCGCTGCCAGGTCACCACGTTGACGTTGTGCGGCAGCACGACCCGGATGTCATCGAGCGTCAGCCCTGCCTCGTCCACGGCCCGCCGCATCACCTCAGCCAGTGCGGGCCGGTACTCACGCTGCAGCCGCGCGTCGTTCTCGCCGGTGGCGCTGTCGAACTCGCCCCGCACGCTGCACGCGTAAGCGAGCAGCCGGTCGCGCGCGCCGAACGCGCTGACCAGGCACGCGGACGCTCCCTCGCCGAAGATGGTCGTGCCCGCGAACACCTGGGCGTCGCGGGTGAACGCCTTCTCGCCGCTGAGGATGAGCGCGAGCGGCCCCGCCTGGCCGTACTGCCCGCCTGCGGTGTCGGCGGCGAGCAGCCGGCCGGCCATGTCGATTGCCAGCAAGCCGCTGGCGCACGACTGGTGCGTGACGGTGAAGGCGAGCGCGTGCTCGAGCCCGAGCGCGCCGCGGACCTCATGCAGGGGGTTGACCGGGTACGGCGCGACCACGGGCATGGTCCGCGCGTGCAGGACATACCGAACGCGGTGCTCCTGGCCGCGGAGCGCCGCCAGCCCGGCGGCGGCCTTCATCAGCATGCCGGACAGGGAAACGTCCGGGTCGCGGCCGACTTCTTTCAGCCCGTGAAACCGCCGGAAGAGCTTGACCTGCATGCCGGTCAGGCCGAGCGGGCCGGCCAGGCTCTCGATGGGTACCCGGACCGGCGGCAGGTACACCGATACTGCCTCCAGCGCGGTCATGCTGCCACCGCATCAGGGTGCATCGCGAATGTCAATGTGTGTCACGATAATGGCGTGGCACGGTTCCTTTTCGTCGTCGTTCCGGTGGTAGCCCGCCTCTGGCCTGCCGTGGCGATTGGCGACGCGCTGGCCGCCAGGGGGCACGACGTAGCCTGGTGCGGGCCGGAGAGCGACCTGCGCCCGCTCGTCGGACCGGACGTGACGATCTTCCCGACCGGCAAGCGCTCCTACCGTGAGATCGCCCATGGGGGCATAGCCGCGGTGCGGGAGCTATGGGAGGAGTACGTGCTGCCGCTCAACCGCTTCATCCAGGGACCGGTAGACCGGGCCGTGACGCAGTACCAGCCGGACGTCGTCCTCGCTGACCAGTATGCGCTGGCTGGCGCGCTGGCGGCGCACAAGCACGGCGTCCGGTGGGCGAGCCTGTGTTCCGGTGTACTGGAACTCACCCCGCCAGCCGATGACCCCGGCCTGCAGGACTGGGTCCGCTCGAAGCTCGCGCAGGCGTGGGAGACCGCTGGCCTGGCCGCCGACGACCGTCTGGACCTGCGCTTCTCGCCGTACCTGGCGATCGCGACGACCAGCCGGGCGCTGACCGGCACCGCGCCGATGCCGCGACACTGCGTGCTGGCCGGGGCCGTGCTCGGCCCGCGGCGTACCGACCCCAGCTTCAGCTGGGACTGGTGGGATCCTGGCCGGCGGCATGTGCTGGTCACCGCGGGCACCTTGTCCGCGCACCTGGTGCACGGCTTCGTGACGCGGATGATGGCGGCGCTGGAGCCGATGGCAGGCCAGGTGCAGGTGGTGCTCAACGCCGCCGCGGATACGGTGCCCGATCCGCAACCGCACGTCCTCGTCGCCCCGCGGGTCCCGATGCTCGATCTCATGCCCCGCCTCGACGCGGTGGTATGCCAGGGCGGCCAGAGCACGGTCAATGAGGCGCTCGCGCACGGCGTGCCGCTGGTCGTCGCGCCGATCCGCCTGCACGAGCTGACCGTGGCTGAGCAGGTGACGCGGGCGGGGGCCGGTATTGCGGTCTCGTTCTCGGCGGCGACCCCGGCGCAGCTCGCCGCTGCCGTGATGGCCGTGCTCGACGAGCCGGGCTACCGTGAGCACGCGCGCCGGATCAGCGCGGAGTACTCAGCGGCCGGCGGAACCGGCGCCGCGGCCGCACATCTCGCCGCGCTGGCTGCTGACCGGTAGCACTGCTGGCCGGTAACACTGACGCACGAGATTGCGGCAGCTGGACTGGGCCGCCGGCCTGGGTTAGCATCGGATTATCCCCAATTACGCCAGCCGGAGGGCGCGGATGGACGATGACGTGCCTCGGCTGCTGTGCGGCACGCCTGAGCTCCCGCCCGGCTGCGTGGCGCTGACCTTCGACGACGGCCCCGGCCCTAGGTCGGCCGAGCTGTCCCGGATGCTGCGCGACGAGGGCGTGGCCGGTACGTTCTTCGTGCTGGGCGAGAGCCTTGAGCGGCATGGCCAGGTGCTGGACACGCTCCGGGACTGCGGGCACGTGATCGGGCTGCATGGCGACCGGCACCGCCCGTTCAGGTCTGCTGAGCACGCTGCCGATGAAATCGGCAGATGTGCGGACCGGGTGAGTGACTACTTAGGCGACGCGGCGTGGTTCCGCCCGCCGTACGGCATGGGCGACTGGCCGGTTCCCGGCTTCACCGGCCCGGTCGGCTGGCATGCGCACGGACGTGACTGGGATATCACCTACCGCCACGGGCAGACGGTGCATGCCTGCGTGGATGCCATCGCGCACCGGGTCGTCCGGCGCCGCGGCGGCATCGTCCTGCTGCACGACTTCGCGGCGGCCAGCGAGTTTACCCCGGCCGGCCTGACCGAGGCAGATCTGGACCTGCAGATTATCGAGATCACGACGCTGCTGATCGAGCGGCTGCGAGGGGCGGGATTCTCGTTCGTCGGGCTGCCGGAGCCCGCGCAGCCGCCGGCGCCGGAGCCGTCAGCCCGGGTCGCCGGCGAGGCCGCGGCGGCCGGGCCTTCGGCCGCGGCGCGCGGGCGCGCGGCAGCAGGGCTGCCCGCTGCTGAAGACCTGCAGTCCCTGCGGCTGCACCGCGCGACGGCGAGGGCAGCGGGCGGCATTCTCGATCTGGTCATGCCGGTGCGAGGCGGCGACGGCCCCCCCCTTTTCTGCGCACATCCCGTGGTGGGCCTGAGCTGGTGTTATCTGGCTCTGCTCCCGCACGTCGATGCCAGGTACCCGCTCTATGGTCTGCAGGCCCGCGGCCTGCGACGACCCGAGCCACTGCCGGCCAGCATGCAGGAGATGGCGCGGGACTACGCCGACCAGATCCGGATGCTGCAGCCGTCCGGTCCCTACCACCTGCTCGGCTGGTCACTGGGCGGGAACGTCGCCTTCGCGATCGCGGAGGAACTCGAGCGCCGCGATCAGCAGGTCGGGTTGCTCGTCATTCTGGACTCAAGTCTGGCCGATCTCGACGCGATCGCGCTGAGCAACGAGCCCTGGATGATCTACAACCTCGTTCTCGCGCAGTTCGGGTACGTGCCGGCGCTCACCCCCGCCGAGCAGGCGCCCGAGGCCCGGATGCTTGAACTGGTGCGCCGCCGGCCGGGTCTGGGGCTTGACGAGTGGCCGGACCAGCGTCTGCTCGCGCTGCAGCGCGTGATCAAGAACAACGTCGCAGTGGCGCGCTCCCACCAGCCAGGCCGCGTGCACTGTCCCGTGCTGTTCTTCTCGGCTACCCGCAATCCGCCAGGACTGGCCGAGAAGCTGGAAAGCTGGCGGTCCTTTGTCGACGGCCCGATCGAGGCGGTCGAGCTGGACTGCGACCACCGGTACATGCTGCTGCCTGAGCCGATAGCGCGGCTCGGGCCGGCGCTCTCGGACCGAATGGCGCGCGCTGCCGCAGCCAGCACAATGCCGCCCATTGTGTAACCAAGCCGGCCCATCTAGCCTGACGGGGTGACCTTACGTCCGCGCCCCCTTTTTGCCACCGTGCCTTGCCCCGGCCGTGCCCGTCCTGCGCCGCGAACCAGGAGACTTGATGATTGAGGCCAGCGGGCTGCGCAAGTCATACCGGCCCAGGCGCGGCCGCAAGGTCACCGGCGTCGACGCGGTCCGCGGCGTGGACTTCGCCGTGCAGCGCAGCGAGATCTTCGGTTTCCTCGGTCCCAACGGCGCCGGGAAGACGACCACCCTGCGGATGCTGGGGACGCTGATCCACCCGGACGGCGGCGACGCCACGATCGCCGGGGCGGATCTCCGGCGCGCCCCCGCGCAAGTGCGGCAGCGCATTGGCTTCGTGGCGCAGACCAGCGGCACCTACAATCAGTCCAGCGCGCGGCGCGACCTGGTGCACCAAGCGCGCATGTACGGCGTCTCGAAGTCCACCGCGAAGAGCCTCGCGGAAGCAGCCATCGTGGCCTTCCAGCTCGAGGGCTTCGCCGACCGCCGCATCGGCACCTACTCTGGCGGGCAGCGTCGGCGCCTGGATGTCGCGCTCGGGGTCATCCATTCACCCCAGGTCATATTCCTGGACGAGCCGACAGCCGGGCTGGACCCGCCGAGCCGGGCGCGCATGTGGCAGGAGGTGCGAAGGCTCCGCGACCAGGGCATGACGATCTTCCTCACCACGCACTACCTGGACGAGGCCGACGCGCTCTGTGACCGGATCTCGATCATCGATGCCGGGCTGATTGTCGCCGAGGGCACCCCGTCGGATCTCAAGCGCGAGATCTCCGGCGACGTCGTCGTCGTTGACCTGGCCGCGGCTGACACTGCTGGCGCGCCAGAGCCCGCCACCATGCTCGAAGCATCCAAGCTCCTGACCGAACAGCCGTACGTGCACTCCTGCGAAGTCATCGACTGCACGCTGCGGCTCTATGTGGACAGCGCGGCCACGGCCATCCCGCAGATTATGCGCGCGCTCAGCAGCAAGGGGATCGAGCCGGGGGCCATCGAGTCTCGCCGGCCGAGCCTCGACGACGTGTTCCTGGCCAAGACTGGCCGGACTCTTGCTGACTGATTGCCCGCGATCGGGACGGAAAGGCAGCAATGAAGCTCGCCCGTGACACGTGGCTGACGTTTCAGTATGAAGCTGCGCCACTGGTGCGCAGCCCGGTCAGCATCGCGATCACGCTGCTGCAGCCCATTACTTTCCTGCTGCTTTTCACGCCGTTCCTCAAGTCCGTCTTGCACGCCTCGACTTACAGTGACGCCTTTCAGATTTACGTACCTTCGCTGTTTTGCGCCATGGGCCTTTTTAGCGGGCTTTTTGCCGGATTTGCCCTCATAGGCGCGATACGCCAGGGAGTCATCACCCGGTTCCGGGTCACGCCGCTCAGCCGCGTCGGCCTGCTGCTCGGGCGGGAACTCATGTTCGTCGTGCTGATCACCTTCCAGGCTCTGGTCGTCACCGTGGTGGCCCTGATCTTCGGCCTGCGAGTGTCGCCGGTCAATCTCCTGCTTTCCCTGGTTCTGCTGGCGCTGATGGTGCTCATTGGCGTCTCGATCTCCTACATCCTGGCAATTTTCGTGCCCAACGTGAACGCGCTCGCCAACCTGACCAACGGGGTGACCGAGCCGCTCGCGCTGCTGGCCGGGGTCCTGATCCCGCTCTCCGTGGCACCGGCGTGGATGCAGCAGGCCGCATTGTGGAACCCGTTCGCCTGGGGCGCCAACGGCATGCGGGCGATCTTCCAGGGCCATCTCGGGGCCCAGGTCGTCTGGCAGGCCAGCGTCATACTGACCGGGCTGGCCGCCATCGCCGTGGTGGTGTCATCACGGGCGTTCAGCCGCGAGATCGCATGAACTGCCCCTCGTGGCTGGCCGTTAAATCGGACGGGAGGAAGGACGGCAATGAAGCTCGCCCGTGATACGTGGCTGACCCTCCAGTATGAAGTGGGGCAAATGGCACATAATCCACTCACCATCGCGTTCACGCTGCTGCAGCCCGTTACGTACTTGCTGTTCTTCACCCCGTTGCTCAAGTCCGTCACGCACGTTGCCACCTACGGTGCGGCCTTCCGGATTTACGTTCCTTCGCTGTTCTGCTCGATAGGCCTGTTCGGCGGCCTGTTCGCCGGATTTGCCCTGCTCGCCGCGATGCGCGAAGGAGTCATCACCCGGTTCCGGGTAACGCCGCTCAGCCGCGTCGGCCTGATGCTCGGGCAGCAGCTCAAGTACGTCGTGCTGATCGGGTTCCAGTGTGCGGTCATCACCGTGATGGCCCTCGTGCTCGGACTGCGCTTGCCGCCGGCCAATTTTCTGCTCGCCCTGATCCTGCTGGCGATGATGGTGCTGCTCGGCGTTTCGATCTCCTATGCCCTGGCGATCTTCGTGCCCAGCGAGACCACGCTCGCCAACCTGACCAACGGGGTGGCCCAGCCGCTCTCGCTGCTGGCCGGGGTCCTGGTCCCGCTTTATCTCGCACCGCTGTGGCTTCAGCACGTCGCCTTGGGGAACCCGTTCGCCTGGGCTACCAATGGCATGCGGGAGATCTTCCAGGGCCACATCGGAGCCCCTGTCGTATGGGAAGCGGGCGTCATCCTGGCCGGGGTGGCCGGGATAGCCGTGGTGTTGTCGTCTCGGCTGTTCACCCGCGAGATTGCGTGAACCGCGTACTTCGATGGACCGCTGAAGAAAGACAGGAGGCAGATCGGTGAGCGCGAGCAACCTTCGGGCGGTACTGACTGCGGACACCGAACTCGGCGCCGGCAACGTGCTGCTCAGGCTGGCCGAGCACGGCGCGAGCATGGACATGCCGCGGGTGACGTTCGACACCGATGTCGACGGGATCGCGGCGTGGACGCCACTGTCGCTGCGCACGCTGACGGAACGGGTAGCGGCACGGGCCGAATGGTTCCAGCGGCACGGCATCGGGCGGCGCGACCCCGTCGCGGTCTACGTGACGTCATCGGCCGACGTGCTCCTTAACTTCTTCGCGCTTACCTGGCTCGGGGCGATACCCGCCTTGATGAACGGGAGCATGCCGGTCGAGATTGCCGCCGAGTACATCCGGCGGCTGCGCAGCGCCGGGGTGCTCCTCGACGCCGGCCATGCTGAGCTGGCAGCCTGCGACCTCGGCGCGCCGATCATCGGCGATGCGGCCGAGACCGGCACGGGTGAGCCGTCCGGTGCGCCGGCCCACTACCGGCACCACCCCGACGATCCGGTGGCCATCACGCACTCCTCCGGCACGACGCGCATGCCGGCCGCCGTCGTGCACTCCCACCACGGCCTGTTCGCGGCCGTGCGGGCGGTCCGGCTGACCGAGCCCCGCCAGTCCGGCCCGGTGCGTGAGCTGTCCGCGTTCCCGCAGGCGCACACGGCCGGCCTCATCATCATCAACGAGGCCCTGTGCAACGGGTACGAGCTGCTATGCCTGTCGGAGCAGGGCGGCGTGTTCGCCCGCAGCGGCGAGGTGATCATCGACGTCATCGAGCGCTGGCGCCCGACTGCGGTTTTCGGCTTCGCCGTCACGTGGTCCGAGCTGGCCCGCTTCGATCTGAGCACACGCGACGTCAGCTCGGTGCGTGTCTGGTCCAATAGCGGCGACTGCGCGCACGAAGCGCATATACGCCGCCTGATCGCCGCCGGCAGCCACCATGCCTACGCCAAGGAGGGCATGATCAGCCTGCCCGGCTCCCGGTTCAACGACACGCTCGGCTCCACGGAGATGGGCTATGGCGGATTCCGGATCAGCCACCTCCCCGGCAGCGAGCGGTATGACCGCTGCGTCGGCAAGCCGTTCCCGTTCGCCGAGATCATCCTGGTGGACCCGCGGACCGGCCAGGAGGTTCCGACCGGCCAGGTGGGGCAGGTCGCCATGAAGTCGCCGACGCTGGCGATCGGGTACTGGAACGACTCGGCCGCCACCTTCCGCACCCGCCTGAACGGCTACTACCTGACCGGCGACCTGATGTACCGCGACGAGGACGGCTACTTCTATCACGTCGACCGGGCCAGCGACGCGGTCGATCTCGGCGACGGGAACTGGCTCTATACCGCGCTATCCGAGGAGCGCATACTCAAGCGCTGCCCGGAGGTTCGCGACTGCACGGTCCTGGCCGCCCGCGGGGACGACGGCAAGATCGTCATTGACGTGCTGCTCGTGCTCGCGGCAGACGCCGATGCCGCGCATGACCACGACGGCGAGGTCCGCGCTGCGCTCGGCGAGGTCGCGGCGGCCGCGCCGCGGCGGATCGTGACCATCCCCGACGACGAGATCGTGGTGGGACCGACCGGGAAGGTCCGCAAGTTTCTCATGCGCGAGCGGCTGCTGGCTGCCGCGGGCGCGTCCTGACGCCGAAAGGAGTAACTGATGTCTGATGCGCAGGAGACCCGGCTGCACTCGGTCGTGATCAATGACGAGGAGCAGTACTCGATCTGGCCAGCTGAACGGGAGCTGCCAGCCGGCTGGCGCCCCGACGGCTTCACGGGTACCGAGGAGGAGTGCCTGGCCTATGTCGACGAAACCTGGACCGACATGCGGCCGGCGTCGCTGCGTCGGTGGATACGCGACCACGAGCAGGCCGGAACCGGTTGACGCGGCTGCCGCCACGCGGTTACGGCGACGCTTCACGTGGCCTCGAGGCGGACTCCCCGGCCCGCATCGACGAAGCCGGGACCGGCATGAGCCCGCTCAGCCTGCGCCGCGATGGAGCAGGCCGCGGGGTCATCCGGCGACGGGTTCCTGACCGCCGCCGCCCTGGATCGACCGGCTACTAGCGAAGGACTGTGCATGACGGTGCTCGACGACTTCCGATCCCGCGCGGCGCAGGCGCCGGATGCGATCGCCGTGCAGGACGGCGGCCTGCGGCTGACATACCTGGAGCTGGCCCGGCACGCCTCGGGCCTAGCGGCCAGGCTCGCCCGGCGCGGGGCCGGACCTGATGACGTGGTGGCTGTCTACGCCGACCGGTCCGCCGAGCTCGTCGTCGCTGAGCTTGCCGTGCTGCTGGCCGGCGCCGCCTACCTGCCGCTCGATCCGGCCCACCCGGCCGCGCGGACCAGCGAGCTGCTGGCGCTGTCGGGTGCGGCCGTCGTGGTCGCCGCCGGCCCGCTGCTGTCCGGTGGCGCGCCACTCGGCGACAATAGTGAAGTCGTCGACCTGACGGAGCTGCCCCCGCAGTCCCTCGCCGCGCCGGCCAGGCCGGACGACGCCAACCTGGCCTATGTGATCTTCACGTCGGGCTCGACGGGCCGGCCCAAGGGCGTCGCGGTCAGCCACGGCAGCCTGGCGAACCTGATGCGCTGGCGCAGAAAGGCTTACCCGCTGGGTCCGCAGGACCGGACGACGCTGCTGTGCAGCCCCGGCTTCGACGTGGCGGTCTGGGACACCTGGCCCACCCTGGCCGCCGGGGGCACGCTGGTGGTGCCGCCCGCGCAGGTGCGCACCTCGCCGTCGCACCTCGTCGCCTGGCTGGCTGAGGAGCAGATTACCGCGACGTTTCTGCCCACGCCGCTGGCTGAGGCGGTACTCGACGAGCGGTGGCCGTCCCGCACCGCGCTCCGGATGATGCACACGGGCGGCTCGGCGCTCCAGCGCGGCGTTCCGCGCGGCCTGCCGTTCACACTGGTCAACCTCTACGGGCCGGCCGAGTGCACGGTGGGCGTGACGACCGCTGCGGTGCTGCCGGCCGGCCCCGTGCCGCCACCGATCGGGGTCCCCATCGACGGCGTGCGCTGTTACGTGCTCGACGGCCTCGAGGTGGTGCCCGATGGCGAGCCCGGCGAGATGTGCCTGGCCGGAGCGTGCGTGGCCCGCGGCTACCTAGGCGACCCGGCGGCCACGGCCAGGTCCTTCGTGCCGGACATCACGGTAGCCGGGCAGCGGATGTACCGGACCGGTGACAAGGTCCGCCGCCGGGCCGACGGATCCTTCGAGTACCTCGGCAGGCTCGACGATCAGGTCAAGATCCGCGGGTTCAGGATCGAGCCGGGCGAGGTGGCCGCGGTGCTGCGGCAGCATCCGGCGGTCAGGGAGTCCTTCGTGGCCGCCGAACGATCCGGTCCAGCTGACCCGCGCTTGATCGGCTACGTTGCCGCGGACGTCACAGCCGCCGAGCTGATCGGGTTCGCCGCGTCGCGGCTGCCCGGCTACATGGTGCCCGCCGCGATCGTGGTGCTGGCCGCCCTGCCGATGACGCCCAGCGGCAAAGTGGACCGCGCCGCGCTGCCTGCGCCCGGCCGGGCCGCGGCCGGGCTGGCCGAGGTGGCCGCGGCGCAGCGCACGACGACCGAGAGGGCGCTGGCCGTGATCGTGGCCCGGCTGCTCGGCAGCCCCGTGCCCGGGACCGTGGTCGGCGCCGATGACGACTTCTTCGCCCTCGGCGGTACCTCGTTGCTGGTCGGGCGGCTGGCTGCGCAGATCGCCGCCGAGCTGCAGGTCACGGTGAGCCTGGCCGACCTGTATCGCGCCCGCACGGTGGCCGCGATCGCCGCCATCGTCGACGAGCAGGCCGGTCAGCAGGCGACGGTGGCCGGCCTGACGCCAGACTCCCCGGCGGCGCCAGCCATGCCGCCGGTGCGGCCGGGCCGCAGGGACCGGCCGATACCGCTGTCGCTGCAGCAGTCGCGGGTGTGGTTCTTCGAGCAGCTGACACCGGGCAACCTGGCCTATAACTTCCAGGCCACGGTGTCGCTGCACGGCGAGATTAATACCGGGGCGCTGCGCGCTGCGCTCGACGAGATTGTGCGCAGGCAGGAGATCCTGCGGACCGCGTTCGTCACCATCGACGGGGTCGCGATGCAACGGCCGGACGCGTTGGCGAGGGCGCCGCTGCAGGTGCTCGACATCCCCGCCGAGGACGCCGAGCAGATCATCGCCGCGGAGTTGCGCAGGCCATTCGACATCACCAGGCCGCCGCTAGCGCGCTGGCTGCTGCTGCGCCACGCGGGCGGCGAGAACACGCTCGTCCACGTGGAACACCACTTCGTGCACGACGGCTGGTCACTGGCGGTGCTGCTGTCCGAGCTGAGCGCCCTCTACCAGGCCTTCGCCGCCGGTCGGCCCTCGCCACTGCCCGATCTCGCCGTCCAGTACGCGGACTACGCGCTCTGCCAGCGGGAGTGGATGCAGGGCGAGGTACTGAAGGCGCACGTGGATCACTGGACCGCCCTGCTCGCCGGCGCGCCGCACGTTCTGGAGCTGCCGGCCGATCACCTGCGGCCGCCGGTCATGAGCTTGCGCGGTGCGGCGCCGCGGATCAAGGTTCCGGCCGAGCTGTCCCGCGCGCTGCGCTCGTTCAGCCGGCAGCACCGGGTGTCGCTGTTCTCGACTATGTACGCGGGCTTCGCGGCGCTGCTGTACCGCTACACCGGCCAGGAGGACCTGCTCGTGGGGACCGGCGCGGCGAACCGCAGCCGGCCCGAGCTGGAGCCGCTGCTCGGCATGATCGTCAACACCCTGGTCCTGCGCACTGAGGTCTGCGGCCAGATGTCGTTCCTTGACCTGGTCGACCAGGTGCAGCGGACCGTCGTCGATGCGCTGGCCTGGTCAGAAACCCCGGTGGACGCCGTTATCGACGCGATCGGCCCAGACCGCGACCCCTCGCGCACTCCGCTGTTCCAGGTCATGTTCAGTTTCCACGACTCCGCCGTGCCCGACTTGGACTTCGGCGGCCTCACCGGCTCCGTCACCGAGCGTGCGAACGGCTCGGCCAAGTCTGACCTCAACGTGATCGTGGTGCCGCGGGCCGCGCAGCGGCTTGGCCGGGAACCCCGGCCAGAGGACGACGACCTGAGCCTGATCTGGGAGTACTCGACTGACCTGTTCGATGAGAGCACCATGTCCCGGATGGTCGCGCACTACCTGAGCCTGCTGACCGATGCCCTGGCCCGGCCGGCGACCCAGACGGGCAGGCTGCGGCTGCTAGCCGACTCCGAGTCGCGGCTGCTCGGCTCCTGGAGCCGCGGGCCAGCGGTGACTGACTCCGGATGCTCCGCGGAGGCTACCGTCCCCGCGCTGTTCGCGGCCCAGGTCGCCAGGAACCCGGACGCGACGGCGCTGGTTTTCGGGGCCGCCTCGGTGACCTACGCCGAGCTCGACCGGCGCAGCAACGCACTGGCCTGGCTGCTGCGCCGCCGCGGCGTGGGCACGGATATGCCGGTCGGGGTGGCGATCGAGCGCGGCACCGACCTCATCGTCGCGCTCCTGGCCGTGCTGAAAGCCGGAGGCGCCTACCTGCCGATCGACATCGGCAGCCCGGCGCCCCGCGCTGCCGCCATGATCGCCGCTGCGGGCGCCCGGCATTTACTGGTCACGACGCAGGCCGCCGCCGCGGTCCCCCGGCTGGCGGGCGTGGACATGATCCGCGTCGACCAGGAGCCTGCTCTGGCCGCCGATGAGCGCGCCGCGCCCGCGGACATCTCGCATCCGCTGAGCCTGGCCTATATTAGCTTCACCTCAGGCTCGACCGGCGTGCCCAAGGGCGTCGCCGTGCCGCAGCGTGCCGTCATCCGGCTCATCAGCGACCCGACGTTCGCCTCCCTCGGCCTCGGCGAACGGCTGCTGCACCTGGCCCCGGTCGCCTTCGACGCCTCCACGCTGGAAATCTGGGGCGCGCTGCTGACCGGCGCCACGGTCGTGATCGCGCCGCCGGGCCCGCTCGGGCTGCCGGAAATCGCGTCGCTGCTGCGTACCGCCGGCGTGACGGTCGCCTGGCTCACCGCCGGCTTGTTCCACCAGCTGGCCGAGACGGATATCGACGCGATCGCCGGCGTCCCCGTTGTCCTGGCGGGCGGCGATGTGCTCAACCCGGACACGGTGCGGGCCGTGCTCGCTGCGCGCCGCGGGCGGCCCCTGGTAAACGGCTTCGGCCCGACCGAGAACACCACCTTCACCGCGTGCCATGTGATGACCGACCCCAGCCAGGTCGGGGCGACGGTGCCCATCGGCCGCCCCATCCAGCAGACCACCGCGTACGTCCTCGACTCCTGCGGGCTGCCCGCGCCGATCGGCGTGACCGGGGAGCTGTATACCGGCGGCGACGGCCTAGCCCGCAGCTACGCCGGGAACGCCGCGGCGACGGCGCGGGCGTTCGTGCCGGACCCGGCCGGGCACGGCACCCGCCTGTACCGGACCGGAGACCTGGCGCGCTGGCGCGCGGACGGGACCCTCGAATTCGCCGGCCGCCTAGACGATCAGGTCAAGATCCGCGGGTTCAGGGTGGAACCCGGCGAGGTCGCGGCGGTTCTGCGCGCGCACCCGGACGTGCGGGATGCAGTCGTCCTCGCAGCGGGCGAGGGCGCGCAGCGGCACCTGCTCGGCTACGTGACGCCAGCCGGCGGTGCGGATCCCGCTTCGCTCCGGCCGGCCCTGCTGCGCGACTTCGTCGCGCAGCGGCTGCCGGACTACCTGGTGCCGACCGGGTTCATGACCGTCGACCAGCTCCCTCTCAACGCCAACGGCAAGGTCAACCGAGCCGCGCTGCCCGCGCCCGAGCGGGAGACTCGCGGGTCGGCCAGCCCGCCGCGCGGCGCAACTGAGGAACGGCTCGCCGATATCTGGCGGCTGCTGCTGCCAGCGGACGGCACTCGCGGCGGGGATATCTTCCGCGAGGACAGTTACTTCGCGCTCGGCGGCAACTCCCTGTCGGCGGCGCGCCTGATGTTTCGGATCCGCGAGGCGTACGACGTCGAACTGCGCCTGGCCGCCTTCTACGAAGCACCCACGCTCGCCGCCTGCGCCGCCGCCATCGACGCGGTCCGGCCGGCCGGCCAGGTCGCGGTCGGCGCGCCGCGTTCGGCCGCGGCGCCGTCCGGCATAGGCCGCCGGGACCGCAGCGCCTATCGCGTGGTCGCCCCGCCGCGGCTGCCGGACCGGCCGGCCGCGCTCGCGCCGCATCTCCTGCACCTGGCCGGCGACTGGGCGCTGTGGCGGTCGGTGTGCCTGCGCGCGGCGGGCTTGCCCGTCCATCTGCTCGCCGCGCTGGGAGACGCCGGCCTTGCCCGCGCCGCGGACGCCGCCATCGCCGCGGCCGCCGCCCCCGCGCGAACCGCCTCAGATCAGGCAGCGCCCAGTCAGGCCGGCGCCGTGTACGCCGCCGAGTTCACCGACGCCGTCCGGCGGCTGTCCGCTGCCCTGCACGAGGCGGCGGCCCTGCCGGCGCTCCGCGAAGCGGTCGCCTGGCAGAACCGCCACGCGCTGACGACCGGCATCGACGTGCTGGTACGGCGCGGGCCTGAGCCAGCTAAGCGCAACGCCAACCGCAGGCAGCATGAGGCGCTCGTCGCGAGCTACCTGCAGCGCTACTGCGCGAAGAACGACACCATCGGCTTCTTCGGGCCGGTCAGCTGGTCCCAGATCGACGATGGCCCGGGCATCCGCGTCACGCACGCCGCATCCGGACGCATCCTTGCAGCCCGCGTCACCTACCTGGAGGGGTGGGCCGTGCGCGCGATCATGGCCGACCACGTCACCGCGCTGCGCCCCTGGCTCGTGCCCCGGCGGATGCCGTTCGTGGGCGTCGACGGGACGCTGCTGCGCCTGCCGCTGGCGCCCCCGGTGCAGCTGACGCCGGCCGAGGCGGCCGTCCTGCGGGCGAGCGACGGCAGCCGGGACGCCGGCGAGGTCGCGGCCGCGGTGCTCGCCGATTCCCGCGCTGAGGTCGGCGACGTAGCGGAAGTCTTCGCGCTAATGGGGCGGCTGGCCGACAGCCACCGGCTGGCCTGGCAGGTCGACGTGGCCCCGCAGGACACCCGGCCCGAGCGCTCCGTGCGGGCGCTCCTGTCGCGGGTCACCGACGACGGCATCCGCGGCCCGGCCGAAACGGCTCTCGACGAGCTGACCGCCGCCCGGGATGAGCTGGCCGGTGCCGCCGGCGACGCGGAGCGGGTGGCCGGCGCCATGGCGGACCTGGAGGCCACATTCACCCGGCTGGCCGGCGTCCCGCCCACCCGGCGGGCGGGCGAGCTTTACGCTGGCCGTACTCTCGCCTATGAAGAGTGCCTGCGCGGCGACACCGTGCGGCTGGGCGCGGACGCCCTGGACGGCATCCGCGCGGCGCTGGCGCTGGTGCTCGATGGCGCACGATGGTTCATCACGACCAGCGGCGCGTTGTACGCGCGGCATTTTGACGACGCCTACCGGCAGCGAGCCGCTGCCCTGGGCACCGGCATTGTGCCGTTCGCTGACTTGTGGCTGATCGTCAATGACGTGCTGTTCGACCAGCCGCCGCCGCTCATCGAGCCTGCAGTCCGGGCATTGCGGCAGCGCTGGTCGGCGATCCTGGATCTGCCGCCGGGCGCCCGGCGGATCCAGCTCCGGGCTGCTGACCTCCGGGAGCGGGTGACATCGGAGTTCCCGGCCCAGCCGCTGCCCTGGCCGATGGCAGTGCATCACAGTCCCGACCTGATGATCGCGGGCGCGGATGCCGCCGCTGGCGGACGGCTCACCTGGGTGCTCGGCGAGGTCCACCCCAGCATCGTCAGCTCGCGCTACGCCACCTGGCTGGAATTCCACGACGCCCCGGACGCTGTCCACGCGGCCATGCGGCACGACCTCCGCAGCTCTGCCGTGTGGGTCGCCGAGACCGCCGAGTACGGCGGCACCTGCACGCGGCTGTCCAATGGGCTGCCCTCGCCCGGCGACCTCCGGCTCGTCTGGGCGCACGATTCCTGCGGCTACGACCCTGCTACCACCCTGACAGTCGGCGAGTGCGATGTGATCGGCTCTCCCGCCGGGCTGCGGGTGCGCCGCCGCGACGGAACATTTGAGCGCGGCCTGCTTGAAGTCGTCGGCGACCTGATCAGCGCCTCGATCTCGCACGGTTTCAGCCTGGTGCCACCGGGCGCGCACGCGCCGCGAGTGACCATCGATGATCTCGTGGTGAGCCGGGAGACGTGGACGCTCGCCGCCACCGATCCCCCCTTCGCCGACACCAGCGCGGAGAGTGCCCGCTATCTGCAGGCCAGGGCCTGGGCGGCGGGCCACGGACTGCCACGGCACGTGTTCCTGCGGTTCACCGGAGAGCGCAAGCCGATTTACGCGGACCTGACCAGCCTGGCATCGATCGACGTGATCTCCCGGTCGCTGCGCCGCTGCCGCCGCAACGCCGGCGCCGATGCGACCGTGACCGTCGTGGAGATGCTGCCGACCCCGGACCAGGCGTGGCTAACCGATGCCCAGGGCCTGCGCTACAGCGCGGAGCTGCGCATGGTAGCGGCCGATCAGGCAGTGCCCCAACGGACAGTGGCTGACCAGGAACAGGAAGGCTAATCGTGGCTACGTATGAGTTCCCGACCTCATTCGGCCAGCGGCGGATGTGGCTGCTGGCCGAGATGGACCCCGGTGAGCCCACCTACAACATCACCTGGGCGCTATGGCTGGATGGTGCGCTCGAGATCAGCGCGCTGCAGCAAGCCTGGGATACCGCACTGGTCCGGCACGAGGCGCTGCGCACGATCTTCCGGAACGAGTCCGGCGTGCCGGTGCAGGTCATCGAGGACGAGCCCGCCGCGCGGCCGCTGCAGGTCACCTCCGTCGAGCAGCTCGGCGCGGGCGAGCGAGAGCCGGCCGCCCTGGACCTGATCCGCCGCCTCGCCCGCATACCCTTCGATCTGGCTACCGGTCCGCTCGTTCGCGCCGCCCTGGTGCGGCTGTCGCCAGAAAAGCATGTGCTCGCGGTGGTGATGCACCACATCGTGGCGGACGGCTGGTCGTTCCGTGTCCTGTTCGACGAGCTGTCAGCGGACTACGAGGCGATCAGCGGCGGCGGTGACCCGGTTAGCGCCGAGCCACTGATCCAGTACGCCGACTTCGCCATCTGGCAGATCGAGCACGCCGAGGACGGCGGGTACGCGCCGGCCGGGCGCTTCTGGCGCGCGGAGCTGGCCGATGCCGTGACGGCGCTGCCACTGCCGGCCGATGCGCCGTACCCGGCGCGCCAGACGTTCGCCGCCCAGAGCATCGACTCCGCCATCAACGTCAGCCTGGCCGACGCGCTCCGGGAAGCCTCCGCCCGGCACGGGACCACCCTGTTCGCCGTGTTGCTGGCCGCGTACGCCGTCGTGCTCGGCCGGCTGACCGGCAGCGACGACCTGCTGATCGCGGTGCCGATGGCTGCCCGCATCCGGCCGGAGACCGAGTCAGTCGTCGGGCTGTTCATGAACACCGTCCCGATCCGGATCCGGATCGACTCCGGCGGGACGCTCAGCGACCTGGTGCGGTCTGTCCACGCCGCTACCGCGCGGGCGCTGGCGCAGCAGGAGCTGCCGTTCGCCAGGGTGGTAGAACTGGTCCGGCCCGACCGGGACCCGGCTCGGCTGCCACTGGTCCAGGTGATGTTCTCGATGGAGGAGTCGTGGGCGGTCCCGGACCGCGGCGGCCTGCGCTGGCGCCCGGAATTGGTGAACAACGGGACTGCCAAGTTCGAGATCGAGCTGACGGTTACCGACGCACCAGCCGGGCCGCGGGTGCGGGTCAATTTCAACAGCGGCCTTTTTCAGCCGGCCACCGGCCAGCTCGTGTCCGATGTCTTCATGGCGATCCTGCACCGCTTCTGCGATGATCCCGGCCTAGTCGTCGGCGACGCGGACATCATGTCGCCCGAAGAGTTCGCGCTCGTCACGAACGCGTGGCCGGACGGCGGTCCGGTCGCAGACCCGGACGCTACCGCCGTAGCCCAGCTACGGGCGGCTTGCGCCGGTGATTCCGTCGTCGCCGTCGGCTCTGACGGCGCGCTGACCGGCGCCGACGTGCGGGACCTGGCGCGGCGGATCACCGCCGCCGTTCGCGGGCACGGCGCCGGCGCCGGCGACCGGGTTGCGATTCTGCTGCCCCGCGGCGCTCGGCTGCTTCCGGCGATCCTCGGCATCTGGTCGGCCGGCGCGTCTTACGTGCCGCTGGACCCGATCTACCCGGCCCAGCGGCTGGCCGCGATGCTCAGCGACGCGGGCGCGGCCGCGATCGTGGTCGACAGCAGCGTCGCTGGCGCGCCGGCCCTGCCGCCCGGCGCGCCGCCGATAGCGGTCGTGGACCTGGCGACGCTGGCCGCCGCGGGGGCCAGCCCGCCCGGCCCGGCCGGGGAAGCCGGGCCGGCGGACCTGCCGCCGTCAGCCGCCGCCGTAACGATCTTCACCTCGGGATCGACCGGCCGGCCGAAGGCGGTCAGCGTGACCCAGGGCGGCATCGCCGCGCTGCTGGCAGCCGTGGCGCCGATGCTCGCGCTCGGCAGCGGGGACCGGTTCGTCGCGGTGTCGACCTTCGCGTTCGACATCGCCCTGGTTGAGCTGCTCGCGCCGGTGCTGGCCGGCGGCCGTGTCGTGATCGCCGATGCCGAGCAGGCACTCGATGCGGCGCGGCTACGGGATCTGCTGACCGACAGCGGCGCGACAGCGCTGCAGCTGACGCCGGCCGGCTGGCGGATGCTCGTCGATGCCGGCGGGATCCCGGCCGGGGTGCGGCTGCGGATGACCGCCGGGGAACCGCTGCCCAGGGACCTCGCTGACGCGATCGGCGCCGGGACAGGAGTGCGCCTGTGGAACCTGTACGGCCCGACCGAGACCACGATCTACTCGGGCGGCGACGCCGTCAGCCCGTCGCCGGCCCCGATCGAGATCGGGCCGGTCATCGCCGGGACCCAGCTGTACGTGCTCGACGCCCGGCTGCGGCCGGTCCCGCCCGGCATCAGGGGAGAGGTCTACATCGGGGGCGCCGGGGTCGCCCTCGGCTACCACGGTGCACCCGGCATGACCGCAGGCCGGTTCGTCCCGGACCCGTTCAGCGGACGGCCCGGCGGCCGCCTGTACCGGACAGGCGATGTCGGCCGGTGGCGCTCATCCGGGCGGATCGAGCTCGCCGGGCGCGTGGACCGGCAGCTGAAGATCCGCGGCTACCGGATAGAGAGCGGCGAGGTCGAGGCGGCGCTGCGGGGCCACGGCGACATCACGCAGGCCGTGGTGTCGGTCCGCGGCGGAGGCCATGACGTCCGGCTCGTCGGCTACCTCGTTACCCGCTCCGGCGCCAGCCGGGCGCCCGCCGGGCTGCGCGAGCACTTGCGCGAGCTGCTTCCTGACTACATGGTGCCGTCCGCCTTGGTAGTGCTGCCCGCACTGCCGCTTACCGGCAGCGGGAAGATCGACTACCGCGCGCTGCCCGAGCCGGACTGGGGCGCGGTCCCCGGCCAGGTCCCGGCCGCGCCGCGGACGCCGACCGAATCGCGGCTCGCGGCGATCACGGCCGAACTGCTGGGGCTGCCGGCGCCGGTCGGCGTCAGCGACAACTTCTTCGCGCTCGGCGGCCACTCGCTGACCGCTACCCGCCTGATGGCCCGCATCCGTGCCGTCTACGGCGTCGACCTGCCCATCCGCACGCTCTTCTCCGATCCCACGGTCGCCGGCCTGGCCGCCGCGCTGGCCGCAGCTGGCGTCGGCGCGGCGGCCCCGCCGATCCCCGCGCAGCGGCCGCAGCGGGCCGGTCTTGCCGATGCGCAGGCCGCCGACATGCCGCGGGCACTCGTACCCGGCGACCGGAGGTAGGTCCCCATGCGCTTCCCGGTGTCGTTCTCGCAGCAGCGGCTGTGGTTCCTTGATCAGCTCGCGCCCGGCGAACCGACGTACAACATGCCGTATGCCATGTGGCTCGACGGCCCGCTCGACGCCGGCGCGCTGCAGCGGGCAATGGACGCACTGGTCGCGCGGCACGCCGTGCTGCGTACGAGCATCGTCGCCTTCGACGGCGTGCCCGAGCAAATCGTCGCCGACACCGGCTCGGTGCCGATCGAGCGGATCGAGCTGCCGGCGGCGCTCGACGACGGCGAGCGCGCCCGGCAGGCCGATTCGATCGCAGCCGACCGCGCGCGCCAGCCGTTCGATCTGGCCGCCGCGCCGCTGATCCGGGCCGCGCTGATCGGCGCTGGCCGCGACCGGCACCTGTTCGTGCTGATCGTGCATCACAGCATCAGCGACGGCGCGTCCATGAAGATCCTGATCGACGAGCTGTCCGCCGTTTACCGGGCCGAGATGGCCGGTGCGCCCGCGTCGCTGCCGCCGCTGTGGATGGAGTACGGAGACTACGCCGTGTGGCTGCAGGACCGGATGCGCGGTGAGGAGCTTGACCGGCTGCTGAGCTACTGGCGCGGGCAACTCCGCGGCGCGCCGCAAGTCCTCACCCTGCCCGCTGACCGGCCCAGGCCTGGCCGCCAGTCTGCACGCGGCGCGACAGCGTCGGTCACTGTTGACGCCGCGACGACCCGGCGGCTGGCCGCAGTAGCCCACGGTGCCGATGTCACTATGTTCATGCTGTTTCTCGCCGGCTTCACGGCGGTGCTGTCGCGCTACGCGCGCCAGACTGACATGGTGATCGGCACCCAGGTGGCTGGCCGCACCCACGCCGAGCTGGATCCGATCCTCGGCATCTTCACTAACACAGTCGCGCTGCGGATGTCGCTGGCCGCCGATCCGACCTTCACCGAGTTGCTCGGCCGGGTCAGGGACACCACCCTGGATGCACTGTTGTACCAGGAGCTCCCGTTCGAGAAGCTCGTCGAGGAACTCGCGCCCGACCGCACGCTCGCGTATGCGGCGCTCGCGCAGGTCCAGTTCGTCTACGGGTCACTTACGCCGCCCGCCCTCGATCTCCCGGGTGTTACCTCGCGCTGCCGGGCGCTGCTCACCCGGACCGCGAAACTCGACCTCACCATGTACGTGGACACCCCGGCAGACGAGGCCACGACGCTGGTGCTGGAATACAGCACGGACCTATTCGACCCGGAGTGGGCTGCCCGGTTCCTGCGCTGCCTGGCGCACCTGCTCGAGCGCGCGGCGGACGCTCCCGGCAGCCGGGTGGCCGATCTGCCGATGCTCTCGGCCACGGAGCGCGACGCGCTGATCGTCGGTCGCAACCGCCAGGCGCTGCCCGCCGCCGATGACAGCGCGGACATCCGGCGCCTGCTCCTGGCGTCGACATCCCGCGTCATCGACGGCGACGGCACCCTGACAATGCGCCAGGTATGCGATCGCGCCGCCCGGATCGCCCGGCTTCTCGCCGACCTCGGCGTCGGCCCGGAAGTTCCGGTCGGGCTGTGCGTCGGGCGCGGCACCGGCATGCTGACGGCGCTGCTCGGCGTGTGGTGGGCTGGCGGCGCTTACGTACCGCTGGATCCGGGTTTCCCGGTGGCGCGGCTGGCCTCGATGGCCCGCGGGGCCGGCCTGCGGATCATCATCTCCGACGCCGCGCACCGTGATCTCGCCCGCTCAGTGGGCGGGGACGCCGCGGTGATCTGCGTCGACGACCCGGCGACGATGGCCGCGGCGCCGCTCGCTCCCGTGCCCGTGCCCGCCGCCGCGCTCGCCTACGTCATCTTCACCTCCGGCTCAACCGGGCAGCCCAAAGGCGTCGGAGTCGAGCACCGGGCTGTCACGAATCTGCTCGCGTCGTTCCGGCGCGCGCTCGGGCTCGGCAGTAATGACCGCTTCGTTGCCGTCACGACGCTTTCGTTCGACGTTGCCCTTCTCGAGCTTCTGCTGCCCGTGGTCTGCGGCGCCGACCTCGTGATCGCGACCGCCGATGAGGCCCGTGAGCCCGACCGGCTGCGGTCGCTGATCGAGCGGACGGCTGCCACCGCGATGCAGGCGACACCGCAGACATGGCGCCTGCTGGAATCGGCGGGCGGCGTGCCCGCTGGCCTGCGGCTGCGCCTCTGCGGCGGCGAGACCCTCCCGGCCGACCTCGCGGACCAGCTAACGGCGCCCGGTGTCATCCTGTGGAACCTGTACGGCCCGACCGAGACCACGGTGTGGTCGGCGGCGGGCGTCGTCACCAGCGCGGCAGCGGCGGCCCAGATCGGGCCGCCGGTGGACCGCACCCGCGTGTACGTCCTGGACGAGCGCCTCATGCCGGTGCCGGTCGGGGTGGTAGGCGAGGTCTGCCTGGCCGGCCGGGGCGTTGCGCGCGGCTATCATGACCGGCCGCGGCTCACCGCGCGGTCGTTCAGGCCTGACCCGTGGAGCGACGAGCCAGGGGCGCGCCTGTACCGGACCGGTGACCTCGGCCGGTGGCGGGAAGGCGCGGGACTCGAGCTGATCGGGCGGAACGACCTTCAGGTGAAGATCCGCGGCTTCCGGATCGAGTGCGGTGAGATCGAGGCCGTGCTGCGCGCGCACCGGGACGTGCGCCAGGCGGCCGTGGTCACCGCCACCAGGGCCGGCGATCCTGCGCTGGTCGCGTACATCGTGCCTCGCCGGGGCAGCGCCGCGGCGCTGCCCGGCACCGACCTGCTGGCGGAGCTGCGGCCGCACCTGCGCGCGGCGCTGCCTGAGTACATGGTCCCGGCGCTCGTGGTCGCGCTGCCTGCGCTGCCGCTGACGCCGAATGCGAAGGTCGACCGGGCCGCGCTGCCCGCGCCGCAGTGGGGCGCGCCCCCATCGGCAGCCGGCCGGGCCGGGCCCCGGAACCCGGTCGAGGCGGCCCTCGCCCGGATCTGGAGCGACCTCCTCGCTACCAGCGCGCCGGTCGGCGTGCACGACAACCTCTTCGCCCTCGGCGGTCACTCGCTGACCGCGACCAGGTTCGCCGCCCGCGTCGCTGACACCTACGGCGTGCACCTGCCGGTTCACCATGTCTTCGCCGGCCCGACAATCGCGGAACTGGCCGAGGTTGTCTCCGCCGACCCGGATTTCGGGGCCGCCGCGGGGCCGCCCCGGCACGCCGAGCTGGACGCCCTCAGCGATGAGGACCTGGACGAGCTGCTGCGCGCGGCGCTTGCCCAGCGCAACCGGCGCCAGGCGATCGCGGGCGGCCCCGATTCGTACCGCGGCCCAAGCGGCCGGGGCACCGCCGCCGGGGCACCGCCACCCGGGCGAGGCAGCTTATCGCCCGGGCCAGTGCCTCTTCGCGGCGTTTCGTTGCCCGGATGACACCCTCGGACGCCAAAGCGCTTAGGACGCGATTTCCCGGACAGTTAAATCCGGGATGGCCGCGCGCGCTCGCTGACGGCCGCCGGATACGGCTCCAGCGCTGGCCGCGTGCAGGGCCGTTCGCCACGACCGATGATGGGACAGGACATGGCCTCCGCGTCAGGGAATGGCCAGTTGGATGTGGGTTCAGTTGAATCCGGGCTCACTGCTCTGCTGGCGGCGTACGAGCGATCGGTCGAGGAGGCCGGCGCGGTAATTCCGCAAGCTCAGCTGCGGGCGCTCCTCGTGATCGAGCAAGCGGGCAGTCTTAACCTCAGCCAGCTAGCCGCCGCGCTTGCCGCCTCCGCATCCGCGACGAGCCGGCTTTGCGAGCGGATGCAGCTTGCCGATCTGCTGACCAGGGACCGGGCGGCGGCGAGCCGACGGGAGATCGTCCTGCTGCCGACGGAAGCCGGACGGCGCCTCGCTGGCTGGGTCCGCGGCCGCCGCCGCGCTGCCCTCGAGGAAGTACTGCGTCAGATGAGCCCGGCCGGGCGCGCTGCGCTGGCACGCGGTCTCGCGGAACTGGGCGCCGGCGCAGGCGATTCCGGCTGACACGGACTGCTCGCCGGCACTGCGGCTACAAGGCCGCAGTCGCGGCGGCGCAGGTTTCCGGAGAAGCCTTTACCCGTACCTTCGCGCAGCCGAGGGCCTGAGGCTGGCGCTGGTGGTGGACGCCGGCCCGGCAGCTGTTACGGCAGCCGGGCACTCCTGCTGGCTGCTCTCGATCGCGACGCTGACTGCAGGGATTGTCAGCTGATGTCGAGGCGGCGGAAGGTGACCTCCTGCAGCAGCAGCCGCACTGCGGCGGCAGCCGGGATCGCCACCAGGGCCCCGATGATTCCCATCAGGGCAGCGCCGAGTAGTACCGCGAGCACCGTGACGACCGCCGGCACCTGTACTGTGCGGCCCATGATCCTCGGCATGATGAGATAGTCCTCTGCCAGCCGGTATCCGACGTAGAAACCGGCGGTGCCGAGCGCGACCGGCAGGGATACCGTCAGCGCGACGAGGGCGACGATCGTGCCGCCGATCGTAGATCCGATGACCGGGACCAGGTCCATCAACGCGACCAGCAGCGCGAGCAGGATCGGGTAGGGGACACCGAAAATGACCAGCCACACGTAGGTGCCGGCGCCCGCGATGGCCGACGTCAGCAAATTACCCAGCATGTAACCGCCGACGCGGGTGAAGATCTCGTCACCGATCAGGATGACGCGGGCCCGGCGTGACTGCGGGGCCAGCCGGTACACGAACAGCTTTACCGCGGGCAGGGCCGCCAGGAAGTAGACCGTGAGCACGATCACGATAAACACTGACGTCGCGGCGCTCAGGACCAGCGCACCGGCACCGAGCACGCCTCCCACCAGCGCGCTGCCCTTGCTGGTCAGCAGGGAAGTCAGGTGCTGCTGAACGTGATACTTGACGTTCAGCTTGCCGAGCTGTGAGTTGTGGTTCTGCAGCGTGTGCAGGTAGTGCGGCAGCTGCTGTGCCAGGGCGGTCGCCTGAGCAGCCAGGGGCGGTATCGCTGACGCGACGAAACCAGCGATGACGGCACCGACGAGGACAACGACGATGGTCACGGCGGCCACGCGCGGTATCCGGCGGCGCGTCAGCCACTGGACGGCCGGATCAAGGCCGGCCGCGAAAAACAGCGCCAGCCCGATCAGCACGAGAACCGACCGGGCCCGGATAGCGAGCTCGGCCAAGCCGTAGGTGACAGCGACGCCAGCGGCGGCCATCATGCCGACGAAGAACGGCGATCGCCGGTTAACCGGCTGGCCGGGGCTGCCGAGGCCGCCGGTTTCCTCGGTGATCAGGGCAGCGGCGTCCACCGCCTCCTGCATCCGGTCCGTGCCGTCCTGAATGCGGCCAGCCCCCGCCTGCACGCGATCCGCGCCAGCCCGCAGTTCGCCCGCGCTGCGGGCGTGCTGCACCTGATCGGCGCCTTCCCGCAGCAGGTCGGTGCCTTCCTGGAGAGCGTCGGCGCCCTGCTGGACTGCCTCCGGCGAAACGGCAGACGCGGAAAGTCCTTTGTCGCTAACCGGGGCAGGCACGTAAGACTCCTGGGCGCTGCGGGTATCCGGACGGCTGTACCTGCCAAGACGGGCTGGCAGCGTGAGCAACCCGACTCTCCCGTCGCGGGCATCTGAACTCCTGTGCTCATCGTAGCTTGGCTCGTGACCTGCCAGCTTCCGGTCCAGCCCCGGCGGCCGGGGATGCCTCGCCGGAATCGGGTGCCGATCCTCGGCGGCCGGTCACCGTTGCGGGCTAAATCCTCATGAGTCCGCGATGATATCGGACTGTCCGGGCCGTATCCGGCCGGGATCGGGTCCCGCCGAGGACCGGGAGTCATCCGGTCGGATTTCCCATTCCGGCACTTCGTCGGTGTCAGCGAGCGGATCCGCGTCGGCTGGCTCGGGCCTGCTCTCGACGCTGTCGAGAGCAGCCGGGTTCAGCATCACGTACGACGGATAGTGCTCTTCGTCAACGCGGCCGGCGACAGGTCCCTGGTCGCCGTCCTGCGCCACTACCCGGCGGCGCAGCCAGCCGTATCCGCGGCGCGGCAGGATTAGCCCCACCACCCCGGTCGCCAGCACCACCAGGCCTGCGACCTGGACGTTCAGGAAGCTGGGATGGCTCGTGATGGCGAAAGCGAAAATAGCGCCGATGGCGATCAGTGTCAGGCTCGTCGCGGTCTTCATGAATCCTCCGGGTGAGCGTCAGACCGGACGACCGCCGGCGCGAGACGACCGCCGGCGCGAGACGGCTGACGGGCGGTGCGCCCGAAACGGACCGCCCCGGGGAATCTCGGTGCAACCGCGCGGGCGACTCACTGGGGGGTGCATGCCGCCCGCGCGGCCTGTCCGAACCGCTGCTCTGCTGGCGTGCCGGGGGGGTGGCAAACCATCGGAGCGAACGGAACTGTACCCACTCTACCGAGACATTCCCCGTCCAAATCCGCCTGGGCGCCTAATGATCGGTAACTGCCTATGTTTTCCGGATTGCGCTGCTGCCACCGTGCCCCGCGTCCGCCGGCCCGGAGCCGTGAGGTGCAGTCAGGGACTGCGCGGAGCGGGGGCTGCCGGGCACGAGGCTCAGGGCTGGCCCAGACCGTGGCCCAGGGCTGGCCCAGGGGTCAGGCCACCGCGCTGGCGCCCAGCAGGCTCTTTACGTCTGCCCAGAACGCTGGCTCAGGGTCGACATGGAATTTCTCGCAGTTCATGGTGACGACTCGCGTGCCCAGCTGGGGAGTGAGGCGCAGATGCACCGGCGCACGGCCGGGGTGCGCTGCCAGGATCTGCTTGAGCTCGGACACTATCCGGCGGTCCACCCGGGCAAGCGGAAGCGAGATAATGACCGGCTTGCGGGCGCCGGACTCAACCACGGACACGTCCAGTATCTCCAGCGCGTCCGCATAGAGATTTATCTGGCCATCACGCTCGTTAATGCGCCCGCTGGCACTGACGACCCGGTCGGGGGCGAACATTTCCGCGTACTGCTGGTAGGACTTTGGAAAGTACAGGCACTCGATCCCGCCGTCGAAATCTTCGATGGTTACTATCGCCCAGGTGTTACCCTGCTTGGTTATCTTCCGGTCTAGTTTGCTGATCATGCCGGAGATCTTTACGTATCCCTCGGTCCGTCCGGAGGCAAGCAGGTCACCAATGGATACCTCACGATTATCAGCCAGCACCCTTTCCAGGCCGTCCAGCGGGTGCGCGGACACGTACAGGCCCAGCATCTCGCGCTCGAATTGAAGCTTTATGTCGCCCGGCCATTCGGGCGCAGTGAGATCGAGATTCAGCCCGGCCACGCCTGGCGTACTGTCTTCGATGCCGCCGAACAGGTCGTACTGACCAATGGCCTCCTGCTTCTTGACCGCGGTGACCGCGTCGACGGCTTGCTCATGACAGAAGACGAGGCTGCTGCGGGTATGCCCCAGCGAGTCAAACGCCCCTGCCTTGGCAAGGGACTCAATGGCGCGCTTATTGCAGACAGCAAGGGGAATCTTGCTCAGGAAATCCTCGAAAGACGTGTAGGTGCCCTTCTCCTTACGGGCCTGCACGATCCCCGTCACCACGCCGTCGCCGACGTTGCGGATCGCGCCGAGCCCGAACCGCACCTCGTCGCCTACCGGCGTGAAATTTAGCGCAGAAATATTGACGTCAGGCGGCAGGATGCTCACGCCCATCTTGCGACCGTCAGAAAGATAGACGGCCATCTTGTCCTTGTCATCACCGACCGAGGTAAGCAGCGCTGCCATCGCTTCAGCAGGGTAGTTCGCCTTCAGCCATGCTGACCGGTAGGAAACCACGCCGTAACCTGCCGTGTGCGACCGGTTGAAACCATAGCCGGAGAACGGGACGAGGACGTCCCATACCGCCTTGATGGCTGGCGCCGAGAATCCGTTCAACGTCATTCCCGCGGAGAACTTATCCCACTCCGCGTTAAGAACGTCTTTCTTCTTCTTGCCCATGGCCCGGCGGAGCATGTCCGCTCCGCCGAGGGAGTAACCGGCCAGCTGCTGGGCGATCGCCATGACCTGTTCCTGGAACACGACCAGGTGGTAAGTGTCGCCCAGGATCGGGTCGAGCGCCTCCTTCAGCTCCGGGTGGATCGGCTCCACTTTCTGCTGGCCGGTCTTGCGCAGCGCGTAGCTGGTGTGGGCGTTCATCTCCATCGGGCCGGGCCGGTACAGAGCGGTAACTGCCGCGATGTCAGTGAACTTGGTCGGCCGCATTGCCTTCAGCAGCGTGCGCATCCCACCGCCGTCAAGCTGGAATACCCCCAGGGTGTCGCCGCGGGCGAGGAGCTCGTATGTCCTGGCGTCGTCCAGGGGCAGGCTGGTGATGTCGATGTCGGTGCCGCGGTTGGCCCTGATGTGCTGCACTGCGTCGTTGATGACCGTGAGGTTGCGCAGCCCGAGAAAGTCCATCTTCAGCAGGCCCATGTCCTCAGCCTGAACGAACGGGAAGCCGGTGATAACAGGTCCGTCCGGTTTCGGCCGGAAAACCGGCAGGACATCGATCAGCGGCTCCTTGGACAAAATGACGCCCGCCGCGTGCACGCCGGTGCCGCGACTGAGCCCCTCGATACCGCGAGCCTTGTCGATGACGCGCCTGCCGTCAGGGTCGGAGTCATAAAGAGACCGGAGCTCGGCTGCCTCGCCATAGCGCTCGTGCTGGGTGTCGAAAATCGCCTTGAGCGGGATCTCCTTGCCGCCCACCGCATCCGGAAAGGCCTTGGTGATCCGGTCGCCCAGCGCATAGGGCAGCCCCAGGATCCGGCAGCTGTCCTTGACGGCGGCTTTGGCCTTGATGGTGTTGAATGTGACAATCTGGCAGACCCGGTCTGATCCGTACTTGCGGGTTACGTAGTCGATCATCTCGCCGCGCCTGCGGTCGTCGAAATCGAGATCCACATCCGGCATCGTGATGCGCTCAGGGTTGAGGAAACGCTCGAAGATGAGCTGGTGCTCGACGGGGTCGAGCTCGGTAATGCCGGTAAAGTACGAGACGATCGAGCCGGTAGCAGAGCCTCGACCGGGGCCGAGCCCGATACCGCTTCCCCGCGCGTACCGGCAGATATCGGCGACCACGAGGAAGTAGCCGGGGAAGCCCATCATGTCGATAACGCTGAGCTCGAAATCGATACGCTCCAGCACGTCACTGGGGATGTCGCCGTTGTGCCGCCGCCGAGCGCCCTCCATGGTCTCCTTGCGGAGCCAGGAAGATTCGGTCTCGCCCGCGGGAACCGGGAAGTCAGGCATCAGGTTGCGGTGCGCGAACACCGCGCTGTAGTCGCCGATCCGCTCAGCTAGCAGCAGTGTGTTGTCGCATGCTCCGGGCACCTGGGAATCCCAGTTGGCACGCATTTCTTCGGCCGACTTCAGGTAGTAACCGGAGCCGGAGAATTTAAACCGGCCCGGATCGGAAAGCTCTTTGCCGGTGCCGATGCACAAGAGCGCGTCGTGAGACTCCGCCTGGTCTTCGGTAACGTAATGGGAATCATTGGTGACCAGTGGCGGAATGCTGAGTTCACGGCCCAGCCGGAGCAGGTCGTCGCGGACGCGCCGCTCGATGGGGATGCCATGATCCATAAGTTCCAGGAAATAGTTATCCCGGCCGAAGATGTCCTGGTATTTCGCTGCCGCCTTGACGGCGTCATCGTACTGGCCCAGCCGCAGCCGGGTCTGCACCTCGCCGGACGGGCACGCGGTCGTGGCGATAATGCCCGCGCCGTGCTCGGCTAGCAGGTCGTCGTCCATGCGCGGCCACAGCCGGTAGAAACCCTCCAGCCAGGCACGGCTGGACAGCTTGAACAGGTTCCGCAGGCCGGCGGCGTCAGCAGCCCACATCGTCAGGTGCGTGTAGGAGCCGCTGCCGGAAACGTCACCGCCCTCGCCGGTCTCGTCGTTGCTCCTGCGCTGCGACACGTCGCCCCAGAAAACCGGCTCTTTATGATAGCGGGAAGCGGGGGCGACGTAGGCCTCGATGCCGATGACCGGCTTAATGCCAGATTTCTTCGCGGCGGCATTAAATTCGTAAGCCCCGAAAACATTTCCGTGATCACTCATCGCTATTGCGGGCATCTTCAGCCGGGCTGCTTCGGAGATCAGCGGAGTAATCTTCGCTGCACCATCAAGCATCGAGTACTCGGTGTGCACGTGCAAATGCACAAAAGAATCCGCCACAGAATAATTCCCTTCGCGCCCTGTACCGCCGCCGGCCCTGCAAGCCTATGCCCGGCGGCGGTACAGAGCAGATCGTTCGGACGGTTCGCGGCGCGGCGGGAGCGATGGCCTGGTGTCGAGGGGGCCTGGTGTCGAGGGGGCCAGGTGTCCCGAGGGCCAGGTGTCTCGAGGTCCCTGCGTGTCCAGGGGGTGAACAATTTCGCTCGGGGAGTCATTTACGTCCGCTGGGGTTGCAGCCGCTGCCCCAGTATGCCAGCCTCTCCGCATGGAAACACTTTCTGCTCAGGGGGATGCAGGAACGCCGGTACCGGACTCGGCGGTGCCGGACCTGGGGGTGCCGGCGACTACGGGGCAGGCACCGGAGATTACGGGGCAGGCACCGGAGCCGGGGATGCTGGCGGAGCTGGATGAGCTGCGCGAGCTCGGGGATCCGGACCTGCTGCTCGTGGTCCGGTCGCAGCCGCGTGGCAGCGGACGGCGGGCAGCGGCCTGCGAGATACTGGTTAGTCGGCACCGGGGCCTGGTGCGCGCATGCGCGGCCCGCTACCGGCGTAGTCCCGAGCCTGCCGAGGACCTGGTGCAGGTGGGGTTCGTCGGCCTGCTGAAAGCCATTAACAACTTCGACCCCAGCTTCGGGGGCAGCCTGGCGGCCTACGCGCAGCCGTGCATCTCCGGGGAGATTAAGCGGCATTTCCGGGACAAGCGGTGGCAGGTGCACGTGGAGCGGTCGGTGCAGGAGCTGGTGCTGGAGGTCCGCAAGGTGTCGAGAGAGCTGACACAGGAGCTGGGCAGGGCGCCGGCGGACGAGGAGCTGGCGCAGCGGCTAGGCGTCAGCTGCGCGCGGATCACCGAGGCCCGGCTGGCCGACCTGGTTTTCTCCCCGGTGTCGCTGGATGCGCCGCTGTCCGACCGGCCGGACGCCGCCGGACTGGCCGACATCCTGGGCGCCGAGGATCCGGGAATGGACCACGCGGTCGATATGCAGGCCCTGCGAACGCACTGGGGGGAACTGCCCGGCCGGGAGCAGCGGATCTTGCTCATGCGGTTCTACGGGGACAGGACCCAGGCGCAGATCGGTGCGGAGCTGGGAATCTCCCAGATGCATGTATCCCGGTTGCTGGCGCACGCGCTCAGGTACCTGCGCCGCCGGATCCTCGATAACGATCCGGCTGCCGCCGCGGCCTGACCGGTGGCCGCTCCTGTCCCACGCGCTCAGGGAGCTGCGCAGCCGGATCCCCCGTAACGATCCGGCTGCCGTCGCAGCCGGTCCGGTGTCATGGTTCCGGTGGCGCTAGGTTCCGGCGGCGCCGTGTTCTGGTGGCGCTATACGACGTGCGCGGCTGCCCGGCTAGGCGCCTGCACTGTCCTGCCAAATCGGGCAGCAAGTAAAGTCCGGACAGCGCGCAGTAGATGACGCGCAGATCCGAAAGGAGCAGCGCCACCATGGCAGCAAGCAATCTCAGCAGCACCGCCGCGGTCCGCGGCCGGGCGTCCCGGTGGCAGCGCCCGGCACTGAGCGGTGCTTCCGCCCGCGACCTGCAGGACCGATGAGCCCTGACGCGATGCCTGACCGCGGGGCAGGCTCCGCTGGCCTGCCGCCATGGAAACAGACCGCGGCAGCCTTCGTCGCGGCCGTAGAGTCCGGGCGGCTTGACCTGCCGCTACCGGGCGGCGGCCAGACCGCGCAGCGGTGGTCGGCTCTCGCGGATCTCGCTGCGGAGGACCTGTCGCTGGCCAGGCTCGGCGAGGGCCACGCTGACGCGGTGGCGATCCTGGCCGAACTGTGCGCACCGCGGCCTGTCGCGGGCAGCCGCTGGGGTGTCTGGGCAGCCCAGCCGCCCGGACCGGGCCTTAACGCCAGCCAGGCCGGTGACGACTGGTTTCTGACCGGAACCAAGCAGTACTGCTCGGGCGCCCGGGTGTGCACGCATGCGCTGGTCACCGCCGCCGCGCCGGACGGGAACCGGCTTTTTGCCGTCCGGACAGACGCGCTCGTGCCCCGGCCGGGCACGTGGCCGGCCACCGGCATGGCCGGCAGCGACACCCTCAACGTCGACTTTGACCACATCGCGGCCGAGCCGGTAGGGCCGGCCGGGGCGTACACGGGGCGCGCCGGATTCTGGCACGGCGGTGCTGGCGTGGCCGCCTGCTGGTACGGCGGGGCGCGGGCTGTCGGGCGCGTCCTGCTGGCCAGCGCCCGGCAGCGGGATGTCGGGCCTTTCGCCCTGGCCCATCTGGGCGCTGTTGACATAGCGCTGGGGACGGCGCGGGCCGCCCTGGACGGCGCAGCTGCCACCATTGACGCAGACCCGGCCGATCACGCCGACTCCGGCCGCGGCCGGGCACTGCGGGTCCGCGCCCTGGTTGAGTCAGCCGCCACGGACGTGCTGGGTCGGGTCGGCCGGGCGCTCGGAGCCGGGCCTCTCGGTCATGACGAGGCGCATTCGCGGCGGGTCGCCGACCTGACGGTCTACTTGCGCCAGCATCAGGCCGAACGGAACCTGGCCGAGCTCGGAACGCTGGTCAAAGAGCGGGGGACGTCATGGTGAGTGACCCAGCGGTCGCTGGCCGGATAGACGCGCCTGGCACTGCCGAGGAAACCTGGGCCAGCTGGCCGCAGCTTGGCCGGCTGCCGATCGCTGACTACGCCGGCTGGCGCAGCGCCGTGGTGGTGGCCGCGCACCCAGATGACGAGGTCCTCGGGGCAGGCGGCCTGATCTCGATGCTCGCCGCCGCCGGGGCCCGGCTGCGGCTGGCCGCCGTCACCGACGGCGAGGCCTCCCACCCGGGTATCGCCGGCCCCGCCGACCTGGCCGTGCGACGGGTTGCGGAAACTGCCGCCGCGCTGCGGGTACTGGGAGCCGAAGCGGCCGACGTCGTCCGGCTCGGGCTGCCGGACACCGGCCTGGCCGCGCGCGAGCAGGACATCGCAGCCGTCCTGCCTGGCCTTACCGCCGGGTACGACATCTGCCTCGCCCCGTGGGAAGGTGACGCGCACGCCGATCACGAGGCGGTGGGGCGCGCGGCCAGGCGGGCCGCCCCGCAGACGTTCTTCTACCCGGTCTGGATGTGGCACTGGGCGCAGCCCGGCGACCGCCGGGTGCCCTGGGGCAGCGCGCTGCGCATACCGCTTACCCCGGCCGTCGCGGCCCGCAAGCAGGCCGCCATCGGCTGCTACGCCAGCCAGCTGGAGCCCCGGCCGGGAGGCGCCGGCCCGGTTCTGACCGCGGCCACGGTGGCCCATTTCAGCCGCGGCCAGGAGGTAATTTTCCCGGTGCCGGAACAATGAGCCTGACACCCGGGTATTTTGACCGCATGTATGCCTCGTCCCCTGACCCGTGGGGATTTGCCAGCCGGTGGTATGAGGCCAGGAAGTACGCCATCAGCCTCGCGCTGCTGCCCGCTGAGCACTACGGCGATGCCTTCGAGCCCGGCTGCTCCATCGGGGTGCTCACCAGCCTGCTGGCGCCGCGCTGTGACCGGCTGCTGTCGTGCGACGCGGCGGCGGCCGCCGTCAGCGCCGCTGCCAGCCGCACCGCGGCGCTGCCGCAGGTAACGGTGCAGCGCCGGGTGCTGCCGCAAGACTGGCCGGCGGGCGACTTCGACCTGATCGTATTTTCCGAGCTGCTCTACTACTTCAGCGCCGCCGACCTCCGCCAGCTGCTCGACCTCGGCGCCGCCGCGCTGCGCCCCGGCGGCAGCCTGCTGGCGGTGCACTGGCGGCACCCGGTAGCCGACTACCCCGCCAGCGGCGATGAGGTGCACCGGGCGCTGGCCGGATGCGCCGGGCTGACCCGGCTGGTTGATCACCGCGAGCCGGACTTCCGCGCTGAGGTCTTCGTGCGTGCCGACGGTGAGCCAGTATCCGTCGCGCAGGCGGAAGGCCTGACGTGATCGAGGCGGTGGGCGTGGTGATACCCGCTCACAACGAAGAGGAGCTGCTGCCCGCCTGCCTGGCCGCGGTCCGTCAGGCGGCGCGCCAGCTCGCGTCGCTGCCCGTGCATCTCGTCGTAGTCGCCGATGCGTGCGACGACCGTACCGCGGCGCGGGCCCGGCAGGGGGGCGCGGCGGTGGTGGAGATCAGCGCCCGTAACGTCGGCGCCGCCCGCGCGGTAGGCATGCGCGAGGTGCTGCGCTGGACCGGGCACCTCAGCCCGGCTTCGGTATGGCTGGCCTGCACTGACGCCGACACCCTGGTGCCGAGCGGCTGGCTCACTCAGCAGGTCGGCTACGCCGACGGCGGCTGGGATGCCGTGGTAGGAACCGTGACGGTCGCGGACTGGGGCGATCACCCGCCGGAGCTGCCGCCGCTGTTCCTGGCCCAGTACGGGACCGGCCAGGACAGCCACCCGCATGTGCACGGCGCCAATCTCGGCTGCACCGCGGCCGCCTACTTCGGCGCCGGCGGATTCGGCCCGCGCCGCACGGCCGAAGACCATGCGCTAGTGCAGGCGCTCGCCGCGGCGGGCAGCAAGATCCTGCGCACCACCGCAGTCAGCGTAGTTACCTCCGCGCGGCGGCGGGCGCGGGCGCCGCACGGGTTCAGCCACCTGCTTTCCGCACTCGCCGCCACCACGGCCGCGCCTGGCTGACGCGGCAGCGGTCAGCGCCGGGAGCACCGGTAGCGCCCCGGCCGCGAACCACGCCAATGCGGCTAGCCCGATCCGGGCGGCGGCGATCATGGCAGCGGCCTATGCTGCGGATTACCGGTCACGCGCGTGGCGGCCGTCGGCAGCGCCGGTCCGGGCTCGGCAGTTCCGGTCCGGGCAGAGCATGGCCCAGCTGTCGGGCGCGGCGAATCCGGGCATTGCGCCACCGATGGTGCCGGGCTGCCGGCAGCGCCAGGCCGGCAGCGCCAGGCCGGCAGTGCCAGGTCGGCAGGACCTGGTGAAGCGCAGCAGCGAGGGTTTGACTGCCGTAACGCCGGGTAGCGCTGCGCCGGAAGTAAACGACTGAAAGGACCAGACGTGCCCATGGCCACCCAAATCCGGCGCGTACCGGCTGTCCGGTAATGCGCATCCTCGGACTCAACGCGATCTTCCACGATCCCGCCGCAGCCCTGGTGATAGACGGGCAGGTGGTCGCGGCGGCGGAGGAGGAGCGCTTCAGCCGCCGCAAGCACGGCAAGCGGCCGGTGCCGTTCTCGGCCTGGGAACTGCCGCAGCAGGCGGCTGCCTGGTGCCTGCAGACTGCCGGGCTCCGGCCGGAGGACCTGGACCTAGTCGGCTATTCCTACGACGCGGCAGACTGCCGGCCGGCCGCGTCGCTGGGCCTCGACGATCCTTTCGACTATTTGCGGATCATGTATGCCCGCAGCGCCCGCGATTTCATCAGCGACATGCTGCCGGGCCTGGATCCTGGCGCGATCCGCTACGTCCGCCACCACACCGCGCACGCGGCCTCCGCGGGCCTGGCGTCGCCGCACGGTGACGGCAGCGTCCTGGTATGCGACGGGCGCGGCGAAGCCGACTCGCACCTGGCCGGCCGGTACGCGGGCGGCCGGCTGACGGTGCTGGCCGGCCAGGCCCTGCCGCATTCGCTGGGCCTGTTCTACGAGGACGTCACCGCGCACCTGGGATTTGCCCGCTCCAGTGACGAGTACAAGGTGATGGCGCTGGCCTCCTACGGCAAGCCGCGGCACGCCGCCGAGCTGCGCGCGCTCGTGCACGCCGACGGCGAAGGCGGCTTCGTGACCGAGCCGGTGGACTGGGGCGGCCTGGTCAAGCAGCGGGCAGCGGGCGAGGCGATCGGGCCGGAGCACGCCGACCTCGCCGCGAGCGCCCAGCTGGTCCTGGAAGAGGTGCTGCTCGACCTAGCCCGGTGGCTGCACGGGCGTACCGGCGACCGGGTCCTTGCACTGGCCGGCGGGGTAGCACTGAACTGCGTGGCCAACTCCCGGCTGGCGGCCGAGGGACCGTTTGCCGCCATCTGGGTCCAGCCGGCCGCCGGCGACGCCGGCACCGCGCTCGGCGCCGCGTTGCACCTGGCCAGCGAGCATGACCGCGCTGTGACACCGATGCCGGACGCCTACCTGGGCCGCGGCTGGTCCGACGACGAGCTCGCGGCGTGGCTGGACACCGCCGCGTGGCCGTATGAACGGCCCGCGGACATCGCCGACGCGGTTGCCGCGGAGCTGGCGGCCGACCATCTGGTGGCGTGGTTCCAGGGACGCAGCGAGTACGGCCCGCGGGCCCTGGGCGCCCGCTCGCTGCTCGCCCACCCGGGAAATCAGGCCAACCTGGAGCGGCTGAACGCGGTCAAGGGCCGGGAGGAATTCCGGCCGGTCGCGCCGATGGTGCTGGCGGAACGGGCAGCGGAAATCTTCGCCGGTCCGCTGCCGAGCCCCTACATGCTGTTCGTGCACCAGGTTGACGCTGCCTGGCGGGACCGCATCCCGGCGGCCGTGCACGTCGACGGCACCGCCCGGGTGCAGACCGTGGACCGGGCCAGCCAGCCGCTGCTGGCGAAGCTCCTGGACGGTTTCGATGCCCGCACCGGCCTGCCCGTCGTGATCAATACCAGCCTCAATACCGCCGGGCGGCCCATGGTGGATGACCCTCGGGACGCACTGGAGTGCTTCGGCTCGGCGCCCGTGGATGTCCTGGCCCTGGGGCCGTTCCTGCTGCGGCGGCCGCGGAACCTGCGGTGACGAGCCGGCCGGGCGAGCAGGGCCCGCGAGTGCTGGCAGTCCGGCCTGACGGCATGGGCGACGTCTTGCTGGCCGGGCCCGCCGTGCGGGCGCTGGCCGCGTCGGGCCGCCGCGTCACGCTGCTGGCCGGGCCGTCCGGCGCCGCCGCGGCGGCGCTGCTGCCCGGCGTCACCGAGGTGCTGACCTGGCGGTTTCCGTGGATCGACGCTGAGCCGGAGCCGGTCGACCCGGATGCGGTCCGGGCGCTGACCGAGCAGCTGAGGCAGCGACAGTTCGGCTCGGCAGTGATATTTACCTCCTTTCACCAGTCTCCGCTGCCGACCGCGCTGCTGCTGCGGATGGCGGGCGTGCGCCGGATAGCGGCGATCAGCCCGGACTATGCCGGCGCCCTGCTGGATGTCCGGCACCAGGTGGACGAGGACGTGCCGGAGCCGCAGCGGGCGCTGTCGCTCGCGCGCGCAGCCGGATTCGAGCCCGGCCTGGCCGACGGCGGCAGGCTGGCTGTACGAAGCCCGCTGCCGGGCAGCGGGGACCTCACGGGACCGCTGCCGTATACCGTCCTGCATCCCGGCGCTTCGGTCCCGGCCCGGGCGCCGTCCGCCGGGCGGTGCGCCGCAATGGCGGCCGACCTGGCGGCCGCTGGCCACCGGGTCGTGATCACCGGCGGCCCGGAGCAGCGCGCGCTGACCGCGCAGGTGGCCGGCCGGCACGCGACCGACCTGGGCGGCCGGACGTCACTGCCGGAGCTCGCCGCGGTACTGGCCGGCGCCGACGTGGTCGTCGCGCCCAACACCGGCGCTGCGCATCTGGCGGCAGCCGTCGGCACCCCGGTGGTCAGCCTGTTCGCCCCGGTCGTCCCGGCCGCCCGGTGGCGGCCTTACGGCGTGCCTGCCATCGTCCTCGGTGACCAGAACGCGGCCTGCGCGGGGAGCAGGGCCCGGCGCTGCCCGCTGCCCGGCCATCCGTGCCTCGACCTGATCGAGCCCGAAGAGGTAACGAGGGCGGTCGCGGCGCTCGGCGGCCGCGCGGCCGGCCGGCCGGCGGCCAGCCAGGCCGCGACCGCCTGCCCGGCGGTGACCGGATGAGGATGGTGACCGGATGAGGATACTGATCTGGCATCTGCACGGATCGTGGCTTACCTCGTTCGTGCAGGGGCCGCACGAGTACCTGATACCGGTCACCCCCGGTCGCGGGCCGTACGGCCTGGGCCGGGCGCGGACCTGGACGTGGCCCGGCAGCGTAGTCGAGGTCACCCCGGCCGAGCTGGCCGGCAGCCAGGTCGACGCGGTGGTGCTGCAGCGCCCGGAGGAGCTGCGGCTGGCCAGCCAGTGGCTGGGCCGGGTGCCCGGCCAGGACCTGCCTGCTGTCTACCTGGAGCACGATGCCCCGCCGGGCCCCGCCGCCGGAACTGCGCACCCCATGCGCGATGTACCGGGGATCACGATCGTGCACGTCACCCACTTCAATGCGCTGTACTGGGACTGCGGCCAGGCGCCGACGGCGGTCATCGAGCACGGCATCCCCGATCCCGGCAGGCGCTGGACCGGTGCCATCGGCCGGGCCGGCGTCGTGGTCAATGACCCGCTGAGCCGCGGCCGGACGGCCGGCACGGACCTGCTGCCCGGTTTCGCCCGGGTCGCGCCGCTGGACGTATTCGGCATGCGGGTCACCGGTCTGGCCAGCGCCCTGGGCATAGCGCCGGAGCGGTGCGCCGAGATCGACGACCTGCCGCAGGACGCGATGCTCGCTGAGCTGGCACAGCGCCGGGTCTACGTGCACCCGTTCCGCTGGACCTCGCTCGGGCTGTCCCTGATCGAGGCCATGCAGCTGGGCATGCCGGTGGTGGTGCTGGCCGCGACCGAGGCGCCGCTGGCCGTCCCGCGCGAAGCGGGCTGCCTTTCCACCGACCCGGCCCAGCTGCGCGGCGCGCTGGCCCGGCTGATGCGGGACCGGCCGGCGGCAGAGGCCGCCGGCGCGGCGGCGCGGGAGGCAGCCCTCGCCCGGTACGGCCTCAAGCGGTTCCTCGATGACTGGGATCAGCTACTCACGGAGGCGGCTGGATGAGGATTGCCATGGTGTCCGAGCATGCCGATCCCGCGGCGGCTCCCGGCGGCGCCGACGCCGGCGGCCAGAACGTGCACGTGGCCGCGCTGTCCGGCGCGCTGGCGGCGCGTGGTCATGCCGTAACCGTGTACACCCGCCGCAGCGGCCCGCACGTTCCCGTCCGCAGCGAGCTGCGGCCGGGCGTGGTCGTGCACCGGCTGGCGGCCGGACCGCTAGCGCCGCTGGCCAAAGACGACCTGTTCGGGCACCTGCCCGAATTCGGCGACCGGCTGGCCCGGCTGTGGCGCCAGGATCCGCCGGACGTGGTGCACGCGCATTTCTGGATGTCGGGCGTCGCCGCGCTGGCGGCGACCGCAGGCCTGGGAGTGCCGGTAGTGCAGACCTACCATGCGCTGGGCACCGTCAAAAGACGCCATCAGGGCAGCCAGGACACCAGCCCGGCGGCCCGGATCGACTGGGAACTGCAGCTCGGCAAGCGCGCCGACCAGGTCATCGCCACATGCAGCGATGAGGTGACCGAGCTGACGGCCATGGGAGTCAGCCCGCGCCGGATCTCGCTGGTGCCGTGCGGCGTCGACGCCGGGCTGTTCTGCCCGGCCGACCCGGCGCTGCCGCGCGCGGGACGCCCCCGGCTGCTGACCGTCGGGCGCCTGGTGGCCCGCAAGGGCATCGATACGGCTATCGCGGCACTGGCGGACGTGCCGGGGGCGGAGCTGGTGATTGCCGGCGGCCCGCCCGCGGCCGCGCTGGCGGCTGACGCCGAGCACGGCCGGCTACAGGCCGCTGCGCGGCAGGCGGGAGTGGCCGACCGCGTCGTCTTCACCGGCGGGATCAGCCGCGCGGACATGCCGCCGCTGCTGCGGTCGGCCGACCTGGTTGTCTGCGTGCCGTGGTACGAGCCGTTCGGGATCGTGCCGCTGGAAGCGATGGCGTGCGGTGTGCCCGTGATCGTCAGCGCGGTCGGCGGCCTGACCGACACGGTGGTCGACGGGGTGACCGGCGTGCACGTGCCGCCGCGTGATCCCGCCGCCGTGGCCGCCGCGGTGCGGCTGCTGCTGGCAGACGAGCCCGGCCGGGCGGAACTTGGCCGCGCCGGAACCCGGCGCGCCCGGCGCTGGTACTCCTGGGACCGCGTCGCGGGTCAGACCGAGGCCGTGTATGCCAGGCTGGGCGCCGCGGCAGGCGCGGTACCCCGGCGGGAAGGCACCGGCCGGACCGTCCTGCGCCCGGAACCGGGCCGTCACGGCGGGCAGGCGCCGGCCGGCGCCGTCCGGGGGTCATCATGACACCGCGGAATACGCCTGCCCCAGATTCCGGGCCCGCGGAACTGGGACTGGCGGACCCGCGGCTCGCCGCGCATCTGGGGCACCTTGTGACCGCCCTGTACAGCCCGGCTACCGGTCTGCACGCCATGGGGGGCTGGGGCAAGGCGCTCGCAGCCCGGCTGCTCGCGGGCCAGCGGCTGCTGGTGGCCGGCAACGGCGGCAGCGCGGCCGAGGCCCAGCATCTGACCGCCGAGCTGGTCGGCCGCTACCAGGCGGACCGGCCGCCGCTGTCGGCGATCGCGCTGCACGCCGACACGTCCAGCCTGACCGCTATCGGCAACGACTACGGCCCCGACGAGATATTCGCCCGCCAGGTGGCCGCGCACGGCAGGCCCGGGGACGCCTTCCTGGCGCTGTCGACGAGCGGCGCCAGCCCCAATATCCTGGCGGCCGCCCGCCGCGCCCGATCCCTCGGCGTCCTCGTGCTGGCCATGACGGGTCCGGCGCCCAATCCGCTGGCCGGTATCGCCGACGACGCCATGTGCGTCGACGGGCCGGACACATCGACGGTTCAGGAGGTCCACCTGGTGGCTGTGCACGCGTTGTGCGCTGCGATCGACGCTGAGGTCATGCACGCACAGCAGGCCGGAGTGCTGTCCGGGCCGGCGCTGGTCGGATCGGCGCTGGCCGGCTGGCGGGTGCTGCGGTGACTGCCGGCCCGCTGGTCATTGTCGGTGACGCGCTGCTGGACCGGGATGTGCACGGCCACGCCGAGCGGCTGTGCCCGGACGCTCCGGCCCCGGTGGTCGAGGACGCCACTGACCGGCTGCGGCCCGGCGGCGCCGCGCTGGCCGCGCTGCTGGCGGCGCGGGCCGGCGCTGAGGTCGTGCTGATAGCGCCGCTGGGTACCGACGGGGCGAGCTGCGCGATCCGCGGGCTGCTGCCGCCGTCGGTGACGGTCGTGCCGCTGCCGATCAGCGGGCCGCCGCCAGAGAAGACCCGGGTACTGGCGGACGGCCGGACGCTGCTGCGGTTCGATCGCAGCGCGGGCACGCCCGGCGCCCCGACCCCGGCGGCGCTGCGCGCTATCGCGGCCGCCGGCGGCCTGCTGGTCTGCGACTACGGGCGCGGTACCACCGCCCTCCCGCAGCTCAGGGACGCGCTGGCGGGCAGGGCAGCGCGCGTGCCGCTGGTCTGGGACCCCCATCCCCGCGGTAGTGAGCCGGTGCCGGGCACCCGGATCTGCACCCCCAATGAGGCCGAGGCCCTGGGCGCCGTCCGCGACGCCGGGCCTGCACGTTACCCGCGACCCGCGGGCGGCGGCCGGCTCGCAGCAGCCGCCGCCGCCGACGGGCTGCTGGACATGTGGGCCGTGGACGGGGTAGCGGTGACGCTGGGCGGCCGGGGAGCGCTGCTGGCCCGCCGCGGCCAGGCTCCGTTCGTGGTTCCCGCCGTGCCGCTGCAGGTGGCCGATGCCTGTGGTGCGGGCGACCAGTTCGCCGCCGCCGCCACGCTGGCACTGCAGGGCGGCAGCGTGGTCTCCGAGGCCGTGACCGCCGCGGTCGCCGCCGCTAGCGGTTACCTGGCCGCGGGGGGCGTGGCCAGGCTGCTGCCGCGCGATGAGCCTGCCGGGACCGCCTCGGCCGGAGACGATCCGGACGCCGAGCAGGCGGCCGCGCGGGTCCGCGCGGACGGCGGCACGCTGATCGCGGCCGGCGGCTGTTTCGACGTGCTGCATGCCGGTCACGTCGCGATGCTGCGGGCGGCCAGGTCGCTGGGTGACTGCCTGGTCGTCTGCCTGAACTCAGACGCCTCAGTCAGCCGGCTGAAAGGCGCCGGGCGGCCGCTGAATACCGCAGCCGACCGGACGGCCGTCCTGGCCGCGCTGGACTGCGTAGACCAGGTGGTGGTGTTCGGCGAGGACACCCCGGAGCGGCTGCTGCGCCGGCTGCGGCCCGACATCTGGGTGAAAGGCGGCGACTACGATGGTCAGGAACTGCCCGAGGCCGCCGCGCTGCGCAGCTGGGGCGGCCGCGTCGTCACGGTGCCGTACCTGACCGGGCGTTCCACCACCGCGCTGGCGCGGGCGGCGGCGGTGCAGCATGCGGCCGCGGCCGGGCACTGAGCACATGACCGGGGCTGTCGTGGTGCTGCGGGCGCTCGGGCTCGGTGATTTCCTGACCGGCGTGCCGGCCTACCGGGCGCTGCGGCGGGCGTTTCCCGGCCGGCCGATGTACCTGGCCGCCCCCGCTGCCCTGGCCGGGCTGGTGCCGCTGACCGGGACTTTCGACGGCCTGCTGGCCACCGGGGAACTGCATGCCGTCGGCTGGCGCGGACCGCCGCCCGCAGTAGGCGTTGACCTGCACGGCAACGGCCCGGCCAGCCGCAAGATCGTCGCTGAGCTGACGCCCGGCCGCCTGATTGCCTTCGGCGACCCCGGCAGCGGCAGGGCGGACGGGCCGCAGTGGCGGCCGGGCGAGCATGAGGTAGCCCGGTGGTGCCGGCTGTGCGCGGAGTCCGGTATCCCGGCTGACCCGGCCGACCTGCGCCTGCCCGTCCCGGCCGCCGCGCGGCAGTGGGCGGACCGCGCGGTCGTGCTGCACCCGGGCGCCGCGGCGGCCGGACGGCGCTGGCCGGCCGAGCGGTTCGCGGCGGTCGCCACCGCACTGAGCCGAGGCGGCCACCGCATCGTGATCACCGGTTCCGCCGCGGAAAGCGCGCTGGCGCAGCAGGTCGCCAGCCTGGCGGCGGACGCTGCCGGTATCGCGGCGGTCCCCGGAATTACGGTCGCGGCCGGGCACAGTACCGTGCTGCAGCTCGCCCGGCTGGTAGCCGCCGCCCGGCTGGTGATCGCCGGAGATACCGGCGTCTCTCATCTGGCGACCGCTTTCGGCCGTCCGTCAGTAACGCTTTTCGGTCCGGTGCCGCCGGCCGAGTGGGGCCCCCCGCCCGCGCACCGTCATCAGGTGCTCTGGGCGGGCGGGCCGGGTTACCGGGGTGATCCGCACGGTTCCCGGCTGGATCCGGCGCTCGCCGCGATCACCGTCGGGGAAGTCCTGGCGGCGGCCGCGCGCGCGCTCGGCGACCGGGCTGCCACGAGGTCCGGACCGGCCGCGCCGGGCCCGGCCGCCCGGTCAGGACCGGCCGCACCCGCCGGGGCCGGCAGCCGCGCCGCCGCGGGAGCCGGGCATGCCTGAGCGCCGCGGGCCGCAGCCGGGAAGCCCGCAGCCGGGCGGCGCGGACCCGGCGGTCACCGTGGTGATAGCGACCAGGAACCGGGTGTCGGAGCTGTGCCGCACCCTGGACCAGCTGGCGGCGCTGCCGGAGCGGCCGCCGGTCATCGTGGTGGACAACGCCTCGGCCGACGGCACGGCCCGGGCGGTACACGACCGCTACCCCGATGTTGACCTGGTGCAGCTGAGCCGTAACCGGGGGGCCTGGGCGCGCACCGCGGGAGCGGCCCGGGCGCGGTCGCGGTACGTGGCGTTCAGCGACGACGATTCATGGTGGGAACCCGGCTCGCTGCAGCGGGCCGGCGCGGTACTGGACGCCTTCCCCCGGGTCGGCCTGCTGGCAGCCAGCACCCTGGTGGGCCCGGCGGCCGCGCCGGACCCGCTGAACGCCGAGCTCGCGGCCAGCCCGCTGCCGGGCCCGGCGCTGCCCGGGCCGCGGATCCTGGGCTTCCTGGCCTGCGCGTGCGTGGTCCGGCGGTCCGCCTTCCTGGCCGTCGGCGGCTTCAGCGCGCTGCTGCTGATCGGCGGCGAGGAGGAGCTGCTCGCCGTGGACCTGGCTGCGGCAGGCTGGGCCGCCTGCTACGTGGCTGACGTGGTCGCCCGGCACTTCCCGTCCGCAGTCCGCGATACTGCGGGCCGCAACCAGCTGCTGGCACGCAACAAGGTGCTGGTCGCGTGGCTGCGGCGGCCGGCCGGGGTAGCACTGGCCAGCACCGGGGCGCTGGTCCGTGCGGCCCGGCGGGACGCCGCGGCCGGCCGGGCGCTCGCGGCCCTGCTGCCCGCACTGCCGCGGGTGCTGGCCGGCCGCCGGGTACTCCCCGCCCCGGTCGAGGCGCAGCTGCGGATGCTGGAGCGCGGCCGTGCCAGCTGAGCTCGCGGGCGCTGACCGCCGGGTCACTGTGGTGGTGATTACCCGAGATCGCCGGGACGAGCTGCTGCGCACCCTGGACCTGCTGGCCGGGCTGCCGGAGCAGCCCGGCGTAATCGTGGTGGACAACGGGTCATCTGACGGGACGGCCGCGGCAGTCCGGCGCAGCCACCCGCGGATGCAGCTGATCGCCGCCCGGCGCAACCTCGGCGCTGTCGGCCGCAACGTCGCCGTCCGCCGGGTCACTACCCCGTATGTCGCGTTCTGCGACGACGACACCTGGTGGGAGCCGGGCTCCCTGGCCCTGGCGGCCGACGCGCTGGACGCCCACCCGGACGTGGCCGTGATCAACGCGCACATCATCGTGGAACCCGGCGGCGCCGACGACCCGATCATGGTCGAGCTGGCCGAGTCGCCGGTGCCAGGCCGGGCCGGCCTGCCGGGCCCGGCGCTGATGAGCTTCCTGGCCGGGGCCTCGATGCTGCGGGTAACCGCGCTGCGGGCGGCCGGCGGTTTCTCCCCCCGGCTGTGGCTCGGCGGCGAGGAGGAGCTGCTCGCCACCGACCTGGTGTCCGCGGGCAACGTGCTGTGCTATCTGAGCACCGCGGTGATCCATCACCAGGCGTCGGCGGCGCGTGATCCCGATGCCCGCCGCCAGCTGGGCATCCGCAACACGCTGTGGTTCACCTGGCTGCGCCGGCCGGCCCCGGCGGCCCTGGCGCGCACCGCTGAGCTGGCGGTGACGGTACCGCGGGACCGGGTGTCGGCGGCCGCGTTCGGCGCCGCGCTGGGCGGACTGGGATGGGTACTGCGGGAACGCAGCCGGGTACCGCCCGAAGTGGAGTCCGCGATCCGGCTGCTGGCCGCGCCGCGGCGGGCCTCGAAGGCGCGCCGGTACGTGTCGTGACGGGTGCGGGCACCGGCGCCCGGATTAATTTTCGCGGTAAATGCAGTTCAGATTGTGGCGGGGCTTTCATCGCGGTCGCGATGGCGCTGCCATGACGGCAGCCTGCGGCCGTCCAGCACGGCAAGGACCGCCTCGCGCAGCGTCGCGGCGGCGGGCACTCCGCTCAGTTCGCCCGGCCGGGTCTGCGCGGTAGGGACCAGCACCGGCCGGGCACCCGCGGCGCGGGCCGCCGCGACGTCCGCGCCGATATCGCCGATGACCACGCAGTCCGCCGGTTCCACGCCGAGGGCAGCCGCCGCGGTCAGGACCAGGCCCGGCGCCGGCTTGCGGCAGTCACATCCGTCGGCAGGCCCGTGCGGGCATACTGCCCAGGCACCGAACGGGCCGACCAGCGCGTCTACCCGCGCATTGACCGCCGTCACCTGGGCCGACGTGAGCAGGCCGCGCGCTATCCCGGACTGGTTGCTGACCACCGCCGTCGCCACCCCCGCGGACCGCAGCCGGGCCAGTGCCGCGGCCGCGCCCGGCATCGGCTCGACCAGCCGGGGATCGCCGTTGTAGGGCACGTCCCGGATCAAGGTCCCGTCCCGGTCGAAAAGCACGGCCTTCGGCCGCGGCGGCCACGGCGCCGCGCCGCGCCAGCGCCGCCGCCCGGCCGCCCAGTGAGCCGCTGCCAGCGGCGGGATGACGACGCTGGTGGCGGCCATGACCGTGATCTCGCGCAGCGTGCGGGGCCCCGGCCGGATCCGCGCGACGGCGAACTGGGCCGTCATCCCCAGCCAGCCCGCGGCCGCCAGCGCGGCGGCCCGGCGCTGGCGCGCAGCCAGCAGGCCCAGGGATCCGGCGGCGAGAGCGCAGGCCGCCAGGTGCGCCGGGCGGCGGCCGGCGCCGGCCCCCGCGCGCTGCCGCCAGTCGCGGCCGTGCAGCGCCGCCATCGCGGCGTCGTCAGCGTTGCCTGCCTGCGCTCGCAGGCTTGCCCCCGGGCCGGCCGGACGGACCGGGTGGGAGGTGCGGCGGTCACCCCGGCGTAGCGTCCAGCCAAGGTCAAGCAGTCGCAGCGCCAGGTCGCTGTCCTCGCGGAACGCGCGCGGAAAGCGCTCGTCAAAACCGCCCGCGTCGACCAGCGCATCCCGGCGGCAGGCCATGTCGGCGGTGATCCACTGGGCCGTTTCCAGGCCGATAGTGCCGCGTTCCCAGTCCGTGGGCTTGCGGCCGGCCGGCCGCGGCACGCTGATGCGGCCCTGCACCGCGGCCACCTCGGGCGGCAGCCCGGCCAGGTCAGCCGCAAGCTCGTCGGCCCAGCGCGGCCCCACCTGCACGTCATCGTCGAGGAAGACGACCCACGGGGCGGGCTGCGCCGCCCGCCAGCCCGCGTTCCGTGCCGCCGCGGGGCCGCGGCCTTCCAGCGTCAGCACGCTCAGCCGCCCGGCCAGCCGCGGCGGCACGGTCACCGGCAGCGCAAGCGGCGTGTCGCGCCGGTCGTCGACCAGTACCACCTGGCCGGGCAGCGGGCCGGCGGCGGCTGCCAGCGCGCTGACGCAGGCCTGCAGGCACGGGCGGCCGAGGGTGGGAATGACCACGACATAGCCGGGCGGCGGGCTGGCGGGCTGGTTCACCAGGCCAGCGTTACCCACTTAGGCCGGATGCTAAACCGGCGGCTGGTAGTGTCCGATAGTGACCGACATGCTGCGAGATGCGAACGTGCTGGTGACCGGCTGGCCCAGTTTCCTGCACGGCGAGGCCACGGCCGGTGACGTGCTGGCGATGGAAGCCGTGCGGCAGGCACTCGCCGCCGCAGGCATCCGGTGCGAGCTGGCATGGAGCCCGGTCCTGCGGCCGGGCCTGCTGACGCTGGCAGCCGCGGAACCCGGCCGGTACACGCACCTGGTCTTCGCCTGCGGGCCCGTGCACGGCTGGCAGGTGCGGGAACTGCACACCCGGTACGCGAACTGCCGGCGGATCGCGGTCGGCGTCTCGGTCATCGACCCGGCCGACCCGGCGGTCACCGGCTTTCACGCGGTGCTGCCGCGGGACGGCGCCGGGACGCCCGGCCGCCGGGATCTCGCCGCCCAGGTGCAGGTGCCCGGGCTGCCGGTAGTGGGCGTCATCCTGGCCCCCGGCCAGCCGGAGTACGCGGGGCGGCGCAGGCACGAGCAGGTCGAGGCCGAGCTGGCCGCCTGGCTGACGGCGCAGGACTGCGCGCGGCTGCCGCTGGACACCCGGCTGGACAGCCGCGACTGGCGGCACCCGGCCACCCCCGCGCAGCTGGAGGCGGTGATCGCCCGGCTTGACCTGGTGCTGACCACCAGGCTGCACGGGCTGGTGCTCGGACTGAAAAACGCGGTCCCGGTGCTGGCCGTGGACCCGGTGGCCGGCGGCGCCAAAGTCACCGCGCAGGCGCGGGCGTGGGGCTGGCCGGCGATCATCACGCTGGCCGCCGCCGGAACGCGGCGGGACGGGCTTTCCGGCGGCCCGGCGGCCGGGCGCGGCCCGGTACCGGTGCCGGTGCCGGTACTGGACCGGGCCAAGCTCAGCCTGCAGTGGCAGTGGTGCCGCTCCGCGGCGGCGGCAGCAGCGGCCCGCACCGCCAGCGCGGGTGACAGCGCGGGTGACAGTGCCCCGTCGCTCACCGGCGAGCTGCTGGCGGCGCTGGCCGGCCCGCTGCCGGGCGCTGGCCGGATACTCCCCGCGGCACTGACGGGGTAAGCGCTGGCCGGTGACCCCTGAGACGCCCGGGGCGAGCTCAGCTGAGCGGCGGACACGTGATTAGCTGCAGGACGGGAGTGACGCCGGGGCCGCGGTACCGCCGCAGGAGGGGACCAGATGGCCCAGCAGGGCAAGCGCGCGGACATGATCGTGCACCAGCGCGACCCCTACAACGCCGAGCCGCCCAGGGCCGCGCTGGCCGGGGAGGTGCTGACGGCGGTCACCGACTTCTACAGCCGCAATCACGGCCCGGTGCCGCAGATCGACCCCGGCGCCTGGCGGCTGCGGGTCGACGGGCAGGTGCAGCAGAAGCTCGACCTGTCGCTGGCGGACCTGCGGGCGCGGTTCGCGCCGCGAACCCTGATCGCGACTCTGCAGTGCGCCGGTAACCGGCGGGCCGGCCTGATCAGGGTCCGCGACATTCCCGGCGAGGCGCCCTGGGGCCCGGGCGCGACCTCCACCGCCCGGTGGACGGGCGTCAGCCTCGCGGACGTGCTGGCAGCAGCCGGCCTTCAGCCCGGCGGCGGCGGCGACCAGCATGTCGAGTTCGCCGCCTCAGACGTGTCCGCCGATGCCGAGCCACCGCAGCCCTACGGCAGTTCCGTGTCGGCGGCCAAGGCTATGGCCGGGGAGGTACTGCTTGCCTGGGCCATGAACGGGCAGCCGCTGACACCACTGCACGGCGCGCCGGTCCGGGTCGTGGTGCCGGGCTATATCGGCGCCCGCAGCGTCAAGTGGGTGCACCGGGTCACGGTCCGGTCCGGGCCGTCCGACAGTTATTTCCAGGCCGTGGCTTACCGGCTGCTGCCCGCCGACACTGACCCGCGGGCGGCAGTCCGCGGGGAGGGGTTCGCGCTCGCCGCGGTCGCCGTTAACGCCGACATCCTGCAGCCGGACGACGGTGCCACGCTGCGCGCCGGGCGCACCGAAGTTACCGGCTACGCATACGCGGGCGACGACCGCGGCATCCGCCGCGTCGATGTGTCGCTCGATGACGGCAGCAGCTGGCGGCAGGCCGGGCTCGGCGAGGAGGTAAGCCCGTGGGCGTGGCGGCACTGGCGGATCGGAGTCGACCTGGCCGCAGGCCCAGCGCGGATCACAGTCCGGGCCTGGGACAGCTCGGCTGCCGTGCAACCGCAGTCAGCGGCGGAGCTGTGGAACCCCAGGGGATACGTCAACAATTCCTGGGCCAGCATCAACGTGACGGTGCTGCCCTGAGCTGGCGGCCAGGGACCCGCCGACGGTGCTGCCGGGCACTACCGGGTGCTAGGCCGCCGGGGCCTTCTGGGCCGGCTGCCGGCCGCGCAAGGCCCGGCGCTCTTCCTCTGTCGTGCCGCCCCAGATGCCCTGGACCTGCCGGGCCTCCAGTGCGTAACTGAGGCAGTTGCGGCGCACGCTGCACGTGCCGCAGATGGCTTTGGCCCGGCCGACCTCCGCCGCGCCAGCGCCTGCGGCGGAAATCGGGAAAAACAGCTCAGGATCTGCCGACTGGCATGCGGCCCGGGACCACCAGTCGGAGTGATCGTCACGTGCGGTCATGCTGACACCTCGCCATGATGGGTCCGGAACCACGGGTAGGCCTTGAATGCCGGCGGTGCGCGGGTACAACCACTGCTGACCCTATTGGCTGCCCAGTGCCGGGGCTGTTATTCTCCGTGCTGCCAAATCACCGTGTCGGCTCAGTCACATTGCCGGCTCGGACCGCAGGCAGCCCGGGTATTCTGGCTCAGCCGACTATGCGGCCGGCCGCCCGAGGATCCGGATCGCTCCGGTCGCTGCTGCCGGACGTGATCACCGCGGCGGCCGTGAGCGGCGCGCGGGCGGCTAGCTAGGTGGCGGTGCTGGCCCGTCCAGCCAGCGCGCCGACGGAGCGGCCCACGGAGTTCAGGTGCCGCAGCGCCTGGGCGTAGGAGCTCACCAGGCTGGTCTGGCAGTACGGCAGCTGCTGCTGCAGGCAGAATCCCCGGATCAGCGCCTGGGACCGGCGCAGGTTCGGCCGTGGCATGGACGGAAACAGGTGATGCTCGATCTGGTAGTTCAGGCCGCCGAGGGCGAAGTCGGTCAGCAGGCCGCCGCGGACATTGCGCGACGTGCATACCTGCCGGTGCAGGAAATCGCTGCGGTCCGCCGCGTCCAGGATGGGCATGCCCTTATGGTTCGGCGCGAAGGAACTGCCCAGGTAGAGACCGAACAGGCCCTGCTGGACGACGATGAACACCACCGCCTTGACCGGGGGCAGCACGAGCAGGATGACCGTGAGGTAGCAGACTGCGTGCGCGGCCAGCAGCCCCGCCTCGGCCCGCCGGTGCTTGGACGCGGGCCGCAGCAGCGCGCGGATGCTGGCGGCGTGCAGGCTGATCGCCTCGAGCAGCAGCATCGGGAAGAACAGGTACGCCTGGAACCGGAACACGAGCCGGGCGATACCCCGGCTCCGGCTCGCCTGCGCCGGGCTGAATGCCAGGGCTCCGATCGCGATGTCGGGATCGGCGCCCTCGGTGTTGGGATGCGCATGGTGGCGGTGGTGCTTTTCTACCCACCAGCCGTAGCTCAGCCCGATGCCGAGGTTCCCGAGCAGGACGCCGAGTACGTAACTGGCCTTCCGGGTGCCGAAAATCTGCCGGTGCCCCGCGTCGTGACCGAGAAACCCGACCTGGGTGAACATCGCCGCCAGGAACGCGGCGACCGCCAGCTGCCACCAGGTGTTGCCCAGCAGCGCGAACGTCACCCAGCCGGCCGCGAGCAGCGTCACGGTGACGGCGATTTTCCAGGTGTAATACCCGGGTCGCCGTTCCAGCAGCCCGGCTTGGCGGACCAGCCGGGACAGCTGCGCGTAGTCGCTGCCGCCGCTCGCGGCGCGGGCCGCCGCAGCCGGGCGGGGGAGCGGCCGGGCATTGGCAGCTACTGCATCGGGTGATCGCACGTCAAAAACTCCTGGGCACATCGTGACCGGCTAGCTGATGTGCCGCCAGGGTCCTGGGCGGCAGCTAATTGACTACCGCGCCTTATATTGAACTACGGGACTGTGAGCGGCACCGCTGCCCGGGCGGGCAGAGTGGCTTAACCGTACCGTGCGGCCTGGCGCAGCGAAACCGGCCGCCGCAATCGGCGCTGCGAACCGGTGATCCGGTTCAGCCGGGGACGCAGCCAGGTCACACTGGGGTGTGAGCGAAAGCAGTAAAGACGAAGAGGCGCGCCGCCGCGACGGTGGCGGCGATGACGACCGCCTGCTGGACGGTATCCGCGCGCTGAACGACCGGCTGGGCGAGCTGGAAGGCGTCTACGTGCCAGCCGGCCGGGCCGGCCGGGCCGGCCGGGCCGGACGGGCGGCCCAGGGCGCGGGGCGCCGGGTTATCCCGGCCTGGCGGCGCGTCACTGACGGCGAGGCACGCTGGCAGGTGACTACCGCGATCGCGATCGCGATCGCGCTGCAGTTCGCGGTACCCGGCCAGTTCGTGCTGCTGGAGCCGCGCTGGGTGCTGCCGGCCGCGCAGATCGCGCTGGCCGTCGTTCTGCTGCTGGCCAACCCGCACCGGATCGACCGCCAGTCCCAGGTCGTCCGCGTGCTGGGGCTGGTCCTCGCCGCGCTGATCAGCCTCGCGAATGCCTGGTCGGCGGTCGCCTTGGTGCTGGCAATCGTGCGGGCCAAGGAGCATCTCAAGCCCCCCCAGCTGCTGGGCACCGGGGGTGCGATCTGGCTGACCAATGTCATCATTTTCGCCCTCTGGTACTGGGAGTTCGACCGGGGCGGCCCGGTGGCCCGGGCGCACGCGACGCAGCTGTACCCCGATTTCCAGTTCACCCAGATGGTGACCCCGGATATGGCCCCCCCGGACTGGGAGCCGGCCTTCGGCGACTACCTGTACCTGTCGTTCACCAACGCAGCGGCCTTCAGTCCCACCGACGTGCTGCCGCTGTCCCGGTGGGCGAAGGCGGCCATGATGCTGCAGGCGATCGTCTCGGTGGTCACCGTGGCCCTGGTTATCGCCCGCGCCGTCAACATCCTGCAGTGACCTAAATCCTGCAGTGACCAACCTGCACTGAGCTAAGCCGGGACCGCCTGTCCGGGCAGCTCCGGGTAGCCGGTGTAGTTCTCGGCCAGCGAGGTGGCGGCCGCGCGCGAGCTGGTGACGTAGCGCAACTGCGACAGCTGCAGCTCGGTTTCCATCGGGTCAGCGCCGGGGCTGCGGTGCAGCATCGAGGTTATCCACCAGGAGAAGTGGGTGGCCCGCCAGACCCGTTCCAGGCAGGTGCCGGAGTAGGACTCCGCCAGCCGCGCGTCGCCGCGCAGCAGGCCGTCCAGCGCCGGGGCGAGTACCGCGACGTCGGCGATGGCGAGGTTCAGGCCCTTGGCGCCGGTCGGCGGCACGATATGCGCGGCATCTCCGGCCAGGAACAGGCGCCGGTAGCGCATCGGCGAGCTGACGAAGCTGCGCATCGGGGTGATGTTCCGGGCCAGCACCGGGCCTTCGCGCAAGTCCCAGCCGGGCAGCGCGAACCGCTCCCGCAGCTGCGCCCAGATCCGGTCATCCGGCCAGCCGGCAAGGTCCGTGCCGGCATCGACCTGCAGGTACAGTCGGCTGACCGCCGGGCTGCGCAGGCTGTGCAGCGCGAACCCGGCCGGGTGGTGAGCGTAGATCAGCTCGTCGGTGGACGGCGGCACGTCGGCTGAGATGCCGAGCCATCCGAACGGGTACCCGCGTTCCCACACCGACAATTCCGCTGCCGGGATTGCAGGGCGGCAGATCCCGTGGAAGCCGTCGCATCCGGCGATCACATCGCAGCGCAGCTCCCGGCTGGTCCCGTCCGCGGCCGTGTAGCGCAGCACCGGCTGACCGGTGCTCAGGCCGGCCAGCTGCGTCCCGGTGGCCTCGAACTCGATCTGGCCGCCGTCGGCGAGCCGCCGCGCGATCAGGTCCTTGACCACCTCGGTCTGGGCGTACACAGTCACCGTGCGGCCGCCGGTCAGGTCGCGGAAATCCAGGTGCCGCCGTTCCCCGCCGAACTGCAGGTAAATACCCGAGTGCTGCAGCCCTTCCGCGTCCAGCCGGGCCGCCAGGCCGGCCGCGCGCAGCAGCCGGACGGTGCCGTCCTCCAGCACGCCCGCTCGCTGCCGCGCCTCGCAGTGCGCCCGGCTGCGCCGTTCCACGACCACCGAGTCGATGCCCCGCTGCGCGAGCAGGTGGGACAGCAGCAAGCCGGCCGGCCCGCCGCCGACAATGCCTACCTGAGTTCGCATCTGCTGCCGTCCGCCCTGAATACTGAGCGGCTAAAAAGGGTACGGCGCAATGTCGCCCCGGATGGTCACCCAGCGGGTGTCGGTGAAAGCGCCGAGGTTGGCTGTCCCGCCGACACGTGACCCGGACCCGGAGGCGCGAACGCCGCCGAACGGGCTGTTGGGGGCGTCGTCTACGGTCTGGTCGTTGATATGCACGATGCCGGTGGGAATCCGCCGGGCGAGTTCCAGACCGTGCATCACGTCGCGGGTCAAGATGCCCAGTGACAGGCCGTAGTCGGAGTCAGCGGCGAGCCTGACCGCCTCATCATCAGTGCTGAACCGGATGACCGGCGCCACCGGGCCGAACACTTCCTGGGAATAAGCCGGCATCGTCGGCGCGACGTCGGCGAGCACGGTGGCCTGGTAGAAAAGCCCTTCGTAGCTGCCGCCTGCCGCGAGCCGGGCGCCGGCGGCCACGCTGCCGGTGACGAGCGCATGGATCTTGTCACGCTGGCCGGCGTCGATGATCGGGCCGAGGGCGACCTGACCGCCGGCCGGGTCGCCGACGGGCAGCTGGGCGGCCTTGGCAGCCAGGCGGCTGACGTATTCCTCGTACACGCTGCCTTGGACCAGGTGCCTGCCGGTGGTCATGCAGATCTGGCCCTGGTGCAGGAAGGATCCCCAGGCCCCGGCCGATGCTGCCTTCTCCAGGTCGGCGTCAGCCAAGACGATCAGCGCGGAGTTGCCGCCGAGCTCCAGGTGCACCCGCTTGAGATGCTGGCCGCCGAGCACGCCGACCCGGCGCCCGGCCGCGGTGGAGCCGGTGAACGAGATGACCGGCACCAACGGGTCAGTGACCAGCGCCTCGCCCGCGTCCGCGCCGCCGGGCAGCACGTGCAGGAGCCCGTCGGGCAGGCCGGCCTCGGCCAGCACCAAGGCCAGCACGACGCCACCGCATACGGCGGTGCGCGGATCGGGCTTGAGCACCACGGCGTTTCCTAGCGCCAGCGCGGGCGCGACCGAGCGGATCGCCAGGATCTGCGGGAAGTTGAACGGCGCGATCACGCCGACTACGCCCACCGGGACCCGCTCGGCGAAACTGAGATGCGGCGACTCCGACGGCAGCAGCTCGCCGTAGGGCCGGGACGGCAGCGTTGCCGCCTCGAAGAGCTCCTCGGTGGCGACATGCGTCTCGAACTGGGCGGCCGGGCCGGTCTTCCCGCCCTCGCGGATGCTCCAGTTCTCGATCTCCGCCGCATTCGCCAGCCAGATCTGGGCGGCGTTGCGCAGAATCGCCGCGCGCTGCGGGTGCGGCAGCGCCGCCCAGCCGGGCTGGGCTGCCGCGGCCGCTGCCGTCGCGGCGGCGACGTCCGCAGCCGACGCGATCCCGGTCCGCCCGATTTCCGCGCCCGTGGCGGGCTCAGTTACCGCGGCGTCGCCGCCGTCTGCCTGCTGCCATCCGCCCGAAAAGATCTTCCCGCGCCAGGTTGACTCATCGAGGAAGGTCACAAGCGCTCCTAGTCGGCTCCGGCTGGAGGAAGCATACGCAATACCGGGCCGCGGGACTAGGTCGCCGCGAAGGCGTCGATCTGGGCGCGGTGCGGCATCGAGGAGCTGGCGCCTTGCTGCTGGACCGACAGCGCGGCCGCGGCGGCCGCCCAGCGGAGCGCCGCGGCCACCGGGGCGCCCTCGGCCAGCGCGACGGCAAGCGCGCCGGTGAACGTGTCGCCCGCGCCGGTGGTGTCCTCGGCGCGCACGGATGGCGCCGGGACCCGGATTCGGGCACCGGACCGGTCCCCGTAAGTGCAGCCGCCCGCGCCGAGGGTAATGACGACAGCCGGCACCAGCCGCAGCAGCGCGCTGACCGCGGCTTCGGCGGCGGCCTGCCCGGTCAGGGCCCTGGCCTCGGGCTCGTTGGGCACCAGCAGGTCGACGTGGCTGAGCAGGCCCGGCGGCAGCGGTGCTGCGGGCACCGGAGCGGGCGTGAGCAGCACCCGGGTTCCGGCTCGGTGCGCGGCGGCCGCAGCGAGGGCGACGGCCGCGACCGGCAGCTCGAGCTGGAGCAGCAGCATGTCGCAGGCAGCGATCACCTCCCGGTCGGCGGCGGACAGGCCGGCCATTTCCGCGTTCGCCCCTGCGATGATCACGATGGCGTTGCTGCCCGCGCTGTCCACCGTGATGTGGGCGGTGCCGGTCGGCGCGGCCGTTGTCCGCAGGCCCGTCACGTCCGCGCCGGCTTCCCGCAAGCAGGCCCGGACCAGAGCGCCGGCCGCGTCGTCGCCGACAGCCCCGATCATGGCGACCGAGGCGCCGGCCCGGGCAGCGGCGATGGCCTGGTTCGCGCCCTTGCCGCCGGGTCCCTGCAGCAGCCGGCTGCCCGCCACGGTCTCGCCCGCGGCGGGCAGCCGGTCAGCGTAGACAACGCTGTCGATATTGCAGCTGCCGACGACGGCAATCCGCGGCGGCCTGCGCCTGTGTCCCTGCCCGGCGCGGCCGGTGAGCCGGGCGGCGGGGCTCAGGGCAGTTTCCAGTCGACCGGCTGGCCGCCGGCCTGCGCCAGCAGCGCGCTGGCGCGGCTGAACGGGCGCGATCCGAAGAACCCCCGGTCAGCCGAGAACGGGCTGGGATGCGGTGACTGGATGGACGGCACTGAGTCGAGCAGCGGCGCGAGGCCGCCCGCGTCTTTGCCCCACAAGATGGCGACCAGCCCGCCGCGCCGGGCCAGCGCCGTGATGGCCTGCTCCGTCACCTGCTCCCAGCCCTTGCCCCGGTGCGAGGCCGGCTTGCCGGGGGCCACCGTCAGCACCCGGTTCAGCAGCATCACGCCGCGCTCGGCCCACGGGCTCAGGTCACCGGTCGACGGCGGCGGGTGGCCCAGGTCGCTGGCGTACTCGCGGAAAATGTTGACCAGGCTGGGCGGCAGCCGCCGTACCTGCGGGGCCACCGAGAAACTCAGGCCTACCGCGTGGCCGGGCGTCGGGTACGGGTCCTGGCCGACGATCAGCACCCGGACCTCGTCAAAAGGCAGCCGGAACGCGCGCAGCACGTTCTCGCCGGCCGGAAGATAGCTGCGCCCAGCCGCGATCTCGGCCCGCAGGAAATCGCCCATCGCCCGGATCTGCGCGCTGACCGGCTCAAGCTCGCGCGCCCAGGCCGGGTCCATTGCCTCGCCTAGTGGCCGTGCCGCCATGGGCCGCTACTCTAGACCGGCCATGACTGGGCCGGAACTGACTGCGCCGGATTTGCCGCCGCCGCAATTGACTGCGCCGGAACTGGCTGCGCCGGATCCAACTGCGCAGCGCCGGCTGCCGGGCTCGGTGCTGGTCGCGAGTTACAACATGCTGTACCTCTTCGAGGACGACTCGCCGAGCGGCCAGGAGCATTACCGGCAGGTGCTGGAGATCATCCGCGCGGTCGACGCGGACATTCTGGCGGTGCAGGAGATCCGGGCCCCTACGGCGAGCGCGGCAGCGGACCGGCTACGGCAGCTCGCTGCCGACGCGGGCCGCAGCTGCCTGGTTCCCGCCGCCGGCACCCGCGCGGGCGGCCAGCCGGCCGTCGGGGCCGGCAGCCGCGGCTTCCATACCGGCCTGATCTGGCGGGACGGGATCGAGCCGGTAGGCGGGTCGCTGCGCAGTTACGGTGGCAGCGACTTCTGGCACTCACTCGTGCTGGTGACCCTCGATGTCGGCGGCCAGCTGGTGCCTCACGGCGCCCACCACGCGGCGCCGTTCGGCCGGCGCCTGCGGGCTGACCAGAATGAGCGGCTCATCGCGGCGCTGGCCGCCGGGACGAGCCGGAACCGCAGCTGTCCCGCTGTGGTGGGTGCCGACTGGAACACCGAGTGCGCCGACCGGATCCCGGCCCGGGGCACGGGTACCGGCAACGCGGGTACCGGCGGCGCCCGCGGTGGCGATCCGGGTGCCGCTGATCCGGCCGACTGGGTGCTCTACGAGCCCGGTGACCCGTTTGCCGGGGCCGGCTGGTTTCCCGGCCTGATCCACCAGTGCGGGTGGGATTACGACGCGCGCGGCAGACGACGGCACTGGGCTGACCGTTATCCCGGCGATGTGCTGTGGGCCGGCGGGCTGCACGACGCGGCCGCGGCGCTGCGCGCACCCTGGCAGGCGACCGCTGGCCACTGGCCGGACGACCCGTATGGCCAGCGCGGCATCCGGCGCCGGATCGACGCTATCCGGGTGACGGCCGGAGTCACCGGCGCGCTGCGCACCCACCGGGTGCTGGACACCGGGGCTGCCCGCGCGGCATCGGATCATCTGCCCGTGCTGGTGGAGTACCTGCCCTCGGCCATCGTCAGCGACCCGCCGGGAGGCGCCGGCGGCCCGATGCGCGGCAGCGGCCGTTAACAGCCGCCGCCGCGCACCGGTACCGGGTCAGCGGCGGCGGCCAGCTGGCGCAGGTGCAGGCGGACGGCGGGCCACTCCGCCGCGGTGACCGAGAACCGGGCCGAGTCCCGCGGGACCGAGTCGGCTGCCAGCCGGTGGGCCCGCAGTATTCCCTCGAAACGGGCGCCGATGCGGTGCAGGGCCCGGCGGGAACGCTCGTTGCGGGCGTCGGTGTGGAAGCACACGCTCTGCACCTCCCAGACCTCGAAGGCATGACCCAGCAGCAGCAGCTTCGCGGCCGGGTTAGCGGCCGTGCCGACAGCGGCGCGGGCCAGCCAGGTGTGGCCGATCTCGCAGACGTCCGGGGCCTCCCGGCCGCTTCGCGGGTGCCCGGCCGGCCACGGCCACCAGCTCAGATCCCGCAGCCTGGTGCTGCCGAGGACACAGCCGTCGCCGGCCCCGAGCACCGCGAACGGCGCCGCGGTGCCCGCGTCCCGCTGGGCCAGCGCGGCGGCAACGTACGCCGCGGCCGCGGCCGGGCCCTGCGGCACGGTAGTCCAGCGGTAGAGCGCGGGATCGCCGGCCGCCGCCCTGGCCAGGCCCGCGGCGTGACCGGGCTGCAGCGGCTCAAGCCGGATGTGCTCGCCGTCCAGCGCAGGGAGCAGCGTGATCATCGCTTCATACCTCCGGCCAGTGTGCCACGGAGCCGCCGGGGTGTCAGGCCGCGACGGCGGCCGGGGGCGCCTGAGCGGTGGCCGGCCTCAGGGCAGCGGCCGGCTCCAGCGCTGCGGCCAGTACCTCGCGGACATCACTGACGCCGATCACGGTCAGCGCCGCCCGCACCTTGTCCGGCACGTCCTCCAGGTCCGGCTCGTTGCGCTGCGGGATCAGCACCGTGGTGATGCCGGCCCGCTGCGCGGCGAGCAGCTTCTGCTTCAGGCCGCCGATTGGCAGTACCCGGCCGGTCAGCGACACTTCGCCGGTCATGGCCACATCCGAGCGGACCAGTCGACCGGACAGCAGCGACGCCAGCGCGGTCGTCATCGTCACGCCGGCGCTCGGGCCGTCCTTGGGTACCGCGCCGGCCGGCACGTGCACGTGCACGCCGCGTTCCTTCAGGTCCCCGACCGGCAGCTCCAGCTCGGCGCCGTGCGAGCGCAGGTAGGACAGCGCGATCTGGGCTGACTCTTTCATCACCTCGCCGAGCTGGCCGGTGAGCGTGACGCCGGTCGTTCCGGTCTCCGGATCGGCCAGCGACGCCTCGACGAACAGCACGTCGCCGCCCGCGCCGGTGACCGCCAGACCGGTCGCGACGCCCGGCACTGCCGTTCGCTCTGCAGACTCCGGGGTATGCCGCGGCTGGCCCAGGTAGCCCCGGAGTCCGGCGGGCGTCACCGTGAGCGGCAGCGCCGCGGTACCGGATTCCAGCTGGGCCGCGATCTTCCGCAGCGTCCGGCCGATGCTGCGCTCGAGCGACCGGACACCCGCCTCGCGGGTGTATTCCGCCGCCAGCTGACGCAGCGCATCGTCGGTAACGGTCACGTCCGCTGCGTCCAGCCCGGCTCGGTCAAGCTGCCGGGGCAGCAGGTGCAGCCGGGCGATCGTCACCTTCTCGTCCTCGGTGTAGCCGTCGAGGCTGATCAGCTCCATCCGGTCCGCCAGCGGCTCCGGGATGGACTCGGTCACGTTCGCGGTCGCGATGAACAGCACATCCGACAGGTCGAGCTCGACTTCCAGGTAATGGTCGCGGAAGGTGTGGTTCTGTGCCGGGTCCAGGACCTCGAGCAGGGCGGCGGTCGGGTCGCCCCGGTAGTCAGCGCCGAGCTTGTCGACCTCGTCCAGCAGGATTACCGGGTTCATCGAGCCCGACTCGCGGATAGCCCGGACGATCCGGCCTGGCAGCGCGCCGACATAGGTCCGCCGGTGGCCGCGGATCTCCGCCTCGTCCCGGACACCGCCAAGCGCTACCCGGGCGAAATTGCGGCCCATGGCCCGGGCGACCGACTCGCCCAGGGAGGTCTTGCCGACACCGGGCGGCCCGGTCAGCGCCAGCACCGCGTCGCTGCGGCGGCCGCCGACCTGTGCCAGGCCCTTGTCCGCGCGGCGCTTGCGTACCGCCAGGTACTCCACGATCCGGTCCTTGACGTCGTCCAGGCCGGCATGGTCGGCGTCCAGGATCGCCCGCGCCGCGCCGATGTCATAGGAATCTTGCGTCCTGGTGTTCCACGGGATCTCCAGCACGGTGTCCAGCCAGGTCCGGATCCAGCCGGCCTCCGGCGAGGCGTCCGAGCCGCGCTCCAGCTTGGCGGCCTCCTTCAGCGCGGCCTCGGCTACTTTCGCGGGCAGGTCAGCCGCCCCGATCCGGGCCCGGTAGTCGTCTTCCTCAGTCGCCGGCGTGCCGTCGAGCTGGGACAGTTCCTTGCGGATTGCGGCCAGCTGCTGGCGCAGCAGGAACTCGCGCTGCTGGCGCTCCATGCCGTCGCGAACGTCATTCTGGATCGTCTCGGCGACGTCGAGCTCGGCGAGCTGGTCGCGGGCCCAGCCGGTCAGCAGCTCCAGCCGGCGCTCCGGGTCGGTCGTCTCCAGCAGCTCCTGGCGCTGGCGCAGCGACAGGTAGGTGGCGTAGCCGGCGCTGTCGGCCAGCGCCGAAGGGTCCGTAATCCGCGCCAGGGCATCGATAACCTGCCAGGCACCGCGTTTTTGCAGGATGCCCGAGGCCAGGCCGCGGTACTCGCGGGCCAGCTCCAGCGCGCGCTCGGTGGCCGGCGGCTCGTCCTCGACGCTGCCCTCCACCCACAGGGCAGCGCCCGCGCCGACCGTGCCGGCCGCGATCCGGACCCGCTGCAGGCCGCGGATCACCGCGGCCGGCTCGCCGCTCGGCAGCCGGCCGATCTGCTCGACGGCACCGAGCGTGCCCACGGCTGCGTACTTGCCGTCCAGCCGCGGCACTAGCAGCACTCGCGGCTGGGAGTCGCCGGCAGCGGCGGATGCCGCCAGCCGGGCCGCCTCGATTGCCGCGCGGACCTCGGGGCCGGAGGTGTCCAGCGGGACCACCATGGTCGGCAGTACCACCGTGTCGTCCAGCGGCAGTACCGGCAGTGCCAGTTTCGGGGCCAGTTTCGGGGGCAGCTTCTCGCTCATATACGGTCACTTCCCTGAAGGTTTTCTTACTTGATTACAGCGCTACAACAGCGAGCCGTGCTGTTTGTTTCCGCCTGCTGTTCGCGCTGAGCGGACGGCAGCCCGGCGGCGCTCCGGGGTGCGTGGTAACGCGGCGTTTCGGGCGGCCTGACCGGCGTGCGACCGGCTCTCGGTAAGCTGGCATGGGCACAGAGCGGTCCGGGAAGCGCAAGCGCAAGGTGAGGGGAGCGGTCCGGTCATGGCGACACTGGCAGGCCGGGCGCCGCTGAAGGTAGCCCTGCTGGGCTGCGGCAACGTGGGGTCGGAGGTATACCGGCTGCTGTCCGAGCGGGCAGCGGCGCTGTCCCTGCGCATCGGCAGCCCGGTGCAGCTAGCGGGCGTGGCAGTGCGAGACGCGGGCCGCCGGCGCGGCGTGCCGGTTGATCCCTCGCTGCTGACTACCGACTCGATGGCCCTGGCGACCCGCCCGGACGTTGACATCGTGGTCGAGCTGATCGGCGGCATCGAGCCGGCCCGCGCACTGCTGATCGCGGCGCTGGAAGCCGGCAAGTCCGTAGTGACCGCCAACAAGGCGTTGCTGGCCAGTGATGGCGTGGCCATCGCGGCGGCCGCCCGGGCGCACCGGGCCGATGTCTACTACGAGGCGGCGGTCGCCGGCGCGATCCCGCTGCTGCGGCCGCTGCACGAGTCGCTGGCCGGGGACACCGTCAACCGGGTGCTCGGCATCGTTAACGGCACCACCAACTACATTCTCGACCGGATGGACACCTCCGGCGCGGACTTCGCCGCCGCGCTGGGCGAGGCGCAGGCGCTGGGCTACGCCGAGGCCGACCCGACCGCCGACGTCGAGGGCTTCGACGCGGCGGCGAAGGCGGCTATTCTCGCCAGCATCGCCTTTCACACCCAGGTCAACGTCGCCGACGTGCACAGGGAGGGCATTACCGGGGTCACCGCCGCCGACATGGACAGTGCGCGCGCGCTCGGCTGCGTAATCAAGCTGCTGGCGATCTGCGAGCGCTGCGATGGCGGCATCTCCGCGCGCGTGCACCCGGCGATGATCCCGCGCGTGCACCCGCTGGCGGCTGTCCGCGGGGCCTACAACGCCGTGTTCGTCGAAGCGGAGTCAGCGGGACGGCTGATGTTCTACGGTGCCGGGGCCGGCGGACGGCCGACGGCGAGCGCGGTCCTCGGCGACATAGTGGCGGTGGCGCGGAACCTCGTCGCCGGGATCCGCGGCCCGGACGCCAGCAGCTACGCGGAGCTTCCGGTCGTGCCCATCGGTGCGGCGCTGACACGCTACTACGTGGCACTAGACGTGGCCGACCGGCCAGGCGTGCTGGCACCCGTCGCCGACGCGTTCGCCCGGCGCGGCGTGTCCATTAAGGACGTACGCCAGGAAGGCCGGGGTGAGGACGCCAACCTGGTAATCGTGACGCACACCGCCCGCGAGGCCGCACTGGCGGCGACCGTCGCCAGCCTCGGCGCGATGGAGTCGGTCCGTGCTGTCGACAGCGTGATGCGGGTAGAAGGCGAGGAGGGCGAGTGAGTCAGCAGCCAGGCCGGGCGGCCGAGCGGGTCAGCCCGCAGCGGGTGAGCCAGCACGAGTCGCGCCAGCACGGGGCGCGCCCGCGCGGGCGCGGGCTCATCGCGCGCTACCGGGACCGGCTGCCGGTGGCAGACGGCCTGCCGGAGATCACCCTCGGCGAGGGTGATACGCCGCTGCTGCCGGCGCCGGCGCTGTCTGCGCTGACCGGCTGCGAGGTGTACCTCAAGGTCGAGGGCGCCAATCCCACCGGGTCGTTCAAGGACCGGGGCATGACCGTCGCGGTCAGCATGGCCGCGGGCCGCGGCGCGACCACGGTGATCTGCGCGTCCACCGGCAACACCAGCGCCAGCGCCGCGGCTTATGCCGCCCGCGGCGGGCTGGCCTGCGCCGTGCTGGTCCCGCGCGGCAACATCGCGCTCGGCAAACTGGCCCAGGCGCTCGTGCACGGGGCGCGGCTGCTGCAGGTCGACGGCAATTTCGATGACTGCCTGGAGCTCGTCCGCAAGCTCGCCGCCAGCTATCCTGTCGCCCTTGTCAACTCGGTTAACCCGGAGCGGCTGCAGGGCCAGAAGACAGCGGCTTTCGAGATCGTCGACGCGCTCGGTGACGCGCCCGACGTGCACTGCCTGCCGGTCGGCAACGCGGGAAACATCGCCGCTTACTGGCTCGGCTACACCGAGTACCGCCGGGACGGCCTCGCCGCCACGACGCCCCGCATGCTCGGTTTCCAGGCCAGTGGCGCGGCCCCGATCGTGACCGGCAAGCCGGTCCGGCACCCCGCCACGATCGCGACCGCGATCCGGATCGGCAACCCGGCGTCCTGGCGGCTTGCGGAGGCTGCCCGGGATGAGTCGGGCGGCCTCATTGACTCGGTCACCGACGAGCAGATCCTGGCCGCCTACCGGCTGATCGCCGAGAAGGAAGGCGTCTTCGGGGAACCCGCGTCCGCCGCAGGGGTAGCGGGCCTGCTGCAGGCGCGGCGGCGCGGCCAGATCCGGCCCGGCGCGAAGGTAGTCTGCACGATCACGGGCAACGGGCTGAAGGATCCCGACACCGCGGTGTCGGCCGGGCCGGCGCCCCCGACGATCGCTGCCGACGTCGAGGTGGCCGCTGCCGCGCTCGGCCTGGCGTAGTGCCGCCGTCCGACGCGCTGCCGCTCCGGCCTGGCGTAGTGCCGGCCGCCCGATCAGCTGCCGTACCCGGCCTGGCGTGCTGCGCGGCGTCTGATGACCTGGCCTGACGGGCCGGTGCTGGTCACCGTGCCGGCGACCAGCGCCAACCTGGGACCGGGTTTCGATTCAATCGGCCTCGCGCTCGCGTGCCGGGATCAGGTGCAGGCCCGGGTGCTGGCGTCCGGGGTGAGCATCGAGGTGGATGGCGAGGGCCAGCAGCTAGCAGGGAGCGGCGAAGAGCATCTGGTAATCCGCGCGATGCGGGCCGGGTTCGCCGCGCTTGGCAGCCAGCCGCCGGGTATCGGGCTGCGCTGCCGCAACTCCATCCCGCAGGGTTACGGGCTCGGCTCCTCAGCAGCCGCCATCATCGCCGGGCTGCTTGCCGCCAGGGCACTTGCCGGCCATGCCGCCGTCGCTGCGCTGCCGGACGACAGCCCCCTTCCGGCGGGACAAGTGCCGCTGTCGGGAACGGTCCTGCGGTACGGAGCGGTACTGCCGGACGCGGAGATCTTGCGGCTCGCCACCGGGCTGGAAGGCCACCCGGACAACGCGGCCGCCTGCCTGGCCGGCGGCCTGACGATCGCCTGGACGTCAGCGGCCGGCCCGCAGTCCGCCCGGCTGGAGCCGGCCGCGGGCCTGCGGCCGGTGATCTGCCTGCCCTCAGCGCCGGTGGCCACCGCGGTCGCGCGCCAGGCGCTGCCGGCGACGGTCCGGCACGCGGACGCCGCCGCGAATTCGGCCCGCGCCGCGCTGCTGATCGCGGCGCTAACAACAGCCCCGGCGCTGCTCATGGACGCCACCGAGGACTTTTTGCACCAGTCCTACCGGGCGGGCGCGATGCCGGCCACCGCCCGGCTCGTTGCCGCCCTGCGCGCCGCCGGGATCCCGGCGGTGATCTCGGGCGCCGGTCCCGCCGTGCTCGCGCTGACCGACACCGGCACCGGCGACGGCCCCAGTACCGGGGCTGGCCCCGCGGACGTCGCGGCCCTGGCCGCCGGCCTGCGGTCCGGCCCCGGCGGCGCAGCGGCCGGCGGCTGGCGGGTCCGGCTGCTGGAAGTGGACCGGCAGGGCGCGACGGTCGCCACCGGGCCGCTCTAGCTAGCCGTGGCCGGCCGGGCCGCCGCCAGTTCGCGGGCGGCCCGCTGCTCCGGGTGCGGCGGCTGGCGGCAGGCCGCCGGCGGGCCGGCGCGGCGGGCGGGCGGCCCGTTGCTACCGTCCAGTTATGCACCTGGGCCTGCTGTCGCGCGGACGTAGCCGGGCTGGTCTGGCAGCGGCGGCGGCGCTCGCAGCCGCGGCGGTGGCAGTGCTCGTCGCCCTGGCCGGCGGTCAGCCGCAGGTCAGGGCGACGAACCTGCGCATTCCGGTGGTTGACGGTCCCGGTCACAACCAGCACGTGCTGCTGGACGCCACATTTTTCACCCCCGCCGGGACCGGCCAGGTCCCCGCGATCTTGCTGGCGCACGGCTTCGGCGAGACGAAAGATGCCGTCCGGCCAGAAGCGCAGCAACTGGCGCGGGCCGGGTTCGCCGTGCTGACCTGGTCGGCGCGCGGATTCGGCCGGTCTACCGGGCAGATCGCGCTGGACTCCCCGGACTACGAGGTGAAAGACGTCGAGCAGCTCGTAACCTGGCTGGCGCGTCAGCCGCGGGTGCTGCTCGACCATCCCGGCGACCCGCGGGTCGGCATCGCCGGCGCGTCCTACGGCGGCGCGATCGCACTCCTGGCTGCCGCCTACGACCGCCGGATCGACGCGATAGTGCCCCAGATCACCTGGAACAACCTCGCGACCGCGCTGTTCCCGGACGCGGCCGGCGCCCCCCCCGCCGCCGGGGTCTATAAGAGACAGTGGACCAGCCTGCTGTTCGCCCAGGGGTCCGCCGGATCCGGCGCAGCCGGCGGCGCGCCGCCCGGCCCGCTTTCCGCCGCCGCCGCCAGGACGGCGGAGTGCGGCCGGTTCCTGCCCGCGGTCTGCGCGGTGTACCAGCAGATCGCGTCGCTCGGCCGGCCGGCGCCCGCTGCGATCGCGCTGCTGCAAAGGTCCAGCCCGGCGAGCGTTGCCGGCCGCATCCGGGTACCCGCGCTGCTGATCCAGGGCGAGAACGACTCGCTGTTCGGGCTGGACCAGGCAGACGCGAACTACCAAGCAATCCGGCGAAACGGCGCTCCCGCCGACATGGTGTGGTTCAACGGCGGTCACGACGGCGGCGATCAGGAGACCGGCCGGGTAATCAGCCTCACCACGGCGTGGTTCCGGCACTGGTTGCAGCCGGCCGGGGCTGGCACTGCCGGGGCTGGCACTGCCGGGATTGGGGGCGTCGGCCAGCCCGCTTTCGCGGTGAGCCGCGACGTCGGCGTCGACCCTTCCACCGGCGCGCAGCTTCTCGGCGTCGCGACCGCGCCCGGCTACCCCGGCCTGTCCGGCACGCGGACGACTACCGTCGCGCTGTCCGGCCGTCCGCAGCGGGTGGTGAACCCGGTCGGCGCCGCCCCCGCGTCGATCTCGATTTTCCCTGGCCTCGGTGCCGCCAGCGCCGGCGGATTCACCGTCAGCATGCCGGGCCAGAACGCGTCCTTCGTCTCCGCGCCGCTGGCCCGACTGGTACAGGTGACCGGCTCACCGGAAGTACGGATCCGGGTCAGCGGCGCCGCGCAGATAACGCTGTTCGCTAAGGTCTTTGACGTCGACCAGGCCGGGAATGCCACGCTGCCGTTTTCGCTCGCGGCGCCGGTGCAGGTCAGCGGTGCCGCTGCCGGCCGGGTGGTCACCGTGCGGCTGCCGGCCATCGACTACCAGTTCGCTGCCGGGCACCGGCTGAAGCTGGAGCTCAGCACGACGGACTTCGCCTACGCCAGCCCGGCCGCGGCAGCGGTTTACCAGGTGGCGCTCGCCGGGCCCGGGCTGACCGTGCCCGCCGACCCGGCGCTGGTGATCGTTACCGGCGGACTGCCGTGGTGGACCTGGGGAGCGCCCGCGCTGGCGCTGCTGGCCGCGGCGCTGATCCTGCTCGCCGGCCGGCGGCCGCGTGCGGCCGGCTTTGTCGCGGGCCAGCAGGACGTGCCGCTGGAGATCACGGGCCTGACTAAGCGTTTCAAGGATGGTCAGCTGGCCGTCGATGACCTGTCGCTGCGGGTGGAGCGCGGCCAGATCCTCGGCCTGCTCGGGCCGAACGGGGCCGGCAAGACGACCACCCTGCGCGCGCTGATGGGCTTGCTGCGGCCTGATGCCGGCACAATCGCGATCTTCGGCCAGCCGGTGCGGGCCGGGTCCGCGGCGCTGTCGCGGCTCGGCGCGTTCGTTGAAGGGCCCGGGTTCCTGCCGCACCTGTCCGGCCGGGCGAACCTGGAGAGTTACTGGGCGGCGGCAGGCCGGGGCACCGACGCCCGGATGGCCGAGGTGCTGGCGGTGGCCGGCCTGGGCACGGCGATCGACCGGCCGGTGCGTAAGTACTCGCGCGGCATGAGCCAGCGGCTGGCGATCGCGCAGGCCATGCTCGGGCTGCCGGACCTGCTGGTACTGGACGAGCCGATGAACGGCCTGGACCCGCCGCAGATCCGGGAGATGCGGGACGTGCTGCTCGGCTACTCGGCGGCCGGCCGGACGGTGGTGCTGTCCAGCCACATGCTCGCCGAGGTGGAGCAGACATGCTCGCACGTGGTAGTCATGGGCCGCGGCCGGGTGCTGGCGGCCGGACCGGTCGCCGACATCATCGGCGCCGGGGCAGCGCTGATCGTGGGCACGCCCGAAACCGGCCGGGCGGTTGAGGTTCTCACCGCGGCTGCCGGGCCGGGGGCCGCGCAGCTGCATCCTGATGGCGTGCTGGTGCAGCCGGGACGGATTCCGGCTGCGAAAATTGTTACCGCCCTAGTCAGCGCCGGTATCCCGGTGGAGCGCCTGGCACCGAACCGCGGCCTGGAGGATGCCTTCCTGGCGCTGATAGCCGCCCCGGCGGCCAGCGGCGGCGATAGCAGTTCGGGCGGCGACCACGGCAGCGGCGACCACGGCAGCGGTGACCACGGCAGCGGGGACGATAGCAGCAGCGTCCCGGCGCCGGAGCCAGTCCGGTGACCGCCGGAGCACCGGGATACAGCAGCCGGGCCACCTTGCCGTTCAGCGTGGAAGTCGTGCGCCAGCTGCGGCGGCGCCGCACCATCGTCGCGTTCGCGATCGTCGCTGCGCTGCCGTGGATCCTTGTCGGCGCGTTCAAGCTGGGCGGCCAGTCCCAGCCGGGCGCCGGCGCGCCGGGCCTGGTGGACTTCGCCACCCTCGGCGGCCTGAACTTCGCGGCGTTCAGCCTGTTCGCCTCGGCCGGCTTCCTGCTCGTCGTCGCGGTCGCGCTCTTTTGCGGCGACACCCTGTCCACCGAGGCCAGCTGGTCGTCGCTGCGGTACTTGCTGGCCGCGCCGGTGCCGCGGGCCCGGCTGCTGCGGCAGAAGCTGGCCGTGGCACTGGCGTACTCCACCGCGGCGGTGGTCAGCCTGCCAGTGATGTCGCTGCTCGCCGGAACCGTGGCTTTCGGCTGGCATCCGCTCCGGCTGCCGTCCACCGGGGTGCAGCTGACGGCATCGGCGGCGCTGGGAAGACTGGGAATCGCGCTTGGTTATGTGCTGATCACGGAGCTAGCGGTGGCGGCGCTGGCTTTCCTGCTCTCGAGTTTCACCGATTCGCCGTTGGGGGCGGTGGGTGGCGCCGTCGGGCTGATGATCGTCAGCACGATCCTGGACTCGGTGACCGCGCTCGGGAACTGGCGGCAGATCCTGCCGTCGCACTGGCAGTTCTCCTGGCTCGCCATGCTGGCGCCGCAGATATCCTGGACCTCGATGATCGAGGGCGCCTCGGTATCGGTGTCCTACGCGGTCATCTTGCTGGCCCTGACTTTCCGGCGGTTCCGGGCGAAAGACATTGTCTCGTAGGAGCGCCCGTGGCGGCTGAGGAACCGCAGGCAGCCCCGGCGCCGGGCCGGCCGCGGCCGGTGCGGCTGGCGGTTATCGCGACGCAGTGGGGCCGGATCGGCTGTATCGGGTTCGGCGGTCCGCCGGCCCACATCGCGCTGCTGCGCGCGCTGTGCGTGGACCGTGAAGGCTGGCTGTCGGCGGCGGAATTCGAGGACGGCGTCGCCGCGACGAATCTGCTGCCCGGCCCAGCCTCCACCCAGCTGGCGATCTTCTGCGCCTGGCGGCTGGCGGGGCCGGCCGGGGCGCTGGTCGGCGGTGTCTGCTTCATCGGGCCGGGGCTGATCATCATTCTGGCCCTGGCCGGAGTGTTCCTGGCGGCGCGGCCGCCGCTGTGGATCCGGGGCGCCGCAGCCGGCGCCGGCGCGGCCGTGCCGGCGGTAGCCGTCAGCGCCGCCATCGGCCTGATGCCGGCCAGCTGGCGGCGCGCCGGGGACGCGGCCGTCGGCCGGCGGCGGTGGGTGGGCTACCTGCTGGCTAGCGGCCTCGCGGCAGTGCTGGCCGGTCCGTTCGTCGCCGCAGTGCTGGCCGCCTCGGGGCTGCTGGAAGTGACTGCGCGCGGCCTGCTGCGGCGCGGCGGCCAGCCAGGACGGGCCGGCCCGCCGGGCGCGCTGCTGCCGCTGCTGGCCGGCCCTGCGGTTGCGGCGGGAACGCTGGCGTCGGTGGCGTGGGTGGGGTTCAAGGTGGGGGCACTGTCGTACGGCGGCGGGTTCGTCATCATCCCGCTGATGCAGCACGACGCAGTGCACACCTATCACTGGATGACCAGCGCGCAGTTCCTCAGCGCGGTGGCGCTGGGTCAGGTGACTCCGGGCCCGGTGGTGCAGACGGTGGCCGTGGTGGGCTTCGCGGCAGCCGGGGCGGGCGGCGGGCTGCTCGCCTCGCTGGTGGCGTTCGCGCCGTCGTTCGCGTTCGTGCTGGCCGGGGCGCCACGGTTCGGGCGGTTGCGGGCCAACCCGGCGGTGCAGGCCTTCCTGACCGGCTCCGGGCCGGCCGCGATCGGGGCGATCGCCGGGTCGGCGGTGCCGCTGGGCCTGTCACTGGCGCACTTGTGGCAGCTCGGCGTGCTGGCCCTGGCCGCCGGATGGCTGATAGCCCTGCGCCGCAACGTGGTCGCCGCGATCGGCGCCGCCGCCGCCGCGGGCGTTATCGCGGCGCTAGCCGGCGCTGCGGTTGGCTGACCGCCCGGCCGGCTGACCGGTCGGCAACCCGGTCGATGCGGGTTCGCGGGGCCGTCAGGCTGCCAGCGGTTCCAGCAGTTCGAGCCGGTTACCGTGCAGGTCACGGGAGTAGAAGCGCCGGTGGCCGGGGAAGTCGTCGTCCCAGTCGACGGCAGCCCCCGCGGCCTTGAGCCGTTCGGCCAGTGCGTCGAGATCGCGGACAAGTATTCCGGGGTGCGCCTTAGCGGCGGCGCGGAAGTCCCGTTCCACGCCCAGGTGGACCTCGACGGCGCCGCGGCGGAACCAGCAGCCGCCGCGAGCCGCCAGCGCCGGCGGTTTCGCCAGCTCGGTCATGCCCAGGATGTCGCGGTAATACCTGCGGGCCAGGTCCTCCCCGCCCGGCGGGATCGCCAGCTGCACGTGATGCACGCCGGCCAGCTCGAAGGCGGGCCGGCCGGCTGCTGCAGGGTCAGTCGCGGTCATGGTTTTCCCTATCCGCGAGGCCATGCATAGCAGGTGACTCCTCGTTGAACCGGCGGGCGGCGGCGCGGCCCAGGGCAGTCAGGCGGTCGAAAAGCCGGCGGTTCAGTGCCGGGCTCAGATCACTGCCGAGCAGCTGCTCGCCGGGCCGGCCTGCGGCGGCCGGGAGCGCCCGGGCCGTCAGGCTCAGTAGCGCGCTGGTCAGCTCCGGCCAGACATCGGCGCCGCGGGCGGCGAGCTGGGCGAGCGGGGTCAAGATCAGTTCCGCGCGTCGCCGGCGCATGGCGTCGACGATCTGGCGGGCGGCCCGTTCGGCGTCCATGGAGATGAGCGGGAGGCTGGCGCCCAGCGCGAACCAGGTGAACTCGGCGTCCTTGCGGCCGGCGAACCGGGCTTGCAAGTGCGAGCCGGTTCGCATCAGGCCGGGTACCACGGTGGTCACCACCACCGGGCCGGAGCCGAGGTCGGCCCGCAAGCCCTCCGAGAAGCCGACGGCGGCGAACTTCGCGGTGCTGTACGGCAGCAGATGGGGAAAACTGACCTTGCCGCCGATTGAGGTGATGTTCACGATCCGGCCGTGGGCCTGCTGGCGCATCACCGGCAGCGCGGCCAGCGCAAGCCGCACCGGTGCCAGCGCCATCGTGGCCAGCGCGGTCTCGTAGTCCGACACCGTGGTGCTCGCCACCGGGCCGACCTGGATTATCCCCGCGTTGCTGATCACGATGTCCAGCCGGCCGTAATGCTCGATCGCCGCGTCGACCAGCAGCTGCGGCGCCCCCTCATCGGTGATGTCGCAAGCCACCGCGGTTACCCGGGCACCGGCGGCCCGCAGCTCATCAGCGGCCCGGCCGAGTTCCGCGCTGTCGCGGGCGCAGATGACCAGCCGGGCGGAGTTGCGGGCAAGCTCGCGGGCGAGCAGCAGGCCCAGGCCGCGGCTGGCGCCGGTGACGATCGCGACCTCATCGGTAATGTCATCCGGGCTGCGCCGGACGCTGGCGACGGCTGCGGCGGTAGCTGCTGCTGCTGCTGCGGCGAGCGTGGTTGGTTTCATTACCGTCGTCTGCCCGCCGATCGACGGATCATCCATCCCGCCGTTGCCGGTTCCCGCGGGCCCGGCGGGGCTAAGCCGGGGCTAGCCTGGGCGGTATGCCGCCGCTGGAAGTCACCGCGCGAGTGCTGGTCCGGGCCGATCCGGAGCGGGTGTGGCGGCTGGCGATGAACTGGTCCCGGCAGCGCGAGTGGATCTGGGCCACCCGGGCAAGCGGCGGGTCGGGCGTCGGCGCGCAGGTCGTCGCGCGCACCGCGGTCGGCCCGGCAGGTTTCGATGACACGATGGTGATCACCGAGTGGGATCCGCCGCGGCGCTGCGTCGTCCGGCACACCGGCAAGGTGGTGCGCGGGCTCGGCGTGTTCGAGGTGCTTCCGCGCGGCCCGGTCAGCGAGTTCCGCTGGACTGAGCAGATCGACCTGCCGCTGAGCTCGGGCGGCCCGCTGGGCCGCTGGGTGGTGGTCCCCGCCGGCCGTTTCCTCGTTGCGCCGCTGACCAGGATGCTGCTGACTAGCTCGCTGCGCCGCTTTGCCCGGCTGGTATAGCGCGTCCGCGCTGGCCGCCGCACGCGCCAGCCGGGCGCCTCGGGTGAGCCGGAAGATGATCCTTAACTGCACCGCCCGGAATGCACTGCACCTGCCGAAGTCCTACTGACCGCTGCCGGAGGTACCCGTGCCCGATCAGCCCGTGCCCGATCAGCCCTCCCCTGAACAGATTGCCCAGTACGCGGTGGACCGGGGCGTCGCCCGGATCACGCTGGATTCGCCCGGCAACCGCAACGCGCTGTCAGCCGCGATGCTGACCCGGCTGGAGGGCGCCCTGGCGGCTGCGGCCGGGGCTGATGAGGTCCGGGCGGTCGAGCTGACCCACACCGGCAGGACGTTCTGCGCGGGAATGGACCTGACCGAAGCCGGTGACGGCGGGGTGGCGGCCGGGATCTTGCGGCTGATGGGCCTGCTGCGCGCGATCATGGCGCATCCCAAGCCCGTGCTCGCCAGCATCGACGGGCACGTCCGGGCCGGCGGCCTGGGCCTGCTCGGCGCGTGCGACATCGTACTGGCCGGCCCGCTGAGCACATTCGCGTTCACCGAGGTGCGGCTCGGGCTCGCGCCCGCCCTCATATCGCTAACCACGCTGCCGCGGCTCAGTGCGCGCGCTGCCGGGCGGTATTACCTCACCGGCGAGACGTTCGGCCCGGACGTCGCCGCCCGGATCGGTCTGATTACCGAGACAGTGCAAGACGTCCGGGCCGCCGCCGACGCGGTGCTCGGCGCGCTGCGATCGGCGTCGCCGCAGGGCCTGGCGGAAACCAAGCCGCTGCTGACCCGCGAGCTGCTGGCAGATTTCGACGCGAACGGCGCCGGCCTGGCGCAGCAGTCGGTCCGGCTGTTCGGCTCGGCGCAGGCCCGCGAAGGGATGGCGGCGTTCCTGGCAAAACGACCGCCGCGGTGGGCGCTGCCGCCGGCGGCCGTGGACGGCTAATTCCGGGTTACCGGTGCTCGCTGCCCCCTGGCGCCCGGCGGGTGTGTTCCGGCGGGCCGCCGGTCCGTAGGATGCCAGGTATGACGCAAACTCCTGGGACGGCATTTCCGGTGACTACTGCGTTCGAGCTGCCGGGAATGACTGTCGCGCAAGACCTGGGTGTCGCCTTCGGGCTGGTTGTCCGCAGCATGGGGGTCGCCAAGTCGCTCGGCGCGAGTTTCTCGGCGCTGCGGCAGGGAGAGGTGACCCAGTACACCTCGCTGCTGGAGGACAGCCGTCGGCATGCCGTCGACCGGATGATCGAGAACGCCCGGCTGCTCGGCGCTAATGCCGTAGTTGCGATGCGCTTCGACTCCTCCGAGATGGGCCAGCAGCTGACGGAAATCGTCGCCTACGGCACTGCCGTCGTCGTCCGTCCCAGCTCGTAGCCATGCCGCCGTCCCCGGTGCCGCGGTCCCCGGCCAGCGAAGCCGGGCGGGAGCGGATTATCGGGCTGCTGCGCGAGCATTACGCGCAGGGCCGCCTGGACGACGCCGAGCTCAGCCGGCGCGTCGGGGTGGTGCTGGCGGCGCAGTTCGCCGACGACGCGGCGGCTGCGGTGGCCGACCTGCCGGCCCTGGCGCCGTCCGGAACCGCCCGGCGGCCGCGCCGTCGCGGGCACGGGCAGGCGGTGGAACCGGGAGCCGGCTGGGTTCCGACGTCCGAGCGCTTCCGGGATCCGGCCAGCCGGGTGATCATGCGGGTCTGGACCGACCCGTCCGACCAGAGCCGGCATTACGTTCCCGAGCCAGATTTATGATCACGGTGGTCCGGTGCTGTGCCAGGAACGCACGAATCGTCGCGATCATTGTGCAGCGGCGCGACCGGCTGCGAACAAGCAGCGGCACCGTCAGCGGCTCGTCAGCGCGGACCTATTTTGGCCAGATGGCCATCGCCAAACGCCACTACCGTCGCCGTCGCACCCGTATGCTGCCGTCATTTGCGATCGGCGGATTAGTCATTCGCGCCGGAGACACCGTGGTGATCCGCCGGATGTACTCAGTTCCCGAGCACATCACTCTGTTCGGGCCGGCGCGGCACTCGTGGTCGCGAGCTATCCGGCGATCATGGCGCATACCGGCGGCCGCGGCATACCGTGCCCGCTGCGGGTACTGACCGGCGTGCCGTGCCCGTTTTGCGGCCTGACTACGGCAGCTGTCGCGCTTACGCACGGCGGCTGGGGCTGGCAGCCAGGACGAGCCCGCTTGCCTGTCTCGCAGCGGCTCTTGCTGCCGCGACGGCCCCGGTCATGCTCGCGCGGCTAGCGGGCGCTGCCCGGCCGCCGCGGCCGTGGTCGGCCGCCGCGCGCCAGCGCAGCGGCCGGACTGCGGTGCTTGTCGTGGCGATCAGCTGGATCTTCAGCTGCATCGGTACGGTTTTATCTAAGGCGCGTGCCACTCCCGGCCGTATGACTTCCTGTCACGATCAGAAAGATCCCCGCGTTGACGAATTACCCTGGGCCGCCCGGATACCCGCCGCCCGCGGGCCCTGCTGGGTCCCGCTGGCCTTGCTGGTCCCACCATGCCTTACGCGAACTGGGCGCAGCGTGCGGGCGCTTACCTCATTGCCGTAATTCCGATCATCGTCATCGAGTTCATCGGCCGCGCGATCGGACATGCGGCGATCCTCTTTCTTGCCTATCTGATCGCGCTAGCGCCGACGGTCTATAACCGCTGGTACATGGCCGGGTCAACCGGTCAGTCCTGGGGCAAGAACGCCCTCGGCCTGCGGCTCGTCAGCGCTGACGGCCAGCAGCCGATCGGCCCGCTGATGGCGTTCGTCCGCGATATCTGTCACATCCTGGACTCACTCGCCTGCTTTGTCGGCTGGCACTTCTCGCTGTGGGACGCCAGGCGGCAGACGTTCGCTGACAAGATCGTCCGGACGGTCGTACTGCCGGCCTGACGCTGCTGAGGAATGTCGGCGCTCCGGCCGCCCCTCCGCGGGCCGGCCGGAGCGCCCGTGCATGTCTGCCCGGGCAACCGCGCTCCGACCGGACAACGGCGGCGCGGCAGGCCTTGATTAGCAGAAGCCAGATTGACGTTGTAACACGCCGCTATCAGGAACTAACTGATGGTAGCCTTCCTTCGGCCGCCTCAGGACAATGCCTGCACCGGCTAGCCGCCTCCGGGCGCTGCGGCTCGCGCTGCCGCGGTTGCCGGAACAGGTCGCGGCATCGGTCTCAACCGGGAGGAAACTGATGCGGAACCGTTTTGCCAAGACGTGCGCAACGCTCTGCGCCGCAATGGCTGCTACTGCGCTCGGCCTGCCAATGGCGGGTGCGGCGACCACGTCGGCCCCGAAGGTTTGGCCGGACGCCACCCCGGCCTGCGGTACCAGCTGCATCCTGCAGTCCAGCCTGCTGCTAGGCACCGATACGATTCTGAACGCCTACGTCCCTGGCGATACCGGCAGCGGGGGGAAGGCAGGCCAGCCGGTTGTACTGCAACGCGCTAGTGACACCCACCCGAATCAGGACTTCACCGCATCCTTCCTCGGCCGGGTAAGCAATTATTGCGGCACCTCTAACGGTGACCGGCTCGCGCCGTCGTCCTACGCCTGCCGCTACCTCGGGCGGACCTTCGCCGTCGAGGAAGCATGGTCGCCTTACGGCAACGACAGCCGCTTGTGCGTGGGCGCGGCGGTCGGCCAGGGGGCCGGCGCGAAGCTGACCCTGCAGCCGTGCGGCGAGTCGGGGCGGACACTGCTGATCGAGGACCTACTGCACCTGGTATTCCGGAATGGCCAGCTGGAGTGTTCCCGCTTTTTTGGACACCGGATTAGGCTGCCAGTTGACTGAGTTCCCTGTATCCCAGCTCGTATTCATCGGGTGTCATGTACCCGAGCGCTGAATGTCTCCGGATGGAATTGTA
>JAABUX010000062.1_pt1 | contig 171365 bp, 157 predicted proteins | sample 5561851 | NCBI WGS metagenome assembly JAABUX01 (sample SAMN10711883, study PRJNA513361) | rock metagenome | isolation source: Antarctica rocks | place: Antarctica: Victoria Land, Richard Nunatak red sandstone | collected 2016-01-03
CGTGTGATGGTATTTGAAGTCAGGCCAGGATGTGTTTCGTACAAATGCTGCGCTCGTACCCCTAGCATGGTATCATGCTCAAGCAGAGCAACGGCGGCAGCGAATGGAAAAACTACGTTGCATAACATAATCATTAAGATAGCTACTAGGCCAGAAGCCGTTTCACGCTATTTTACCTTTTCAAACTAATATTATCTTTCTCCTTTGCTTCTTCTAGTATTTTTTTGTATTCTCGTACAAGCGGTTCCTCTGATGTATTGAAGTCTAACAAAAATCTTCTCGGTGTTTTGTTGCTCTCCGATGTTATATCTTTGAAACCTAGTTCATGGCATAGTTTTATTCCGTCTGGTGTTTCGCTATTGGCGTAGAGTTTTGCGATAATAATTCCCTTTCGTGCAAGACTTTTAAGGACTTTAATAGCACCTGCAATGAGTCTCATTCCATATTTTTCAGGTTGATACAATCCAGCTCTTACCGCAGTTCCTACTAAACATTCTAGTGGTATTCCTGGGGTAAATGGTAGTATATCACTTGGCTTTACGTCTTTTGCTAGCATCTCACCTGTTATGATTTTGTTCATTATACCGTTTTTGTATGGCTTGATTGTTACATATCCTACTACTATTCCTTCCTTTTTGACTACATAATCCATGTCTGGATTAACTTGCATCCAACTTATTCTTGTTTCTACAGCCGTTACATTTAGTGTTCCCCATAAGCTTACCATAACATCGTATATTCCTTGCATATCTTCTTCTGTTGCTTTGCTGAAGGTCGAGGAGTCTGATGCATATTGAATAGCGAGTAGTTCCTTTGCCTCTGCCATTCGGTCTATATATACCTTCTCATAATAACCCTCACTTCTTCCAATGGGAGTTATTTTTTTGATTTTTCCCTCTTTAACGTAGTTATGAAACGTTGCAGGTGGCATGTGAAGTCTATTGATGGCTTCTCTCGCTGTATATAGTCCTTCAGGGGCTTTTGATATCTTCCCTTTTTGCGGCATTTTTTCTATGTCCTTTCAGAGTTTCTTATACATATTTTAATTATATCATAAACTCTTGGACTCTTGTAGTCTTAGACCTTGACAAGTTCTTAATGATTGATTATAATACTCATAGAGTCTTGTAATCTTGTACTCATAAACTCTTATACAGTTGCTTTAGGTTTTTAGAAGTTGCTAGCTAGTGTGCTGGTACACACTAACCAGCGAGAGTTACCAGTAGTTGGCTTGTCCAGCGTTGCTAGGTTCCTCGGTGTAAGTATGCAAGCATCGGGCCTAGCCTGTCAATCACAAGAGAGGAAAGAACCATGCTCCAACAGTCGTACACATCTACATCACAACCAACATTTCTTACTTCTATCGTTCCTGTAGCTGCTGATGTGCCGTTTCATGTGCCGTACTCATCTGCGCTGCTGTTGCCGCTTCCTGATCTCGCACCAGCGATTGTCTGCAATCACGAATTTGTTACGGCATGTGAATACGGACATGAGAACTACTTTGAAGACATGTATGAGTGGAATAGCACTCATGATGATCTCATCTATGTTCACAAGTCCTTTACGTCCTTTGAGGTCTTTGCGGTGGTACAAGAAAACCTTCGTCAAGAGATGCCTCTTCCTGATCTCGAACAAACCACCTTACCCTGGCGCGTCGGGTTCGTCTTTGGCTGGTTGTCTGCTCTGGCTCACTATCAACCAGTACAGGCACAACATGGCTTGTGTTTGCTGGTCGGACTGGTACGAGAACGTCGTCTCGCGTAGTCGCGCAGCTGCTGGTCGGCGTCGGCTGATCTCTGGTCTATCGTGTGAGAGAACGAACGACGCCACACGCCACATGCTACACGCTCGATATTGGAGGATTGTCTATGCATCCAACACGCTTTACGCTGATCGCGTTTTTATCCTGGCTGCACACCTTACCCGTTGATAAGATTATTGGCAATGTCAATCATTCGCGCCTCTGCCCATTAGCCAACTTCTTACTAGCTGTCTCTGGTCGCGCCTCACTGGTGCGTACTCGCGTCTATCAATCACCGTCCTGGGGTCCAGTCGAGGAACTGCCAGAGTGGGCGGCGCAATTCACCTTTCTGCTTGACTATCGCTATATGGTCGATGAGAACGGCGTGTACTGCTTGCTGAACAGTGTCACCGTCCAGCAGTGTATAGAAGTGCTGTCTACTGTCCACTACTGGGAAACTGGTGCCGTGATGTTGCGCCCACACGCCATTACGTACATTCTCCCGTTCTCGGTTCTCTCTTCTCCATGTACGCCACACGCCACACGCCCAACGTTCCCGTTTGGCTCGGTCCTCTTTGCGCCGATCTCAACGTCAATACAAACGGGCGTAGCTGCGGATGATGACCTGTCTTGTTCTTGGCTCGTAGAGGGGGGAAGATGAAAACTCCGAACTCTTTCCGCGCCACGCGCCACGCGCCACAATCAGATGGAATGCAACGTGTACCATTGCTCACTGCTACGGGTGGGTGGCCTGGGGAAACACCCACGCTGGAGTTGCTGGGTTCTTCCTCTCGTACCCAAACCGTCCCGATGAACCAACGTTCCTTGAAGGCGTCTCGAAGAGTGCGTACTACCTTGATACATCATGCTACGCTCGGAATAGAGGGAGTCCCAACGTTGCTACTTTCGCTGTCTGCCGCTTGGGACTCCCTCTATGTAGTGCTAAGCATGGTGTGTCAAGGTGGAGACGCAAGCCGTGTACCATCCGTCCCGACACCCCTTAGCCACCTGAGCGCGTTCCCAACGTTGAACCCTCGTACCCCTTGCACGCTAGCACGCTGGTACGCTCGTCCTGGGCGTGAAAGGTGGCGTCACTATCCCTCATGGTTGCGAAACAAGTATACCGCAACCATTAAAATACATGCCCTTGCCTTTCGTCCTTTTTTCCCTGGTTGGAAGTGAGGTGTCGTATGCGTCGATCTGATGCCTGGATCGTCAATGCAGGTGTTGATACGCTGGTCGTCAATGCCTATCATACGGAAGATGGTAAGCCAGTCAAGCGTGACCTGGACGAAACCTTACTGTACACGCTCGACCAGTGGAAGAAACAAGCACAACAAGAAAGCGAACCCTATAAAACGACTTGGGAATTCAACGGCTTTCCTCTGTTGATGCAACCCAACGGCGCGTCACATGGGCAATTTCCCTACATGCTGAAAACACACCATATCACGCTCTATGTCTCAACGGGTAAGTTTAATGGTATTGCCTCGGTGCGCTTCAATTCAGAATACTTGTGGTCGTGTTCACTCTCTGATGCGATTGTGCAGGTGAATAGCTTCCTGTATGACACCTTCAACGATCAGATGTACTTACAACCGTCGTCCGTTGATCTGTGTGCTGATGTCGCAGGCTGGCATGATGTGGAAACCTTAGACCGTCGTCGTAACTTCGTCTCACGATCTCGCAAGCGTTCAGATTATGCCGTACCTGATGATGACATAGCACAGCATGAAGCATCCTTAACCGATCATTCAAGCGGCTTAGTAGGGACTGGCTTTGACTTCTCCAAACGGGGCGTGATGTCCTGCACGATCTACGACAAGTCCAGAGAGATGAAGAAGTCTGGCAAGGAGTGGTTTCTTGACTTATGGTCGGCTCCTGGTCGAGACTACTCACCGGAAGACGGTCCGGTCTGGCGTGTCGAGTTTAAGTTCAAGCGGCAAACACTCCACGAATTGAAACAAGGGGATGCCTTTCATGGCATTGAAAACGTCTACGACTTGCCCGAACGTCTGCCGGTCCTGTGGGCGTATGCGGCTGGTCATGTCGAAGGTGGCGAGGGTGGCTTACCGGATGGATGGCTCCGGTGTGTCAATCCATCGGGCGATAGCAACCGCGCACGTTGGCCGACACATCCGGTTTGGAAGGTTATTCAAGCGGCCTACTCTATCCCTTTAGAGGTGCCTGAACACTTTGGCAAGATTATACGTCAGCGTCGAGAAGAACGCAACATCGACAAGGCTCTCGCGGCTATCCTGGGTTATTCCACCTCGCTCGCTGCCTGGATTGGTGGCGACCTGGCACAACCGGAAACGGACCTCTCGGTGTTGCTACACTTCCTCAACGCTGAGGGTGGCAAGGTCTTACAGCGCAAGGGTACAGACTTTGCCCAAGAGGTCAAGCGCAAGCAAACAAAGCTCCACATTAACCCTACATCGAAAACTCCCCGTATAAACGCTGAGATTGAGAAAGAGGTGATCTATGAGGATAGATGAAACCGTACAGCAATATCTACTAGATGCTGAGGTTAAAGCTTATTCAAAGCATACTATTAGCTCCTATAAGCAAAAATTGGGAGTTGTTGTTCGATTACTCGATGAAATATGCAATGTTACTATACTTGACTTAGTAACGGTTTTGCATCTTCGTCAAGTTGTACAACATTTGTTGACTCAACCTCTTGGTGTGAGAGTTCAGATGCCTGATAATGGCGTTCTCTCTGTTGCCTCTGTTCGAGCTTACGTTCGGGTGATTAAGTCTTTCTTTAACTGGTGCTATCAGGAAGAGTTGATAGATAGAAGCCCCGTTTCTCGGTTGGCTTCACCTAAGCCTACCAAGCGAATTAAGCCAACGCTGAAACCTGAACACATCGAAAAAATGCTGGCCTCTTTTGATAGAAGTACCGATTATGGGTTTCGTGATTATGTGATCTTCCTTTTACTCTTAGATACAGGTATGCGCCTTTCGGAAATCTCTCAACTCAAGCTTTCCGATATACAGGGAAGTTACGTGAAGGTCTTTGGTAAGGGTCGTAGAGAGCGTGAAATAGGATTGCATCCAGAGGTTGGTAAAATGATTTGGAAGTATGTTCATAAATATCGTCATGCCGATGATGATGAAACGCATCTTTTCATGGGTCATAGAGGGCGATTAGAACATAGTGGTATTCATGAGATTGTAAAACGCGCACAATCTCGTGCAGGTCTACAGGATATAAAAATTTCTCCACATGTGTTTCGTCACACATTTGCAAAGATGTATATGGAACGTGGTGGTGATCTCTTTAAGCTCTCGCGTGAAATGGGTCATAGTGATATTCAGATCACAAAAATCTATCTTGAGGATTTCAATAGCACGGATGCAAGAAAAGATCACACGTCATTTTCTCCTATCGAAAGTATCAATTTAAAGAAGATGTTTAAGAAGAGGAAGAAGCATGACGATACTGAAAAAGAGGGATAATGTAAGTTTCGCGGGTATCTGAAACTTACATTACACATTCAAAAATAAGAAGAATAACACCGTTAAGTGAGTAAAATAGCTTAGCGGTTGTTTGCTTTGGCTTGTTTCCTGCGTTTACTTGAGGACAATTAGAGGCAGTTTAGAAGGTTAGATGAGGTAGATATTTATCCGACATTCCATAACAGTATATCAGTACGGGCAAGACCGAGACCTGCGGCATGAAAATATGTACGTAATGACTGCACTATTGTAGCTTCGTCTTCGTGTGAGTCATCTAAGAGCAGCGAGCGCAAATGGTGCCATACATGCTGCCTTCTAGTAATGAGCGCATATAGCACATGCAAACGTTTTACATCGAGCGGTGCTGGCTCAGAAGCGCGTCCAAGTGGTTCAGGAATGGGCTTGTTTTGACCAAGCAGATGTTGCGCGGCGGCACGAAAAAATGCGCGGTCACGCCCATATGCTAATCCTTCCGCCAACGCAAGCATAAGACAATCGCTGTAGGGGCCTGATTTATCACGCCCTTCGTACCCAGTCGCATGTAGCTGTTCAACAAAAACATGCGTTTTCTGCTCGAAGCGTAACAGACCTGCACGCTGCAACAACGCCTCGCGCTCTACGGAGTTCAAACTATGTATGACGCTATGGCAAGGCCAAACAGTTGCTACACTCTCGTTATGCCTTACATTTTTGACTATAGGAATATCGTAAAGTGAGCAGACCGGTACCGTTTTGCCATCTTGACGGATTGTCGGGTGCGCGTCATCACACAGTAGTACGATATGAAGCACGACGCCATTGTAGCGCGGATCGGTATGATGTTTGTGCGTAACCCAATCGCTCGCACGTACATGAAACTCGACATCGCCAACCGATTGTGCTGCACTCTGTGCAAAAGCCAGCACAGCATCACGCACGTCGGGTCCCACTGGCCCACCAGGACGCCCCGGAAAGAGAAGCTGGCAGGTGCCTCCATTGCTCAGGAGTAGTGTTGTATGCACGGGCAACGACCACCAACGTCGTGCAACAGCATCCTCATGAGGCAGATATGACTCTGCTAATGCGTTTTTTTGACGTTGTGTACGCTCTTGCCGACTCAAGAATCGTGCAATTACGTCATACATAGCGTCATTATGGTTGTTGTTGCACAATTGGTGTCTCGATAGTATCTTCGTCTTCAAGCTTTTGCCCGGCCACATTTTGACGGGCATCAAGACATTCCATTTCGCCTGTATCGCCTGTGTGAGCTTGCTCATTCAGCAATGGGTGAGATGTCGGTTCCTCTTCGCGTTGCTTTTCCGCGTCTTCGTTGCGGTCTCCTACGGCAAAGGCCATGCCTTCCGCAACCTCGGCATCTGCCTCGGCCTCCATCGCAAAGCGACGGGCGCGTTCCTCGGCGGCTTCCGCATCTGCCAGCAGAGCATGCATATGTGTTGCATCACGTTCCGCATCAAACAGGATTGCTTGCGCTGCATCACCCGTACTGGTACCATTGCAAACAGCAGTACGTACACGTTCGAGTACTGTATCGGCTTCCTGCGCCAGCCGCCGCGCCTCACGAGTATGGGAACTGGCTTCTTCGGCGAGTGACTCGGCTTTTGCAGCATTGGCGGCGGCAACGTCTGCAATCATCATAGACGACAGCATTTCGACCATTTCCTCCTCTTCGTCTATTTCCGCCACGCGCTTCCGCTCCGCTGCCGAGGGTAAACCAGCATGAATTCCTGTTTCTTCATCACTACGTAGCATTTCTGCTCCATCCTGGGATGTTTCCACAATGTTAAGTGCCCCTTCTTCATTTTCTGGCATTTCGACAGTGCTCACTGGCTGTTCTTCATCGCTAGACATTTCCACAACTTCAGGCATTACCTCATTCTGTACAGTCGTCTCTTCTCCATCGTTAGACACCTCCATAATAGTTGTAGCCGAAGATAGTGCTTGCAGTGTGTCGTGACGAGGAAGTGTATCGAGCTGCAGTGAAAGGTCAAGAGGTTCCGCACTTGCCAGTTTTTCAGCCTCCTGTGCCGCAAGCTCGGCATCGAGAGCTTCAACACTGGCTCTGGCAGCATCCGCTTCAAGTAAGAGTAGTTCTTGCACAAGATGACGACCTGTCGCCCTATGCGCTAAACGCATCGCTACCCCGTGGGCGCGTTCGACCGCGAGCCGTGCCGCCACCTCTGTAGCCTCAGCAACAGAGCGTGTAATTCGCGCACGCTCTCGCGGAGCCGTTTCAGTTTCATAGACAGAAGGGCGTGCGTCTTGATTATTTTCCAATAGCGGTGTATCGGACATATTCTCGCTCGACGTATGTTCCCTTAGTGCGTCTGCATAGAGCGTTTCATCGACACCTGTTGACGGAACTTGTGCGGTTGCAAGCTCCGTTATCTGTTGACGAAGCGTTGCTAGACGGGCTTCGAGCCGTTGTACACGGGCCGCACGTTTGAGCAGACGCGCCTCCGCACGTTGGAAACGCTCAAGCGCATTCTCATGAGCAGTGTGCGCCTCTTGTAAACGTCCCAGCAGACGTTGCTCACGCTTGCGTAACTTCTTTTCGAGTACAAGCTGTTCTTGAGTATTCTGGTAATTGGAAGATTCATCTGCCATATCTCTGCCTCTTTATCGCCTTCTCTGTATTTGCAAAAGAACAGGTTTTCCTGTTCCTGATATTACTTATCATCGAATATCCGTGACGCATCTATATGATATACAAACGTCCTAACTACCATGTATTACAACATATATTTGTCTTACCTTGCAAGATTGAACAACGATGAAGATATATTTTAATAGGACAGAATATATCCTTATTCTCAGTTATACTGTATAGAGCCATAGGAAGATGCAAATAGAAAAAGGAGTAACTATAACATATGGACAAGACAACGCTTATCCAAACGTTACGCAACGAACATGAGCAATGGCAGACACTGTTGGCACAAATCAGCGAGGAACGCATGGTACAACCAGGAGTGGCAGGAGAATGGTCGGTCAAAGATATTATCGCGCACGTGATGTGGTATGAACGCGAAACGGTGGGTATCCTACAGCAGCGTGCCTTTGTTGGTTCTCCCCTCTGGAACGTATCTCTTGAAGAACGCAACGCCGCAATGGTCGCCGAAAACCACAATCGCTCACTCGAAGAGATGCGCCTCGAAGCGCAACAAGTGTTCGAGCAACTCATTCAAGCCATACAGAAACTTTCCGAAGCAGACCTGAACGATGCAAGCAGCCTCCATGATATTCCCCCCAACTGGCTACCCTGGCAAGTAATCGCGAGCAACTCTTATGAACATTATCACCAGCATACTCCTTCGCTAAGTGCTTGGATAGAGGCAAAATAAGGAGTGAAAAACATGTCGTGCAGTGACACTGTTTTGTTACTGCACGACATGTTTTTGTTACCCCTTGTGAATATTAACCGAGCCATCCCCTGTATGTAGAGTAAGTGATGCACGCGTTCCACCGCCAACCGTGTAGCTACCAAAGTCGTTGTTTATCGAGCCGCTACCACTATAGGCTTTCAGGTCGAATGCAGCATCGTCGGGTAAAGAAACATTGACAGAACCATTATCGGTAACAAAAGTATATGTGCTATGTATGTCCAGTGAGCCTTTGTAGCTGATTGAACCATCGTTGCTGTGCAGTGATGATGTACCACTCAACTGACTATCCGAGACATCAACAGAACCACTGGCGGCTGACAGTGTAGCCTGTCCAGCAATGTTGTCTGCAGTTACCGAGCCATTAGCTGTATGCGCGTCAATATTTCCTGTGATACCTTCAATTGTTACAGAACCATTACTATCATTTAATTGCACGTCACTCGTCCTGGGTGTCGTTATGTCAATATCTATACTATCACTGTTAAAACCCTGCTCGGTAGCTCTAATCGTGATAGTACCACTCCCTTTGTCAAAATCAATAACAGGGTCTGGCTCAGAACTGTTGCTTTTCTCTACTTGTATTGTAACGCCGTTTGCTTCTTTTGAATTGCTATTGTCGCCATTAGAGTGAATATGGACAGAGCCGACATTATCATTGACCACTAGTTTTGGGGCAGTAACTGTGAAAAACCGACTCATTCCTGAGTCTTTAGAGTACCCCGCAAAGCGTGCGTGATGCCCAAAGCCATAGCCCATAGCCCCAATCAAGAAGAGTAGCACGACAGGCGCAAGCCAGAACAGACGAAAGCCTTTTCGTCTACGTCTCGGCATCTGAGGTTGCAGTTTTTCACCAGGACTGTGTAATATTCATGACCACTGTACATCATTTGCTGCTGTTGCTCTCGTGGGTCAACATTAACGTTGCTCCGCTCCTCGTAGTATTGGCCCTGTTGTTGCTGAGGCGGTGGATAGTGTTCAGAATTATAAAATTGCTGCTCCTGGTTGCTCATGAAACTCTTCCTCTCTGCTCGTATGCTCCTTCTTTCATATCAAAGTTCCATAAAATATACGTTGCTGGGATAAACAGGGTAGCAAAAAAGAGCATAATAAAAAACGGTGCGGGAACTTTTTGGAATACATGTCGTCTTTATAGCAGGTACACTAGAGGGGTATGTAAAGATAAGAAAGGAAAAAAACTCATGTATAGAAGAAAGATATGTTTCCTCGCTCAATGCCTTGGCTTGTCTCTACTAGCATTGCTGCTAGCCGTGGGACTCATTGCATGTGGGTCTACTACGACCACGACTGGCTCTTCTGCTAGCCCGACACCGGTACAGGCGAAGAATTGTGGCACAATTCGGCAGGGACCTGGCAAAGATATGGGAACAGCTACATCAACACAGCAGACGGGCGATTGCTTCTGGCAAGCGTTTCAGCAGTGTCAACCCGCTTCAATGACCTTTACAGCCAATGGCGTCGATACACTCACAACGCATACGCTCGTCACAAACAAGACAGCGACATCATGTGTTGTCTCAGATACAATACAGCATCAGATTGTTCCTCATCCCTCTAAAAACACGACCACAGTGACCTGCACAGGAGTCACTAAAGAGCAAAACACGCTACGCTTCACCTCCTGTGGTACGCACGGTGATCTCGTTGTGCCACTGACAACAACGAAACCTGCATAGCAATGCCAGAAATGCTCTCTAAGAAGGCAATGATTTTCCCTTTCTTAGAGAGCATTCGTGGTAACAACTCATGTATATTACTATAGTCGCCGTAAAACTATATTTTATGCAATTTCTATGCAATATTCTTATTTTTCATGAGCTTATTGTAGTCGATATTTGTAATTTTTCCATAATCGTTATTACATAAGAATTATATAAGATACAGCTATTTGTTCTGCAAAAAGTACCTACTGCTGTCTTTTACATCTTCCTTCAGCACAAACTCTTTCGTCCTACGTCTAAGAAGAAAAACCCTCTTAAATACGCTCAGTTTTTTACATTTTTCGTCTAAAACACTTTAGCTTTTTCATAGACGTAAGGAATATGCTATTTTTTGGGTTTCTCCATGAAAGTGACGAGGAAGCGAAATATGTTACTCTTTCTGACAAGGTATGTCATCACAAAGCAATGTGACTTGCATAGCTTGCAAGCAAATTAGAATGCTTAGCTCACTCACAACTGTATCTATGGGGATACAAAAGCACCGTATTAGAAGTGAAGCTATCTCTAAAAGATGACACATACCCGTTAAGTCGTATTGCTTTTCAAGAAAAGGAGCCTTATTACTTATGAAAAAGACACATATCCTTTTTCGCCTAGTTCCCCTGGTGGTCATGCTGACCTTTCTTGTCGGGGGGATAGGCATAGCAAATGTTCGCGCCAACGCCGCCACACCCACCACTGTTACTCATGGTAAACTTCGTTATACGAGCATAGAGTTGCATCAGCTTGGGTCGAAATCAACAAATGATCCTCTCCTTCGTCGTGCAACAACAGGTTTGCCAACCTGGTCCTCTTCCTTCTCCTATCAGGGACAAAGCTATCCTTATACGATGATTGGAACCAACCCACATAGCGGTTCAAAGACTTCGACTACACCTGTAGATATTATCCCGCTGATCTTTAAGTTCGCTGATGGCACATCTGTAAGCGGTAGCACTATTACAGGTAGCCTCACAGGGTCTGCTCTCTTCAAGAGTGCCAGTTTCGCTACTGGTAACACGCAGTACCTGGACGCCATCCAGCGTGGTGAGTTTTGGAAGCCCGTCTCTAGCACCAGCCCCGCATACCATGTGTTGCTAGGGACACCAACCGTGAAGTCTGCCGTCACCCTTTCTGTTCCCTCTGCCTCTGGCTCAACGCAGGTTGTCTCTGGACAGCGCGTTGGCTACGTAGATATCAACTGGTTCTCACCTAAAGCTGATTCATTGGCGGTACGTAATGGTGCAGCAGGACACCTGGTTATCTTGGCGGCGGCCAGTGTTTACCAGTATCAGGGGGACCCAACCAATGGTTGCTGCATCGGTGGTTACCATTCAGCAGTACAAAGTGGTAGCAGCACCTACACCTATGCGTATGCTGGCTGGGATCAGACGGGAAGCGTCTTCCATGATATCGAAGCAATGAGTCATGAGGTTGCCGAGTGGGGCAATGATCCGTTCACCAATAACGCCACGCCAAATTGGTATGCACCGAATTATGGCTGTTCCAGTGGTCTTGAGGTTGGTGATCCTGCGGTCGGGACCGTTTTCAGGGTAGGGGGTCTAAATTTCCAGGATGAGGTCTTCTTCTCCTGGTTTGCTCACGAGTCACCGTCACAAGCCTATCAAGGACGGTATGACTACCTGGGAACGCTCTTCCATAGTCCTACAACTGGCTGTTAGCAAACCGTAGGAGATAGACAAAAAGATGATGCATGGAAAATATTTTCCATGCATCATCTTTTTGTCTATCTCCTACGGTTTGCGTCTCTTGAAAAAGAGGGAGAACGGGACGCGCCACACCTGCAACAGGATGGTGTTGGTAACAAGGGTGATAAGTGCAAATGTCCACGGTGGCACGCCTTTGTCAACGAAGACACCACGAAACAGCATCGCGATAGGCCAAGCCGCAAGCCATGCTAAAAGTGTTCGTAGAGACATTTTGCCAGTTGTATATTCGAGACCGCGCTTGAATGCCCCCACTAAGGGCGAAACAAGGAACCAAGCAGCGGCGAACGGTAGGGCTGTGATGGCAATACCAAAGACGTTCCCTGCTTCACTGTGGCTTCGTCGCCCAATGGCGGCGAAGATGAGAAATACGATAATATCTCCAACGATAAGAATGATAGTCCGTAGTGGACTGGCAGGTGCTTTGCTCCCTGCACGCGCTGATGCAACGGTTTCGTTGACGCGCTCTTTAATATCCATAGTTTTTTGTCCTTATTGTTGACTATGTTGTTGTTGTTTTTCTTGCTGTTCGCGCACAAGTTCTTCGACAGCGACAAGTTCGGTACGTACACCACGAATGCGTAGTGCGACGACCGCGAGATAAATGAAAAGGCCGAGCCATGCAACTGCATAGGCGGCAACTAAATAAGCTTGCATAATAATCCTCTTAAAAGCTTCTGTAGGAACCCCTGTTATAACGTATCGTATTCGACGGTTGCACGCAGGCGTTGAGCGAGCGTTTGTAGTCTTTGGAACTGGTAGAGCTGTATCATCAGAAAGGCGTAGAGCAGCGTGAAGCCAGCTAGCGAGACCATGAGGGTTGTGACAACCTCTGACGGCAAGGCTCCTGCAACACCTACCTGTGCTGCTGGATGCAAGCCACGCCATAAGTTGACGGCTTCGTAGATGATCGGCACATCGAACACGCCGATGATGGCAAGTACAGCACCAGCATTAGCACTGGCAGGTGTGCGCCCCATGTAGCTACGCAGCATGAGATAGCCGATATACATAAACCACAGGACGAGCGAGGCTGTCAATTTGGGGTCCCATGACCACCATGTCCCCCATGTCGTGCGCCCCCAAATGGAGCCAGTGATGAGGGTAAGCGTGATAAAAACAGTGCCGATCTCGGCGGCGGCACGCGCTACCCAATCCAGACGCTCGTCGCGCTTCCAGAGATAGCCGATACTGGCAATAGCCATCACGACAAAGGCCAGCATGCCTATCCATGCGATTGGTATATGAAAGTAGAAAATGCGCTGCGCTGGTCCCTGAACAGCATCGGTTGGCGCATATAGAAAGGCCATTGGGATAGCCACCATGATAGCAACAAAAGCAAGGCCACCAATGATAAACGAGACTATGGGTAGTCGCGTCCCTTTCACACCAGGGGAAGTTTGCCGTTGTGTACTCCCTGTTGTCTCTTTATTTGCAAGAGCCATACGTTTATTCCTCTATAACATACTGAAAAGTGAGCATCGAGACGCTCAAAAATATAATATCGAACGCAATAATAAGTCCAAGCCAGGACGGTTCATTCGACGTGGGCACAAGCAAAGCTTCTGTGGCATGAACCGCACCGATGACAACGGGCACAATCAACGGGAAAACGAGAATAGGCAACAACAACTCTCTGGCTCTTGTCGCCGCCGCCATCGTCGCGAAGAGCGTCCCGATAATCGCAATGCCAAGTGTGCCGAGCAGCACGATTGGGATTAAACTCCCAGCAAAGAGCGGCACATCGAACAGCGCAGCATAGACAGGCAAGGCAATGATTTCAACAACACCGATAAAGAGCAAATTTCCTAGCAGCTTAGCAAGATAGATAGCTTTGCGGTCAACCGGACACAACAACAGGCGATCCATTGACCCCTGCTCCCGCTCGGCAGCAATGGTACGCCCCAATCCTAACAAACTCGCGAAGATAAAGGCAACCCATAACGCGCCCGGAGCAACAGCAGACTTATTATCGACATGCAAATCAAAGGCGAAGTTGAAGATTACCAGTACGAGCAAGGCGAACATACCCATGCTGGTCCAGGTCTGCTTGCTACGTAACTCGTAACGTACATCCTTTGCCAGGATTGCCCAGACGTGCGCGAAAAAGATACGCGGCGTGTTTGTTGTATCTATGCTAACACCGCCTTTTGATAGACACGCTGCAATTCCTCTACTACTAATGCCTCTGTGCTATGCCGATAGGTTACGCGTCCTTTGTTCAACAGTATGATTGACGTACCAAGGCTCAAAGCACGCTCCAATGAGTGCGTTGTAAAAAGTGTTGTGCCACCACGTGCTGTATGCTCCTGCAACAGGGTATCAATCAGAGCATAGCCCTCCTGGTCAAGTCCGGTATCAGGTTCGTCCAATAAGAGCAGGTGTGGTGAATGCAACAATGCTCGCGCCCACGCAAGGCGTTGTACCTGACCACGCGAAAAGGTGCTTACGCGCTCACGCATGCGCTTTTCCAGCCCGACACGCTGCATAAGCTGTATCGCACGTTCCTGAGCGTGTTCTACCGTATACATGCGTCCAAAGAAGAGCAGGTTTTCCAGTGCCGTCAATTCCTCGTAGAGATAAGGCTGGTGAGCCACAAAGCCAACGAGCCGCCGTATCGCCTGCGCGTCTTGCAAAAGATCCAGCCCCTCGATAGAGATAGTTCCTGCATTCGGTCTACTCAAACCAGCTAAGATACGCAGCAGCGTTGTTTTCCCTGTTCCATTGGCACCTAGGAGGGCAACCCGCTCACCCTGCTGTATCGTTATATCTATACCACGTAAAATCGGTTTCAGCCCATAACTTTTTTTCAGGCTAGCGATACTTACGTAGGAGCCTGCTTCAACATGTTCAATCTCTCCTGTGGGCGATTGGGGGTGATAAATCAGACCCCTACCATCGACTGAGGCATTGTTGGATAACGTGTTCACCGACGCACCGCCTCCTGTTCGCTCATGATAGAACGGAGACGCGCCTTAGCTTTGGCGCGACGCTCATTGTATGCAGCTTTGGAAAGCTTGCCGGACTCGTATGCCTTGTCAAGTGAGAGCAACTCTTGGAGTAAGGCATCTTCCCTATCTTTTGGCGTTGCTGAAACAACTTCTTTATGTACCTTCGCCGACTGTTTTGTCCTGACATTCGTTGCGGATGTAGCTTGTTTGCCACGATTGCGCGTAGTGGCTGCTCTTTTGCGTCCGCGTAGATTGGTAAGATAGCCAATTATGGCGATAATCGCCAGCAGAATAAGCACGCCAACGATGAGCCAGATAATGTTCGTGTTTAGTATTGTGCCAGCGCTTGTACTGCTATTTTGCGTTGGTAGTCCGGCGAGACTTGCATGAACCTCATCATTTGCAAGCAAGGCTTCTGCTTTATAGAGTCGGTAAGAATCGTTACCAGAGTTGGTGATACCAGCATTGGTGAGAAAGCCAGGGTCAACCTGCAATGAGGGTGGTATTAGCAATGACAGGTCCACTGTAGGATAGACGTTCACATAACGAAAATCATAGGTAGCGGCACTATACGCTATCTGATAGGAAAACGAAAATTGCGTAATACCTGGTGGCAAAGCGGCATCGGTCGCAAAGCCAAGATCAACTTGTGCTGTATGATAGCCATCGAAGCCTGTGCCGAGGGTTAGATTTCTTGCATTGCCTGGAAGCGAGAAACGGAGCGTATTCGGCTTGCCTTTGCTGGTATCGAAGGAACCAACATACGTATGTGAGTCCAGATTACGAAACGAGAGTATCTCCGAGACGCTTATCGTATCCTTTTGCGCGTCCGGTTGATGCATCAAGATAGTGTTTTGCAATATCGCAATCTTAGCAGTACTTGTTGTAGCATCGTAGACGGTCAAGTTCACCTGTTGCGTCGGATTATTGGCGAATGTGACGACATCACTGACATACTGTGCCCCTTGATACTGCTTGTAGACAGCGTAGCTGATAGTCTTGTCCGTCGATAAGTTCGCAAAGCTATAGTTGCCGTGCGTGTCCGAGGTAACGGTCGAGAGGTCGCGTGAATTTGCGCCCTGCGCCTCCTGTAACGTCACCTGCTGTCCCGCCAGAGGTGCATTCTTTTTTGTGCCATCGAGCAATTGTCCGGTGATACGCCCATTGTTCGCAAGCGTATGAGCCGAAACCGAGAGCGGAAGAAACAGGAATGACGCGAGGATACAGAGCATAAAGATACTTCTAAAATATACAGAGGAAAATGAGAGAGGGGATGGGGAAAACGGGCGACCACAAGGGATCGCCCCTACCATATGTCGTGAAGGCTCTGCGATATCATGTATAGTAGGGGCGATCCCTTGTGGTCGCCCGTTGTTCTCGATCCTAAAATATGGATATCTCTGTTCAGTCCGTTGCATCAGTTCCTTGTTCCTTTAGTTTGCGTAACTGTTCTTCGATGAGATCGTCAAGCTCTTTGTCACGATTCCCTGCCGCCACAGTATCAGCCTCGTCTTGCTCACTATCATAGCGTGACTTCAGCGCAACCAGAGCACGACGCACATAGCGTTCGCGTAGTGTATTGTAGTCCTCTTCTGAGATATTGCCAAGTTGGTAGTCTAACTCGATCTCCTGTAATGCGCTACGCGCCGACTGCTCACGCTCTTTTACCGCGCTTCCAGCACTTGTTTGAGCCATGTTCGCTGCGGCTGGTGATTGTGGCACGTTACGAACATTCTTTGCCGGAAAAAAGCGATAGAGCGGAAAAAGGACAAAGGCAAGCGCAACAATGCCCAGTCCGCTCGCGAGCAGAATAGAAAGTAGCATCAGCGCGCCTCCAATTGTGTTTCATTCTGTGTGCTTCGCTCGAAGAGAACATCGTCTGCGGCAAGTTCACGTTCAAGTTGAGTACGGTAACGCGCAAGCTCTTCCTCGTCAAGATCGACAAGTTCCGCCTCTTCTTCCCTTCCCCTACTTGCCAATTGACTCGTACCGCGTGCCTTCTGTACGGTATTTGTTGTACCACTCCCTATAGATGTATGCCAGTCGCGCAGAGTAAAGAAGATGAGCATTAGACCACCAAGGAGGAGCGCAATTGGTACGAGCCATGCGAGGAGTGAGAAGCCCCACCATTGAGGTGCCCACACAATCTGTGAGCCGTAGCGATCACTAAAAAACTGGATAATCTGCTGATCCGATTGACCCTGTTGTATCTTCTCACGAATGATACCGCGCATCTGCTGTGCCAGCGTCGATGACGAGTCGGCTACGGACTCACCCTGACAAATCGGACATTTCAATTGCGCCCCGATACGATATACATGCTGGTCCGGTGTCTCATGCGTTGCTGCCGTAAAAGACATGTATAACCACAGAGCCGCAATGAGCAGTAACACACTAATAAGTAACCAGGGTGCCCGCAAGGGGACACCCCTCCCATATAACAGAGTGTTGGGAGTGGATTCATCGTCTATGGGAGGGGTGTCCCCTTGCGGGCACCCTGGCTTGAGCTTTATATGCCCCAATTGCGTTTTCATGCCAGCACCTTCTTCGCTGAAGCGGGCTGTGCGACGCGCTGTGTCAAGACAACCTTGCGACGTTCGGGCCACCAGCAGATAACACCACCAAGCAACATGAGTAAACCACCATACCAGACCAATGAGGTCAGAGGATTCACATAAATATGAATGGTTGCCTCATTCGGTCCGCTGAAGTTTTCTAAGACGACGTAAAAGTCGTTCAGGCCGATAGAGGTAATGGATATCTGACTGGCTGGCTGGTCCTGGAAACTGTGGTAAAAGGTACGCCCCGGATAGATGTATTGCTGCAACTGGTTATTACGCCAGATTTGTAGCTGTGACGCAATGATCTCTCTGTCAGGCTCTTTATCATCAATGTTGCCGAAGTAGACAAGGCGATTACCCGCCATCGTCACCTCTTGTCCCGATTTGAGTACGATATCCTTCTGCGTCTGAAAGAAATGCGAGCCAATCACACCGACAGCCAACATTATCAGCCCTAGATGCACAATGTAGCCACCATACCGCTGTCGATAGCGATTGAAAAGCATATACAAGGCAACGGGATATGCTTCACCGTGTGCATGCCGCACTCGCATACCACGCCACAATTCGTAAAGTATGGCCCCGGCAGTAAAGGTGCAGACAGAGAAGCCGATGTTAGCAGCAACATCGGTAACACCAACGAGAGGCAAGACTATAGCACACAGGGCGGCAAGTACAGCAGGTACAGCGAGATTGCGCCATAGTGAACGAAGGGCAGTGCGTCGCCATGCGAGCAGAGGACCGACTCCCATTGCTAGTAACAGTAGGACAAAGAGCGGTCCATTGACATTGTTGTAGAATGGTGGTCCCACCGTCATCGTCTGCTGACGTAGCCCCACAGAGATAAGCGGGAAAATCGTGCCCCACAATGTTGCAAAGGTTATACCAATGAGGAGCAGGTTGTTGAGCAAGAAGACACCCTCACGCGAAACTACAGAGTCGAACTCTTGCTCGGGTTTGAGCTTTGGCAGACGATACAAAAAGAGAGCCGTTGATACGACAATAATAACGATCAAAAATGCCAGGAAATACGAGCCAATCGCGGAATACGCGAACGAATGTACAGAGCTAATGATGCCGCTACGCACTTCAAAGGTACCGAAAATTGACAGCGCGAACGAGGCTATCACCAGCACCAGGTTCCAGACTTTGAGCATGCCACGCCGCTCCTGTACCATTGTCGAATGCAGGAATGCGGTGGCGGTCAACCAGGGTAGCAGCGCAGCATTTTCTACTGGATCCCATCCCCAGTAGCCACCCCAACCAAGAACATGGTAGGCCCACCATGCGCCGAGAATAAGGCCCGCCGTCTGAATTGACCACGCGGCTAGAGTCCAGCGACGTATTGAGCGTAACCATTCGCTATCGAGCTTGCCTGTAACAAGTGCGGCAATTGCGAAGGCAAATGGCAGGGCAAAGCTCATATAGCCCATCAACAGCATTGGTGGGTGAATCAGCATGCCAGGGTCCATGAGTAACGGATTGAGGCCAGCACCATCGGCTAGGGCGGGGCCAGAGATACGTACAAAAGGATTCGAGACAGAGGTCAACACAAAGAGCAGAAAAGTCTCGATAGCCATCAACGTCACAATAATGTAGGGAACAAGGACAACAGAGACGCGGCGCGATGTGAAAATAAAGATAGCGGAAAAAACACTCAGCATCAAACCCCAGTAGAGCAGTGATCCCTCCTGTCCACTATAAAATGCCGAGGTGGTGTAGTACCATGCCATCGACAGACTAGAATGATCGGAGACGTACTTCATACCGAAGTCATGCGTCAAGAATGATTCGACCAAGGCGTAAGAGGCCAGGAGCAAGAAGAAGGCAACCGCAAGCACACTACGTTTCGCGCTCTGTAGCAATGCCAGTGATGATTCGGGAACACGATGCACAGCACCGATAACGGCGACGATTATTGCTAATACTGAGAAGCCTAACGCTAAAATAAGTGCAATAGTACCTAAATCTGAAAAATGCACGATAAATTATTTCCTTATTGTTATTCAGACTGCCAACATTATCCTTAAACATTCTGTCAACGAACTTCGTTCTAGCTTCGCTCAGACAGAATGCAAGGAAGACTTCGTTCTACGCTTCGCGTCAGACAGAATGCAATGAATGGCTTACCATTATTGCGCTGCTGGCGTCGCTGACTGAAATTTGGATGGACATTTCGCAAGTAGTGTTTGTGCCTGAAATGCCCCTTTGCCACTGTATTTTCCCTCAACCACAACCTGGATGCCTGCGCGAAAGATATCAGGCACGACACCACTATAACTCACGGGCAACGTCGCTTTGCCATCGTTAATTACAAAAGAGATACGCTGGTTAGCATTGTCGCGTACTATTGTATTCGCCTGCACAACGCCTGCAACACGCACAGATTGCGTGGTACACATCGTACAATTGTGTAGTTCGGTCACGGTCATATAGTAAACGGCACTTGCCTGTGTATTGATGAAAACAAGATAGAGAACGGCACCAAGAACGGCTATACCTGCAAGTAAAAAACTCAACGGGACACGCTTTTTACGTTGTGGTACTCCTGCTGGTGCCTTAACTGTAGGGGTATTTATGGCCGACTGCACTGTTGTAACCTCTCTCTTTAGATGGTTAAATAAACATGATAATTGTCAATGCGATGCGACGGTCAACGTGAATAATTGATTGAGAATCGCACCGAGAATAAATACCAGTATACCAAGAGCTAGCATGAGTTGCGGCGCAACCTTCGAGAGCCGCGTTGTGCGTTTTGCTAAGCGCCGAATATTGCTTTGTCCAATATAGAACGCAAGCACAAATAACCCGATAGCACCCACTAATTTGAGTCCCAATACTACGAGATAGGGCATACCGAGCGTCGTCTGAGTGAGACGATCAAACGTGAGATACGCACCCGTTAACAGTAGCACGCCGATACAAATATTGACCATACGCTTGAATAGGTTCGCCACATTGCCTACAACTACGGGAGTGGCTCCACCTAAACGTAGCGCAGGAATGACAACAACAAGATACATGACACTACCACCAACCCAAACTGCCCCTGCAATTATATGAGCGACCCGCACAATCACAAATAGCACTGACGCCACGTCGAGCATCATGACGTGATTTTGCTCAAACCGCTCTTGAGACTTGTATCATCCAGCGACGTATTCCATGTGGCTCTGATAGTTCCCTGACGATCAATAAAAAACGTCATTGGAAAGGTCGTGACCCCATAGTCGATAGACGTATTGCCTGTTACAGTATCTATCACACTTGTATAAGCAACACCATATTTTTGATTGAATGCATCGACAACACCCAAACTCTCGCCTGCGTCTATGCTGATGAACTTTACACCTTGCGCCTGCATCTTTGACACATTCTTTTGCAAAAATGGCGTCTCGTCCTGACAGGGGGCACAATACGTCGCCCAGAAATTGAGAACAACGGGCGTACCTCTATAGTGCGAAAAGGGAATTTTCTGCGTGCCACTGGCGGATGCGAGAGTTAAATCAGGTGCCTGCTTACCTAGCATTGCACTATTCCCGTTGTTCGTCGATGGAGAAGCATTGTTGCTGGCCTGCTGAGATGGCGTGACAAGTAGCATCACCAACACTATGAGTAGGCCGACATTCAGCACGCCTACTCCAATAACAATCGTGATGTTGCGCTTACGTGACCGCTTCTTCTGCACAATTGTTGGTTCGAGCGTATGCTCTGTCGTCTCCAGTTCTCTATCCCGTGACTCATCAGGCATGGTGCCGTTGACTTCCATTCGTTCTTAACAACCTATCTTTCTCGCATGGTAAATTTCATCAGTCTGATTATGGTGCTTCTGCCTGATACGTAACTTGCAGCCAAACGAAGCAACCTTACAATAACCTAAACGATGAGGCAGAAGTTGCACACATTGACATAGCTGTATTGCCATGTTACTCTCCAATTAAAGTGTGATAAAGTGCCCAATTTGTACGTATTTATGTTTGGAAGCGTTACCATAGCTTAAAGAAGAGTTATGGAAAGGCAACCTCGAAATATGTTCAGTGTAGACAGCGTGTTATAACGTACACCAAATGTACGTTCATAGGTCCAAAGGAGGGCTTGAATGCACTCTCTTTCCTCATTCCGTTGGAAGTCTCTGTCACAGTTCGCGCTACTCATTCTCGCAGTTACGGTCATAGCACCACTTGCGGCATGCGGAGGTAGCCCATCCACTGGCAATATTGGTAGTAGTAGTGGGGGCATGGTAAAGCTCACATTTGCATCCTGGGTCCCTGGTGTTGACAAAGCGGTTGCCATGTTCAACAATTCGCACCCAAATATTCAGGTCTCGGTGCAGTCTGTTCCTGCTGGCAACAACGGCACCTATGCCAAGTTTCTCACAGAGATTCAAGCAAAAAATGCCCCCGATCTGGGGCAGGTTGAGTACCAGTTTCTACCAACATTTGAAGGTACGGGCGGCTTACTCGACATGTCGGCCTATAACGCTAGCTCGATAAAGGGTCAGTTCGTGCCGTGGACATGGAGCCAGTCAACACAGGGTAGTGCTGTTTACGCTATTCCACAGGACACAGGCCCAATGGCGATGTTCTACCGCGCCGACCTCTTCAAAAAGTACAACATTGCGGTACCTAAGACGTGGGATGACTACGCGGCGGCGGCGGCAAAACTGCACGCGGCCAACTCACAGTACTACATCACGGATTTCCCACCAAAGGAAGCGGGCCAATATATCGGTTATGCTTGGCAGGCTGGCTCGAAGTGGTTCCGTATTAACGGTCAATCGTGGGCAGTTGGTATCAACGATACCGCCTCGAAAAAAGTGGGAGATTACTGGCAGAGCTTGCTCGACAAGAAACTCGTCAAGACTGATCCTGACTTCTCGCAGGCATGGTACAACGACCTACAAAATGGCGGTGCCGCGACCTGGGTTTCAGCGGTCTGGGGTGCGAACACTATTCTCTCCAATGCTCCCAACACCTCTGGCGATTGGGCGGTTGCGCCGATGCCACAATGGTCTGCGGGTCAAAATGTCGCAGGTAACTGGGGGGGTTCGACAACGGTTGTGTTCAAAAACACACAACATCCTAAAGAGGCAACCGAGTTCGCTATGTGGCTTAATTCTAATTCCGACAGTGTAAAGAGTATGGTTGCGACGGCTCAACTGTATCCAGCCCTTTCGTCGGCATTAAATACGTCAGCCAGCGACACACTCAAGAAGTTCTACAGCGGTCAAGACATCTACAGTACCTTCAAAGATGCCTCCAATAACGTCGATGTGAACTTCCAGTGGGGGCCAACGATGAACCAGGTCTTCACGGACCTTGGCGACAACTTCAGTAACGCGGTTGATGGTAAAACAACGCTCTCCGCCTCGCTCGATGCTGTGCAAAACAGCACAATATCGCAGATGAAAAAGCAAGGTTTTAGCGTCAGTTCCTAGCAATGTGGGGCAGGAGACCGCAGAGGTCTCCCTACATGTAGGATTGATAGGGGAGACCTTTGTGGTCTCCCTGCTTGGGCTTCTACAGATTGACCACATTTTGTAACACGATTCTCTCTCCCAAATTAGAGGATCATCACAGAGAGGAATTTTAGCTATGGCTCTTGAAACAACCTCTTCACACGTTGGGCCAACAGTCGCAACGGGGCGACAACGCAGAACGCAATATATCACGCGTCGAGCAATTACTCCTTATCTTTTTCTTGTCCCCTTTGGCATCTTCTTTCTCATGTTCTTCATCATTCCCATCTTTTACGCAGTGTATCAGAGTCTTTTCCGCTCGCAGCGTAGCGGCCTCGGTCTAGGGGCACCGACCATTTCATTCAATGGCCTGGGAAACTATCACGATGTGTTCGTCGATACAAAATTCTTTGAAGGTATAGGGCGTCTCTTGCTATTCGGCATTGTACAAGTACCAGTGATGTTAGCATTAGCACTGCTCCTTGCACTCTTGCTTGACTCTGCAGCGGTTCGTTTCAAAAGCTTTTTCCGTATCGCGTTCTTCATCCCTTATGCAGTGCCGGGGGTAGTGGCAGCACTGATCTGGGGCTTTCTCTACGCACCACAATTAAGCCCGTTCGTAAAAGGATTTGCGGCGATTGGAGTGCATTTAGACCTGCTTGGAGGCAATACCATCCTCTGGTCGATGGCGAATATTGTGACCTGGGAGTTTACAGGCTACAACATGTTAATTATCTTCGCAGCACTCCAGGCCATCCCTGTAGAGCTATCGGATGCAGGTCGCTTGGATGGATGTACAGGTATTGACGTGGCACGCTACATTAAGATTCCAATGGTCGCGCCCGCACTTGTCCTGACCTGTATCCTTTCCATCATTGGCACCCTTCAACTGTTTACCGAGCCACAGGTGCTATCACAAATATCAAATAGCATCACCAGCACCTACACACCAAACCTGTACGCGTACTTCACGGCATTCAGCAACAACAACTATTACTACACGGCGGCACTCTCAGTGGTACTTGCCATCGTAACCTTTATCTTCTCGTTCGGGTTTTTAAGGCTGACGCAGCGCCAGTCAGGAGTGTAAGCAGATGACGACAACTTCACAAACGTTCGACACTTCAAAAGCGAGGGATGCGGCAACAGCAAAGGTAGCGCAAGGGCAAGGAGCAAAACGGTTCCGTTCCTCGAACGTGTTGGTAATGGGCTTTCTTTTTCTCGCCTCGATCTACTTTCTCTTGCCCGTCTACTGGATGGTCATTTCGTCAACCAAGACATCCGGCGACCTGTTCGGCAGCAATGGTCTCTGGTTTGCCAGCCACTTCAGCCTGCTCGACAACCTGAGTCATGTCTTCACCTACGATAGCGGCCACTATAGCTTGTGGTTACTTAACTCGTTCATTTATGCAGGTGCCAGTGCGATTATCGGTACACTCTTCTCTTCGATGGCTGGCTATGCCCTGGCAAAGTATGTGTTTCCGGGACGCAACCTGATCTTCTCGATCATCCTCGGCGCAATCCTGGTACCTGCCCCTGCACTGGTCTTGCCGCTCTACCTGCTGATGAGCGGTCTCAATTTAACGAACACCTACCTGGCAATCATTCTGCCCAGTATTGTGAGTCCTTTCGGAGTCTACCTCTCACGTATCTATGCACAGTCATCGGTGCCAGATGCACTCCTCGATGCTGCACGTGTAGACGGTGCAGGTGAATTTCGTACCTTCTTCTCCGTCGTAATGCGTATCATGTCACCGGCTCTGGTCACGGTCTTTTTGTTCCAGTTTGTGGCGGTCTGGACAAACTACTTCTTGCAGTATGTCATGATAAGCGACCCGAACCTGTATCCCGTCACAGTGGGCTTGGCGACCTGGAATAGCTCATATACAAGTGGTGGCGCACAGCAATATGTATATAGCATCATCGTCACAGGGTCGCTCCTTTCGGTGATACCTCTGATTATCGGCTTCTTGCTGCTACAACGCTACTGGCGTAATGGCCTGACGTTGGGAAGCGTGGTGGGGTAAAAAACATCACTTTATCGTAGAAGCACAGCTAATGGCGTCGCTACGTAGCGACGCCATTAGCTGTGCTTCTACAAATTCATTAACGGCTGACAAGCTTGAAGAAGCGGCTCTCTTCGCCACCTGAAGTATGTTCCTGATAGAGGAAAGCAAGCTTTTTCTCATCGAACTTTTTGAAGAACTCATCCCAGCTAATTTCTTCAAGTGAACCTGCACCACTATAGCCTGGGAAGTCGATGCGTAGCACACCAGCTTCGCCATCCTTCTCGGTACTCTTTACTGTTGTGGGTTTGCCGCCACGCTCTTCTGCCCATTTTTGTATCGTCTTATGATCTGTTGTTGTCTTCGATTCGCTAGCCATGAATATATACCTCCAAAGTCAATAGTCTATTTTCGTGGACAACACTCACGTCGCCCATTGCTATTTTTGTTCACGTTAGAGGTATGCCTATCGTTTCAGAACATATATAGCTTGTATTCAGTACATCATAAAGCGTGTAGCAAAGCTCTGGCTTTGCTACACGCTTTATGATGTACTGAATACTATTACGCCATCGTTGCTGGAACAAGTTCTACCTTGACCCAACCATCTTCGCGCTCATCGAAGGCTTTATAAGCATCGAGTGCTGAAGTCATTGATGCATGTTGTGTCAATATCTGCGTCGGGTTCACCATACCTGTACTCACAAGGCTCATGAGTTCTGGTATGTATTTGCGATGTGGACAGTGTCCCATCGTCAGGGTGACGTTCTTATTCATAACCACACCTAATGGGAATACCTGTACTGTTTCAGGATACACACCAATGATAGCAATGGTGCCACCCTTCGCGACAACCTCGGCTTCCCATAGTAATGCCTGTGATGGTGCATCACCAGGATGAAAGTTGTCGCCCTGTGGATTTTTCTCCGGCTCGACCTGCTGCTTCTGCTGGTTAAAGGTTTTGGTCTGCAACAGTGACTTGGCCTGCTGAATAATGCCTCCATGTGGACGGTTAGCATCGACCCCTACGGCATCAATCACACGGTCTACACCAATCTTGCCTGTGAGCCGTTTGATGGTTGACACGGGGTCTTCTTTGTCGTAGTTAATCGCCTCTGCCCCTAATTTAGCCGCTAACTCCAAACGTGAGGGGATGGCGTCAACGGCGAAGATGCGACCCGCACCCATCAATTGAGCGCTTAGAATTGCGAAGAGACCGACAGGACCACAACCAAAGATCGCAACGGTATTGCCCGTCTGAATCTGCGCGAGGTCCGCTCCATAATAAGCGGTTGGAAAGATGTCAGAGAGCAAAATGGCCTGATCGTCGGTCACGTTGTCGAACAATTTCACCAGCACGTTATCGGCAAACGGGATACGCGCCTTCTCAGCCTGTAAGCCATTGAAGGGGCCGCTGGGTTTAGGACCACCAAAGAAGGCCGATACGCCACGCGGCCCGTTTGGATTCGCATTCAGGCAGAGATCATAACGCCCTTCTTTACAATGTTCGCAATAGCCACAGGTGATCGACGAGGTAACGACAACACGATCACCGACCTTGATATCTTTGACATCTGAGCCGACCTGCTCAACAACGCCGACCGCTTCGTGTCCCATGATAGTCCCTGGCACCATTTGCGCCTCGGTGCCACGCACCATATGCAGGTCGGTGCCACAAATCGCGCTGGCGGTCACACGGATAATGGCATCTTTCGGGTCTTGTATCGTTGGCACTGGGACATCATCCACGCGGATATCACCAATGCCATGAAAGACTACAGCTTTCATTTGTATTCTCTCTTCCTTACTATTGCTTTACCGACGGTAAAAGTTCAACCTTGATCCAACCCGGCTGTCGCTCGTCAAAAGCTTTGTATGCATCAATTACCGAGGTCATAGGCTCACGCTCAGTTAATACCTGCTGCGGATCGACCAAGCCAGCCGAAACCATGCTCACCAAAGATGGCAGGTATTTGCGATGGTTACAATTGCCCATGTTCACCTTGAGTTGACGACTCATAGCTAGCCCAATGGGGAAGAACTGCATCGTCTGCGGATATACACCAATGATTGACAGCGTACCACCCTTTTCAACTGCCTGCACCTCCCATTCCACTGCCTGCCCTGGTGCGTCTCCCTGATGCCAGTTGCCGTTCTTAGGCTTGTTTTTAGGGGCAACCTGCTTCATCTGCTGCTCGAATTGCGACTCCATCTGGTCGGCTTTTTCAGAAGCTGGACCTGAGTGCGGGCGATTGGCATCAACACCAACTGCGTCGATGACGCGCCGCGCTCCACGTCCCTGTGTCAGTTCTTCAATTCTTGCCACAGGATCAACCTCGTTATAGTTGATTGGCTCCGCTCCCTGTTGGCGTGCCATCTCCAAACGCGACAGAATGGTATCTACGGCGAATATACGCTCCGCCCCCATCAATTTCGCGCTAGCAATCACAAATTGTCCAACAGGACCACAGCCGAAGACCGCAACGGTATCGCCCTCTTCAATCTCGGCAAGAGCGGCACCGAAGTAGGCCGTTGGGAAGATATCAGAAAGCATGATTGCCTGATCGTCGGTCACATTTTCAGGAATCTTGACAAGGCCGACAGTTGCAAACGGCACGCGTGCATATTCCGCCTGCAAACCATCAAAAGCACCAGTTGGTACAGGGCCACCAAAGAAGGCGGTACCTGCCGAGGGACCATTTGGATTAGCAACGTCACACTGAGCGTAATATCCTTCGCGGCAATATGCACAATATCCGCAGGCAATGGTAGAAGGGATAATGACACGCTCGCCTACTTTGATATTGCGGACATCGTTTCCCACCGCTTCAACAATACCAATGCCCTCATGACCAAGAATGGTACCCGGCTTCATACCTGGGAAGGTTCCACGAATCATATGCAGATCAGTGCCACAGATTGCACTTGACGTGATACGTACAATGGCATCTTGTGGGTCTTTAAGCTTGGGATCACTCACGTTGTCGAGCCGAATATCTCCCAGCCCGTGATAGACAACTGCTTTCATATTGTTCTCCTCGTCCTCTATATGAGAGGCTCTTTTCATTTTCGTGTGCGGCTTCAGGTTTTTGCGGTCACCAAGATACACGAACAGACGAAGAATTTTGTTACCCTAGCATACAGAACACTTGGATGCAGGGACATGACAGGGGCAAGCCGACAACGCTTAACCACATTTCATGGTATACTTTCTGTAAAGTAGAGAATATATACACATCGAGAAGCAAGAGGCACGCCACTATGCTCAACGCAACATCGGTACAGGCGGTCAAGGAGGCGCAGTTCTCGCAACATTTCATCAGACCGCTGTATGACTCGTACTGTTTCGCCAATCTGCCCACGACGATTGAGTTTCTTCTGACAGGGAAGGGACAATCGGCACTCCCACTCGAAGCTTTCGGCAACCTACCCACGCACTATGACAAGGTGATTTTCTTTTTCGTTGATGCGTTTGGGTGGCGTTTCTTCGAGCGATACGCGGAAAAATACGATTTCCTCAAAACTGTTTTGCAGCAAGGGGTCGTATCCAAATTGACATCGCAGTTTCCTTCGACCACCGCTGCCCACGTTACAAGCATACATACAGGCTTGCCAGTTGGTCAAAGCGGTGTCTACGAGTGGAACTACTATGAGCCGCTCGTCGATGCTCTGATCTCGCCTCTGCTCTTTTCTTACGTCAACTATGCCGATAACGAAAAGCTCAAGCGCGATACCGTAAAAAGTGCCAGCATCCCTGCTACATCATTCTTTCCGCAACAGACACTCTACAACAGACTCAAGGCACAGGGTATCGCCTCGCATATCCTGCAACACCAAAACTATACTCCCTCGACCTATTCCGACATTGTGTTTCAAGGGGCTAGAACACATGCCTATCAAACGATTGAGCAGGCACTATTTTATCTTGCTGAGCTAGTTACCGTCGAGAACACGCCGTCCTCGTACTACTTTCTGTATTTTGACCGCATCGACTCCGCATGCCACCATTCCGGCCCCTTCTCCAAAGAGTTCGAGCAAGAGGTGGACGCTTTTTCTAGGGCCATGCACGAACTATTCTACAAAAATATCCAGGGCAAAGCACAAAAGACATTACTTATCATGACTGCCGATCATGGGCAGATCGAGGTCAACCCTAGAACCACCTACTATCTCGACAGAAAACTACCAGAGCTTCAACAGTACCTCAAAACAAACCGCCAGGGGCAATTGCTGGTGCCCGCGGGTTCGGCGCGTGATATGTTTCTCTACGTAAAAGATGAGTGTATTGACGAGGCAATCACGCTGTTACGCCAAAAACTTGAGGGACGCGCCGAGGTTTATGCAACCCAGGACCTGCTAGCACAACACTTCTTCGGACAGGGAGAACCATCAGCAACGTTCCTAGCACGACTCGGCAACGTTGTCATTCTGCCCTACAAGAATGAAACCGTCTGGTGGAGTCAGGCGGGCAAATACGCTATGCATTTTCTCGGTCATCATGGTGGCCTTACACGCGAAGAGATGGAAATTCCCTTGCTATTGTTGGCGTTCTAACACATTGTGGGTATGATTATGCAAATCAACTTTTTCATTTGGGAACGGGCGACCACAAGGGTCGCACCCTACTATATACCCCTCCATCGCACGCCAACGCGTATGGTAGGGTGCGACCCTTGTGGTCGCCCGTTGGTTTCTTTCCATTGCCCAGTATTTTCTTAAAACAGTGTTATCACGCTATGAGAGGAGCAATTCATCATGACAACGCAAGAATCCACGCCGCAAACCGACCTTCTCTATTCAAGTCAGGCTGAAATCCGCGAACGACAAAACCAGAGATTTCGGCACCAGATCGCTCTTTGCTTCAAGGCACACCCCTATTACCAAGAAGTCTTCACGCGTCTGCATCTCACGCCCAATGACTTCAAGACGCTCGACGACCTGCCCAAACTGCCGATCACAACCAAGCAAGACTATATGAAGAATCCACAGGCGTTTCGCTTGAATGCGCTGCCGGAGTTCCTACCACAGGAACGAATTTTGTGGGATGTAAGCTATACAACAGGGACAACATCGGGTATGCCGACGCCCTTTTTCAACACTACACATGATTATTTCGCGACATTAGAACAGTTAAAACGCTTATGCGGTATCATCGGTATCTCTGAGGACGATATTGTAATGAACCTGTTCCCACTAACGCCTGTGCCACACATCGGCTTTCTACGTACCCGTGATTATGCAACCGTTATTGGGGCCGCTGTCGTCAACGCTCTCACAGGCACACCTTACCCAGCCTATCCCGTACATCGCCGTCTCGATGATGCGGTACGTATGGTCGAGCGACATAAAGGGACGGTGCTGAGCGGCATTGTGAGTTATGTACGACGTGTGGTGATGCGTGCCGAGGAGCTTGGCGCGGACTTCTCGCATGTGCGTCTCGTTGTCGCCCTCGGCGAGCCATGTCCACGCGGCATGCGCGAGGATATGCGCCGCCGCCTTGTCCGACTAGGTGCGAATAACGAGGCTCTCGTCGTGGGTAACGCCCTCGGCTTTACCGAGATGCAGGGCAGCACAGGCGAATGTGTCGAGTTGGGCGGTGGTCACAATCCTGCACCCGACCAGTTCTATTTTCAGGTTGTGGATGAGCAGACACACAGTCCCTTGCCCGACGGCGAGCGTGGATTGTTTACCGTAACACATCTTGATAGACGTGGCACTGTCCTGTTGCGCTATATCACAGGCGATCTGAATGCTCTCAGCAACGAGACCTGCCCACACTGTGGCCGTCAGGGACCGCGCGTCACCACGAACACGGTACGTACCGCCGAGCTAATCAATCTCAAGGGGACGCTGATTAACCCTGATATCATCAAAGAGGCCATAGCTACCATCGAAGGTATCGAAGAATACCAGCTTGTCTTCACAAAAGAGCAGATCGACGACCCCTACTCCAGCGACAAATTGCTTGTGCGCGTCGCCAGTCAACCAGAGCAGCAGGAGCGTATCAAAACGCAACTTGCTGCGAAGGTTGCCGAAGCCGCAGAGATGCGGCCCGTCATCGAATTTGTGGGTATGAGCGACATCTTCGACCCCGCCAAAACGCTCAAATCCACCAGAGTCGTTGATCTCCGTCCAGTGGAACAGTAAAGAATGTCGTATACCATCAATCTTCATTCTCAAAGCCGAGAACAGCAGGAATAGACAAACGGCGATAGAGCTGTCTTGTCTCGATGGTAACATTCAGGCTCGTAAGATGGAAGCTTTGTCCAGTTCCATATTGCTGGTATAGCCAGCTTGTAGCGGAGCGCGAAAAGACTTCGACACGCTGAATGTATTGACTGAGAAAAAGTATCTCTTGAATACTCTCTTTGGCCTGATAGAGAGCGAGTTTCTCAAAACGATCTGTCATTTCTGTTGACCGGGAAAGCACCTCGACTACCAGGATAGGTGCTTGGATGATTTGGGACTCGCCATGATCGGCTATATCACAAGAAACAACTACATCAGGAATCACTACTCTAGTGAGTGTTACGCGAACTAACTTATCGGCCACATATGGACGGCAGAGAGAGTCTTCGCCCAGTGCTGAGTCGAGTGCTACTCCAAAATTGAGCGCAATAGCTGCATAGTTCGACGACCCGCCAGCCAGGAGACGTACCTGACCATCATGATATTCATAACGCTGGTCAGAGTTGTTGACTAACAGCAAATATTGTTCAAATGACATGTGCTGCCGAGCAGAGTGCATTGCCATCTATCAACTTCCTCGCTTCTTCCTAAAGAGTTACATGCGGTGTCTATTTCCGTTCATTATAGCATGTACTACTCTTCATCTCCATGTTTTTCTTGCTTCTTTGTGACATGCGGCTTCATGGTAACGGTGAGAATATAGCCGAGCGCGAACAAGACGATACCGACCGCGAGACCGAGAGCCAGAATAGTGATACTGCCGTTCCATGTCACCACCTCCGCCAGGAATGTGACCGCGAGGAGAACCACGATTACTCTTACCAGTATCTCTTTGAGATCGTCGAGATTCCCGATGTGAAGCCACGATGGAGTAGGCAAGCTTTCGTCGATGAAGAGTTCGTAGAGGCCGAGCGCGATAATGTAGAGGACGGTACCAAGCAGAAAGAGATCAATGATCTCGATACTCTCAACCGCTAGATGCTTAGCCCCCTCGATGTTGAATGTGCCATGACTGAACACATCAAAAATAATCGTCAATACCGTCATGCCGCCATAAATAAGCACCGTAATCGAGGCCAGAAACGCGCCAATCACCGCAATCACAACCATATAGCGGCTACTGGCAAGAGTGCGTCGTAACATACAGTAACATTCTCCTCGAACTTTTATAGATATGATTTTGATTGCCAGGCCCGTTGGGAAATTTCCCAACGGGCCTGGCAATCAAAATCATATCTATAACATTATTCGTAACGTAGCACCTCTAACGGACGCACGCGTACAGACCCCCATGCAACCAGCGCAGCGGTCAGCATTGCCAACGCAGCCGAACCAGCAATAAGGGCTAGCGCGATACCACTATTGACACCGAAATCGGACTTGAAGACAAAGGTGCCAAGCGCACTTGTCGCCAGTGTGACCAGCAACACTGCCAACAACGCTCCGATACCTCCGACAAGACCATTCTCGATCAACACCTCGCTGAGAATAGTGCCACTGGTGTAGCCCACTGACTTGAGGATGCCAAGTTCACGCCTGCGCTCTAGCATTGCCAGTGCGACCGCGTTGGCAATGATGATAATACCTGCTAACAGCGACAACGAGGCAATAGTGGTCAATGTCAGCAGCGCATCGTTCAAGAACGTGTTGATAATGTTGCCAATATTGGCGAGATTCACCACAAACGCATTCGGCACCGCGTTACCGATCTGGTCAACGGCCTTGCTCACCTTCGCTGTATCGATCTTCATATAGAAGACGGATTGATCAAAGCCCACCGGACTGAGTGCCTTCACCGTGTCGGACGGTCCCAGTATAGGATTGAGATTCGAGCCGATAGAACTTTGTTGATAAGCTCCTACGATGGTCAACGTCTTTGTTGTTCTACGGTCAACACTGACAACGGTGACGGTATCACCTATCTTCAAGTGTAAGGGGGCATCCGCAAGCAATTGGTAGTTTACGAGAATATTGTTTGTGCCAGCATCAGATGAGGCAAGGTTGCGTCCTTGCTTAATCATCAAATTCTGTGTGCTGGGCAACTGGTTATTGCCAACGTCGAAACCCTCGATGCCGCCCAGGAAGTAGAGCGTACCACCGCGTCCCAGGTTCGATTGTGACGTTTGTGAGTCATCCTTCGGCAACAGTGTTTGAATTGGCTTTCCATTCACCTCGATAGGGGCAAGTGTCGCGAGATTGCGCTGCTGCGAGGCCGTGAGACCAGAAATGGAATGCAGATCGTCATGAAGCGTGGTGGTATCTTTGCCCGCTGTAATCGAGATCACGTTGAAGTCGAGCGAGTTCGCCAGCACGCCGTTGATCTTGTCGCGTATGTCTTGCCCCAGCACCAGAATAAGACCAATGGTGAAGACACCAACAAACAATGCTAGCATTGTTGTTGTCGTGCGTCCGCGTGTACGACCAAGATTGCGGAAAGCCATTTTGGTTGTCGCCTTCGCGGGACGTGGCAAAAACATAATCACCAGTCCAGCCAATGACACCACCAACATAAGTATACTGAACGTAATCGAGAATTTGAAGGTCAGAGCCGCGATAGCCAGACCAACCACCACTAAACCAAAGAGCCAGATGCTAAAGCGTTCGGGCACAGGCAATTTGCTCACCAGGAAGATGACGAGCAGCAGGAACAGGCTCAACAGACCCAGGAAGACGAACGTCCCATAGACCGAGACTAGACCCAGGAAAATGTTATTGTTGAGGATGACAATCGCGAGACCGCAGAACAGCACCGAGAGTATCACCAGCAGAACGATAGTGAGCAACACGCTCCCGACACCATTGCCTTCTGGAATATCACGAATGACGTTTAATGGGCGAATGTTTGCCGCTTGCACAATCGGCAACAGACCGAAGATGAGCGCGGTCACAAGCCCGATGACGACACCACCACCAATGGTAAGTGGATCGAGTACAAAAGGAATGTTGATGCCGAACGTCTGGTCCACAAGGTTTCGTACAAGGTAGCTCACACCAGTCGCCGCAGCCGCACCGATAACACCGCCAGTCAGACCAAGTAGACCAGCCTCTAAGCCGAACAACAGGTACAGATCGAAGCGACGATAGCCCGTTGTCTTGAGCATCGCTATCTCGGTCTTGCGGCGCGAGAGCAACACTTGCATCGTATTGACGATACCGATACCACCAATCAACAAAGCTAGAAGGCCAGAGATTTCCAGGAAGTTTTTGATACTATCGACCTGCGCCTGTTGCTGCTTCAAGGCACTCGATGCCGTCTGCGATGTTGCCACCGGAAACTTACCCTGGATATCCTTCGCCACTGCATCGGCCTGTGCCGATGTTGAGGTCGAGACATCAATAGCATCATAGGCCAAAGGAATTTTCGGGGCCGCCGCCTTATAATCGGTAAGCGAGATCAGCACCACGCTACCCGCCTGCGTCAACACTCCGGTTTCGGAGACGATACCAACAATCTTGGCATGAATAGTGCGCCCAGTTGCCTGTGACGATGACGAATGCATGTCGAACGTGTCGCCGACTTTTTTGTGATACTGGTCCGCGAACGGCTGTGTTACAATCACCTGATCGTTCTTGAGCAGGTCAGAGATTTTTCCATCAGTCGGGTTGATGAAAGTTGGCGGCGTCACCACAGGATACGTCGCCGGATCGACTGCACGTGCCGTAAAGCTCTGACGTTGTGTGCTAGAAACGGTAATTCTGCCCGTTTCATTGATAACAGGTGTATAGCCTGTTATTTTGTTGTCTGATTTCAAACTATTGAAGTACGAAAGATCGTCCTGTGTGAAGGGTTGATTTTGCGATGTTACGGCCACGTCGCCACCGTTGCCATCGCGCACATTGGACGTGAAGGCACCATTAATCATGATGCCTACCAACTGCAAGGCGACAATTGCCATCACGCCAACAGCCACACAGAAGATCGCCAGCAACGTGCGTTGCCCACCTCGGAATAGCGAACGCGAGGTGTAATTGAAGTACATCGAGGTTTTCATTATTGAGTGTTTCTCCCACCAATATTGTCGATGGACGCAATCAAACCGTCTACGATACGAATGGCGCGATCGGCGTGGCGCGCAACCTCTGGATCGTGTGTCGCGATAATAAATGTCTTACCTGTACGGTCCCGCAAGTCTGCAATCAGCTTGAGAACGTTTTCGCCGTTCTTAGCGTCGAGGTTGCCCGTTGGCTCGTCGGCAATCACAAAGGCAGGGTCCGTTGCCAGCGCACGCGCAATGGCGACACGTTGCTGCTCACCACCAGACAACTGCATCGGACGATGCGAGAGACGGTGTGAGAGTCCGACCAGCGTCAACAGTTCTTTGGCACGCGTCGATGGCAGACCCTTGTGCTTGCCAACATACAAAGGCACCTCGACATTTTCCTGCGCCGTTAGCGTCGGAATCAAGTTGTACGCCTGGAAGACCATCCCGATCTTGTTGTTGCGTACAGATGCGAGACGGCCCTCGCCCATGCGCGTGATATCCACGCCATCAATCAAGACCTGTCCACTGGTAGGATTATCGAGGCCAGCAATGATACCCAGCAAGGTGCTTTTGCCGGAACCGGAAGGGCCAACAATCGACACAAACTCGCTGCTCAAAATCTCAAAACTGATACCTTTCAGGATATCAATGCGCTCTCGGCCAAGCGGCAGGCTCTTCGTGATATTGCGTACATCCATCACCACCTTACGATTAGGGTCAAGCGGAGGTGTTGATGCTGGATTCGTGTTTGACTCTGTTCCTATTTCTGGTACTGTTCTTGTCTCGTCCATAATGATGTGATTACTCCTTCTTCTCTGGTCCGTTCCTAAGCAAACATGCTGTACCACTTCTCTTTGGTACACATAGCGTAATAACCTTCTCTGAAATGCGTGGTGGCGAGGGGAAAATAATAGAATAAGACCTCTATAGACATGATGTGTGACGAAGGGTGTGATAAATCAGACCCGTGCAGGTGGCTGTTTCGTTGTTAATAATTCTAAGATACTTGTTGCTAGTTTAGCAATCCTTACATAGCTACGCAACAACATGACGAAGGTTGTACCCTCTCTATCTTTTGTACGTATATATCTGTGTTCCATCAAAAAATGCCAGATATTAAGAAAATAGTTGGGGGTATCGTCGTGTATATGCAACACAGGGTAACTATGCTATACTACGCAAGATATTTATGGCATGTATCCTGAATAAGGGACATTTTTTGTCGCGACGTAATGTAGGGGGCCTGATTTATCACGCTCCACTTACAAGCGAAGCAAGGTGCGTGCGTCTAGCCTCATGTAACCCTTTGAAAAGCGGGGATGCAAGGGGTAGCCACCCCTTGACTGGGGTCTGGGGCTGTGCCCCAGTTTCCTCCCCCCTTCCGCAACCGAAGGCGGCGAGTCCCCATAAGAATTTTGTAAGACAACTAGTCATTTACGGTGAGAGGAAATACTAATTATGCGTCGAGGAACACTCACACTCCTCTTCTTCATTATCTTGTTAGCAGTGGGCGCAGCGTATGTCGTCTTCTGGCCCAACACGAATGCGAAGACGAATCAGGGGTATCGTGGCATTCCCAATCCATTTGCATTTAAACAAGGACTCGACCTGCAAGGCGGCGTGCGTGTTCTGCTCATTCCCTCTAACGGTCAAAACCCCACAATAGATCAGATCAATAATACGCGCACACAGATCGAGAACCGTGTCAATGGCGGTCTCGGCGTCAACGAGCCAAGCATTCGCGTGCAGCAGACGGCTGGTAAGTATAGTATCGCGGTCGAACTTCCTGGTTTGAATGGTGGCAACCAGCAACAGGAAGTTGCAACGCTTCTGAAGAGCGGCTTGCTTGAGTTCTGGGATACAGGTCAGACGAGCGTGCCACAAGGCTCGCCGTTTGATCCCACACAGTATGCACAGAGCAATGGCGGCACAAGGCCCCTCTTTACAGGTAAAGACCTCGACCCCAATGCACTTAGTGTGGGCCAGGATACGCAAACAGGTGGAACAGGCTACCTGATTAACTTTGGTATGCAAGGTTCAGCCTACGGGCGTCTCAGCGATTTTACTAAAGCGCATGTTGGCGACTACTTTACCATCACATTAGATAGACAAGTTCTTACTTCGCCAGTCCTCCGATCACAACTTCCTGGTACAGGACAAATCACTGGTAACTTCACACTTGATCAGGCTACTCAGATTGTGAACGTACTCAAATACGGCGCGTTGCCCGTGCCATTGACCATTGCCAGTTACGAAACAGTCTCGCCCACGCTTGGCGCAGACGCCATTCACAAGAGCATTATCGCCGCCATCATCGGATTGAGCATTGTCATGCTGTTCATGCTACTTTACTATCGCTTGCCAGGGATATTGGCAGACTTTGCGCTCGTGCTGTATGCACTCTTCACGCTCGCGCTCTTCAAGCTTGTTGCGGTTACACTCACGCTGGCAGGTATTGCGGGCTTCATTCTCTCGATTGGTATGGCAGTAGACGCGAACGTCCTCATCTTCGAGCGCGTCAAAGAGGAGTTAAGAGCGGGCCGATTGCTAGCCTCGGCAATCGATATCGGTTGGAAACGTGCGTGGCCCTCTATTCGCGACTCCAACATCTCGACGCTGATCACCTGCGCGGTGCTGTTCTTCTTTGGCAGCAACTTTAGCGCAAGCATCATCGTCGGCTTTGCCACAACGCTGTTCCTGGGCGTGGTCGTGAGTATGTTTACGGCGGTTATCGTCACACGCACCTTCCTGAGCCTGCTCATACCGACAGGTGCTGTCAGTCATCCCGCGTTCTTTGGGCTTCCTGCTGGCTCCATTGCTGCTGCCACCGCGTCATCGTCGCTGGCACGGCGGAACAGTAGCGTGTAGAGGAGTATGTTGTGTTCAATCTCGTAAAATATCGCTGGCTCTTTATTATCGTTTCGGGTCTGGTCATTGTCCCGGGTTTGATCTCGTTCATATTCACCGGCTTGGACCTTGGTATTGACTTCCGTAGTGGTTCAACGCTTGACCTGCGGACGCAGAAGCAACTGACTGTAACACAGGTGCAGAACGCTCTCAAGCCACTCAACCTCGCCGACCTGCAGGTGACTCTTGCCGATGCTGGCAGTAATGCGGCGCAGGCAGGCAACAAAATTGTCTGGGTTCGCCTCAATACCTCTGTTGACGCTAACGTACAAAACGCGATTACAACAGCTGTACAAAACAAATATGGCAGTACTGGCGTTAAAGCTCCTGCTTTCGCCGATCTCACAGGCTCGAATGGAAAAACATTTACATCGGTAACGATCACAGGATTTACCAATACACTTAACACGAGTGATATTCAAACACTCTTCGCCAAGTTGCCGAATACTGGTACTGGTTCGTCTGTATCGAGTAGTACACCAACACCTGCGCCAACCGCTAAGGCAACTCCAAAGGCGGCGAGTACTCCGACTGCAACGGCCACAGCCACAACAAACGCGACGGGTACGCCAGTCAGCGTCGTAGAGGTACAGCAGGGCCACACGACGCAGATTGTGAGCCTGGCAACCACCACAACGGTTTCCGTCAATGACCAGCCAAAAATATATTCCGCATTGTTGAATAGCACCGGAAGCTATGTCTCGTTGAACGGTAACTACGAAGTCAGCCCTTCGGTCGCAAGCGATACCATTCGTAACTCTGTCTTTGCAGTCCTGGCTGCAGCGGTGTTGATTCTGCTCTACATCGCGTTCTCGTTCCGCAAGGTCGCGAAGCCCTGGCGTTATGGTGCCTGTGCTATCTTCGCGCTACTGCACGACGTGCTGGTGGTTATCGGCATCTTCTCCATCCTGGGCTGGGCTTTCCACATCCAGGTCGATTCGCTGTTCATCACGGCACTGCTGACCGTCGTCGGTTTCTCGGTCCATGATACCATTGTGGTGTTCGACCGTATCCGCGAGAACATGCAGCGTCGCACCTCTGAGACCTTCGATGAGGTGGTGAATGCCAGCCTTGTACAAACATTGGCGCGTTCACTCAATACCTCGTTGACGGTTATCTTCACGCTGAGTGCGCTCACAATCTTCGGTGGCACAGGTAGCGTGCATAACTTCACGCTGGCTCTACTGATCGGTATCGTAAGCGGAACCTACTCCTCCATCTTCAATGCCAGTATGCTGCTGGTCATCTGGGAGAAGGGTGAGTTTAACTTTGGACGCGGCAAACGTGTTGACGGTCCAAAGGTCAGCGAACGCGAGTTTGCTCGCGCACGTGGTTAATATTATAAAAAAAGAAGGTCTGTAGTGTCAAAAAGTGCATGCACTTTTTGACACTACAGACCTTCTTTTTTTGTATACTTAAGAGGAGAGAGTAACAATACTTGTATTAAGAAGAGGGCATTATGCTTACAGGACTCGACCATATCATTATCGGAGTACATGACCTTGAGGCAGCAACGGCGATTTTTAGCGACAAGCTGGGACTTGTGGCAAGCGGCGGCGGCGTACATGCAACAGGTGGCACCGCCAATCGCATTATCGTAATTGGGAATACCTATTTGGAACTGATTGCGGTTCGCACACCAGCCGAGGCACAGCAGAGTATGGTGAATCGCTTGGCAAAAGGCGAGGGCTACCTGAACTTCGTGCTGACCTCGAATGATATTCAGGCCGATAGTGCGGCAATGAAGCAGCGTGGTGTGTCGATTATCGGGCCTAAAAAGGGTTCGCTCAACGCTGGCGATGGACGGTCCCGCGCATGGCAGCGTACCGATGTCGAGCGTCCCGACCTGACACAGCACTATCCCTTCCTCATTCAGCACGATAGCGCAGGTGAGGAGAAACGCAAGCGACTCGCAGGCTGGACGACACCACCGGGGCATCCACTGGGCGTGTCAAAGGTACTGAGCGCAACGCTAGCGGTTACAGACCTCGCCGAGGCGACACGACGCTTCGAGCATATCTATGGCTTGCAAGCCTCCGAACCATACGGTGGTGAGGTCGATTCGTGGGATGCAACGCTTGTTGCATTTCGCCTTGCTGAAAGTATGCAGAGTTTCGAGCTAGCCATGCCACTACCAACCTTTCTTGATCCCGTTGCTGGTGCCGAATATCTGCCCGACCCCGGCGCATTAACCCTATACCTGCAAAAATTCGGTGAAAGCCTGTGCCGCATAACGCTCTCCGTAGAAAATCTAGCGGCATCACGTCGCTACCTCGATGCTCACAATGTCACCTATACCTACAAAGAGCATCCCGACTATCCACGCCCGATCCTCTGGATTGTGCCCGATCAAGCTTGCGGCGCCTCTATCTTGCTACACGAATTCACACCTGACATGCCACAGGACAATCCGTTGGTGCTGTAATTGATAGGAATACATGAAACTTTTGTACAAGTCTGATGAAATCAGACTTGTACAAAAGTTTCATGTATTCTCACCATTATGCCTCTACATTTGTCCCTACCCTGTATCATGAAAATGTGCAACTGCACAAGAGGATTTTGTTGGGGAGCACCGGGGATGAAAAAAGTATGCTATCTATGTCTTATCGTATGTATATTTCTCGCCAGTTTATTTTTTCTCTTTCCATATAACGTAGCCGCTATTGGCGAGACCACGATTGTACAAATTACAGGACCAGCACAGCCTCCTGGTTTTACACCTGCGCTTCTCACTATTCATGAGTATGATACAGTTATTTTTGTCAATAAATCTTCCACGGCATACGCTCTTACCGCACCCGATGGCAGTTTCTCTTCGCCCACCATTCCTGTCGGTCAGCAGTGGCGTGTGACATTTGGCAGTTTAGGGGCACACGAGTATCACGCGAACGAGTCGCCGCAGCATATGGTTGGCGAAATATTGGTCGTCGCAAACACAATCACATTGCTCCCAACGCCGATACCACAAGTTGAAGCAACGGCACTCACAATCATTAAAACGGGCAAACATCCACCCGATACAATTGTTCTACCAACTACACAGGAACCATCTCCAAAGCATAGGACGAACATACAACATGCAAATATGTTTTTATCACCACTCGTTCTCAGCATAGCGGGAGGTATCCTACTTCTACTCATACTTATCTTCGTAAGCGTTGTTCTCTTGCGACGCCATCGAAAACGCCAGAGGGAAGAAGAGGAGATGGATACGCTAGTAGAGGAGATAGTACCAAAGTTAATAGCGCAAAAGTCGCTTCCGGCAACGACGAACAAACCTAAGAAACGGCGTCCACTACTGACAGGACTACGTAAGCGACACACCGATGAGGACGACGACATGGATGAGGATGAGGTGTAATATGAGAAAGCTTTTTTTCGCATGCAAACAAAATCCGCAAGTATATGAAGGCAAGGGCACCCGCAAGGGGACGCCCCTCCCATACACGCATCTGCTCCCCACCATGTATCGTCATATGGGAGGGGCGTCCCCTTGCGGGCGCCCTGGAAACTTTCAGCATGCCCTGCAAAGCCCCATACGCATATTAACTTCGCTCTGGTTCATCTTTATGCTCGTTATAGGTACGCTCGCCAGCATAACCGCCCATTCTACCGCGCCAACTCCCTATGCTGTCACTATCACCAGCAACAATTTTCGCGTACCATTGATTACGCTTTCGACCGATGATATCAGTGATGCTGGCAATGCACGCTTCAGCCTGCAAAATGGTACATCACTCTGGTATGGTATCACCCTGTCATCTACACCGGCAGGTATTGTGCCAACGGCGGCGAATCCAACAAACGATCTCGTATCGACAACATTTCTCAGCTCGACACCACTGCTACCGCCCGCTCAAGTGTTGCCGTTTGATCAATGGAATGGTAGCTACCACTTTGAGACGCTCAAATTAAAAGCTGCATTCTCCGGTCCAGGTCAACAGGTACAATTAGAGCTTTCACCAATGGAGCACCATGCTGTGACGCTAGATGTACTTACACTCCTGCTACAACTGCTGGGGCAAAAACAAAACAACATACAGATAGGCTTGCTAGAAACGGGTGTATTGCAAAATATATTTTCGTCTGTAGAGAATATAAAGGATTTCAGTACGCTTATCGAGGATTACACGCAAGCATTGACAGCAACACAAAATACAACGACGATACTACCCAAGGCATATGCCTGTGCGCTGGCAATAGCGTCTTTGCTCTCCGATGGTAGCGAGCAAGCAGCACTGGCGGATATACTATGGAAGCTGCAAGGGAAGGCCATTACACGCGAGAGCATTCTCAAAACAATTGTTGACTTCGCCCAAACACAGTTCGGCCTGGCAACAGAAAGCTTTATCAACAACTATATGGGTACATTGAGCGGTATGTTCTCGCAAAGTGGCAATCCAACTGTGCTGCTGCAAACAGTCAGTACGGCTACACCCAGTATGACGCCCTCAGTGTCTATGACGCCCTCACCAACACATACGCCCATACCTACAACAATCCCGACCACGATACCAACAATACCACAAGAACCTGTTAAGACTCCTGCAACGCTAACACCGATAAAATGATGAACATTTCTTGCATGAAGAAATGTTCGTAGGGACCAGATGATGCTGTTTAAGAAAGAACCCAACAGGCGACCCTTGTGGTCGCCTGTTCCCAAATTAAAAATTTGTTCCCTACGAAATATGAAATATATAGAAGCATTATCGCATTCGTATTAAATATTCATCATGGTCTATATATTTTTTATGATGATTGCGCGTAACGACCATCCTGCACAATAAGGCGTAGTTTACGCTTGAACACCTTCTCGAAGAGATCGGCCTTATCGTATGCCTGCTCTATCTCAGCGTCAATGTCCGCGAGGGAGCGTATCCAGAGCAGCATCGTCCAAATGTTGTCTTTGCAGAGCGAGGGTTCTGTCGCAATGCGTAGCACGCGTGCATCATGGCTGTAATCGAGAGCGTCGGCGATACGTACAAGAGATGCAAGCATGGAGACACGCTTACGGGCCGCTCGATTGAGAGCGGCAAACTCTGCATGATCGCTACTGGGTAGGGCACGGCGATGATAACGGGCAATGCAGGCGATTTCGTAGCGTTCCTCTTCTGTGAAGTCTGGCAGGGCTGCATCTTTGATTAAGCGGAACGAGTGCTTGTGGTGGCGTCGTGCCTCGACAAGCATACCTGTATTATGCAAAAAAGCGGCACGTTCAAGCATACGTAATGCCTGACGATCTAAATGATGTAGAGAACGTGTTGCATTGAACATCTGTATAGAAAGACGCACAACTTGACGGGCATGAGGCCAATCCTCAACGAGCAGCCCTCCGCTCAAATGTAACTCTTCTCTTGTAGGCTGTGTGTCTTGCCACCAGCCTAATTCTTCAATCGAATTTGACATCATACTTTGCGTTCCACCTTTGTCTAGTAGTATATCACCAAATGTTATGCGTCTAATACGTCGAGAACCTTCCGCTGGAAGCCCTGCACTTGTAGTCGATCCCAGAGTGTCCGAAATGCCTTATAGTCCTCCTCACGGCGTTGTTGAGTACTCGCTAAGAGGCGTTCGAGACCTTCACGTTGAGCTTGCGATGGTGCCGTTCTTGCATCAAGCAGATGCGTCAAAAGTTCCACGTTATTTATCAGGTGTTTTCCGGCTTGCTTCTGAGCTGCTATAGCAGCTTCGTGAGCCTGTTCCCCATTATTTTTGTGTTGTGCCTCTCCATTGTTATTTTCAATCTGCTGTTGCTGCAAACACAGGTTCAACAGGGCAATCATAACATCGCTATCATGCAAATTACCAAGCTCTTCTTGTATCTGCGTCACCTCTTCGATAATTGAATTAGTTTCTTCGGGCAGTACATCCAAGAATATTTCTAATGTGTACCGTAAGCGTTTTGCCGCGATACGCAGGTCGTGCAATTCGTTGGAGCGTTGTGGGTCGTGTGCATAGCGTCCCCACATTGCCATCTCTTCGAGGCGAGTATGGGCAATAATTCGTGCATTCTTCGCTGTTGATGCTTGTGCCTCAATACCTGCGACAGGTTTAGCCTTTGCCATGTCGTACCTCCTCTTTTGAGAGGCAATGTGCTATGTTTTGTTTGAACTCATGCTCATCAAACTGCTCGAAAAAAGTTTCCAACACCTGTTGATGTTGCTGTCTATATGGAGATAAACGGTCGATGAGCCATTGTATGCCAGCTAGTGCTTCGTCTGATGAATGCATTTGCTGCTCTTGCAAATGCTGGATCATGACATCGGTATCACGTGCGTCTCCTAAAAGGTCGGCAATTTTTTGAATTTGCTTATACACTTTCTTGAACGATTGGGGATCGCAAATGGCTTCATATGCATCGAGGGTTGCACGAAGACGACGCGATGCCACGCGCATTTTGTGGACCGCCTCGATATCATCGTGCTTGAGTACGGCATCACGCCACTCCAATAGCTTTTCGGCACGCTCACGCAGGAGACGCTGACCCGAATGTGCAAAAGTTTCATTGAATGAGTCGTCTTTTGCATCTTTGGTATCGCTACCATGAGGCTGTACATCCTCTGCAGCTAGCTCTCCTACACGTTGCAACCACTGTTCGCCATAACGTGCATAGGCTAGCAACACGCCTTCACGAATGCCATGCGGACTGACCCAAATAGTATCGAGATGTAAACGGTCCATAATGGCGCGAATAATCAACGCTCCGGCTGATAAGATACGCACCCGTCCGGTATCTTGCTGATAGCGTTGCGCGATCTCTTCGGCTGGCAACGCATGCAGCAAGCCTTCACAACGCACAATATCTTCACGTGTCAGGTGCATCTGCGCTTCATTCAAGCGAAAGGCTTTGTGTGCAAGACGCAACAACGAGTTCGCGCTTCCACCAGTGACAATCAGCGACGCGGGTATGCGTTTGATATGCATGCCTGCAAAGTAGGTGGTGAGAAATGTAGAAGCAATGCTTACCTCGTCATAAGTTGGTGGGTCCGAGGGAAGGTAGCGATCATGCAACCAGCCGGAGCCAACGGGGACCGAGGTACGCCATGTTATCTGCTCACGTTTCGCCGTGATAATCTCGGTGCTACCACCACCGAGGTCCACCACGCCTATCTGTGTTGGCGCGTGAGGTTGTTGGATACGTTCATAGGTCGCGCCGAGAAAGGTCAGTGTTGCCTCTACAGTACCCTCGATCAGGTGTACCTCTAAACCGAGTTCGCGACGTATCGCCTCGACAAAATCACCATTGTTCTTTGCCTGCCGAATCGCCTCTGTTGCCACAACAAAGATTGGCGACGCGGAATGCTGTTCGGCGAGTTCTTTATATGTACGTAGCGTTGTAAGTGCGGCGTCAAGCTTCTCAGGCGAGATGACTCCCGTCGCCGTCACGCTTTCGCCGATACGCACCAACTCAACCTCGTCCGCCAGGATATCCAGTGTAGTCGGAGCGCAGCGAGCCACAACGACATGAATAGTATTGCTCCCGATATCAATAGCTGCACTGGTAACAGAGAACTTATCTTGCATACGAAAAGACTCCTCAAGGATGTCATGTTATATCGTGATTTGGTTTAGCATCAAAAAATCATGCAAAGAGAAAACATTTTCACATATGCGTAACATAGTGTATGCGTTAAGGGCACGCTAATGCCCAAAGTATGGATGCCTGTATGGGAAAACACGCTTATTATATCACGTATGCATTAGAAGAGAGGGGACTAGCTGTTGAGTTATTGAGAAGTGCTTGACAAGTCGCAATAGATACAGTAATATTGCAATGTTCGCACGAAAAAAACGTGGAACGTACAAAGTAATAATTCGCAAGCCGCGATGGTGAAATTGGTAGACACGCAACGTTCAGGGCGTTGTGCCTTCACGGGCATGGGGGTTCGAGTCCCCCTCGCGGCACCCCCTATGTATAGGACGACCCCTCATGTCACTGGAAGCATAAAATTGCAGTAGCTGCAAGGTTATACTTCCAAATTTTTCTGCAAATTTATACTTCTGAATCTTAACTAGTAAAAACTTATTTAATCATCTTTGGCTTCCAAGCCCAATTCTTGTAGTGCTTGATGCCATGTCTGTATTGCTCCTGGTTCTCGTATACTACAAGGCTTTTCGAGCAGTCGTCTTACACGTTCGTGACTTGGATAAAGTCCTTGAGAATGAACCTTAAACGTTGTCTGATGCACTTCATCCAGAATTTTCTGCCTCCTTTCTTCCCTCCTCTTCTTTCGAAAGACTCTGTGACGCTCTGAAATTGCGCTACAAAGTTCGGGAAAATATTTGCGAAGATAGGAGTGATCGTATCCCAATTGTCTTGCTACCGAGGCCATTGCTGGTGGAAGTTCTCTCTCGGTTAAGAGTTCTGCTTCTAAAGCATGACGCATCTGCTCAGCATTAAATACTCGATAGTGCTTTTTCTCTTTTGGATTTAATTCTGATTTTGCTTCTAAGTGTGTTTTAGGAGAGTCGACATTCGTAACCTCTTGAACGAAAAGGTGAAGGGGAGTGATTCCAGAAAGAGAACAAAATAGCAGGAGTGAGCGAAGCTGCGGTACCTGTTTTCCCTTTTTCCAATCTCGGATTGTTCTCCTTGACACATGCAATTCTCTAGCCAACGCTGAGATATTGCCACCAGCACAATCCTTAAGGTATTCATCAACTGCATAAGCGAATGTCTCCCTCTTCGGGAGCATTGCTAGATTTAGTGCAGCAATGAATAATTCACCAATAGTTTCCATTATCCATTTTTGCCATTTAGACTCGTCTTCTGAAAGCATTCTTCTAGAAATCTGATTTTTCTCTTCTCCAAGGAAACAGCCACAATATGGACAGTAACCAAGGAACATTTGTGGTGCAAGTGCGTAAAGAGAACGCTTACAATTCACGTTAGGGCAGGATACACTTAGATAGCAATTATGATGAGTGCAACTATTAACTGTTTCGAGTGACCAAATAAGTGGCTCATAGAGTTCCAACCCATCTCTAAGCCATTCTTTATAGCATAGAGGACACCAGGCCTTCGTTTGACGTAATAAGTATCGAGGAGACAACACATTGCTCCATGTAAACAGAGTTAGGTAACGAAGACCAGTACGCAAAGTCTTCTTTTCCAAAATTTGTATCCAATCAAGTGTTAACATGTTGATACTATTTAGTGTTGATGTATCTTTCCAGAATGCAGACATGTTATTGTTCTGTGTATCAAGGAGATACTCTCTATCTAAGCACGGCAAAAGCTCATAAAGCATCAAGTCTCTTACCGACGTATTATGTTTGTAAGCTAACCGAGAAACATAGCTTGTACAACTTTCTATAAGAGAGGTTCCTATGCCAATAGGTTCTAGGCAATAGAGACGACTACGGGGCAAAGTAGATGGATCATTGATACTGTTTTGGCTCATAAATTTCAATGCTTTTCTACAGGAGAGGTTACATATAGTCCTCCTTGTAACTCAGCACCTTCAACATCTTATGATAAGTAGAATAGACAGCCTTAATTCTCAAAGCATTAGAATTGCTCACAAGTGACCGTACTAGGATGATACCAGGATACTGACCCTGAAGATGTAAATTAAGCATTATTTGCTTAACTTCTTCACAAGTTTTTTCTATTCTTAGTAAACCTCTCTCCTTTCTATGGCATTTGTAACGTTTTGAAATTGCTTCACATAATTCAGGGTATTTATGCTTAATCGTTGTATATGAATGGCCGAGGTGTCTTTCTACTTCTTTCATAGAAATAGGAGTAGTATCTAGTAACACAAGTTCTAACGATTGCCTCCAACTATCTGTATCTATCTGTTTCATATGCATACGTTTATTAAGAATAGCTCTGTAGAGTTCAGAGCAATGCTTCTTCAGGTAATACTTTGAGCAACCAAAACGCTTTACGATATCTGCTATGGAAGGAATTATAGTTGAGTCATCCATCAGAATTGCTTCTAATTTTTGAGATGATTCCTCATTGTTGATCGGTTTTTTGTGACGCTCTACAATAATTTGAATGAGTTCAGGGAAGAGATTGTACAGCGTTGATTGATCACATCTAACAAGTTGAGCAAATTCATATACAGTTATGTTCTCATTCTCTTCTACTATTTTCTCTAACTTTTCTCTCTGCTCATCTGTATCGAACAATCTTCTCTTTTTAAGTTCGGCACATAGTTCAGGAAAATGACATTTGAGTGTGTATACGGATACATCGAGACTCTGAGCAAGTACGCTGAACGCTATAGGACGTTCATTCTTTGAAAGCACCATTTCCAGAGTTTGCTGCAAACTAGCAAGATCTAGTCTCTCGCACCGTTTTTCTATAATAGCTAAACACTGTTCTGGGAAATAACGTTGTAGTGTTTTAGGGGAGCAATTGAAGTTTCTTGCAATACTGTTTAAACTTGGTACTGGATTCTGATTATCTGATAAAATCGCTTCTAGCACCCCTCCTCGATGTAATGTATCTACCTGCTGCTGATTATTAAAACTGGTACTCTTCACATACTTTTTGTATCTCTTGTTAATCAGTTGACACAACAAGGGGAAATACTTTTTGAGGGACCCATAAGACCATCCCAGTTGTTCAGTAACGTCTTTCATCGTGGGTGGAGGACTCTCTTGACTTGTTAGCAGTTTCTCCAAACCCTTTTTCACATCGTCAATATCGACTCTCTTCTGATACCTGACAGCAACGGATCGACATAGTTCAGGAAAACGCATTTGTAGTGTTGCAATCGAACATCCCAGTTGTTTGGCGATATCTTCTAAATGCGGTAGGGGATTCCTGTCACAAACTAGTGCCGCTTCTAGTACACTATGTATATTCTCGCTTTGCAAGGCCCTTCTACGGCGCTCCACGATAGCTCGATACAGTTGTGGGAAACGGAGCATAAGAGAAGTTGCAGGACAATCAAGACGCTTTGCAATCTCTCGCATATGCGGAGGATTCTCGATACTCGTCAGTATAGTTCTCAGCATAAGCTCATGGTTTTTGCTGCTTGTGGTTACATCTTGATCTTGTATTTGAACGTTCGGAAAAGTATTTGCCATTGTTAGGAGCATAGGAGTAAATGTCTCTAAGGTTTGTGTAAGAAAGTCTAACGGAGGTAAATCCATGAGAAAATATAGACGCAACAGGTACTCAAGCCGAGGAGCATGTTGCTTAGATTGCATGGACCAGAGTTGATACGGATCTACCTCCAGTCGTTCCGCCATTGAGTTTAGGCTTTCGTTGACTGCACCTTTGCTGCGATAGTAAGCAATTCCCAGCGCAATGCCTTCCAAACTTGGGAGAGCAGGAAGTTTCGGTGCAGCAGCGATAAGCTCTCCTATAGAGTTTCCTAATTTCCATTGCCAATTCTGCTCATCTTCGCTTAAGGATGCAGTATCTTGTGACGAGTTGCCTAAATAGAGCGTACAGTTTGGACATGAGTTTGATTGATGACGACTTTCAAAAAAGGAAGGTGAATATCCACAATCTTTATTAGAACACCTATCATAGAGTTTGTGATGGTGAAGAGGACACTCCGTAACTACTTCTAAGTACCAGAGCAATGGTTCATAACACACATCTCTGTACAATGACCATGCGTTATAGCAAAGTGGGCACCAAACCTTCTTCCTTCGTATTAATCGCACACCACTAGATGTTACACTTTTCCAAGTTAGCATCGTTAAAAAACGTAAATCCTGCCGTAACGTTAGCTTCTCTAAAGCAAGCACCCAGCCCAGTGCAATTGAATCAATTCCATTCATTGAAGAAGAACCGTATAACCACCTCTCTGGGTTCAAGTCACGGTGTTCCATGTTACATCCACTTTTTACCAAAGGGAAAACCTCTTTGACTGCTAATTCTTTAGGTGCTACACAATGAGCATATGCGAGTCGAGTGAAGTAGCCGCTCAGACTCTCTGTATATGGGGTGCCGATACCAATTGGTTCTAGGTTATAGAGTCGACTACGTTTTGGAAGAGACACATGTTCTTGCTCAGGCAGAGCATAAAGCCTTGCTTCATTATCCTGCATTTTTGCCAACTCCCACTTTGTCTCGCTTTGGACCACGTTCACCAACGTTTCTTTTTTGAGAAGATAAACTCCTTACCAATTCTTCTTGCTTTGAATCTGCTTTCTTCTCTGGTGTATTACTCGTTTCTTGCTCTTTAGCCTTGCTTTTCTTTTTAACCCTTGGTACTGGTAGTAAAAATTTATTCAACGCATTCACTTGCTCATCAGTTTTTTTAAGAACATCTTCTCCTGCAGAAATTTCTTGGCTCATCTTTACTAAGTCACGGGTAGATAAAGTACACTGTTCTAGCATTTCTTTCGTGATTGTCTCTGCCTCGTTTTCTAGTGCATATGAGAGAGTTTTGTTTAATAAGCCTTTTAGCATACCAATACATCCAAACGTTTCTCTATACAGGTAGTCTTCAAAACATGACAAATCAGGTGTCTGAACTAAGGGTAGATGCTGTTGAAATGTCTTTAGTGCGCTAGCGAATGCATCACTATCAGTACCGCCGTCGTTGAGATAACGAGAAAAATGAATTTCTGTACTACGCCTACAAAGTTGGGCACTTAGATTTGTCAGATCGAGCAACTCATAGGTGCCTATCAAGACGTAAATTGTATTGGTTGTTTCAGCTAATGATTTTATAGTATCCATTTGATTGAGAAGCTTTCGTCCGCTTCCTATATTCTTCAGATGTTGAGCCTCATCAATAATAAAGACTTTGGTGCGACGATGTTTGAAACAAGACTCCATTGCTCTACGTAAGGTCGGCTCAGAAGGATTGGAACTTTTTATAACTTCTCGGCCCTGATATATTTTTCGTGTTTCAAAATCAGCCTTGCGGTCAATAAGAGGTTCATTTAGAGCAGTCATGGCCCGTATAGAATATTCCTTCCAACTAAAGCTTCTCGACTCTGCTATGAGGTGCATCCCCGCAACTGGCATATAACCAGGATCCTCCTCCATAGCTTTCAATTCTTGCTGAAGCAATTTCTCTTCAATTTTCTTACGCAACGTTGTCTTGCCCACTCCAGTAGGGCCATATACAATGATAAGAGACGCACCACTAGGGTAGCGGATAGCATGCATAATCTTTTCGTCTACTTCATGCAACCGAGCATGGTCGATAATTTTTTCTTTAAAATAGTTGAAGCGCTCGATTGCAGGTTGCATAAGCAGTTGACGCGGAAAGGCTTTCTCTTCAGTATTCATTAATAATCCCCATATATTACTAAGTTACGTTTTTTCTTAGAAGTACTTATATCCATAACTTGTTCTTCTAGTTCTAGCTCTATGTTAGAAGGAGGAGCAAGTGTATGAGAGCTATCTTCTTTCTCTCCTACCTGACCGCTATCTACTGTTAACAGCACATGTTTGGCCTCTGAGTCATGTAATCTCTGCATTTCTAATGCTTCCTCTGCTTCCACAGACATCAAAAAGATAGCGAGTTTCTTCGCTGTGACATTGAACTGCTGACCATGACGCTTATTACGTTTGCGTAATTCTTCAGAGGCAAGTTGTATCTCCCGCTCCGAGCGTCCTTTAAAGTAGTGATGATATTCAGAAATACAAGGTTCCCACTTTCCTTTAACGTATGCATAGACTTTGCCAACATCGTAGGGATCATAACGAACAGGCACCTGCGTTTTCTCGACTTCGGGATTTTGAAAAGCATTTGTCCAATATGAAATGTAGTTTATTTTCACGCCACTTCCCAATTGGACTTTTGCAGTACCTTTAATAGTTGTAGGAAGTGTAAACTTTATGAAGTCATCGTCATAGGGAATGCGTCTATTAGCCCTATGCCCGTGCTGCAAAAGTCCCATTCCAAAGGCCTCTCGTGGTGTCTGACCTAGTGCTGGATGCTCTTTACAATCGTAGACTTCATAGCACCATTGGCAGAGATAATAGTAGAATTTCTCGAGCGTCCACACAGCAAGTTCCTTTGGGTTCACATCCCTAGTAACCTGACGAACGTTCTTCATGATCTGAGTGTTACCAATAAGGTTATGTACGAATTGAGTGTTGACGGTACCAAAGATACGTTCGCAGACAGAACCAAATCTAGGTTCACTTCCAGGACGCACCTTGCGCGTACAATCGTATCGAGCAAGCAATGTTTCGAAGTACGTGCTTTTGAAATCTGAGCCGCCGTCATATATCATTATTTGTGGCAGGCGGTTATGCCTTCTTACACACTCACGCAAAACCATCATAGAGGAACGATAGCTTGGTTTATCAAAGGTTATGTAGATAGCGAGGATACGACGAGAATATGCGTCCGAGAGAACGGTTAACCAAGGTCGCCCCAGATTTTTCTTTGTATCAGGGTGAATTAATTCAATATCAAGTTGTGTATGATCAATATGACCTATTTCCCAAGGACGATCACCGTGTCTCGGCGTCATCCACTCTAGTTCCCAAATCCATGGTTTCTGCTTATAAGCAGCTTTATGCCCCATGCGTTTTTTTGTCTGCTCGTAACCAGAACGCTTCTCGACTTCGCGTGTAAAGACTTTGTAACATACAGGAGAAACATATTTCTCTTCACACTTCAACACGAACTTACTGAACACGACGAATTTGTTTTCTTGCTTCAAGTTTTGGTAGTCATTTTTGATAAAATCATCAATTAAATCTAGAGTCTCCTTACTTAGCCTTGTTCCACGATTGCCACGTTTGCTAGTAGCAGGAAGCAGGCCAATGTATCCATTGCCGTATAATCTCTCTGCTTTCCGGAAAGCACTCATCCAATAGAAGATTGTGCGATCGGCCTCTTTATAATCTTCCAGTGATTTTTCCTTATGAAGTACAGCCTTGACAACCTCATACCGATGATTGGCTAGCTTTAAATCCTCACGGCTTGCCCCTGCAACCAGTTCTCTAATCTTTCCGACATCTAATGTATCCTGAACTTCGTTTTTCAATCCAACTAACCGCCCGTGACTAATGAGTCCATAAAATCTATCGCTAGGTAATTCAACAACTGCTTGCCTCTCATCCTCAGCAAGCAATGTCACTCTTGTCTCGCCCACATTAACAATGAGCCAAGGCTTATTATCCCAAAGAACAGTTGTACCTACTGAAACGTCTACTGTTCCAGTATTGTTACTAGGAGGAGAAAAAGGAAGTTCAAACATAGTAGCATACGCATTTGCAGTATCTTGATCACGGAAAAGGCGGGCGCGTTTAGGTTCCGCGAGGGGAAATGTGTAGAGATTGAAGTAGAGCAATTCTTTTGCAATCAGTATATTAATATCATCGCTACTTGCCTTATCTGCACAATGGCGCAATTCATCAAGTGTAATTCCTGGCTCTTCCTGTACAATTTGTAGTAATTGCCTCTTAGCCTCCTCGTCGGCACAAATATTTTCATCACAGAGATAATCTCTTAGGTAGACAATGTTACGAGCAAAAATTTCGCTGATAGAAGCAGAAGATATTACTTGAAAAAAGAAACCTAAAGGCTTTGCAAACTCTTCGCCTGGAGGACAATACCACTGACTATCCTTACCTTGCACGTAGCGTTCGGGTTGTTCTTTTCCGAGCCGTTGCAATTCCTCTTCCGTTTTGCACTCAATCCAACCAACAGAGCTATTTTTAACAGGATCGTTTCTAATAATAAAGAAATCAGGAGTATAATTGAATGCGACATGCTTTTCGCCCTTTTTACCTTGACTAAGATAACTAAGTTTGATAGGAGGTGGCTGATCATAATATTCTAGTACCTTGTCGTTATGTTCAGATTGATAGACATACGGCAGTTCATTCTTGTGACTTTCAAACTGAATAGTAAAACCCATTTTATGGCTAGGATAGCTGCCACTAACGTTACCCCTAGCACTTCTTACACGACGCGATGGGTCTGAAGAACGAATACGTTTAATGGCAGCGCGGGCCTTTTCAGAAAAACCACAGTCTTCATAAAGTTGTAAAAGTTCATAGTTTGTTAGCACGCATCACCTTCCCTAAATTTTTGATGAAAACTTAAACATTGTAAGCAAATAAAGAATATTTGCATTTGAGAGCGAGGAATCCAAGAGATACCCTTAGACGAGCCTCTTCCAAGAATTGTTGTCACTGCATCAGTATGTATTCATTACTAAAGTAGCAGATTGTTGAGTATGTATTATATGCTGAGACACGAGCATATAATACATACTTAGCAAAGATTGTGCATGAATGCTTTGGATAGCGAGAACAGCGGTAAGTACCTCCAGTTACTGCCCAATTGTAAAGTTTGAGGAACTGTGATACGGTTCTTGACCATAAGATTTTACCACCTCTATCAATACTGTAGTGTTACAGATTAATTTTATAAAGGTGAATGTGGTCCATAAGATACGCCATCATGTCAAACGAAATCTGTTTTGGCAGATCATCGCCGCTAGACAGTATCTTTTCATAAAGTGCTTCACTTTCTGCTTCTGTCCCCCCTCTTCTAGCTATACGTACGATTTCTTCAAGGTTTCTTTGTGCCTCTGTTATATCACGATACGCTCCTAAATAACCACAAGGTCCATCAACTATGACCCATATTTGCCATAAATTGGTCTCTGGATGTTTGACGATTCCTCCAGACACTTGACCTAGGCCTCGGGGTTGATCTCTTGTCGTAGGATTGAATGCTTGAAAATAAGCTGAGTAGTCTTTCTTTGGTCTTATACCTCCCTCTATCTCTTGAAGTGTTTCTTCAAGCGTAAAGGGGTATTCTGGACAAGGAATGTAAGAACCGTTTTTCCATAGTAACATAACTGTTTTAGCAATTTTTATTGCATTTTCCTCTGAAAATTGGTTGGTGCCAGTTGCAAAGACGTAGGTATATTGAGCAAGAAGCAATTGTGCCGCCGCAGGGCTAGCCTGTATTCTCTTGATAATGGGAAGTGCTTCCTTCTCTGCACGACGTATGTAGACAACAAGGTCCTCTGGTCTCATTTCTTCCACCTGTTGCGTAGAAGCATGATAGCCCCAAGTCCCTTTAAAGCGGATGTTCTTCCGTTTGTTTTGCTTTTTCATAAATCTTCTATGACCTCGCATTCTAAAATAATATCAAGAGGCTATAGAGATGTTTTGTCGGAGGTATCTGATACCTCTTCTAGTAACTCTCCTGGTAAAACTCCTAACGCTTTCGCCAATTTTCCAAGCGTCTCAGTAGTTATCACATGATAGGGATTTTTATACATCCGCTTGACTGTGTTATATGCTACATCAGCATCTCGCTGCAGTTTTCCCATGCTGAAACCTTTCTGACTGGCAACTTCTTTTACCCGCAAACGTATTGCCATTAACCACGCCTCCATCTAAGTTCAATTGGATTGTAGCAGTCCTTGCTTTCTGACAACACTAGGCAGCTAATGTCTCACTTGTATATGGGGCCTTGGAAGTCTATCAACAGAAGGCAATATTGATGCTTTATCGGTAACTGCAACGTATAGAATGAGTACGGTTAAGCATTAGCATTCCAGTAAGGACAAACATACTCACAAATAGATACTCGATCTTCGCTTCTTTACCCTGTTAAGAGCAGTTAAAAAACACTCCTGCTACTACCTCGATACTGATTATGGTTAAGCCTCCGTGTTGAGTTACAATCATAAATTGCTTCCAACGCTGTTTTGCAAATACTGCCCTTGAGTAACCATCCCAAAATCAGCTAAATTGCGTCTAAGTCACTGCACTACCCTCGTTTAGGTAAAAATTTGAGCACTGCTTATCCATGATCGATGCATAACATTTATACTTCAGTCGATAAAAGTAATTATAATCTTACCTTCAACAATTAAAAAAATACAGATACAAAAGTACTTTCTCAAGAAATACAGGGAACGAATAAGCTATACGCATGAGTGAATATCATGGTCGCCCTAACATACCCGATTATGTCTCAATAAAAGAGGCTGCAAAGCTTCTAGGCATTTCGGACAAAAGAGTGTATGAGTACGTTGATGAAGGACGCCTTCCTAGTATGTGGGCTGCGGATGTCATCATGATTCCTTTGGGAGCGGTGAAAAGTTTCAAAAGGAAAAGTTCGGGGCGTCCACGTAGAAGTGTTCCAACATGGAGAGTGTCCTCCGGTGATAACACGCAATTTACAACCTCTATATTTGTGCGAGTACGAGACGATCAGCAAGATGTTCTCCTGCAAAGGTTGGAAGAAATACGGCAGGGGGGACAACACAATTTTCCTGGAACAGTGGCACGGTTCATTGTAGAAAGTGAAACTATCCCTGGTCAAGTGGAAATCTCCCTGATTTGGCGGAGTACAGTCATGCCAAACGAGAAAGAGCGAGAACAGGCTCTAGAAACATTTAGACAAGCCTTAACTGATGTGCTTGATTGGAGTACAGCTCAATATAACAGGGGAAAAGTGTTGATGCACACTTAGTGCCATCCATTTCGAGTACTATCTTTCCAGCCATGATTTAATCGTTTTCATCTAGCATTTTTGTACTATTTCGTTTTATTAGACGCAAAGAGAGTAAAAATGTATCTATTCAGATTCTTTTTATGCTACAACCACTATAACTCTTGGAAAATTGGCTAAGGTGCTTGGTGCTCCTCCTGGGGAGTTAATTGAAGAAGTGCCTGATGAGGAAGTATTGCCTCACAAAGTGAATTGAAATCCATAATCTCTACAGGCGTGACAAGTGGTTAAATAAACGAGGGTGACAAAGGATTGAAGAGCGAGGACCTCAAGTATCTCAAGCACTGCTGATGAGGGCTACTTAAATACCCGATGGAAAATGACTAGAGGAAGACGATGTAAAAATAGGATGGAGAGCCAACCTGAAGCACATGTTGACTGATTTAGTATACTTAGGCTAGGATACTAACAGGTGGAAACTACCAGTAGATGGTTTTGTAGGAGGGCAAGGAACGATATTTTACTTACCCGGTTACGGTTTATATATGACTCATTAACAGCCACTCTTCGATAGTTTCAGTTTACTGCTATCATTGACTTATTTCATTCTCAATTGGCAAAGGACCTTTTATGTCTGGTAAAGAGAAAGTCGTTGTGCCCAAAAAGCTCTATTCGAGTAGAATAATTCTAGCAAGTGCTTTACTGGCAGACACTAAAACTTTTTTGCGACATTGGGATGTAGCAATATCTGTTACCAAAAACCTTGATAACATTCGCAAAGAAAATATCTTTGGCAAAGCTTCACGTTCACGTGTAGAAGATATCTTGAAGATATTTCGTCTGCGTTATTTGTCATCTGAAGCTGTTATCCACTCTTTAGTAGTATTAGCTAAATCTGATTTTCCGGTGGAAGCTTTGGATTGTATCCTCTATTTTTTTTCGGCGCAGTCCGACCTCTTGCTTCATGATACCGTCACTGAGGCCCTAGTTGCCCGACGCAATAAAGGTCTTCTGGAAGTTGGCCCGGTCTATATTCGTTCAGTACTTACCGATTGGCTCAAAGAAGGTCATATGGTAAGTCAATGGTCCGAGGAAACTATTGAGCGTGTTGCACAGGGATTACTGGCAACCTTGAGGGATTTTGGCATTCTGCAGGGAGCTGTGAATAAAACAATCGCTCCAACGCATCTTCCCAAAGAGGCTTTCGCTTTTATCGCATTTTATCTCTGGCAACTTCGACCATCTGGGAAGCTTCTCCTCAGTAATGTTGAGTGGCAGCTCTTTTTTCTGAGCCCACAGTTGGTTGAACGTTACTTAATTGAAGCTCACCAGTTTCATTTGTTAGAATATCATGCAGCAGGATCAGTTATTCGCATTGCGTTTCCAGCTCAAACACTTGAAGGATATGCTCATGCTCTCACTGAAAGAACGCATTGAACTGCTTGAAAATGACTTGAAATCGACTCCACCATCATTTACCATGTCAGTAGATTTGCCATTTGCCATTTTTCGCTACAACCCAAAGAATACCGATGAAAAAGAATGGCACGTACGGAAAGAAATCCAAAACCTGGCAGTGAGAGTACAAAATGCGACCAGCCGCCGGGTTAAGATTCTATCCCTAGCACAACTGTTCTGGAAGAGCATCAAAGAATCTGAGGGAATAGAGGAAATTGCCGAACTTGAAAGAGATAAGGGGTTTGAGGCTGCTCAAAAACAAATAGGTGACTATCTGACAGATTCAGATTGGTCTCCTTTATCCAAACTATTATTGGATGAGATAAAAACGCTTGATCCACAACAGGATATTATTTTTTTAACACGCTGCGCTGTTTTTGCTCCCTATACCTACCATATCTCAGCGCTCTTAGAAAGTTTGATGGGCCAGACACATGTCCCAGCCGTGCTCTTTTATCCAGGCACCTGGCGTGGCTCTCTCAATTATTTGGACATGAGAACTGATGAACAACCTCTTGGAAGTTATCGAGTAAAGATCTATGGGAGAGAATCGTGAAGACAATTCAAGACTTGCTAGCACGCGATCTCAGCCAGCGCATTGAAGAAATTATTAAGGTTAATCAGGCTGACGAACAGACAGTATACACTGAGATCACTGAATATGTGGCAACCGACCGTATAAAACAAGAATACAAAAAACTGCTCAAAGGGATTGCCGAGATGCCCAGTGATCCCCATGAGGGTATTGGTGTCTGGGTATCTGGCTTTTTTGGCTCAGGGAAATCTTCATTTGCCAAAAATATGGGCTATGTGCTCTCAGATCGTCTGGTAAATGGTGAACGCGCCAGCGAACTTTTCAAAGGTCAGGTCGCTGATCAGCAAATCAGCAATCTGGTAGATTCTATTAATGTAAGAATTCCCAGCGATATCATCATGTTCGATGTATCTGATCCTCTATCGATACGGAGTGCCAATGAGAAAATCGCAGAAATTATGTATACTATGCTTCTGCGAGAATTGGACTATGCAGAAGATTACGATATTGCCGAGCTTGAATTTGAATTGGAACAGGAAGGCAAATTAGCTGAATTTATAGCATTCTGCACAGAAATTCACCAGAGAGATTGGAGAATGGTGCGCAAAGGGGCCTCCAAAATGAACAAAGCTGGTGCGATTCTGAGTCGCATGGACCCAGTCACGTACCCAACAGCCGATTCCTGGGCAAAATCATTGGGCAATAAAACAGCTAATCTCGACAACGGCACTTTCATTCAGCGGGCCTTTGATCTGTTTGCAATGCGCAGGCCAGGCAAAGCTCTGGTCTTTATTCTCGACGAAGTTGGGGCATATGTAGCACGGAGCACAGATAAAATTAATGATCTGCGTGTTTTAGTTGAACAATTTGGGAAGATTGGCAAAAATCTTTACAAAGCAAAAAAGATTCCCGCGCCAGCCTGGATCATCATCACTTCGCAGGAGAAACTCAATGAGGTAGTGGCTGCGCTTGACTCTAAAAAAGTTGAACTGGCGAGGGTCCAGGATCGCTTTAAATTTCACATCGACCTTGCACCTGCGGACATTAGAGAAGTCACTACTCGTCGCGTTCTCTCGAAAAAAGATGAAGCGATACCCCTCTTGCAACAACTTTTTCGGGGATCGCAAGGGCAACTCAACGCTGCCTGCAAAATGGAACGCACCACACGCAAAAGCGAGATACCAGAGCGCGATTTTGTCCAGTTCTACCCCTATCTCCCACATTTCGTGGAACTTTCAATTGATATTATGTCAGGTATTCGTCTTCAACCAGGGGCAGACAAGCATATTGGTGGAAGCAACCGTACCATTATCAAGCAGACATATGAAATGTTGGTAAATGAGCGGACTGATCTGGCTTCAAAGCCCATTGGCACGCTGGTAACGCTGGATAAGATCTATTACCTGGTGGAAGGGAACATGCCCAGTGAAAAACAGAAAGATATCAGTGATATAGCCCAACGATTTAAAGATGATCCAGATGATCAAGGTATGACCTCGCGCGTTGCCCAGGTCATTGCCCTGCTCGAATTTGTCCACGACCTTCCGCGTACTGAGGTAAATATTGCCGCGTGTTTGGTAGATAGGGTAGGTTCACCATCTCCTCTGCCGCAGGTACAGCAAGCTCTGGAGAAATTGCGTGTTGCTCAGTTTGTGCGTAATACAGAGGAAGGTTGGAAACTCCAGACAGCTCAGGAAAAAAGTTGGGATAGCGAACGTCGTGAGATCTCACCTAAGAGCAGCGACCGCAATACCATACTGCGCGAAATGATCGGTGACGCACTCGACAAAGTGAAAGTTCACAAATACGGCACCATGAAAAATTTCCGTGTTGGGATAAAAGTAGACCAGGTTGCGGTGGGAGATGAGGGACAGATTCCCCTTTTGATAGTCCTGGCCGACGATAGCAGTTACTTCGCCAGCAATGTATCTGAGGTACGTACCGAAAGCCGCCAGGACAAGCATAAAAATGGCCTATACTGGGTTTTTGCACTGACTCCAGAAATTGATGATCTTGTGGTAAGCCTCTTTGCCTCGCGTCGCATGAGCGAAAAATACAATCTGTTAGCAGCTCAGCAGCGTATATCGTCCGAAGAGTCTACTTCCTTACTCCAGGAAAAAAACGAGTCGGCGGCTTTACAACGGCGTTTGCGCGACAAAATAACCCAGGCTATGGAAATTGGTGAAGGTTTATTCCGAGGCGTCTCTAAAGAAGCCGACACACTGGGAAAAGCCCTGCCTGAGATGCTGCGTAATTTTTTTGATTTTGCTATCCCAGATCTCTATCCCAAGTTAGAGATGGGCGCACGCAATCTGAAAGGTGACGAAGCGGAAAAAGTGCTCAATGCGGCGAATCTCAATGGCTTGCCGGAGGTGTTCTATAACAGCGGTTTAGGCCTCAATCTCATTATCAAAGAGAACGATAAATACGTGCCTAATCCTAACGCCGACGTGGCCAAAGAGATTCTCAATTTTCTTAAAAGCGAAAGTAATTACGGTACAAAAGTTACTGGTAAAAGTCTGGAAGACCAGTTTCAGGGTCTGGGCTATGGTTGGGAACGTGATATGTTGCGCATGGTCTTGGCTGTATTGTTACGCGCAGGAGCAATTGAGATCACCCACCAGGGGAAGCGTTATCGTGACTATCAGAATCATCAGGCGCGTGAACCTCTGACGAAAAACCCGGCGTTCAAAGCTGCATCTTTTGCGCCGCGTGAATCAGTGAGCAGAAAAACGTTAACGAACGCTGTAGAGAGCTTTGCACAAATTACTGGTCAGGAGGTAGATGTTGAAGAAGGGGCTATCGTAGTAGCTATCAAAAAGCTGGCAAACGAAGAAAATCGCCAATTGCATCAAGTGATTGCTGACGCCAAGGCCAATAATCTACCAGTCGTTGAAGTGCTGACGGATTACCAACAGACCCTTGAGCAATTCGAGAAAGATGAGCCTGATGAATGTATCCAATTGCTTGTAAGAGAAAGCCGCTCAATCTATGATGCTCATGCCAAGGCTCGGAATATTCGTCACTCTCTCACTCCAGAAGCACTGGCTCAGGTTCGCCAGGCCCACAGAGCCGCCAATGAAATGGTCCCGGCTTTAGAACGCAGCAATCGAGCTGGCACATTGAGCGCTCAAGCCATCACTTTGCGCGGACTGATCACGTCCGAAAATTTCTATACGCAACTTGCTCGTATTGCAGAAATCACGCAAGAAATTAGCGCAATCTATCAAGAGACGTATGTGTCTTTGCACGATCAGCGTGCAACTGTATATGAACAAGCCATCGATGAAATAAAAGGGTATGCAGAATGGCCTCAGATCCCCGCCGAGATGCAAACGATAACGCTAACACCACTAAACAGTCATATCTGCACAACGATTCTTGACTCAGGTGGACTCTATTGCAGCACGTGCCATGCAAATCTTGCAACCCTTGATGCTGATCTGGCTGCTGTTTCGGTATTTACTGCACAAGTACTCATACGTATACGCGAGCTTACCACACCTGCGCAGTCTGTTGGCGTTCGCACCGAGCGTCTGCGCCTGACCGAGTTTTTCACCGAGCCCTTAGACTCGACAGAAGCGGTGGATTTGGCAATTACCAAACTCGCTGACCATTTGCACAAACTGGTCGAAGAAGGCGTTAGGATTATTGTAGAATAAAGTGGCAGCAGGAGAGGGCAACCTCACTCTTCCTATTTTCGTAGAGGCGGCACAACCACATGGAGAAAGCTTTACGCAACACCCTGCGTATTACCATCACGCAAGCACGTAAAATTCTGGAAAAGGCCATGGAGGACCAGTTGGAGGGACGATTTGGCATCCATGCTAACGGGCAAGCTGAGGATCTCTCCAAATTGGGCAATCTTTCAACCGAAGACCAGCACTACCGTGAACAAATCCTGGCACATATTGCGCACATTCACGCTGCTGGTTCCCGCTTGCCTGATGCCTTCAGCCAGATAGTCCGTGAGATGGCTTTTACCCATTTGAACCGCCTCTGCGCATACAAATTGATGGAGAAACGTCAGCTTATTCGTGATGCCGTCGGCAAAGGCTTGCGCTCAAACGGTTTTCAATTCTACCTCGCCGATCATCCAGATGAAGAACTACTCTTTGACACCGGTGACCAAGAACGAGCATATCGTCATTTCTTGCGCTGGTTGGCTGAATCCTTTGCCGAAGAGTTGGGCGAACTCTTTTCTCCTCATGATTCCGCCAGTCGCCTCTATCCACCCCAACGCGTGCTTGAGCAGGTGGTGGAGCTCCTGAATGACGCGGCGCTTAACGGCGTGTGGGCCGAGGACGAAACCATTGGCTGGATCTACCAATATTTCACCCCTGATGAATTACGCAATCAGGTCCGAGATGAAAGCCAGGCACCGCGTAATTCCTATGAACTTGCTTTCCGCAACCAGTTTTTCACTCCACGCTATGTCGTGCGTTTTCTCGTCGATAATACCTTGGGACGTATGTGGTACGAGATGCGCCAGGGCCAAACGGCCTTAGTTGATCACTGCACCTATCTGGCACGCCGCCCCGACGAGGTTTTTTTTGATGTACCGGCATGGAAAGAGGTAACATCTGCTCAGCACTGGCTGCAAGGTGAAGTTGTGGCAGAACCCGATCTCTGGGCACTGAGTCACACCGTCAATGGATACCGCCGCCACGAAGCTTTCAAAGAAGAAACAATCGCCTGGGTTAAGGATAAACGAGCACGGCTCCTCCAGGGAGAAGCCAGCACGTTTAAAACCCAGGAATTACTTGATCTCCACTTCTTGCTTTGCCGCATGGAGCGTTTTAGCGAAGGTACCTTAGAGCATGCCAGCCAGGAAATCAAGTTTGCTCAAGCCGCTCTACGCGAGCGTGTGACTGATCAGCAATGCCCCGATCGCACCCAAGAGGAGTTATTGCGAGCTCCGGTCTGGATTGCCAACCGAGCCCCCAAAGATCCACGGGAACTCAAGATTATCGATCCAGCTTGTGGCAGTGGTCACTTCCTGCTTTACTGCTTCGATCTGCTTACCACCATCTACGAAGAAGCCTACACTGACGAGATCGCTGGCAAAGAGCTGCGCCAGGATTATCCGACCCTGAAGGCTTTACACAAAGATATCCCGTCACTCATCCTGGCCCACAACCTGCACGGCATCGATATCGACCGACGAGCTACCCAGATTGCGACCCTGGCTCTCTGGTTGCGTGCTCAACGAGCCTATAAGGATCTGGGTCTCAAACGCGATCAACGCCCCAAAATTATGGACTCAAATATAGTCTGCGCCGAACCCATGCCAGGTGAAAGCGATTTGCTGAAAGAATTCACGGTTCAGCTTCAACCACCCATTCTTGACGAGTTGGTCACAACCATTTTTGAGAAGATGAAATTAGCCAGCGAAGCAGGTTCTTTACTCAAAATTGAAAAGGAAATAGCGAGTGCTATTCAGGAAGCAAAAAAACGTTGGTACACTCCAACACAACTTTCACTGCTCTCAGACGCACCTGTTGCTAACATTGAAGATGATTCATCGCACACAGATACTGAGTTCTGGGGAGAAGCAGAAAAAAGTGTGATGAAAACGCTACGAGACTACGCTCATAGTGTGATGAATGGACAAAGCTTTGCCCGCGAACTCTTCGCTGATGACGCAGTACGGGGTTTTGCTTTTATTGATATTTGTAAGAAGCGATACGATGTAGTTTTAATGAATCCTCCATTTGGACTCGGTACTAATAAATTAAAAGAGTATATTTCCGACGAATATACCGAAGGTAAAAGTGATTTAGCAGCCGCTATGATTGAGAGAGGAGTTTCTATCCTGACCGATAATGGGTTGCTAGGGGCATTAACGACTAGAAACCTAATTCTGCTACCAAGTTTTGAAAAATGGCGAATAAGGTATATGTTATCAAAAGGCCAATTGGAGACTATTGCAGATTTAGGTTATGGCGTCCTGGATGGAGCAGTTGTTGAAGCAGCAGCATATGTAATTGGACCAGGACATGAAAGTATGCGTCTTATGTTTTCATGTCTCGACGTGGTTGATAAAGCGCCTAAACTCCTTGAAATGATTTCTAAATCTCCTAGAGGGGAATGCTTACAAGGGACATATTTACACAAACCTAGTAAGTTTGTTTATTTCCCAGCAGCAGTAATGGCCTATTCTATACCAGAAAGTTTTGCTGAGAAAATCATTTCATGGCCGAAACTTGAATCATATGGAGTAAGCTCAAAACAAGGAATGAATTCATCAGATGATGAGCGGTTTTTGAGAACTGCATGGGAAGTAGCACCATTAAAAATAGGTTTAGGCAAACATTGGGTTTTCCTTGCAAAAGGTGGTGAATGGAATCCTTTCTGGGATGACATACATCTACTAATTGATTGGTCGGATAATGGTAAACCTATTATTGCTGCGGGAGCAACTGTCCGCAATTCATCAGTTTATTTTACTTCTGGGCTAACTTACCCTGAGCGTACCACTAGTAACTTTGGTCCTCGTATTCTACCTGATGCATGTATTTTCTCTACCGCGGGACAAGCTATAATATTTTCTGAAAATTCATCTCCTCTATGCTATTTAGGTCTATTATTATCTCGGCCTTCCCAACTTCTAATTGAAATGAGTTTGGGGGGCGGTGATAGCTCTATTTCTGGCACGGCTGCGCGGCATTATACTAATGGCATGATCAATCGTTTACCATTCCCCTCTATTGAACCGAAAATGATGTCAACTATTTCAGACGTAGTCAAGAAAATAGTAAATATTAAGCGTAAACTATTTGGAACCGATGAATCATCACGTACATTTACTGCTCTACCAATTAATCAAAAAAATACAGTATTAGATGTTTCTACAGCAATGGAATTAGATTACATTGATTCCTGTATTGAACTTGCAGAAATGATCAAAAAACTAGAATTATATGCAGAAAGAGTTTTTAATATCAACAATGAAGATAAAAATATGCTAGACGAAATTGTAGGACCGCTGTCTATTTCATACCTTCCTAGCAACGATCTAGATAAAGTTGAAACGTTAATGAACCATTCTAATTCAGAGCTTATAGAGCAATTGAAACAAAAACTCGGACGCGGAGCCCGCTTCATCACCAAAAATGTTCAATTAATTGATCGCAAGTTTGAGCTAATTTCTCACTTAGAGGAAATTTCCCTATTAGATGTGCTTTCCATAGCCCGGCAAATAATACAAAGTAGTAAAAGCAAAAAAACTTTTGAAACTAATTTAAATATCATTTCTTATTTAACAGGATGTTCTTTTGGACGATGGAATATCCGCTACGCTACTGGTGAACTCCCTACACCAGAACTACCAAACCCATTCGACCCCTTGCCCGTTTGCTCCCCAGGCATGCTCATCGGTGATGATGGTCTGCCATTAAAAACACCCCCGGCTGATTATCCTCTGAATATCAAGTGGGATGGCATCATGGTGGATGATCCAGATCATCCAGACGACATCGTGCGCCGTCTGCGAGAGGTCCTAGCGGTGATCTGGCATGACCGGGCTGAGGCAATCGAACAGGAAATTTGTCAGATCCTGGAAATCACGGATATGCGCGACTATTTCCGCCGTCCGGGCAAGGGTGGCTTCTGGGATGATCATATCCAACACTACTCAAAGAGCCGACGTAAGGCTCCGATTTACTGGCTGTTGCAGTCGGAGAAACGCAACTACGGCATCTGGATCTATTACCACCGCCTCGACAAAGATTTGTTGTTCAAAGCCCTGGTCAATTATGTGGAGCCAAAACTACGAATGGAGGAGGACACCTTGGCTCAGCTAAAAGCAGCAATAAATCCTACACTTGTGGGGCGTGAGGCTAGGCAGGTGGAACAGAAGATTGAACGCCAGGAACGTCTGCTGACCGAACTAAGCGATTTTCGCGACAAATTGAGTCGCGCAGCTCATCTGGACCTGGAGCCTGATCTCAACGATGGCGTCGCGCTGAATATTGCTCCCTTACGTGAACTAGTACCTTGGAAAGAGGCCCTAAAATATTGGGATGAGCTGGAAAAGGGCAAGTACGAATGGTCTTCTATTAGTCAACAACTGCATGCTAAAGGAAAAGTGTGATATGGGTCCAGTCACCGACCATCTGGTTACAATGCTCAAGAAACAGCTCCAAGAACAAAAGCTGGTTCTCTGGTTTGACCCTGAAAGGCATTATCAGGCATTAATAGGGCAACTCCCTGAGCTGCTCGGTCAACCAGATTTGCCCATTATCGTCTATCAGGGGAGTTATTTTGCCTTACGCCACGAAGTTGAACCATACATTAACGAGAGCGAACCACCACTACTGCTAGTTTATATGGACAAGTCGGCGGCAGACACCAGGAACGCCGTGATAGAATTACAAATGATTGCCGCCGAAATGGCACCCGGTCGCAACTCACCCCATGCGAATACACGTCTCGCAGTTATTGCCCGCAACAGCCTCAAACCTTTCATGAGTGAGGATGATGTACAGAGGCTCGAAAAAGATATCCAGGCGGGGAAACTCAGTCTGTCCGAACTGGACACTCTAGCTTATAAAAGTAATGGAGCCAGACAAGGTGTGCTCTCGCTCATTTTTGGGACGAGTAATCCTCTCGAAATAGCCCTGGTTTTCCTGACTAAAGAGCACTACGATGAAGATATCACCCGCAAAGACGCTATCTTTGACCTGAAGGCACTTTTCGCTGAACATTTGAATATTGCCAACCAGACCAACGAATCTTTAAAAGATTTGCGCAGCCGGTTAGCACGGTACATATTGGTCACCGACCTCTTGCAAGGTATCCAGAATTACGGGGCAGTTTCCGAGCGCCTGACCAGTGTGCAAGTCGCAACCAACGCACCTGCTCGCGCAAATTGTGCTGAGATTGCCCTAAGATGGCGGATGCACCGCGATTTGCAAGAGAAATATGCTGAACAGGCTCAGTCTGTCGAGCGTGAACTCAAAATAGCTACATTACAGTTCACCCTAGCACAACTGATCCACACCGAGACCTTTCTGGCATTAGAAAAACAACTACAAGCCACGTGCATCGACGCCCTTCTGCAAAAAGCTGACATGGAAAGTGTCAACCTCGCGGAGTCACGCCAGAAAAGCTATTGGGGGCAACAGTCACCAGAGATACAGACCATCTGGGCATCTATCGTGACAACAGGGCAGGTCTTGCTCGAAGCTGAGCGCATTGAACAGGCCCTGAAATCCTCACCCACAGCCACAGAGATCTTCCAGGCATATACCTCGGAAGAACAGCCCTGGTGTTTGCTTGACACCCATCACCGGCACATGGAATTGCGCTACCATAACTTTTCGCCGTTTACGCCAAACGACCACCTGGAGCAACTCCTCTCGTTGGCCCGGCAGCAGTATATGCGTGTTGGCTCATTACTTGCCGAACGCTTTCTCCTGAGCTATCAGGCCAATCGTTATATTCTGCCAGGGACCACACGCCAGGTCGAAACCTATGAAAAGTATGTGCGTCCCCATTTGCAACACGGCAAAGTAGCGTATGTGCTGGTAGATGCCATGCGCTATGAAATGGCCGACGAACTGGCCCGGTCGTTGTCCCCAGACACCAACTTGAAGCTTAGTGCCGTCTCTGGTACAGCACCGACAATTACCGTCATTGGTATGGCTGCCTTGTTACCAGATGCCCATATAAATACGCGTTTAGTGACCCAAGGCAAAGACAAAATTGCCCTTGAGCTCAATGGCACTATCTTAAAAGACCGCAAAAGTCGGATTGATTATCTCAAACAACACGCTGGTGTTTCAGTTTTTGTGGCAAAGCTAGATGAACTCTTGCCGAAACCCGCAAGAAAAATTGATGAGGGCATCAAGCAAGCTCAACTCATCCTGATTACCTCACAAGAAATAGATCAGTTCGGTGAAGAGGGGAATGTCGCTCTGGCCCGCAGAACCATGGATGATGCGCTACGTCAATTACAACAGGCATTTCGTATTCTGGGACAACGGGGTGTAGAAACTATTGTCTGCACGGCTGATCATGGTTATCTTTTTGCCGATGAGCTGAGTGAGGACATGAAAATAAATGCTCCCGGCGGCAAAGAAGTTGATTTACATCGGCGCGTGTGGTTAGGCCTGGGCGGCAATGCAGATGCAGCTTATCTGCGAGCACCCATTACTGAATTAGGCCTGGCAAGCGAACTGGATATAGCAGTCCCCTGGACATTCGCAGGCTTTAAAGTACGTGGGGGCGCAAGAGCATATTTCCACGGTGGTATGTCCCCGCAGGAGTACTTCATCCCCGTCATAGTCCTGCAAGCCAACCCACAAGTATCTGATACGACCAGCCATCTGGTCTGGCAACTCACCCCAGGGAGCCAGAAAATTTCCACTCGCTTGTTTTCAGTACAAATTTCAGGGAAAGTCACTGGACTCTTCCCACTCCATCCCCCCAAAGTACGTTTAGAGCTTCGCATAGGCAAAGAGACTATCTCCACACCAATGGCGGCCACCTACGGTTTTACTGAAATCACAGAGGATATTCAGCTTGCGACCACGCATGATCCACAACAAATTGATCCTGACACCGTCACTCTGGCCATTCTCAAAGAATCGGCCAAAGCCAGTGTCTCTCTCCATCTTCTCGATGCTACAACTGGTCTAGAGCTTCACAAAATTGACAGTATTGAGATGGTCATCAGCATATAAAAGGACATAATGCAGCAATATCACTGGGCATCGGTGATACTTGGATTTCTTATAGAAGTAGAAAATAGTAATATGAGCACCATAGTGAGTGTGAAGAGGAGTTGAGCAATGCCAGAACTGGATCAGAAAGCTGCGACTATTTTTGCAGGAAAAGTTGTCCGCAAAGACCTCGTCCGGAAAGTAAAAGTAGGGGCAAATGTGCCTGTCTTTGTCCTGGAATATTTACTGGGCAAATACTGCGCCACCAATGATCCAGTTGCCATTGCAGTTGGCTTGAAAATTGTCAATTCCACTCTGACAGAGAATTTTGTCCGCTCAGATGAGTCCAACAAAGCACAATCGTTAGTGCGCGAAAAAGGCAAGCACACCTTTATTGATAAAATTAAAGTGCGCTACGTCTCTGACGACGACAAATACTGGGCAGAGCTGGTCAATTTCGGTCACAAATTTGTTCATGTCCCTGAACACTATATCCGTCAATACGATCGTCTACTCGTCGGGGGCGTCTGGGCACAAATTGAAATCACCCACTCCTTCGACGAAGAAGCCAAAGGCAAACGCAGTCCTTTCTGGATTGATGAAATCAGACCCATCCAGCTTGCCTCTTTTGAATTTAACGACTACCTTGAGGCTCGCAGCCAGTTCAGCACCGATGAATGGCTCGACCTGCTTATCCGCAGCATGGGTATGGAGCCCTCGTATTTTGATCGGCGTTTGAAACTATTTTTCCTGACCCGCCTGATACCGCTTTGCGAACAAAATTATAATCTCATCGAATTGGGCCCCCGTGGAACAGGCAAATCCTACGCCTATCAGGAGCTCAGTCCTTACACTATTTTGCTGACAGGCCCCACGACAGTAGCTAACCTCTTCTATAATATGGCATCCGGCCGCGTTGGTTTGGTTGGCCTCTGGGATTCAATTGCTTTCGATGAAGTCGCAGATATGCAAAAAATGCCCAAAGAAGTCATCACTACGTTAAAAACATATTGTGAATCTGGGACCTTCGCCCGAGGGAAAGATGCAATTTCTGGCTCGGCGTCTATTGCCATGTTTGGCAACACCAATCAGCCGGTTGATGTAATGGTCCGCTCTTCACATTTGTTCACGCCTCTCCCCAGCATTATTCGTGAAGATATGGCTTTCCTGGATCGCCTCCACTTTTACCTGCCCGGTTGGGAAATCCCAAAAATGCGCATCGAGTTCTTCACCGAGCATTATGGATTCGTTGTTGACTACCTCGCTGAAGCCCTGCGCGAACTCCGCAGGCATAACTACACTGAAATGACTGACCGCTATTTCTCATTTGGTGCCCACCTCAATGCCCGCGATGTCAAAGCGGTCCGCAAAACTGTGTCTGGCCTAGTTAAGTTACTTTATCCCAGCGGTGAACTCACCAAAGAAGAGATGGAAGAATTGCTTGATCTGGCCTTAGAAGGCAGACGCCGGGTTAAAGAGCAGTTAAAAAAAATGGGAACGTTTGAATATTATCAAACGTCTTTTTCTGTGATTGACCGCGACACCCAGAAAGAGCATTTTGTTGGTGTCCCTGAAGAAGGCGGACGCGACCTGATCGCAACTGACCCGCTGGCTCCTGGCTCAGTTTACACCGCCTCAGTAGATGATCAAGGTAAAGTCGGCCTCTACCGTTTAGAGGTAGGATGCTCCCTCGGCACAGGCAAAATGAAAATAGCCGGTGGTATCGAAGGAAGCATGAAAGAATCCATGCAACGTGCGTTTGCATACATACAAGCCCACAAAGTCCAGATGGGCCTGACCCAGATGCTCGACACCACCAACTTCCATATCGAAGCCATCGATTTGCTCGCCAATCACATCCCCTGTGATGCAGGCATAGGTTTAGTGGTCGCAGTATACTCTGCCTTAAAGCAGATGTCCACAGCACCGGCTTTGTTAGTGCTTGGTGATCTCAGCATCCAAGGCAATATCAAACCGCTATCATCCCTTACAGAGCCTCTCCAGGTCGGTATGGACAACGGTGCAAAACGCGCCCTAGTTCCCATTGAAAACAAACGCCATTTTCTGGATGTGTCGGGGGATATTGTCGAGCACGTTGATCCCATCTTTTACGGAGATCCTATTATAGCGGCGATGAAGGCTTTGGGGATAAACTGATCAAATAAGATCGTAAATGTGGCAAGGGAGGTAATCGAAATATGACATCAGTTTCGCCCAAGAAAAAGAAAATATCAACCATAAACCTTAAAATTTGCCACAGCTAAGATTATTCAGAAAGCGAATGGATGTACCTAGCATAGTTGCAATAATGTCATTCGCGGTTAGTATATTTGTGAGCCACTACCCTAATTTGTATCACTATCAGAGATGCATATGCTAAAAAATTAATGACCGACAAGCCCCTACTCTATGAACATGCAAGCAGATACCTGAACAACCGGGTAGAGGGGTAGTGTATTTTCTTCGTCTGTGGAAAGAAAACACAGTAGCGAATACACAAACACTATACTGGTACCAGTTTCCTGGTTCATCCGCATCTCTCGTGCTGAGCACTACTGAGGGAGAAAACGAGAAGAGGTGAGCGGAATGGCTGACCGTTTTTACGTTCCGAGAGACTACAATCAGCCTTTCAACGGAGTGCTCTCGCCCACAGTATACCATTCTACTATTACTAGGCACGAGAGATGCGGATGAACCAGAATTCGGGATGGGGAATTATGTTTTTTGCTAGGATGTGCTCCTTACTTACCTCGCGCCTATATTGATAATAAACACGATAATTGTATAGAGTGTTGCAGCAGCAAAGGTAATCAAACCTACTATCGCTATGTTTTGTCTCCGTTTGATATTGCGATTCCGTGCCATCTCTATCTCCTCAATAATGTCCAAGGAGAAATAATCACCAGTAGGGAAGTAGCCATAGACAAAAATGAGCGCGGCGATGAGGAAAAGGACCGCAGGTCCCGTGACCACTATTCCAATCAGTATACCAAGAGAATAGTCCTTTGGAAGAAGAAACGCGATGATGGCAAGGTATACTGGGATGGCACTAATACTCGTGGTTATCATAAACTGGCAAAAGTCACGCCCAGTTTTAATGGAATCGGTAAGCATAGCCTTGCCAGCTTCATAGAGGGCCTGATTATGTGGAGAAACAGCCTCTACTTGCGAAACTTCTACTTTACGAATGCCTTGTTGATCCTGGACTGTATGCTCTTTGTTCATCGTAGCAACCCTTCCTTCTTTCTATATGGCTATTTTTCAACCTCAATAGAATTTATTGGGCTACTCGGATACTCCAAGAATGTAAGAGTTACTTGAAAATTCTCATTCCTTGTTGGACAAGTGAACAGACGAGTTACCCTTTTCTTACGTGGTTGTTGCTTTGATTGTCCAAAGTCTAACGAGATCAAACCTATGCTTGTAGAACGGGTAACTATGACAGAGTACTCATGTCCCTCAGAACAAACAGGGCAGGAAGAAATTGTAATTGTTTCTTTTTCGCCATCTCCCATAGTAATTATCTCCTTGCTGATATTTTCGACTGTTCTACTAGTAAATCACTACTCTTATAAGGGTAAGACGAATTATAAGCGGTGAAATCAAATGAATTTGTTATCTTTGTTATTCTACGAAAAAGAGCCACTCGTGACGAGGCATGAATGACTCTTGTAAGTAGGGAGGTATATGCCTCCGTGTTTACCTAAAATGGATGCTTGTTGAGATATGTACTTGGCTCTTCAGACGATACTTCGCCAGTCTTTGTCTCAGGTGAAGCGTCACCTTCGAGTTGCGTGAACTTGTACTTGAGTACCGTTTGTACTCCCGGGAAATCGTCGATGTACTCGACCAACTGAGAAACCTTGACGATTTCGCCTCATTGGAAGTATTCCTCCAAGAACTCATCGGTTCCTGACTCACAATTGCCTGCGTTCAGGCTGTCCTCATGGGTAACTTCTACACCGCCATGTTTGGCTGCGAGTTCCTTTAACTCTTCAGTGCTTGGGTACTTTATAGTGGGTACAAAGTGGTCGCTCGATGGTTGCAAGATCAAGGATGGCAATTGCGAAAAGGTCGTTTTTCTCAGGCAAGAAAACGTGAGGAGAACAACAAGGAGTTCACCACCACGCCAAAGCTCTCACCACAGGGGCAAGAACTTCAAGTGCAAACTCCTTCTCATCCGCAAACCCCTCTTCAGGGACCTTTAGAGTCCCCTCGACACTTGGTCTGGCTTTTCTTACAAGACCCAGCACGATTGAGGGAGGCAGACCAACTGATGCTCTCATTTATTCGACAGGAACACGTAGTAGACCTTGCCTATATCCTTACTCAACAATTCGTTTATCTGCTCTGGGAACATCGAGTTGAGGAACTTGACACATGGCTCTCCACTTGCACGTCGAGTGGACTTTCTGAGTTGGAAACTTTCGCATCAGGATTGCCTTTAGCTTGTTGCGCCACCGCGTCTTGTACTCGGCGTCAACTTCTGCCCCTTTGCACGAAAGCTGCGGATGAACCCTCTGTCAAGACACAAAACTCGGTTTCGATAAGAGCTACTCATAGAGAAGCTAAAGTCCATTTATAAAGGACAGAAGCACACATTTCCTGGCACGATCCAGCGCTATGTTTTTAGAGAGACTAATTTCCCTGAGATAGCGAGTATTTTGCTCATCTGGAAAGATACAGAGATGCCGGACGAAGCGACTAGGCAGAGAAACCTCGAAGCATTTAAAGCAGAATTAACCGATGTGCTCAATTGGGAAACAGCAGAGATAAGCCTGAGAGAAGGTATTATTTATACCTAAAGTAGGAATATTTTAAAGCAGTACTTCTAGCTATCTACCAGCTATTATCACTCAAGCATTTTCTGTAGGAAGTAATGCTTGAAACCATGAAGATGATCGTACTAATACAAAGTCTTGATCCCCTACTATCTGTTGACGCAGCATAGGTCCGAGTTCGATTGCTTTGGACAACGTAGTACGGCACAATTCTTCTCGGCCTGTTAAGGCGTAGATACATGCGAGATTGTACCAAGCAAATGTCCGAGTAGAGTCCGTACAAGAAGGAATCGACAAGCACTGCTCCATCTCCTCTTCCGCTTCGGATAAGCGGCTGATTTTTATCAAGAGAACCCCATGAAGCTGCTGTACACGCTCGTCTCTCCTAACCGCATCGCCACTCCGCTCAAGTGCGGTAAGGACAGTATTGAGTATCATCGGGTCAGACGAGTCTACTTGCCAACGATACTCATTCAAAAGCGTGTTAACAGCTACTCGTTGTGCAAAGAACCGTGCCGCTGGTTCTTCCGTACTTTGTTTGGTTGTTGTAGCGATGGCAACAAGAGCCAAACGTACTGCAGGAAACACGTAGACCAATTCGTGAGATGTAGAGATACTCGCCCTGCCCTCTTTCAAAATCACCCCTTCATTCTTCCACCATCCTTTATCATACGCCGCTGCCAGCGTATCGACGAGCCACGTTTGCTGGGCTTGTTTGTCTTTCCATTGAGAAGAGGCTTGATGCAATAAATCAAGCGCGAAAGCATGAGATCGATTGAGTACATGTTCTCTTGTATCCTTGAGAGATGGCACTTGCAAGGAAGAAGGTCCAGTTGCTATCCAATGGGCAATAGTTTCGTACACGGTAAGGTAATCCTGCTGAAGTTCAGATGTAGGAAGTTTTCGCACTGCTGCCAGCATTTGCTCACAGAGCTCGTATGCTTCAACACGAGATACTGGAGATGCATCGAACATACGGGCATAGACCTTGGCAACCAATAAGCCTTGCCACGAAGAGGCTTGCTCTACCCATTGATACAGTGCCGTCAAATCTTCCTCACATGTAAGATTTTGAGCAAGCAAGTCAAGCTTCACGCCAAGATTCGCATCAGCTAGCCCTGTAAAGGCATTAGCTCGGTGACTTGCCGTAAATGGCGACGCAGGGAACGTTGCACGCAACTCCTGTAATGCGGCGGCTGGAGCTTCAGAAAGACCGACCATCAGTGCAAGCAATTCCTCGCGTTCGCCCAATTCTTGCACGTCGCTTCCCGATACTGGAACATTACACAATTCGTGGGCAAAGCTGAGCACACTCACTTCTCTCCGTCCTTGCTCAAGTAACCTGCGAGTCGCATCAACGACTCTCCAGTTCCGGGGAAGCCTTTGCAAGAGTGGAACAGGGTTTGGATGTACTGCTAAAAGTGAGATGAACAAGTCCATACTCAACGAAGTGCAGAAGTTGTGTGCCCTAAAAAGAACTTTTGCAACTGGATGCACACGAGCACGGCTTTCTTCGGACAAACAACGCACCAAAAGCGCAAGCAAGTGATCGGCCCCCGGTTGTGCGAGAAGAGTTGTCGCATGCTTATGCGCGAAGTCAACCGTATTTACAATAAAAAACTGCATATCTACCCCAGGATAAGGAATTTGCTGACCGTGCAGTTCTCCCATCGATACAGTTCCCATACTCATAAGTCCTAACTGCGCTATAACCGCTCCACGCAGCGTGAAAATCTGAAGTTCCGCTGACACTGCCGAAAGATCAGGTGCGGCAAGAGAGGCGAGGACTTCATGAGATTTGGGAGCATGTTCAGCACATACCCACCACGCGAAGGCAAGACCTTCACGAAGCCATGACTGTTGCACTACATCAAACGTGTCTAACCGCTCGGGCAACAGAGGAACGACTCTTTCAGGACGCTGACGCGCAAGATTAGACAGTGTTGCGAATGCAATACCTGCTGATGGAGAAGGAATAGACCACTCAAGTGCAAACGATTCAGAGAATGCATCTAAGAGCCTATCCGGAACAAGCTCTGTGAGCCGGTATGTTGCCCAGAGGATTTGATTCATCACATGCCAATCGCTTTCATTCCTGATCGCCTCGCAGATATCCGTCTGAATGCTCTCAGGCTGCTCAAACATGATACAGCGGAGAGCAGCAGCGGCATGTATACGAACATCAGTTTTCTGTGAGTGGAGATCAACACGAATGCGCTCCATCTCATTGTGTTCAAAGAGCGCAATGCTTCCCCAAGCCTCATCAGCTTCTCGTGAGAGTTGCTTGTTCAAGGCAAAGCTCTCCTGCCTTGTTATGGTCGTGTAGTGTGCTAAGAGACGTTTGCCAACAAGGGCAGCTCTCGCATGAGTGATGTTCAACAGAGGCATAAGTGCGTCACGAAGCCATTCATCGGCCTGTTGACTACGTAATCGGCGGCTCAGACGTAAGCGTATCGCACGCTCCACACGTTCAGGCGCAAGATCGAGTGTGATGCTGAACGCACGACTGCCATTTAGTCGGTTTGTACTATGTGCGCTAAGATAGAGTTGCGTGACCCATTCAAAAGCTCGTTGCTGACAAGGAATACTCGCTCTTTTACGGTATCCGCCGGCGGCAAGCTGACCTAACGCAGTACACCCTGCAATCTTGCACACCTCTTCCTGAGAGTGGGTAAGAACTGTAAGAAAAGCTAGAACTTGATACTCTTGGGAAAAGCCTTGTGCTAGTCCTTCGCCAATCGCAGTGGACCATCTCACATCACGCTTGAGTAACGTCTCGGCGAGCGTTATTGAGTGATCGTGGGCCAAACTACGCAGCAAGGCACTAACAACCCCGGTATCATCTTCTAGCCGCAGTTGATGAACGAGCGTGTTTTTTTCTCCACCGTTCTCCACAAAAAAGCTCTTGCTGAGTGCATGGGCAAATATTCGCTCAGCAAGAGGTGTATCTGCAAAACGTACTCCTCCCCTTGCTGTTACAATACCCACCTGCCGGAGTTCGGCGAGTGCTTGACCGCTCTGGTCGCCTAAAAAAGGTTTCAGAGAAGCTTCAACTGCTGCATACGATAAACCGTTGGGACGCGCTAACCAGAGTAGATGCTGTAATGCATTGAACGCATCTGTCACATCTTTTTCATCAGCATTGACCGATGTGGCCACACGCACAAGCAATTCGTTGAGACGCCAATCAAGCAATGCATCAATGTCGACTGGGACGAGTTCAGTCCCTAGCAACTGAAAGCGTTCACTATACTGCTCCAAGTAGCGCTCCAGCAGGTAGGGGCGACGGAGCGGAGCGAAGACCGAGGTCTGAAGTAAACGGCCCATGTGTTGAGCTTCTCTAAGCGTCAAACGCTGCTGAAGTACCGTCTCCTGCTCCTCAGGGGTAAAGTCTGACAAAGTAAAACTGGAGGAACTTTGTAGAGTGACAGAGTTCTCACCCCCTGCGCCTCGTTGAGGAGTTCTAGGCTCAGGCTGGTAAATGTCACCTGAAGGTATTTCTTGACCTAGCCGATAAAAATCCCACACGTGCGTTTGGGCTGTTAGGACAAGTTTGATCCCTGCTACCCGACATTGGTCAACTATCCTCCTCAAATCACGCCGGAAGACGCGAGTTTCTCCTATTGGCTGCAGATCGTCGATCACGAGCACCAGTGGCCCTTTGCCCATGGCACGTGCGACAGAAAGCAATTTCGAGAGTACATCCTCATCAGAAATGGGAGCGGAAGTGAAGCGGCGCAGGTGCTGCGCGACGAGGTGGCTCAGTCCCCTCTGGTCATCATGGTCAAGTTCCGAGCCAGAAATCAGGAGACGAGCACATCCTTGAAGTGTACGCCCCATCCAGTCAGATACAGCCCATGATTTTCCTGTACCACTCATACCGAGCAGTACAAACACTGTCTCCGATGCTTGCAAAAAGTAGTGAAGCTCTTGTTCAATTCGCACTCGTAACACACATCGTCTTACTTCCCAATGTATACTGGGAACGTCATAGATCGCCTGTACTGCTTGATCACATGCACTGAGTGGGTCCGTATCGAAGAGCAAGCGTGGCTTGAGCGATGCTCCAGCTATTTGGTCAAGCCAAGCATCATCGTAGTCATGAGCGGTAGATGGTCCTCCCGCAGCATCTCGCAGGAGTGCTCCCAAAAGTGTATTTCCGACTTGCAGAACTGCTACAGGATTGTGATAGAGATAGGCGAGATGAAGATCGACCTTGTCTTTCAGTTGGGCTAAAGGGAACGGTTCCTCTTGTGCCAGTTGCTTGAGTATGGTCAAGGCAAGTGTTTGGAGTCGTGCCCTATCAACGGGTTGCCATCCATTCTGTTGGAGACGGTCTTGAGCATTAGTAAGAGTTCTTTCGAGCTTATCATACAGTTCTGGGAAACGTTCTGGATGCTCGACAAATCCTTCAATTGCTGCTCGCCGTATTTCACCTTGGGTGACCAGACGCGTTCTCCATGTCCTTCCAGCAGCCTCTGAAGTCAAGGCGTTACAGATGAAATTGAGCAACAAATTCTCTTCAAAAAGGGCTGTAGGAGTCCATGGGTCACGGGTAGCCTTGAGTTGAATCCATTCGTCTTCATCTAGGAGTTGAGCGCGAATTGCAGGTACGAGCGTTTGTGCCTCTTGGGGTGCGAGTGGGGATATAGGCTTAGCAAGAAGGTCATTGCCTTGATAGAACGCAACGCTACGGACATCATGGTAGAGCAGCAACCAGATGACATAGACCAGATGATACTCCGTCCCTTTCAGATTATTCCAATCGCCGCGGATTTCATCGTCAAGCGGTGAGGGCATTGTATGCATCTCCTTCCCCAACATCTTCCACATGACATTTCATGGGTGGAATGTCACAAATCAATATATTCCCAGTAGTATACATGAATCTCTATGAGAACACAATTGTTCATTCTAATAAACCAGGGCATTTCGAAAGTCAAAGAGTTCCCAAAAGCCAGGGAAGGGCGAGTGAGGGGGAGGCATTGAATTGACGCATCCGAGCAGGCACGTTGCAGACGCCTCGTAAATCACTCAAAGCAAGAATGGTACTGTTGAGCAAGGCGAGAATGGAGGGAACATGCTCGGCACGAATCTGCGAATGGTCTTCCTACATGGTCACATCCCGACGCCGTGCAGCTGATTCTCAGCAGTTGGCGTGCGGACTCATCTGTTTTCATTACACCCCTCGTGTATCGGTTTTCGGATAAGCTCTAAAAAAACTTAAACTGAAATGATATACCGATGAAGGTTGAAACAAGCAAAAGCAACGAAATGTAAGTAGGCTGTAATGGCGGGAGGTTGATCATAATCATGCGCCCAGCAGTCGGAAGCGAGCCTTAGATGAAGACACACCGACCTCGAAAAGCTTGACTACTTCCAATTGGATGTCCTCTCAAGCCGCTCAGTGTAGCCGTTTGGAGACGAAGGCAGTCCCAACTGAGAAGCCAATGACGCTTGCACAGGGCGTTCAGTCCTGCTCATTAACGGGTGTCACTAGCAGCGTCAGTAGATAGCCTAGAGTATCCTCGGCCGCATATACCCTGCCTGCTACCTTTGTGCCACTTGACTCTATTACAACCCGCATGTTCTCTACTCTTCGTCGTCGCTTACACTGTGTGACTGTCGAGGATGGCAACGGTATGTTATTCTTTGTAGTTATTGACTTCACACAACAACAAGCTCAAATTGTGAACCACCGCTTCGAAACAGCCTACTTCTAACTATTGCTAAGTTTGCTCACACACAATGTGCCGTTGCCGTAGACCGAGAGGAATTATATACCTAGGTGCGCCTATTGGTAGGGCACAGCGCAACGCATTTATGTACCTCTCACAGATCACATTGACTTTGACCAACATCTTAAACAACAAAACAGATACGGAGCTACGAAGTCCCATTCTACTACGCTTTTGATTTCGATACCTAGCAGACTCTAGCCTATTTGTTCCACTTGTTACCCATCTCTACTGCAAGAAGTTTAATTGATTAGATAGTATATAATGGTAGGGAGAAACTGGACAGGTGGATAAGATAAAATAGCAGAAGGGAGAGGAGCCGTTTCAAGGAGAAAATTCCATGCCAGGGATACGCAAACAGTTTAGTCGCGAATTCAAAGTGCGAGTCGCGTTGGAAGCTATTAAAGGACAGAAAACCGCCAATGAAATTGCGTCGGAGTATGGAGTGCATCCCACGCAAATTGCCCAATGGAAGAAGCAAGCCCTCGACGAACTGCCAAACGTCTTTGAGCGTCCCAACTCTGAGCGAGTCAAGAGCGAAGAGGCATTAATTGCGAGCTTATATCAACAGATCGGTCAGTTAAAGGTCGAAGTGGATTTTCTCAAAAAAAAATCAGGGCAGTTCCATTGAGCACAAAAGGCAGTTGATCGAACCTGAGCATCCTCAGTTGTCAATTGTCCGTCAATGTGAATTGTTGGACTTAGCTCGTTCCAGCTATTATTACGAGCTGGTCCCTCAAAATGAGGAAGACCTGCTGCTGATGCGGCTCTTAGATGAGCAATACACTCGCACGCCTTAGTATGGGAAGCGAAAACTGGTGGTGTACCTGCAAACACAAGGATATACCGTTGATCGGCAGCGAGTGAGGCGGCTGATGCAGCTGATGGGACTGGAAACGATGTATCCCAAACCGCATTTGAGTCGAGCAGGGGAGCCAAGTGTGCGCTATCCCTACTTATTGCGCGGAGTCGTCGTGGATCGAATTGATCAGGTGTGGAGTTGTGATATCACCTACATCCGCCTGACACGCGGATTTGTCTACTTGATGGCGATTATTGATTGGTTCAGTCGCTATGTCTTGGCCTGGGAACTTTCTACAACGCTGGACACCAGTTTTTGTCTCGATGCGCTGGATCGAGCTTTGCGAGGAGCGACACCAGCGATTTTCAATACGGATCAGGGAGTGCAGTTTACCAGCACCGAGTTTACTAATCGGCTCAAAGCTGCCAAGACTCGCATCAGTTGGGATGGCAGAGGACGGGCTTTAGACAACATTTTCGTAGAGCGGTTGTGGCGCAGTGTGAAGCACGAAGATATCTATCTGAAAGACTACCAGACAGTACCAGAAGTAAGAAAAGGGCTTGCAGACTACTTCCACCACTACAATTGTGAGAGGTATCATCAGTCGTTAGACTATCAAACGCCCTTTTCGGTGTATAGTAGTGAGCAGTAACTCGCTCATCTCTTATCTGTTGAGTTTTGTCTTAAGTTTGGTCAAAAACTGTCTTGACAAGTCCTACCACCATAGTACGGTATAGTATATTTTCATTAAAATCGTATTTATAGCTGAATCATTGGTGGTCAAAAGCTTTATAAACACCAATTTTGCACTTTACTGCTTTGGGTTTATCGCAGAATATTTGGTAGGAGGTTGGTATGGATTCGCAAAATGCAGGAGTAAGTGTTGAACACGCTATTATGCATAACTTAGACCTTGAAAAGAATATGCTGATTTTAGTGGATAATGAAATCGAACTAGCTCCTCCAACTAGAGAGTTTCTCTGTCGGTTAATAGAGACATCTTTAAGAAACGCAAATGATTATGCTATAGATACGATGGGATCATCTCAAATACTTTTAGCTTGCAGAGACATGCTTACAACTTGCACAACCTTCGTACCTCGCTCTCGAGAACTTGCTGAAGCCCTTTATAAGATTATATCCAAGAACAAAAATATATCTTCTGGCGACCTCCTTGCTATCATTGCACATGATGACAATGGACCATTACTTGCCATCTTCAAAACTGAGCTTAACCACGAATATGAACGCAAGTACTTAACAAAACCAGATGGAACACGTCAAGTTATCCTTGTGCCCAATGATAGTGTTGTTCCATCCGAACATAGACTTCCTCAAAAATGCGCCTTCATTCGCCAAACGAAGATGGATTTTGATATACAGCTTGCTGACAACCAGGTCGGCACTAAGGGATCTGTAGCGAAATTCTTCTATCATGATTTCTTTGGCTGCGAACTTCTTACAACAGCAGCAACTCGAACAATTAATTTTTGCCGTGCTGTAGAGCAGTGGAGAACCGCTCATTCGGTATATCTACCTCAACAAGGTATTGTATCCTTTACTAAAGCATTACAGCAACAACTGCGTTCCTCCTCTCTTAATTTCAAGGTATTTGCTGAAAGCGCGTTGTCAGGCTTGCAGAGTTCTGAATTAAGTGCATCATCTTTTGCAGATTTTTTGGCATCTCGTGTTTTCAAGAATGTTTCTCATCCTCTACCAGAAGTATTCGAACCTGACCTAACCGTAGCCAACAAGTTGCTTGGAACTATCTCCCTTTCGTTGGAGGAAAATGTCCAAATATCAGGACCAGCAGAAATATTGTTAAGCATAATAGAAAGCGTAACTGAACAAAACGGTCATCTTGATTTTCATCTAGCCACAACTTGGGTGAAACGCACTTTCCGAAATACCTAGCTTTAAACAGAATTACTTATTACAATAGAACATTCTTTCTGCTTTCTCGAAGGAGAGGAAAATAATGGTAATTTCCCCCCTGGAGATATTTTGCTCCACTACCTATGAGACTCTAGAAAATATAGCTAGCGTTCTGAATATTCAGAAAGACATTTTGATCAAGTCCGAAAAACTTGCAGAATGCTCCTTCGCAATGTCATGCTCCGATAAGGAGTTTGCCGATGACTTTTCTCCAGAACGTCTTAACACTTGGTATTCTGCTTTAGGCAGTGACCTCACCATCAGTGTTTCCATTGAAGAGCATAGTACTTATGAGCAAATAACATGTCTTGACAGGTCAGGGCTAAATCGTGTCTTGGATGTCATAGATAAATTTGAGATTGACGTAATAGAAATTCGAGTTACCCTCAAAAAAGAAGTTCTCAAAGCACGCATGATAGATATACTCCACATTCCTGCTATTGATGCCCTTTTCTTCTTTGAGAAAAATTTAGTGGATTCCCTTACCCTCAAGAGTATACAAAATATGCAGAAAGATGGAGTATTCTTAGCCAACCAGCCAACTATCATAGCAGTGCTTACAGGAGTGGGTATGCTACAAAGCCCTCTCATAACGGTTTTTGGACTAAAAGGTATCTCTATAGAAGACTTATCACAGTTACCAAAGAGAAAGCCTCTCCTTCGTGCTTGGGAAAAGGCACATTCGCTCCGAGGCTCAAATACTATCTGGGCTGCACCCTTAAATGATATTTCACCAGACGCGTTTCAATTGACACAGGTCCACGTAGGACTTGAGGCAACTTATGAAACAATGAGGGGATTTTGTAATATTTTATCATTTCTACAATTCTGTGTATCAGTCATTGCAGATGATGAAAAGTGGCATGCAAGCATTGCCCGCTTGGGCGGACCTATGATCGATATTGCTAGCAATATTTCGTATCATGATGATTCAAGTTCTGGTTTATCACCTTCTCTATATCGTCTATATAGGTGGGCATTTATGGCTGAGAGCTATGACAAAATAGATATTGTACGCGAACTTATTCAACATGAACTTCGTGACAGAAAGGATAATCACCTACAACACCTTTTGGTATCTGAGTCAACGTTACTAGAAGGAGCGAGAGCAAATTATAGAATACTACGACGAAAAGCTTTCGAAGCTTATCTACACTCTCGTCAGGAAGTTCTCGAAGTTGTTCAGTCCTTTGTGATATCTACACGTAAAGACCTCGATGCGTTAAGAAAAGATGTGTTAAATACAACTCTTCAATTTTCCGTTGGTATTATTACATTTCTCGCTGCCATACTACAGTTCAATTTCTCTAAACTTGTAATAACTGTTGGTTTCAGTTTAGGTCTGTTCTACCTCGTTCTTGCCGCTTTCTTTCAATTACTTCCTTTATGGCAACAGTATCAAACACAATATGATGAAGCAAAAAAGACAGTGGAAATCCACAATGAGCTAACTTTGACCGAAAGAGACCACCTTATTAGCCAGCTACCGCATAGAACTGGAAATTCGTTTACTCGCTGGTTTTGGGTCAGCTCCATAGTATACATACTATGGGCACTTATCCTGTTATGTTTCTTATTGTTTCTCAATTTTAGTTTACCCAATGTTTCTCATCAAAATCACAGTATTCCAACACATCTCACCGCTACACCATATCCAACTCAATTACCAAGTAAAGAAAAAACTTCTCACTAGCAAGTATATAAAGCACGTCTATTTGATCCTGACACGTTTTCGAGGTTCTATCGCACTTCCCGTGATCAACAATTAATTGCAAACGATACAACTACGGGAAAACATACTCTGTTGAGATGCTGAAAGGGACCGTCTCTGGACTGCACCCATTTGACCACTCAATAGCCAAAGTCAACATCTCCTAGAAAATGCGGTATATTTCTGCTCAGCAATTAGAAGAAGATATGACATGCGAGGACGACTTCAGAGCCTCGGGTTCAAATTGAGTCTCGCTCGACGGTTGGCAAGCAGAAAAAAACGTCATGATCAAGTGTGCAGCGAAAACAACTTGGCAGTCGGGGTGATGGCACGACAGCGGCAGAAATACAACTTGGGGGCGACGCAGCATTTGTTCTTGCTGAACCGATGGTTGCCGAAGCCTTGGAAGCCACAGTTGCCGAATTGGAACGCTTCTGTGAGCAGAGGGCTTTGAAGAACGCTGTGTAAAAAACCTTAGCTCTGCTTCCATCGAAGACCGAGGCGCAGTGATCCCAGGCTTCCAAACTCAGGAGAAACCTCCTATGTCCGTTCGCTGGATATGTAAAACGCTGCACGTCGATCGACGTTGGTACTACATCCAACGTCCGAAAAGCATCGGGGCGAAGGTGAGCATGTCGGCTGTGAGCAATCCCCACGACAATGTCAAGTCAAGGAATGTGTTATTGACCTTCAGCGTGGAGTCGTCCCAGGGGTTCACTTCATAACGTGCTCGTATTGCAACACTACTAGAGAAGTTGTATTCTTAACAAACGAACATCTTTACTTCACCGTAGTATCAAAACCTTGTAAATCTATGATGAGGGATTAACAGTTGATGGAAGAAACAGATAGGCAAGAAAATACCGTATTTGGGAATAATTTACCTATTGAAGAGAAGATATCAAGTTCTTCCAACGAGTTTGAGATAGGCCAACTTGTCTCGTTACGTTCTGACCCAACTCGTGTTGGAGCTATTATGAAGGTTTTATCTGGAACATCTGAAAATCGTTATCTTGTATTTTTAGAAAACACACCTTCCACGTACTATGCCAGTCAACTCCAACACTATGAACTTGCCTCACCCTTATTCTTTATTAGCCCACTTTCTATATTTCATGCATATATGACGGCATTACAACTCAATCATCCTAGTTTAGCAACACTCTACTCCTTAAATGCAGCTCGTGTTGACTTTATACCCTATCAGTTTAGACCAGTACTCAAGTTTATTCGTTCGGACCGACCCCGTCTTCTTATTGCAGATGAGGTCGGAGTGGGCAAAACAATTGAGGCTGGACTGATCTTACGAGAGCTACAAGCACGTAAGGATGTTCGATCAGTTCTTATCATCTGTCCTAAGCCACTGGTAACTGAACACAAATGGCAAACAGAGATGAAGCGCTTCGATGAACAGTTCATCCATTTAGATGGACCAAATTTCCGGCACTGTATTAAAGAAACTGATTTAGATGGGATGTGGCCTGAGCAATATGCGAAAGCCATTTTGCCTTTTTCTCTGTTCAATCAAGAGCTCTTATCGGGCAGTATTTCCAAGAAAAACAAACGAGGAATGACTGGACTGCTTGAATTGAATCCTCCCCCACATTTTGATCTTGTCATTGTTGATGAAGCACATCACCTCCGTAATACCAACACCGCTATCCATCAAGGTGTACGCTATTTTTGTGAACAAGCTGAAGCAGTCCTTTTTCTTAGTGCGACGCCTATTCAAATGGGTACAAACGATTTATTTGTGCTTTTAAATCTCCTTCGTCCAGACCTAATTCTTGATAAAAATAGCTTCGATCATATGGCCGAACCCAATCGATTGATTAATCACGCGGTAGAAGGTGCAAGAGCGAATGTACTTGATTGGCCTCGGCAAGCACTGAACGCTTTGAGGGAAGCAGTTGAGACCCCTTGGGGCCAGGCACTTTTGCGAAATCATCCGACCTTTCAACGACTGCAAATAGAACTTGGTGAGGGACAGTATAATGAGCCAGAGAGAATCGCTTGTATTCAGGACATGGAGCAGTTACATACTTTTTCTGATCTTATCAATCGTACTAGAAGACGAGATATCGGAAATTTCACAACGCGTAAACCAGAAACGGTCACAGTGCCATTCACTCCTCAGCAACAACAATTACATGATGCGCTGCTTAGTACACAACAACAAATTTTGCACAGTACACATGGGGACATCAATGTCAAATTTCTGATGACAACCATCCGTCGTCAAGCAGCGAGTTGTCTGTATGGTCTACCCCCTTTTCTTCAGACTATCCTCACCCGTCATATAGATTTGATGTCGCTCACAGAGGCTGACGAGGAAGGAGCATTCATCGATGACACTTCTTTCACCTCCTTGGAGCCAGTGGAAGAGCAGATCCGTACAGTGCTCGAATTGGCAGTCCGTTTAGATACGTATGATCCTAAATTGGAAGCGCTTCTCACGATCATTCATGATAAGCAAACGTTATCTAACAACAAACTACTCCTCTTCAGCAGTTTTCGGCATACGCTCTTCTACATATTAGGGCGCTTACAACAGGAGAATATTCGAGTCGCGTTCATTCATGGAGATACGAATGAAGAAGATAGACGCTTCTTACGTGATCGCTTCAGTCGTCCAAGAGAGGATATTGAAGCTCTCGATATATTGCTTTCCTCGGAGGTTGGATGCGAAGGTCTCGATTACCAGTTTTGTGATTGTCTGGTAAACTATGATTTACCCTGGAATCCTATGCGTATTGAACAGCGCATTGGGCGTATCGACCGCTATGGACAAAAAAGTGAAACCGTCGCCATTTACAATTTGATTACACCTGGAACAGTGGATGCCGACATCTATGAGCGTTGCCTCCTCCGAATTGGCATATTCCAGCAAGCGGTGGGAGGTAGTGAAGAGATTCTTGGCAAGTTAACACAGGAGTTGCATGAGGTAGCGGAAAATTTGACTCTTACGAGAGAAGAAATTCAAACAAGACTTCAGCAGATCGCAGACAACGACATTCGACTTATTCAGGAACAGGCTGTCCTAGAGGAACGGCAGAAGGATTTATTTGGCATCAGCTTACCTGCACAACAACTTGAAAAAGAGATACAGGATGTGACAAGCTTCTGGCTTTCTCCCTGGGCATTACAAAACTTGCTTCAGTATTATTTAGAGCACAATTGTGGTGTCGAACAAACTTATATTTTAGGGGATAAACCTCAAAAGCGTCTCCGTTTAAGCCAGGAATCACGTAACATTGTTCTGTCTCACTTGCAGCACCTTCCTCGTCATATCTCTCCTGTTTTCCGTGAATGGGAAAGATGGCTAAAAGGCTCTTCTCCTTATCTCCCTATCACTTTTGATGCTATGTATGCAGCTGAGAAACGCGAAATAACGTTTATCAACGCAATTCACCCTTTAGCTCAACAAGCGGCGCAGACATTCAAGAAAAATGAAGTTCTCTATACAGCTTTTTCAGTTGTAGATGGCTCTCTTTCAACGGGAATACATCACTTTGGCATCTGGCTCTGGCAAAAGTCTGGTATTCGTGCGGAAGTCACGCTTCAACCAATTTGTAATGATCCAACGGTATCAGATCGCTTCCTCGATATACTCGAACACGCAACACCCGTCCAAATGGGAGAGGTGCAATTGCTAGATCAAGAGGTCTTTGATCAGCTTGAAGTTTACCATCATCGTTTATGGATGAATGCACAAAAAGCCCACAAGACCCATAATGTGCAACTCGCTCAATATCGTAAAGAGAGTCTTCAAACAAGTCACCATGCACAGCTTTCACAACTCCATACACAGGTTGCTCAAACAGCAGAAGAAAATATCAGACGCATGCGACACGCTCAAATAATCAACGCAGAAGCAGATTTCAAGCGACGCATGGATATACTTGCTACATCTGCACAAAGAGCTGATATCAGTACACAGCCAGTTGCTTTTGGTGTTATCGTGGTAAAAGGGGAATAGGATATGGATAGCTGGTTTGAAGAACTGTCGCTCAAACGCAAAACATTTGTTGAGAACGCACGAGAAAACGAGTATATTGAGGGGATTCGCCATTCAACTGTTGAAAAATATCCTGACCCTGTGCATTTCGTTTATGAATTACTACAAAATGCTGAAGATCAGAACGCAACAGAAGCTCAGTTTGCATTATCTACCGATAGCCTTGTTTTTCGGCATAATGGCAACCCTTTTACCAGGGCTGACGTGAAAAACATTACAGGTTTTGGTAACAGTGAAAAAACACAAGAAGCCAATAAGATTGGTCGCTTTGGTATTGGCTTCAAATCGGTTTTTGCTATCACCGATCGACCAGAAATATACACTGTACTAGAAAAAAATCTATTTGCCTTCGCCATCGAAGATTTATTCATTCCAGTGGCTATCTTGCAGAAACATGAGCAAAGTAGCCACTATAATACTCAATTTATATTTTCTTTTCTCAAAGGGCAAGAAAGTATACTCTACTCGAAGATCAAGGAGAGATTAATCTCGTTAGGTTTTGAGACAATGCTTTTTTTGCAAAATCTGGCATCAATAGAGTGGAAAACAGAAACAGAAGACGGAATATATCTTCGCGATGTAAAAGGCTTACGGCATGAACTGATCGGAGAAAGTAGGCAAAATGGTCAGTCTCAAAAAAGTTGTGCGGTTTACCTCATGTTTACCAAAAAGGTGAGCTTTGATAATAATGATAGGGAGCTAGACGTCCGTATAGCATTCAAACTCGATGAAAAGGGAAAAATTATAGCAGTACCAAGCCAAAAATTGGTTGTCTACTTTCCTACTGAGCAGGAAACAGGGCTAAGTTTTTGGGTGCATGGTCCTTTCTTACTTACTGACAACAGAGCAAACATCAAAATCGACGATGACACGAACAAAAGATTAATACAAGAGTGCGCTGTTTTGCTGAGTGAGAGCATCCAACGTATAAAAGAAACTGGCTTACTCACGGTTGACTTTTTATCCCTGCTCCCTATACTCAAGGACCATATACCAGCTCTATTCTTGCCGTTGTACAATGATGTACTACAGACATTGAAGCAATATCCTCTGTTACCTACATCAGTTGGAACATTTGCTAGTGCTACACAGGTGAAACTAGCACGCAGTACTGATCTCCGTGAGTTGGTAAATGACCAGCAATTATCCTCGCTTTATGAGGTATCATCTCCCTTATATTGGCTCCCTTCGGAAATCACGGCTGACAGAATGCAAGATCTTTATCGCTATTTGAACAGAGACCTTGATGTTGAGATTGTAGACCCGGAAGCCTTCGTACGAAAATTGGAAAAGTCATTTTTAGAGAAGCAAACTGATGAGTGGCTTGTGAAACTTTATACCTTTTTAAGTAAACAGCCAGGTCTCAACAATACCATCAAAGGAAAACCAATTCTCCGGCTTGAAGATAATAGCCACGTTTCCCCTTTCAAGCGAAAATCTCTTTATGATAGAAATGAAACACCGAATGCGTATCTCCTTCGTGAAGGGAATAGTAAATTTCACCTTGTAAAAAGGTCTTTACTAACAGATGACATCGTATACGACTTTCTCAAAAGAATAGGCTTATCTGAACCAGATACTGTTGATGAGGTTATAAATTTTATTCTTCCACTATACAAAACTGGCGAAGTAGCACTTGATGATGAGGTGCGTAATAAGCAAGATCTGGACTATATTCATGAAGCACTGCAACGTACAGATCATCGCGCTCGTCAGAATCTTCTTTCTTCGCTTAACGAGACTCCGTTTCTTCAATCGACCAACGCAAAAACGGCAGAGCAAGCATGGAAAACGCCTCCTGTAGTCTATTGCAGAACAAAAGAACTGCTAACCTGGTTTGAAGAAAACGAGCAAGCTTGGTTTATAACAGACTCATTTCCTGAATTTCTTCTTAAAGACATAAGCATTCGAATGTCCCTCCGACCAATTTCAAGAATGGCAGGAAGTATAGGGTATATAACACTGAAATCTGAGCATGGTAGTCATCAACGAGGGCTTCATGGCTTCAAACCGGATGCAAGTTTAGATGGACTTCAACATGCTCTCGATCACATAACATTCGAAAAAGCGAAGATGCTTTGGGATATCCTGCTTGAATACCGCCATCTTATCAAAGGAATTGTGGAAACATCAACGCTACAATCCTTTGCCAATGCTAAAAAAGAAGAGAAATTTTCTCAAATGGGACAGCTTTGTAGCCGAGCTTTCTGGTTACCCGATCAGAATGGAAATTTTTATCTACCCGAAGAGTTGTTTTTAACAGATTTGCCAGAAGAATTTGAAAAGAATTCACCTGAGGCAAATGAACTAGCAATTAAGTTATGTATGAGAAAGGCCGAGGAATTACAACTTGCCGATAAACTTGGTATACCACATCATCTAATTGCCCTTATTCAGCATAATCCTGAAACACTTCTAGCATGGTATCAAGAGCAAGAACGAAAGAAGGTCTCGCTACCTTCAAGTGCCGCAAATGATCTAGATAGAAGAAGAGAAAAGGCAACTGAGGCTGCTCATAGTGCTCCTGCGAAAATCTACAAAGCGGTATTAATCAACAAGCGGATTTCATCAGGAAATAGTGAAGCAAAGACTTATCTTCGTTATCATCATACTAATGCAGAAGGCCAACTCATCTGCCAACTATGTAATCAGAAGATGCCGTTTACTCTTCCAAACGGAGAAGAATACTTTGAGGCTTACCAATATATAGATATCTTAGGAAAGGAGTATGAAGCTAATCATCTAGCACTTTGTCCGAATTGTGCCGCCGAATTTCAATACGCTTGCCAAACCAATGAGAGTGAAAGAGCAGAACTTATTTTGAACGTCGATGCGACTATTAACGAGGAAGATATTGTCGTGCATCTTGATATGCCTATCCACTATCACTTGCGTTTCACACAAAGACATCTTATTGATCTGCAAATGGCGACCAAACAATGGCTGGAAGCAGATGTAGTGCCACTAAAATAGAAAGATAGATGGGCATCTTTGATAGAAAGCTGCCGACAAGAGATCATTCAAAGAATGGTGCTGGATTGAAATGTTGGGTTATAAAAGTAGTCTGTATCCTATTCATCATTCCTTACCTCGTTTAAGCCTCAACACGATCTTCTACGCTGGGGCTTGAGACGTTGTTCCTACAATAAGGAAAAAAACAGCTTTTATTCTTATCGCTGCCGCTTCAACTCGCGGCAAGTTCATGCCGCCTTTTTGAACTCGCAGCAAATTTGTGGGTAGAGGCGGCAAGGAAATGAGTAAAGCCGCATGTCAGGTTCATCCGCATATTGATATTGTTGGCAAACCTCCCTCATATAGAGAAGAATTTTTCAGTTTGCGCTCACCATTAAGAGCAGTCAGTGATTCGCCAACGGTATCAAGATGACAGAGAACCATTCAAGAGAAGCATTACAATGTTTTAAACGTTAGAGCAATAATTTTACTCAGATTATCTCTCCTTACTAATAAGCAGGTTTACTAGTGGGAATCTTCCAGTCTTTCGAACTCAGGGACCATATTTAACAGTAGCTTATACATCTCGTCGCGGGCCTCGGTTGACAGTACCTCCTGTCTGACCAACTCCACTATAGATGAGGTATCTAATACATTCGTTTTGGAATCTATTGGTTGCCAGTATTCTTTTAAAAACTGCTTGGCTGGCTCTCCCTGAAGTAAGTGATTAACCATCTGTACCCCATGCAATCTGTCTAGATAATTTGCGTTCTTACTTGTGAGAATTATTGTAGCAATTTCTAATCTGCTATGAAAAGGAAGCTCCCGGCTTTGTACCAGCTTCCAGAGTATTTGAGTTGCTTGCTCTTGTTCTGGTTTGAATCCTCCCTGATAAAGAATCAGCGCAACTTGTACTAGTTGCTCAGAGGAAAGATCAGGTTGCTGCGCTGTATCTAGTGCTATTTGTACTGCTCGCTTTCGCTCTGCCGATTCACTACTAGAACTGAATTGATAAAGAGTACGGGAAGCTTGCAAAACTTGCTGGAAAGAAAGAGCGGACCGTTTCGCTAAGTTCAAGAGTATTTGGTTAAAACATTGCCATTCATTTGATCCAGAAGGGGCACTCTGATAGAGAATTAGAGCAACTTGCATAACTTGTTCATAAGAAAGATTAGGCTGTTGCGCTAAATTCATAAAAATCTGGATAGCCAGTTTTTGCTCCTCTGACTCGTCGGGACTAATTTGATAGAGAGACTGGGCAAATTCTAATGTTTGTTCGAATGATAGATCAACTCGCTGCGTTAGATTTAATAGTACCGATGCTGCTTGCTGCCACTCTTCGGGTTCATCCAGGTTATCCTGATACATATATAAAGTTTGAGCTATAAGCACAACATGATTAATAGAAAGATCGGAGTGCCTAGATAGATTTAAGAGTGCTTGAGTAACTTGCTGTCGTTCCTCCGATTTGGGAGAGCTAATTTGATAGAGTAAAAGATTAATCTGGGCAATCTGCTCAAGAGAAAGATCAGATTGTTGAGTCACATTTAAGAGCAGTTGGATAACTTGCCAATTTTCCGCCAATTTACTGAGGGTAGTTCTATTAAATATCTGAGCCGCCAGAATAGGCTGTTCATTCGAGAATTTTGACTCCTGTGCCATATCTAAAAGCAACTGGATAACCTGTTGCCGTATTGATTTGGAGAAATCGCTTCTGTAAAGGATATGAAGAACCAGAAAGGTTTGCTCAAAGGTAATATTAGATTGCTGCGTCAAGTTCAAAAGTATTTGAGTGGCATGGTGTCGCTCTTCCGACTCGACGTTACTATTTTGGTAAAGAAAACGAGCGACCTGTACAGTCTGTTCAAAAGAGACGTCGTGCTGTTGTATTAGATTAAAGAGTACTTGAGTTACCTGTTGACGCTCTTCTGACTCAACAGGGCTGTTTTGATAGAGGAACTTCGCGATTTGTACTATGCGCTCAAATGGCAAATCGGGCCGTTGTACGAGATTAAAGAGTACCTGTGATGCTTGCTGCCATTTCTTGGATCCACTAGGGAAAGGATACAGAATTTGAGTGTTTTGTGCATGCTGTTCAATAGGATACAAGTATTGAGCAGTTTGTACAAGCTGCTCAAGTGGAATATCTGATCGTTGCAGCAAAGCTACTAACATATTAACTGCAAGTGGGTAACAATTTGCTTTCTTGGAAAAAAAAATTATTTCCTCAAAAAGCTGTTTAAAAAGAAGTCCGGGTTGCAGTGCTAGGACAAGCAATATCTGGGCTGCTGATCGACGTTCCTCTAGTAGCTCTGTAAAACCTTTCTCCTGATATAACACTTTTTGAGCATTTACAGCTTGCTCAAAAGAGAGATTGGATTGCTGTGCCATATTCAAAAGTATCTGAGTTGCCTGCTGTCGTTCTTCTGATCCATCAAGGCTGCTCTGATAGATTTGATAAAGAAATTTAACAGCTTGCAAAGCTTGGTCATCCACTAGGGATAGATTGGGTCGTTGTACCAAGTTCAAAAGCTCCAGTGATGCTTGTCGCCGTTCCACCGCATCGACGGGACTATTTTGGTAGAGAAATTGAGCAATCTGTACAATTTGCTCGAAGGAAAGATTAGGTCGTTGTATTAGGTTCAAAAGTACCAGTGCCATCTGTTGCCGTTTCTCCGACCCAACAGCACTGTTCTGATGGAGAAACTGCGCGGCTTGTACAGTCTGCTTGAATGAGAGATTCTGTTGTTGTGCTAGATTAAAAAGTATTTGAAATACCTGCTGTTTCTCCTCTGACTCGAAAGAACTACTTTGATAGAGGAGTTGCGCGGCCTGGATTCTTATGTCTATGTCATGTATGTCATTCTGAGAAAGAAGTGCCATTAGAGCTCTTCGTCCTATTCCGTCATATTGTCGTGTCTGAATTACTAAACTAAGACTGTTCAGGGCTTTAAGGCGTTGCGTTGGAAACGGTGAGTTTTTCACTAGATCGCTTATATGCAAGATAATAAAATCTGCCAACTCAATGTCTATGCCTATATCCTCAGCTAGGCAACCACATGCAAAAAACAGGTCTTGTTGCAGGAGATTTGTATATTTACTTCGACGGCTTTTACCATCATCGCTGAGCAAGAGACGAAGTTGTACTGTTGCTGGTTTGCGCTTGAGTTTTCCAAAGAGTAGTAAAATAACCTCATGCCAGTGAGGATCGTGCAAGTGTTCTTTTAAAAACTGACTGATAATCGTCGGCTCATCTTCTTGTTGGTAGTGCTCATAAACATCGGCAGCAGCAAAATACTCTTGAAAGGTACGATGGACAAAACCATAGAGCAGCTCGCCGTTCTCATCAGTTCCTCGCTCAACGATGAGACCGGCCTCTACTTGCATGAGTTCGATAAACCGCTTTGCCTCCATCCGGCGTTCGGCTATTCCTAAGAACAGATTCTGCCCCTCAAGAAATTGTTCTATTTCTTTGAGTATAAACCTTGTTGGAACATCGTTGGCTATATCTTCCTGTGTTACATCTTTGTCCTTTTCCTGCGCCATTTGTGAGCGTTTGTGTAAGACAAAGCCGATGTGTGCAATACAAGCGTACTGGTCTTCTTTAACCATCTTCATATCTTTCCAGCGAACATCTGTCCCTTTGAGCTTTGCCCAAGTTTCTAGTAGGAGGTCTGCACAGCGATCATAGATGAGTACCCTTCTGTCAGGAAGTCGTTCATAGCGATGCAATGCAGTAATAACACTCAGAAGTAAAGGATTCATGGCTAACTTACGCAACCGTGTATTGTCCTTTAGTGTCTTAAAAAGTGTTTCTAATTCTTGTTGGTCGTCGTGTGGAATGGGTGATAACTGCAACACATGTGTGTACCAGCGTTGCAAGAACTGCCAAATTTGCTCATCGTTGAATTCCTGCACCTGAGCATGAGAAAACCATTGATCGGAGAAGCGAGTGAGTTCATAGCCAACTGGACGCGAAGTAACGATGATGCGATTGCCAGGATAGCATAGGGCAAAATACTCGATCTCTTCGACAAGCCTCTTTCGCTCATCCACAGTTGCTACCTCGTCGAGTCCATCAAAGAGCAAAAGCATAGTTCTTCGTTCAAGCAACTCCTTGAACATCTGAGGATTAATTGCGACGCCTTCTCTTCCCAAAAGAACCCTTGTTGCATAGGACAAGAAGTTGTAGTCGGGATAAAGCCTTCGATCTTCGGTCAGGCGACGAAGTTCGATGCGAAGTGGTAGAGGATGTCCTGGGAGTAGAAGGCCATTCGTCATCGGTATACTTGACAGGTTTGCAGATGCATGACTCCAAGCGAGATGACGAATTGCTGTTGATTTACCAGAGCCTGGTCCGCCAAGTAGGACAAGATAAGGGTAACATTCTAAGGATTTAGTAATGGAGTCCAGTACTTTGTCTTGCCGCTGCACTTGATTTTGGAATTTGATACGTAATGGCACAAAGATAGCATCGAGTTCCGGGTCTACGTTTTTATTGCCTTGATCTTTGGGAACCACTCCGACGATTTTGAGGTAGTGGAGTGTTCGCTCTATATGAGTTTTGTATGCTTCTAAGTCTTGCTCAAATTGCTCTGCTGTGTAGGTATCTGCTATAATCTCACCTATATGATGCAGTGTAGCGACGACTTCTGTGAGCGAACGCTGCATACTTAGTGCAGAGCGCACTTTAAGCAGGTCGCTCATCCGCTGATAGAAGAAGGGGTCAACATACAATTCTGCGATCAATGCATCAAAGAAACTACTCAGGTATGATGCTGCATCTATCTCAGGCGGAGGGACAGATTGTGCCAGTGAACGTATGCGGAGTGAGCGGTTGTATACTTCATTTATCTCTGCTAGATCAGGTGTTTCAGAAAGTGTAAAGAGTCGTAATGCTTCACGGCGAAGGGTTTCGCTATGGGATCCAGGTTCGGTGAGTATTTTGAGAATATTGCGGTATTGATCACGCTCCTCAAGTGTCTGAAACTTAGCCAGTCCTCTCTCTGCTGCATTTTTAAGAGCTAGCTCTAAATGGCGTACCTGCTCTTTTTCATCAAAGTGTAACAGGCTACGTCCGTAGCTGATACTTTTATCAACTGCTTGTTCCTTCCCTTTATCGAAAAGAGTACCGCGTAAAGCATCTAGCCAGGAAGGTGCGCTTTTAGTGAGGTATGTGATTACAATTCCGAGGGAAATTGGTTCAACCATTCCTTTTGCCATTTTCTTAAGTTTAAGATACTTAATATAATACCAGATGTATTCAAAGTATACCTATGAATAAAAGGAGTGTCAATTTTACATTTTGTTAGCAGCAATTATACCTACTTCTTGAAACGTCCGTTCATAGTTGCGGTAAGATAACAGCCTTTTATATCGTACTCACCTGCAACTTACTGCAAGCTTATGTGTCCGATTTTGATTATCTGCAATTTTATACGTCCTATCACCAAAAACTTTTTCTTTAGCTCTCTAAATTTGAGCGTGGGAATAGCTCTTTGCTGCAATTTTATGTGTCTAGTGGGGTGCAAAGATATGGGAATAATCACACCTCAAGCCGTATGTACAGCCGCTTGAGGGGTTTTATATGAAAACATCAGCATCACAGCAGAGGCCATTGCTCGATTGAGTAATGGCCTCTGCTGTTTTACATTCCAGTATACATGAGTGATTAGCAGTAGAACTCGGTAAGCGTTGTGGTATCAGCATTGCCTACGGCCCAAACCGAACTGGTTCCAGGAACATGTGTCACACTGCTCAGCGAGTTAAAGCCTGCGGCTGGCGAAGGACTGGGGACAATACTCCACTTCGTGCCGTTCCAATGCTCGATCACCGTTGGGCCGGTTCCGTTTCCTGTGAAGGAGTATCCTACCGCCCAGACATTGGTGGATGAGACAACGGTGACACCGCTCAGACCCGATAGTGTGCCACTGGTATTCGGGCTGGGAATGATGCTCCACTTCGTGCCGTTCCAATGCTCAACGAGCGTCTGACCGACACTATCAAGGGTGAAGGATGATCCTACAGCCCAGATGTCGTTCACAGAGACGGCCTGGATCGAGGTCAGGTAGTCATGAGTATTCAGCACATTCGGACTGGCGACAACACTCCATATCTTGCCGTTCCAATGCTCGATGAGCGTCTGATATGCATTGGTGGATGAAGAGTAATAGCCTACCGCCCAGACGTTACTGGCCGCAACCGCCGTAACGCTGTTCAGCACATTGTATCCGCCAGAGACTATTCCAGGATTAGGACTACGCACAATGCTCCATTTGACGCCGTTCCAATGTTCAACGAGGGTTTGCGAAAGGCCACCGACGGCCCAGATGTTCGTGGCGGAAATGGCGGTGATTGCGGTCAACTGACCCATATTTGGGCTGGTCACGACACTCCATTTTACGCCATTCCAATGCTCGATCAAGGTGTTGCCACTGCTCGCACCGACAGCCCAAACATTACTTGCAGAGATGGCTGCAACGCCATACAGATCGTTATCACCCGTCCCGACGTTGGGACTGGGAACAATGCTCCATTGTGTGCCATTCCAATGCTCGATCATTGTTTGTGCGACGCCACTTTTGGAGTTGGTGGTGATATAATCGCCAACGGCCCAGACATTGTTTGAAGAGATCGCCGAGGTCGCATGAAGGTAGTCATCAGTCGTTGCGTTGGCACTGGGAACGACGCTCCATACACCACAACTGGTGGAAGCTGCGTCTGCTACCGTGCTGCCAAACATGAGGGAAACGAAGGTAAGCAAGGTCAGAGCGAGGAAAAGAATACTGCTACATGACAGTTTGAAGAGGGAACATTTTTTCATAAGAGAAACTCCTGCCGAGTATTTTTCATGCATATCATTGTTATAGGGAGGCAATAAAAAATGAAATTTTCTTTTTATAGAACCATTCGTTTTAGTAGAGTTACGGCATACATTCATAATATTTAAAAGGTCTATAATGGGAGAGTTGGTAGTAATCCTCTTTTTCGCCTCCTTTGCTGAAAACAACCTTCTACGAACAGGGCATGTAGACAGTATACCTGCTATCTTTAGAAAAGACTATGAGCTTGGTCACATTTTGTCTGAGCGCGTACACAAAGTTTCAGCCATTTGCTTTTTTGCTATTCCTAACTAGCGTTTCCGTTGACACCTCTTAGTACAGATGCTATAGTACAGCACAAAAAGGGAAAGATACACACATGAAAGTACAGGTTGCCATTCCAATTGACCTTCGATTAAACAATACAGGTAACTTTCTGATAAGCAAACAAGTAGCCGACGACAAGGGCAACACCTCGTGGAAGACGCTTTATTCTACTAACAGTGTGAGCGGCGGCGAGTATACCGCCGACCTTGAGCCAGGACAGTATCAGAAAACGCTAGAATCTCCCACTGGCTCACTCATGTCTTCCAGCACGTTCCGCATTACCGAAGATGGCAAGTATGCGGATGAATCAGGCGAAGTATTCACGATTGCCGACGATGGTAAACTAACTTCTTCTCAAGCGTAAGTTAATAAGATAAGTGAACTAAAAGGAGATAACACACAATAATGGGCGGCACTACCCAGTAACAATACATTCGTTCCGCGACAGATAGGATCATTCGCTTGCACAGTTTGTACAAGTGCTAATAGCTGTAGATTGTGAGCATGTTTTGTTGTGCCGCTTTTGGGGTTGCTTCTCTCCGCTTGCCTTTCCTTTTCCTGTTCGCAACCTTCTTCACGCCTTTGCGCTACAAACATGAACACCTCCTCTACGGGTATTTTCTGACCTATCTGTTGCCATTCCCCTTCCTAATGTAGAGATATTCCAAAGAAAAGAGGAGACTTCAACATGGTACAGACAGGATTACAAAACAAGGTTGTTTTGATTACAGGAGCTAATCATGGTATTGGGGCGGCAACAGCTAAAGCATTCGCGGCAGAGGGCGCGGCAGTACTCATCAGCTATCTACGCCTTCCTCCAATGAATCGGTACAAAGAGGACGAGAAAAACCTTGATACCTACGATACGATGCGAGCGAAATCCGCCGACGACGTTATCCAAACGATTCGCGCCCTTGGCGGCAGGACCGAAGGGATAGAGGCTGATTTGTCGGACACGGCAACGATTCCGCTGTTGTTCGACAGAGCAGAAGCTCTTTTTGGTCCCGTTGACGTTCTCATCAATAATGCCGACCATTGTGAGCAAAACACATTTATTTCCACAAGTGCGCTTGGACCTACGACTGTTGCGCCCGATGGCTACCCGACCCTCACCATTACGGCGGAGACAAACGACCGTCACTTTGCTGTTAATAGTCGCGCTGTAGCGTTGCTGATTGCGGAATACGCACGGCGACGTATCGAGCAGGGCCACTCCTGGGGACGTATTATCAATGTCAGCACCGACGGGGCACCAGGTTTTGGTGGCACAATCTCTTATGGGGCAAGCAAGTATGCTGCAGAGTCGTATGCGCGTGCCGCTGCATACGAGCTAGGACAGTATGGTATTACCGCCAATATCGTCTCACCCGGACCCACGCAGACAGGTTGGATTCGGCCAGAGCAAGAGGCAAATATTATCGCGGGTACGCCACTGAAACGCGTCGGACAACCAGAAGATATAGCCGATGTTATCGTGTTTCTCGCCTCAGAGCAGGCACGTTGGGTTTCAGGTCAAATGATTTCAGTGAGCGGCGGACGTAGAATCTTTTAGTGGTCACAAGGGGAATATGAAACATTCCAACATCTAAAAACGTGCAAAGGGAGGAATAGACTACTATGTAAAAGTTAGTATAGTAGAGATAAAGAGGATAAACTGCAATGGCATCTACAGAAAAAGTTGCGCTTATTACAGGCGCAGGTTCTGGTATTGGTAAGGCGACCGCCGTGCTACTCGCACAACAGGGCATCAACGTCGCGGTTATCAGTAACACAGCCGAAGAGATTCAAGATACTGCTGCCGAAGTCAAAAAGGGCGGACATGAGGCATTCTCAGTTACCGCCGATATCGGGCAAGAAGAGCAGGTACAACGCGCAGTGCAACAGATCACCGAAAAATTTGGTCGCCTCGATATCGTGTATGCCAATGCGGGCATCAATGGCGTGTGGGCACCAATCGACGAGCTCTCGCTGCAAGATTGGTATAACACCATCAATACCAACCTAACTGGCACATTCCTGACTATCAAGCATACGGTTCCATACCTGAAAAAGCAGGGTGGTGCGATCATCGTCACAGCATCAGTCAATGGCACACGGGTCTTCAGCAACACTGGTGCAACGGCTTACTCGACAAGTAAAGCAGGACAGGTCGCGATGGCGAAGATGCTCGCGGTAGAGCTTGCGCCACAAAACATTCGTGTCAATGTCGTCTGCCCTGGTCGTACCGATACCGAGATCGAGAACAATTCGCAGCAGAAGGACGTGCAGAAGATCAAATTTCCGGTCGAGTACCCTAAAGGCAAAATTCCTCTGGGCGATGGCAAGCCAGCAACCGCCCATCAGGTAGCACAATTGGTCGCATTCCTTGCTTCAGATGCTGCCAGTCATATCACGGGTACTGAAGTCTGGATTGACGGGGCTTCTTCGCTCGTTACAGGTTAGTGGTATATGGTGTCTCCAAAGAGAGAACGTCAAGTATGGGGAATGCATTCCCCATACTTGACGTTCTCTCTTTGGAGACACTTAATTATTCTGAAATGATATATACAAGGAGGCACCACATGGAGGGACCGGACGAGCCAGAAGCTTTGTGGATACCTTCACACAACTATTTTCCATACCGCTCTGGACACTCGCCACGCTATATAATCATACATGGCACAGCAGGCTTCAAAAGTGCGGAGGAGGTCGGCTATTATTTTCAGCAAGCAGATGTGGCAACACATTACGTAATAGGCAGGGATGGTTTGGTAGTTCAAATTGTGCAAGAGCAGCATGGGGCATGGGCTAATGGGGGCGTCACTGAGGGACACGACGCGTGGTGGTCGAAGTCGCTCAATCCAAATCTCGTTACGCTGGCGATTGAGCATGTCAAGCCAAGCCATGATAACTCAGACGATATCACCGATATTCAGAAAGAGGCTAGCTTTCTACTCGTCAAACATCTCTGCGAACGTCACAATATCCCGCGTCACTGGGCAGATGCACAGGGTGGCATCACAGGCCATTATTCAATGGACCCCGTATACCGTAGTTTCTGCCCCGGACCCTATCCGTGGGAAGAACTCTTCGCGTACCTCGATAATCAATAAACGTTTCATGAACCGCGAAACATGTTTCGCGGTTCATGAAACGTTTATTGATTATCTATGCTCCAAACCGTAGTTCGGTGCCTCTTTTGTCACGATGACATCATGTGGGTGACTCTCGCGCAAACCTGCACTTGTGATGCGAATGAAGCGCGTATTCTCCTGCATCTCTTTGATGGTCGCGGAACCGGTGTAACCCATTGCCTGACGTAGGCCGCCAACAAGCTGGAACACTAGAGGACCGAGCATACCCTTGTAAGGTACACGAGCCTCGATACCTTCAGCGATCAGCATCGACTCGTCGCGCGTCTCGCTCTGGAAGTAGCGGCCCTTGCTATGACTACGCTGCTTCATAGCTCCAATCGAACCCATACCGCGATAGTCTTTGAAGCGTTCGCCATGCGAGATAAGCAGTTCGCCTGGGCTTTCATCGACACCAGCAAGCAAACTACCCAGCATTACCGTATCAGCACCAGCCGCGATTGCCTTTGCGATATCGCCGGAATACTGAATACCACCATCAGCAATGACCGGAATATCGTACTGGTGAGCAACACGCGCACATTCGTAGATCGCCGTAATCTGTGGCATACCGATACCAGCAATAACACGCGTCGTACAGATGGCTCCGGCACCGATACCAACCTTTACCGCATCAACACCAGCCTGAATAAGTGCCTCGGTTGCCTCTGCGGTGACGACGTTGCCAGCGATTAACTGGACACGTTTGCCGAAACGGTCTTTGACACGTGCCACCGTTTCAATCACCATGCGCGAATGAGCATGTGAGGTATCGATGACCAGCACATCAACGCCCTCTTCGATTAACGCCTCAGCCCGTTTATGGGTATCGGGTCCAACACCAATCGCAGCCCCAACACGTAAGCGCCCGAACTCATCTTTTGCCGCATGTGGATAGAGCAGCTTTTTCTGAATATCCTTCATGGTGATGAGACCTTTGAGCATACCATGCTCATCGACCACAGGCAACTTCTCAATTTTGTAGCGGTGTAGGCTATCGGCTGCCTGCTCTAGCGTTGTGCCAACAGGGACGGTAATAAGATGGTCACGTGTCATCAACTCGGAGACAGGGCGGTCCAGGTTTGTCTCGAAACGGATATCGCGATTGGTGAGGATACCGACCAGCTTGCCATCTTCTGTGAGCGGAATACCCGAAATGTGGAAACGTTCCATCGCGGCTAGTGCTTCATGTAGCGAGGCGGTTGGCTCCATTGTAATCGGGTCGGTTATCATGCCCGACTCTGAACGCTTTACTTTGTCAACTTCCTCAGCTTGTTGTTCAATAGGTAGATTATAATGAACGATGCCAATACCGCCTTCACGCGCGAGGGCGATAGCAAGTCGTCCCTCCGTTACGGTATCCATTGCCGCGCTCACAATGGGAACGTTGAGCGCAATGCTCCGTGTCAAACACGTTTGGGTAGAGACATCACGAGGTAATACGGAAGAGGCAGCAGGAACAATAAGAACATCGTCGAACGTCAGACCTTCCGAGGCAAATTTATCCTCGAAAGAATCCGCTTTCTGCACCAGAGACATGATTGGGGCTTCCTCCTTATAAAAATGCCCAGCACACTCATAGTACGCGTGCTGGGCCTCCCCTATCGGGATGGCAAAACATATACGGTTTTCATCATTAAAAGGTATTTTCTCTAGTGTAACACGCCGCTTTGGAAAACGTCAATCACCATTTCATACACAAATATGAGTTATCCCAAATTTAGGATAACTCATATCTATCGTTTCTAAGACCTAATAAGTAAACTCTTGTGTAGCATCAAAGATATGCTTCTTTTCTTCAACAATACTCATAACAAAGGCTTGTCATGGTAGCATTATTGACGTCCACGTAATTTAACGGTGGTACCCACACCGGGTTAGAGTTACCAGCAATGTAAAAATCTGTAGAAAAAATCCATCATTGATTACGCGCGTAACACCATAAATTCGCACTGAAGACCAACCAACGCCTGCGAAACAAAGCGTACCCGATGTGGTAATTACTGCTACATCTGTCCAATTACAACCGCTGTCCCGATAAACATCTGGTTGCACTTTCACACGATGGCTAGTGTGAGATTGAAGTGTTTTTGAGGAAGCATGGACTTGTGGCGACACAAATGAGAAAGTGAACACTAGGCAGAAAGCCATGACAAAAGCAAAAATAATCTTACGCATGTAAAATCCTTTCCATTTACATGAAAACTACACATGCCATAATAAGCATGAGTAATGTTCGTACACAATTTTCATCTAAAGCCTTCAATCTTTACCACTTCAAAAAACTCTTTTAATTACCTCCTCTTGTGTAGCAAAACCAAATTCGCGTTATTTACAACCACACCAATCGGGCTGATTAGATCGAACTATATCGCTACCTTTAAGAGCACAACATGCATTTTTAGCAATGTCAAGCTAAAAGTAGAATACGTAAAAATACATAATATATATTATTATATATTGCAAACATACTTATTATAATGATGGAGATGCTTTATTTCAATGATGATATTAGTACATTGATAATCATTTGATTTATCAAAAATGTATATGTTCAATTTTTTAGTAGATAAACAAGTATTTAATATGTAAAAACTTAAAAATTGAATTTGATTCCCTCAATCTCATTTATTACAAATAAAATACTAAAATAAATAATAGCAAATAAGAAAGCAGAAAAAGGTCAGGCTATCGGTTTTGTGCATCGAAACCGATAGCCTGACCTTTTTCTGCTTTTGAAGATCAGAAAAGACTTTTTATTCCTCCCTAAAAAATTAGGAGAATCTTATATTATGATATCCGTTACTACAAGCTACGTCGTGAGCGGGCACCCATAATCAGGTTGTAAATCAACAAAATGATTGCAACTACTAACACAATGTGAATTAAGCCGCCAACTACCTTAAAGGCAAAAATGAAGCCTAGTAGCCAGACAACGAAGAGAACAACAATAATACCCCAAAGAATACCAGCCATATTTTTACTCCTTCGTAGTTTGTTGGATGGCAACAAACCAGTGCTTCACTAAAAAATGAGTTTGTATAACTTCTAATGATAACACGATTCACGTTGGCAAATAGATGTAGGTTACATATTCTCATTTTCGGGGTTGTCAGCAGTGCTCAACTGCTGTACTGTATACACAGGATATTACACATATTACTCTTTTGTAAGGAGCATTATTATTATGTCTGCTGACGCGCAGACAACGACGACCCACCAGCCAGCATATGATAAGTACGCACGCGGCAACGAGGCCATCGTCGTTGACCATTTCAGTAAAAGTTACGGCTCAACACGAGTCGTTGAGAATATACAGTTTACCGTCCAGCGTGGCGAAGTCTTCGCCTTGCTCGGTCCAAATGGTGCAGGAAAAACAACAACCGTCGAGACGCTTGAGGGCTATCGTACACCCGATCAAGGTGTCATTCGCGTACTCGGACGCGACCCCATTCGTGAGGCGTCGGCACTCAAGCCACATATCGGCGTTATGCTACAACAGGATGGCTTATACCCTGCACTCACGGCTCGTGAAGTGCTACGCCTCTTCTCAGGCTACTATGAGCATACACAGAACGTTGACGCACTATTAGAGCGCGTAGGACTGGCAACGGTGGACAAAACACGCTGTCGGCGGCTCTCCGGCGGCCAGAAGCGACGCCTTGCCCTAGCGGTAGCACTTGTGGGAAATCCCTCGCTCGTCTTTATGGATGAGCCAACGGCAGGCATGGACCCACAGGCTCGGCTCGCGACTTGGGAGATTATTCGCGATCTCAAGCGCAACGGTGCCACCGTGTTGCTCACAACACACCTGATGGATGAGGCCGAGCGGCTGGCGGATCGCGTCGCAATCATCGATCATGGCCGCTTGATCGCACTCGATACCCCAGGCAATTTGACGGGAACACAAAACGCCAATGCCGTGCGCTTCGTCGCCCCTGCTGGCCTGGATAAAAGCGCACTGGCATCACTATCGAAGGCAAGTAGTGTAGAAGAGGTACGCCCCGGAAGTTATGTCATTGAGACCAACAACGTACCCGCCCTGCTTGTTGAACTCACGACATGGCTACGCGACCACAATATTCCACTTTCCGAACTGCGCGTTGGGCACGGCTCACTCGAAGACCTGTTCCTGCGCCTTACTGGATCAGAAGTCCGAGAATAAAAATATTATGGCAACACATACAAATTCAACAACGATAGACTACGAAACGGGCAACAGCAAAGCGGCTCCATTGAGTCGCCAGATAGTAACGCAGGTACAGTACGAGCTACTGCTTACACTGAGACGCGGCGAGAATATTCTGGTGACGCTCATCGTACCGGTAATGTTGCTCATCTTCTTTACATCGCTCAATATCGGGCCGACCGTCAACGGTAGCACCATCAATTTTCTCCTACCAGGGATACTGGCAATCGCGATTATGGCGACAGGTATGGTCAATCTAGGCATCGCCACCGCATATGAACGCTATTATGGCGTTTTGAAACGCCTGGGTAGTTCACCATTACCCCGTAGTGGTCTGATTATCGCAAAGGTTATCTCAATCCTCATCCTTGAAGTCATTCAGGTCATCCTGCTTGTCGGCGTCGCGGGCCTGCTCTATCACTGGCAGCCCGCAGGCTCTGCGCTACTCACATTGCTAGCAATCGCGCTTGGCACCGTTGCATTCGCGGCCTTTGGTTTAGCAATGGCGGGAGCGTTACGCGCCGAGTTGACGCTGGCAGGAGCAAACGCGCTGTTTCTCGTGTTCGTCTTTCTTGGCGGCGGTGTGCTACCGCTCAATCGTCTGCCTGGACCACTGGCAGCACTGGCAGAACTGCTACCCGCAACGGCACTGACACAGGCATTACAAGCAACAATGACCGCCAAAGGAGGCTTTCCAGGCTATCCATTGCTTGTGCTAGCAATCTGGGCCATCATTATGCTTGTAGTCGCGATACGCACATTTAAGTGGGAATAGCAACCCAAAGTGTAGGGGTCTGATTTATCACACCCAAAAAAGGAATACATGGAAGAAATCACAGCAAGCATGAAAGGATGTGTTGTCGCGGTCTGCCGCAATCCTGAGCCGGGATTGCCAAAACCCGTTGTCGAGCATATCTATCTTCTCGCGGATCTGGGCGTTGAAGGCGACTATCACGCGGGCGAGTTCGTGCGCCATCGCTATCTTGCGAACAAATATCCCACGCGCCGTAATCTACGCCAGGTGCTGCTAGTTGACAACACGGCCTATCAGGAGCTTGAGCAAAAAGGCATTTCGATAGGCCCGGGAGCAATGGGTGAAAATATCACCGTCGCAGGCATTGATTTAATGACGCTTACAGAGGGTACACAACTAGCCATTGGCGGCGCAGTCGTCGAGATAACAGAGGTTCGCAAGCCGTGTACGCAACTCAATGGCGTCAACCCTAAGTTGCTCAAGGCTGTTACAGCAAAAGAGAGTGGGAAGACGATCTATAAAGCAGGCATCATGACGCGTGTCTTGCAGGCAGGTTGGGTCAAAGCAGGAGATCGTGTTGCCGTTGTGGTTCCAGATGCGGTGCAACAGGCAGTGCTTTTTTAACCCATTGAACGAACACACATATATACAGGCATAAAAAAATTGGGCGATATCGCCCAATTTTTTTATGCCTGTATAATTACCCGCGCCTTGAAACGGCGGACGGAGCCTCTTCCTCTTCGTCCTCCTCTTCCAGCACGGAGCTAGCTTGCTGTAACTGTACAATCGTAATCAGTAGCATAGCGAGAATGATGACATGCAGACCAGTACACCATGCACAGATTGTATGTAAGCGTACAAGTTCTACAAAAACAAGGTATAGCACCGTTACAATACCAGCGATAGCCCATACAAGTTCGGCGATGAGCAGGCTACGACGTTCTGGTAGCATGCGCCACGCAGTAAAGGCAAGGGCACCCATGACGACGCACCAGAGCAGTCCCGGTACACTAATCGGAATCGTTGTGCCTGGTACGATAGAATAGGGGCTGGAAAGGACTTTCGCGCAATCGACAACTCCATTGGCGGAGCAGATAAGTGGCGCATTCTCATAATGCACCGAGGTCAGGTAAATGGAGATGCCGATACCGATGAGCGACAATACTAGCAGGGAGAGTTGTCCCCAGAAACGTCGTATATCTATCATTATATAATCCTCTTTTTCTTACTAGCATAGCCGCAACTTTGCCCGATGTCAATACAGATTTTACCGTAATTTTATGTCAACACTGGGCTGACTTGATCGGCAAAATGGCACGCGGCATAGTGTTCGCGCCCCTCTTTCGCCTCAAATACTGGCTCGATCTCGCGACAAATCTGTTGCGCCATTGGACAGCGTGTGTGGAAACGGCAGCCAGACGGCATATTGATTGGACTTGGCTGATCGCCTGAGAGAATAATACGCCTGCGCTTCTTCTCTAAAATAGGGTCAGGAATTGGGACCGCCGAGAGCAAAGCTTTTGTATAGGGATGCTTGGGGGATGCGTAAAGTTCGTCACGGTCCGCCAGTTCGACAATTTTGCCAAGATACATGACAGCTATACGATCCGCAACGTGACGAACGACACCCAGATCGTGCGAAATAAAGAGATAGGTCAGATTGAATTGTTGTTGCAAGTGCTGTAGCAAATTCAGCACCTGTGCGCGTACTGAGACATCCAGTGCTGACACTGGTTCATCGGCAATCACGAACTCTGGATTGATTGCGAGGGCACGTGCCACTGCGATACGTTGCCGTTGACCACCACTGAACTCGTGTGGGTAGCGATCAATGTACTCTGGACGAAGCCCAACGACACGCAGTAACTCTGCCGCCTTGTCGCGAATTTCACTGCCTGACCCTAGATTGTAAATGTGCATAGGTTCAGCAATGAGTGACCCAACAGTAAACCGTGGATTGAGCGAGGCGTAGGGGTCTTGAAATACCATCTGCACCTGGCGGCGCACCTTCCGTAGTTGTTCCCCTTCCAGTTGAGCAATGTCTTGATTTTCAAAGAGAATCTGCCCCTCTGTGGGCTTGTAGAGCCTGACAATAGTACGTCCAATCGTGGTCTTGCCTGAGCCACTTTCGCCAACGAGACCAAGCGTCTGCCCACGTGCGATGCTAAAACTGATACCATCGACGGCACGCACATAGCCAACGGTACGTTGTAGCACCAGCCCTCGTGTCAGAGGAAAATGCATTTTCAGATCGCGTACATCAATCAATGTATCGCTTGCCACCTGTGTCACCATACTTGTACGACTCCTTACCCTACAACGCTTTTTGTGCAGCTTTTTGTGCAGCCTCTTCGCTAGCAGTTTTCTGTGCCTCAACACGCGCCTGCCGCCGACGCTCCGCATACGCCTGTTCTTTCTGGTCGGTGATATCGGGCCAACATGCCTTACGATGCGTCGCCATCTTTGGCAATGCCTCTAATGGCGGCATGGTATTACAAATCGCGCGAGCGAAGTAGCAGCGTGGTACAAAGGAACAGCCCTTTGGTGGATTGAGTAAATCAGGCGGAGTGCCTTCGATAGTCCTCAACTCTGCGTGTCGCACCTCATCGAGACGTGGCACAGACGACAGAAGACCGCGTGTATAGGGGTGACGCGGGTTCGCAAAAAGTTCCTCGGTAGTGGCATCTTCGACGACCTTACCAGCGTACATCACGATCACGCGATCCGTCGTACCAGCAACCACGCCGAGGTCATGCGTGATGAGAATGAGCGATGTCCCAAAATCCTCACAAATGCCACTGATCAACTCCAATATCTGTGCCTGCACTGTCACATCGAGGGCGGTTGTTGGCTCATCGGCAATCAACAACTTAGGATTACAGGCAAGCGCAATCGCAATCATTACGCGCTGGCGCATACCACCACTAAACTGATGCGGATAGGAATTGATGCGCTCGGACACCGCCGAAATACCTACCTGCTCCAAGAGCGTCATAGCGCGTTTGCGTGCCTGATCTTCTGACAGCTTGAGATGGATACGCAAGCCTTCCTCGATCTGCTTGCCAACGGTCATCGTAGGATTGAGGCTGGTCATTGGGTCCTGGAAAATCATACCTATTTTGCCGCCACGTACCTTTCTCATCGCGCTCTCCGGCGTATCGAGCAGGTCTTGCCCATCGAAGAAGATGGAGCCACTCATATATTCGCCGGACGGTTGTTCGACAAGCTTCATAATTGAGAGCGCAGTAACACTCTTGCCACAACCACTTTCACCTACAATAGCAACTTTCTCCCCTGGTTTAATAGCAAAATTCACACCATCGACAGCATGCACATAACCGGCCTTCGTCTTAAAGTAGGTCTTGAGGTCTTGCACATCTAAGAGATAGTCGTTCAAAATTGATCTCTCCTTTAACGCTCCGTCATGTATGGATCCAATGCATCGCGCAAACCATCGCCAACAAGATTAAAACTCAACACGGTAAAAAAGATGAGCAAGCCTGGGATGAAAACGAGCCTGGGGTCCGTATCGAAAAAGCCTTGCCCATCGCTAATCATGTTGCCCCATGTGGCAACCGGCACCTTGATACCAAAACCAAAGAAGCTGAGGACTGACTCCAGAATGATATTGCTACCAACGAGCAAAGTTGCATTGACAATAATTGGTCCCGCAGCGTTTGGGAGGATATGGCGAAACATGAGACGAAAACTGCGTGCGCCAATTGTGCGGGCCGCCAGCACATATTCGCGCTCTTTCAGCGCGAGAAATTCACCACGCACCAAACGCGCAACTGTTGTCCAACCGAAGATTGCGATCAAAAAGATAACACCTGATGTTGACCCATTCGCAAACGAAGCAGAGAGAATAAAGAGCAACAGATAGGTCGGTATTGCTAGCACCACATCGGTCAGGCGCATGAGCAGATTATCAACGATACCGCCATAATAGCCAGCAACGGAGCCTATCGCTACGCCTAAGACAACTGAAATAAGCATGGAAGTGAGGCCCACCAGCAGCGAAACTTGACCACCCGCAATAGCACGCGCCATAGTATCACGTCCCACGTCATCTGAGCCAAATGGAAATTGCAACGAAGGATTAGCAAATGTTGGTGCTAACCCTGGTGTATTCGGGTCATTATGCCCTGTCACAAATGGGCCAAGAAAACAGAAGAGGAACGCAAGGATGAGAAAAACGGCTCCAGCGACAGCAATACGATTCCGCGCAAAACGGTCAAAAATGATGCGCCCCTGGCTACGTCTCTTCTGTGCCAGCGCGGGCGTCGTATCTAACGCTGGCTCTGGTTCCTCTTCAGCTATCTGGCTCCTGATCTGTTCGGATGTATCCATGTATTTTCCTCCTTCTAAGGACAAGCGTCCGCATGGACACATTATGCATAGCGGATGCGCGGATCCGTGACTGCATACAGCACATCGGCCACAAGGTTCGCAACAATCACAAAGATGGAACTCAGTAAAAGTGTCGCGAGTAACACAGGGTAATCGCGCTTGTCGAGCGACGAGAGAAAGAGTTGCCCCATTCCAGGCCAGGAGAAGACGCCCTCTGTAATGGTTGCACCACCAGCAACCGCGCCAAAGTCAATCGCAACGACGGTAATCAATGGGATAATGGCATTGCGTAGTGCGTGGCGGAAGAGAAGTGGCACTGGTGCCACACCTTTAGCACGACCAGTACGCATGTAGTCCTGCTTGATTACGTCAATCATGCTGGTACGCATGTAGCGGCTCCAACGTGCAAGAAAGGTTATGGCAAGCGCAGTCATAGGCAAAAGAAGATGTAAGAGATGATCCCATGCGCCATTGAACCAGTTATAGCTCACTCCGAGTGTAGCCGTACCCGATGTTGGCAACCAGTGCAGCGAGACACCAAAGATGCCCTGCAAGAAGAGACCTAACACAAAAATAGGCATCGCAATCCCAACATAGGAGAGAGCCGTCAGGATATAATCGGTGATTGTACCCTGTCTTGTCGCTGAAAGCGTTCCAACAACAATTGAAATAATGAGAGCGACGACAAGAGCAGTCGCAAATAATTCCAGAGTGAGCGGAAAATGATCTTTCAGAACTGTCGATACCGATTGGCTGGTAGCAAAAGAGGAGCCGAAGTTCCCTGTCAAAGCATTTTTTAGCCACTTCAAATACTGTATAGGCAAAGGATCGTTAAGCCCAAAGCTTGCACGAAGATTCGCCTGACCCTGCTCATCCAGGTTGGGATTGAGAAAAACAGCATCTGGACCACCCGGCAAAAGACGAATAAGACCAAACATCACAATGGAAAGCAAAAATAAGATCGGGATCGCCTGTAATATGCGGCGCAGGATGTATCTTCCCATAGTTGCTCCAAAAATTCGTGAACGATCCCTGTAGGGGCCATAATTCATTACGCCCTCGTCCCCCACGTTTTCCATGCGTTGATTCAGTCCCTCAATGCCTTCCCACATCGTCTATGGGGACAAGGGCGTAATGAATTATGGCCCCTACAAGTTCGTCAATGCCTTCCCACATCATCTATGAGGACGTGGGCGTTCTCTCTAATGATACTACGCAGGACATTTCCCGTTATCACACCACCACGACCATGCATTCACCGTTTCGGAGGCACCAAATGGTCCAGGCTGATAGTTATGCGTACCCTTCTTCGCAATCTCAAGATCGATGAGGTTGTAAAGAGGGATGATAGGGTAATCGGTCAGGATAACCTGGTGAATTTGATTGAAAATCTGCTGACGAGCCTGTGGGTCTGCTGTTGTCAGTTCCTTGTCAAACAACTGATCCAACTGCTGATTACAGTAGAAGCTGTAGTTTGAACCATGCGGCGGAATCTGCGAGCAAGACAAAGCCGAAGAGTCGTTGGCATCATAGGTATAGGAGCTAGCATATTCCGCAAGATCGTATTTCCCCGACTGACCGCTGCGTAGAAATGGGCCAAAGAAGGTGCTTGCAGGATAATTGTTGACATCGAGCTTGATGCCAATCTTCTTGAGGCTGGCCTGAATAAGTACCTCATCTTCCTGACGCCACAGGTTGTTAGCCGTTGTAGAATATTGGAACTCCAGACGCTGACCACCTTTTTGGCGTACATTGTCACTACCCATTTTCCATCCAGCCTGATCGAGCAGCGTATTAGCAGCAGCGATGTCGAACTTGGGACAGGCGACATCAGGCTGATAGCCAGGATTGTATACCTTGCTATGATCGGTACAATTCGCATTCGCCAGATTATGACGTGCAACCTTCACAAGGTTATCACGATCAACAGCTATTGAGATAGCCTGACGCACTTTCACATCCTTGAGGATCGGATTATTCAAATCGACGTGTATGCCTTCGTAACTTGCGGATGTGCCCGTTACAATCTGGTATTGATCAAGCTTTTTATAGGAGTCAATCTTACTGACATCGAGGAACCACGCAGAGTCGATACTTCCTGCCTGCAAATCCTTGAGAATCGTACTCGAACTAGTTACAACACGAAAGATTATTTTATCCAGATATGGCAATCCTTCGGATGCACGGTAGTAGTTGGTATTGCGTGAAACCGTGTAGTGATCTCCTGGCTTACTCTCGGTCATCACAAATGGACCACTACTTACAGTAGGAAATAGGTTATCAGAGGATTTCTTAATCTGGTCCGGTGCAGCACTCTCGAAATGATGCTTAGGAAGTGGTGCCAGTTCTCCGTCTGTCCACGTAGAGATGAATGGAGCATAGGGAGTACTTAGATGAAAGGTGATCGACAGTTTGTCAGAGGCGACATCCGCACTTTGAATGAGACGAATACCTACCGTACTCTGTGCAGGAAAGGCTTTATTCGCCCACAGTTTCCAGGAAAAGTCTACATCATCTGCATTGAGCGGTTGACCGTCAGACCATTTTAGCCCTGGTCGCAAACGGAATTTCCATGTCTTCAAATCCGAACTAATACCGCCATTCGCGGTCGTAGGCAGTTCCGCGACAAGACCGGGACTGACGCTACCATCGGGGTTGCCAGCGAAAAGAGGTGTGTAGATGGTTTGGTCAACCATATCCGCAAACGTTTGTACCGACGCGTTGGGAATGAAAGAATCAGGCTCGTTAATGAGGTCATCGAGCCAGACACCACCCTTTGTCGCTTTGCCATTGTTGCTCGTGGTTGGCGTACCCGTAGGTCCACATGCACTCAAGAGCAAAGCAAGTAAAGATACAAGAGAAAACGCGCTGATAAGGAAACGGCTTCTCGGTTTCAAGGCCATGCTGTTCTCCTCGTGATACACTATGCAGGAATCAATATGGTAATATTACGTACATCTTGTACAAATTATCACAAGATGATAACACCTCTACACCTTTTTCAGATAAGTTTCAATGTTCAAACGTATAACATATAGTTATCATTGTTCTTCTACGAATGAGTACTCTTTACTTCTAAACTCATCTTTATGTTGTGATACAATATACTTCATGCAAGCAAAAAATCATTTATCTGGGAACACTATGCATAGTACAACATACAGCTTATCTCTGCATGGCTATCGACTGCACTATAGAGTGGTTGGAGTGGGAAAGCCACTTGTACTTGTTCACGGCTTTGGCGTTTCTGGACATGTATGGCAACAGGTGCTACCCTATCTCGCACAGCACTATCAAGTGTTTATCGTTGACCTTCCAGGTTATGGACGTAGTACGTATAAAGGGACAAACGCACCCTGGCGGCTGCGCGATATGGCACCATTACTTGCTACATGGTTACGAGAGATGCATCTCCCACCAATTCATCTCATGGGTCATTCGATGGGCGGCGCAATCGCTATTCAACTTGCCGCCCATGCACCTGAGCTTGTGCAGAGTTTGATACTGGTTGATGCCGCAGGTATCCCCTTTCGCTCGACCTTCCCCGCACTTGCCGGACGTTCGGTGCGCTCGTTTGTGCAACGTGGCAACGGCAGCTATCCGCCCGCGTTAGTACGCGACATTCTACGTCCTCGCCTACGCCTTTTCTGGCATAGCGCGACACAACTGGTAGATTGCGACTTTCGCGCCGAACTTGCCATGCTCACCTTGCCAACCCTTATTTTATGGGGTGAACACGATATACTCGTCCCCATTTCGCTTGGCTATGAATTGCACAAGGCACTGCCACATGCAACCTTCGTTACTATTCCCCGCAGTGGACATCGCCCAATGCTTGCACACCCTGCTCTCATGAGCGGTGTGATGTTGGAGTTTTTAGCAGAGCAGAAGTAATAGAAAGGGTTTTCATGCACAAGAAACGCCCTAGAGCTATCGCTATTTGCATTTTTAGCCATAACGGACGCATCTTAGTAGCAGAGGGATACGATCTAGTAAAGCGTGTATATTTTTATCGACCTGTTGGCGGCGGTATCGAGTACGGCGAATATAGTAAAGATGCACTTGTACGCGAGATACGTGAAGAAATTGGTGCTGAGATGACACAACAACGCTATCTTGGCACCATTGAAAACATCTTTCTCTACAATAGCGAACAAGGACACGAAATCGCGTTTATCTATGATGCGCGATTTACTAATCCATCACTCTACACGAAAGAGCGCATTGAAGGGATCGAAGACGACAATTCTCCATTTACCATAGTATGGAAACCCCTATCTTTTTTTCGCGAAGGACAGGCATCCCTTTATCCTGATGGATTGTTGGAGTTGCTTGTGTCACTTGGCTACGACATAGATATGCCTCTCACGCAGGAGTAAGCAAGTTATTCTCGGTTACAACTTCTACCGCCAGCGTCTTATAACCCACGCTCTCGAAAAGGACAACCATTTTGCCGCCTTTTTCAGATAGGAATTATTGACGGTTACTGAGTTTATCCTGCTCGACCTCGGCACACAGGGAGTACACATCTCGAATTAGACGCGCGTGTTCAGCTTGAACGCCGCTGCAAGGAGCCACCTCTGCCGCAAGTGTGATTGTGAAGGCTTCGATTGCGCCCTTCGTTGCAATATACGGTATCTTCCCAGGCATCGCACCTATGCCCTGTCCAGAGGTAAGGTTGATAATGCGCCCACCAGAGGACTGCGTGAAACGACGTGCGAACTCGATGCTCAACAAGATGGTGCCACGCATATTCACGGCATAGTAGGTATCCAGGATTGTCGCATCAATCTGGTCAAAAGGTAATTGAGTATCATCATGTGCGGCATTGTTCACAAGAATGCTGGGATATCCTAAACGCGCCTCTACCGCATCCATAATCTGTTCTGCCGCTTGTGGCAGGCTCAGGTCTGCCTCTATAAATTCACAGCGCACCCCCATCGCTCGCACAGTTTCCAGTAATTGCTGATAGCCCTCTTTTTCCTGTCCATATAAGGCTTTATCATGAGCCTGCCAGTAGGTAAAGAAGATGTCTACCTTCGCTTCAGCTAGAGCGCGACACACTGCTGCACCAATGCCTCGACTGCGACTCGCCCCCGTCACAATTGCGATGGGTCGTTGAGTAGCGTTTATGTTCATAAAATTTATCCGCCCCCTCACATATTTAATAAAACGCAGCCTTTCACGTCTACCATTATAGAAGGGGAAAGCCTCTTCCACATGGTAGACTCCCGACTGGGCAGCAAGAAAGTCCAGAGAAAGATAGCGTAGGTGCTAGAATGCTTGCACTGATGTTAGTGTTCTTCGTTCTCTCTGTAGGTGCGGGCCTTTTTGTAAATGTATACCTCTATACTCATCATGCACTTAGAATCGTCCATGTAAGACAAGAGTACATACTAGATGACCAACTGTTCTCCCATTATACTGAAGTCGATACAGCAGATAGGTGATAGAGCAGTAAAGCCGCTTCCTATTACTTTACCAATGCTCATGTAATGATTGTTTTTTCTTTATGTGCCGAAAGACTCACACATCATGGTGCGAGCCTCTCGGCGAGATACTTCAAACTCAAAGGATAGCGGTACTCGATAGCAGAATGCGTTGCGTCGAACAACTCGAAAAAGACATTTTTCACACCTATACGTTCTAGCGTTTGCCGAAACGCCTCTGCGCCCAAATCGAGAAAGAACTGGTCACGCCTGCCTGCATCAATATAAATAGCCTTCATGGTACGCAACGCATCGGCATGTTGTGGAGCCATACGCACGGGGTCCCACGCGAGCCAGCGTTCCCATATCTCAGGAAGCAATTCGCCAGTGTGAGTATCATAGGGAAGATGAACGGTGCCATCCTGGTCGGCAGAATAACACGCTGCCATACACCAATCATTGAGCAAAGTTGCATCGCTCTCTTTAGAGAACCCTGGCCGACTGCGGAAATCTTGCCAGAAAGCTTCAAATGAGCCATTGTAGAGGTTTCGTAAAGTACGTACCGATTGTCGAAAATCAGGCAAATAACAGGTCTCGAATAAGGCATCACCCGCATGTGTGGCAAGCCCTCCCCATAAATCGGGTCTCAGCATTGGCGTAATCATCGCACCATAGCCCCCACTCGACTTACCAGCAATGCCGCGATGCTCGCGTTGTGGTAGCGTGCGATAATGTGCATCAACCCACGGCACAATTTCGTCACACAGGTACGTATGATAACGCCCCGTAGCAGGCGAGTCTACAAATTGACTGCCACCATATGAAGTCCAACAGTCAACCCATACTACAATACATGGTGGCACTGTCTCATCGGAGAAGAGTTCGTCAACCAATTCAGGAAAGGTCTTTCTGAAAGGCGAGCGATTGCGCCACATATCGAGTTGACCCGTCAAACCCTGAATCATATACACAGTTGGGTAGCGACGTGTCGAGTCTTCATCATAGGTAGGAGGAACATACACCCATAGCGGACGCTCTGAGGGATCACCGAGCGCGTTTCCTTTCAGGACCTCGCTGGAAAACAGGATTTCGTCGAAACGCCCTTGCAAAGTTGTAGACCACGGAAGCATTGTCATTCTCCTTAGCATTATCAGCGACACTACTCTTGCACAGCATATCACGCATTCGACATGGAAGCCACTACGTTTACATGTTTTTCATTTTTGAAAGGCCAATAAGATATCACACCCCTATAAAAAAGCCGTGTGCGAACGCTCGCACACGGCTTTTTTATAGGGAAGCGTTCCCGACAGGAATCGAACCTGCGCTCATGGCTTCGGAGGCCAATGCTCTATCCACTGAGCTACGGGAACGTATAACATTCAACAAACCGCTTACTGAGCGGCTCTACATACTACTCGATACATTTCTTCATGGCAAAAACCACGTAACACATATTAATTCGTATGCGTCAAACATGGAAACCATGTATCGAAACGAGTGTACTACGTCCAGACCATGTGTCTGGACACAAACTAGTGTAGCAAAGATGCTGTTAAAATGCAATAGACAGATACACAATAATATGTATTCCTTAACAATCGAACACCCTATTTGCTCTCATCTATTGGTGATGTAGGTATGGATTATAGCCCCTATATGTATACCAGCCGCGTTTAATGGGTTTTATGTAACAGTCAAGCCTCGACATGCCTTTTATGTACGACCATTTATATTGCTATGTTATTACGGCATGTCTTCGTGTCATACACGCATGACTTACATTACAGACATTGCAAAGTATCTATTTCATTATGTAGGATATCGTACAAAAAGTATATAGTAATACATAGTATAAAGCCCTATACTTATCGAGGCACCTCCTCTTATCCACCCCAACTTTCTTCCACGATAAGAGCAACCTATCCTACTAGGTTGCTCTTATCATGTCTGCAATTTATATACTATTCAGCACCGATATACCCTGCTGAGCATCCTTTTAACAGCCACAGCATGTCAATCCTTGATATCCCAAATGGTTTGCCCACTGCTTATCATGTCAGGGGCGAACGAGAACGTGAACTGATGCATTGACGTTGGCACCTCATACACCAACACTCCTTTAATAGGACTTCCAGCCTCAACCTTGCCGTCAGGTGGAGTGCCAGCATCAGGATAAATTGTTTGCGTGTATTTCTGTCCACTACTATCTTGCAACGAAAAATTGCCAAGACTACTAACAGTTTGTTCCTGATTGGACACGTTTTTCATAGAGACTGTAACCAGCAGGTACACATTACCATCCTTCGGCTTTGCGTAGTCACTTCCTTTGCTTGTTTTTACGTTGTCAAGTGTCACCATCCACATATCTCCGACCTTTACTTGTTGCCCAACGCTAAAATGTCGTGGTGCAGGGTTTGTTGTGGTAGGCGTAGTGCCACTTGCCGCCGTTCCTGTATTGCTTGTACTTTCGCCGCACGCTAGAAGCGTAAACATGGCGAGACAAAAAGCGACTCCGAAAGCGAAATAGAGGCGCGAATACTTCATTGTAGTAACTTTCTATCCAATAAACTTTACATAGGTTTCATACACAATACGTTTGGCTTCTTCTGTGCCAATCTGTTGTCCGAGTTCTGCCTGATAGCTGGCGATATTCTCATACCGCTTCGTAATGAATGCGTGCTGTGCTGTCATGGATACGCCTGTGAGCGCAAACTTTGCCGACTCGCATTCTAATTCGATCTGTTGTCGAAGCCGTGCAACCTCGCTTTTGTTCTCATTCATGTAACCCTCCTTTACTTGTCGATTAAAATGATAGGATAACTAAAGTTCTCAGTGTTGATGCATCTGCATACATTGAAAGCGTTCCTGATGGACGATAAGAGATAAGGAATGTTATTGCTTCAAGTATCAAGCTGAACCTTCCCAATGTATGCTGATCGCATTCGAGGGCCTTCACGCCAGTAAGCATATAAGTACGGACCATGCTTGCGACCAGTACGACAAGAACACTTTGCTTTTCCACACTTGCGATATTGCTCCTGGTAAGTAATATGACGATCACTTGGTACTCGTGTCATGTTGCTCGTGTTCACCGATGAATTAGTGTTTCCCGTGGAAGTGAATTTAGCTTGCATCATAATCCCCCTTTCATCCTCTGCGTATAGCTCCGGCTTTATGCAGATCGCTCAAAACGGCTTCGACATTTTTTAATGGTAATCTCAACATAGCTGCTATTTTCTCGACACTTCTTTTGCCATCAACCAATGCAAGAACACGTCTATGGTTGCGTGGCAAAGAGCGCAACACGTCTTGCTCTACCAATACAAGCCTTTGCGGAACAACTTTATTACTCATAGGTAGTACCTCGTCGAGACGTTGGGCCGGATCTGCACGTTTTGGCGGCGGAAGAAGTCTTTGCGGAGTTGCAGATTGCTGGGGTAGATGGAAAGAGCGTGACTGCTCCGGTGTAAGAGCCACCCAAGCAAATTCACGTTGTCCCCATTTCGTCAACCAGCGCATTGCCTCTTCGTTGCTGAAAAGCAGTCTTCCATCTCTTTTGCTATAGACGTAACAAGCAACAGCTTTCCCCTCAGTGAGATACAGGTACGCCTGCCACGGTTCACCCGTTGGTCTCCCTTTCATCTCTCGCAATTCAACGAGAACAACGCCGCTCTGCCGAGACATCTTCAAAATCCACAGCAGACTTGTTAAGTCATTGACGTTCACCTAGTTCTTTTCTTCACCGGGGTTCTGCTCATCTGCCCCTTTAAGCATTTCAGTACTAATGATTTCATACGCTTGTGCCCATGAACTTCTCATTTGTGGAGTGAACCTATCACCGAGCAAATCTTGAAAGCTTTGGATAAGGAGCGTTCCTACTATTGGATAATGCGCTGCCACTGCCCCGTATTTGCCATGACGCGCCCCTAATGAATGGATAATCGGCATCAAGTTATCGCCGCGCTCAACTCCAGCAATCACTGCTGCCAATGTTGCAACAAGCGACGACTCTTGACGACGCATACCTTCCTCTGTCGGTGAAAACATGTGGCGTGTTTCGGGATGCTGTGCAAAAAGCATTGCATAAAAGTACCGTGCAAATTCCTCTTTACGCGGTGCGATCATATTGAAACTCTCTTTTAACAAAATTGGGTCCATAACTAACTCCTTTTCTCCTGCGTTTACTTTGACATGTCCACTCACAAGTAATTCATAGACAACCTGTTCCACCTTCTCAGTGGGCTTATGCAGCAATGTAGAAATGCGCTCTACGTTGTGATCGCCGTCTGCTAGCCAGAACACTTGCCTGTAGAGTCTTGTCCACGACGTTGCAAATGCTCCATACATGGTCTTCAACCGCTGTGCATGACTTGTCCGATTAGGGATGATTGACCATTTACGCATTGTTCCCCCTTTATAAATGAGTATATTTGTGCTTTCACGATAGAGCCTCTTACTTTTGCAGTATAATATCAATTGAAGATTTAGTAAATACAACTAGTACTTTCTACTAAATTTTTACATATATACAGTGTCTTTGTATCATATCATTATATATATTTATTTGACATGTCTCTGTGTCATATATTATTGACATATTACCTGCATCTATTGCACTCCTATTTCAATTACGTTATATTAATCGAAGGTTAACAGCAACTAGCCAAAAACACGTATGAAAGAGGGGACGGGCGTTGGAAAGGTTGATATATGTACGAACTTATAGTCCTTACGCTTTTAATGCAGAATCCAGCACATGGATACGGGATTATCAAAGTGATGAATGACATTATGGGACCATACTCAAAAGTTAGTCACGGACGACTTTACCCACTCCTAGCCAAATTAGAGGCAGAAGGGTTCATTGCCGCCTTTGATGACGGACAAAATGAGCAAGCAGGAGGTCGCCAACTTCGCAGTTATCAAATTACAAAAAGGGGGCAAGAACGCTTTCATGCATTAATGACGGATACCATCTCAACCACTGGCGATTATCAAAAGACGTTCTTATATAAAGTACAAGGCATGGAATTTTTACAGCCATCAGAGCGACTTTTCTTGCTTGACCACTATCTCAATTTCTGTCAGGCACATATCCTGTATCTAACTGCAAGAGCAGATGAGCTAGAACGCATGTCGGTCCAGGGAACGCTTCGGATGAGTGCTACAAGAATTAAAACTACGCTCAACCTCATCCGCCATGTTGCCGACCAATGGCGATTAGAACTAGATTGGGCAAACCAAATGCGGGAGCAGGAAATAGAATAAAATAAGTAACTTCTCTATAAATTTACGTAAAAATAGGAGCAAAACATGCAAAACAGCCCAGACTCTCTTGATGAACAGTTGCAATGTTTAACAAAACGAATTTCGTCGAATGAACCACTTGGATATATTCGTAATGACGAATCATATCTTCTCGAAACTATTAACGTAAGCGATACACATATAACTATTATTATGTTCAATGGGGAAGGACGGACATCACAAACGATATCAAAAGACAACAAAGTAGCAATAGATGATTTTATTACTCTGGTAAAGCTACTGAACGATGTGTAGTGTATAAGGAATGCTCTGAAATCAAGAGTTACATTACATAATTCTTGATTTCAGAGATCTTCTAAGTCTACAACGGCCATTTTATTCTGAAACAACATCGCCTAGTTCGGGGATTTCACCTTCGTTCTGTACATCGAATAGCTTCGCGAAGTCTGATGGCAGTTGTGAGCGTACATCATCTATCTCACCAATCGATACCGCTTCGCTCAATAGACCACAAACGACGCGTGCATGGAACGTTGCATCAGCCAACTCCACGCCCTCACGTTCGCTGATACGACGGAAGAACTCGTCGAGATCATAGCTGTCACCAATACCAGCATACGCTGGTTGTAGATACAGAGCTATCTCTTGTGGTAATTGGGCCGCGAGTTGCTCAGCCTCGTTGCCTTGCAAGCGGCCTGCCAACGTCTCAAGGGTTGCCTTTGTCGCCTTCTCTGCCTCTTCACTTGATGCAAGGCGGGCGCGATGACGTACCTGTGCAATAAATTCTTCATTTTTCATGATAGTTGCTCTCCATTCCATGTTTTTGTATTGATTGTTTTTCGCTTAGTAGCACGATAGAGCACCCTAAAAAGTTTCCCTTTTGCTCTATTGACAATTAATGATTGATTTGCTATATTTTCAATTGAAAATAATATGTAGAGAGAGAATAGTATTAAGCTATGTCACAACAGCAACCGCAGAGGCAAAGCAATCAACCCAGTATGTTGCGGCGTAATTTTATCGCACAGCAGCAGACCATGCCGCAACCAGCGGCCTTGCGACCGCCACACTATCCGTCGTTCCCCAATATAGGCTTACTCAATACACCGCTACCTGCACCCGTCGTGCCACTTACCTCTGCTCCAACGCCCAACACTACAATACCTTTTAAGAAAAAAAGAGCGACACGCATGATTGCGCTCTTATTGGTAATAGGACTGGCCGGAGCAATATATTTCATCTGGCGCACTTCATCTTCACCTACTACTGCGGCCACTGCAAGTGTGGGCCAGCAAAATTTCTCTACAACGAGTACCTCTGCCTCGACAACAGATGGTATTAAAGTGTATGTCGTTGGTGCCGTCAAAAATCCTGGCTTATACACCTTAGCAACGGACGCACGTGTCTATGATCTCCTACAAGCGGCTGGTGGCACATTACCAAAGGCGAATCTTGTGGCAATCAACATGGCGGCAAAACTGAGTGATGGACAGGAGGTATACGTCACACTTATCGGTGAAGCTCCACCAACCTATACAGGTGGTGTGCCAGGACCTGGAGGCACAAACAACAGTGGTAACACTACAAATGGGCAACTCGTCAACATCAATACAGCCAGTGCTGACGAATTGAGCCAGAACCTCCACATCAGCAAAAAGTCGGCGCAGGCCATTGTTGACTATCGTACACAACACGGCAATTTTACCAGTGTCGATGAATTAGCTCAAGCTATCAGTACTACAACCTATAACAAAATAAAGGCGTCATGTACGGTATAATAAAGGAGAGATTAGACAGGGAGACCGCAAGGGTCTCCCCTACATGTAGGGATTGACGTGAAATGTAGGGGAGACCCTTGCGGTCTCCCTGCTCATAATATTCGTAATATAAGATTGTATTGGTAAGATTTGTTACATTTCTTAATCATAGTGACAGCGAGATAATATATGACAATAACAAGTGGTTTTAGTCTATTGCTGAGCGTAGTTGTCTGGCTTGTTTGCATCCTGCTAGGTGTGGGACTAGGAACACTGGCAGGTAAACCAATGGGCACATTGCTGGGTTGGGTGATCGCAAACTCACTCGACGAAAGTCTGGCACAAGGTGGACGCCTCGGTCAGCAATTCGGCAGGTTTTTTGGCGTCATGATCGGCGTCGGCGCAGGCGTTTATGCCGCTGTACGGCTTACAGCATATATCATGCAAACAGTTCACTAGCTTTTATTGTCTCGTGTAGTATCCTTTTGTAGAGCGTTATTGTGCAACAACAGCAGCCTGTAGCCCTTGACTTACACGGGCTAACTCTCGTCGCAGTAGCAGCTAGCTGGATAGCTGGTATTCTGCTCGATGCCTTTGTCCCCTTGCCTGGAATTGCGCTCCTCGGCGGTGCTGCTATAGCGTTGCTCTTTCTCTTTCCACTCTGGCACAATCCACAGAGCCGCTTGATTATGCTGCTCATCGCATGTCTTTTGCTAGGAGCATACCGCTATACATTGGTATCACCAACAGGCGATTCACAGGTCATCACTCCATATATTGGTCAAACCGTGACACTCGAAGGCACCGTTTCAGACGAACCGAAGGTCGCCGGACGCGCCCGCACATTGGTTGTCGCGGTGACACAAATACAGAAAATTGGAAGTTCGACATGGCAGAACGCCGACGGACAACTCTCTATACAAACGCGTGGTACTCAGATTGAAGACCCATATGGTGCGAACTATGGGGACAATGTTGAAGTACAGGGGAAATTAGCAGCACCACAACCCACAAACCCACCGAATATCTTCGCAGCTATGGCATTCCCGCGTATCTCCGTGTATGAGAATCAAGGCAACCCAATTATTGCTTTTTTCTATCACCTGCGCGTCACATTAGCAACTATCATTACACAATCTCTCCCCCAACCTGAAGCGGCACTGCTCATCGCCATCCTCTTGAGTCTACGTACACCCGCACTCAAACCGTTTATTGCAGCCTTCAATGCCACAGGATGTGCCCATCTGATTGCTCCATCCGGCTTCAAAGTCACCATCATGGCAGGTCTCATTATCAGTCTCACAAAAAGACTATACGAAAAACAAAGCTCTTCACGCAAGCTACTTCCCGCACAGCGGCGCGGCAATTGGCGACAGAGGTTAGCAACGGTGCTTGTTGTGTTCAGTATCGTTGCTTATACATTGCTAAGTGGTGCGGGTCCTGCCGCTATTCGTGCAGGCATCATGGGCGTACTACTTGTTATCGCGCCGCACATCGGACGCATCTACAATATTTATACGGCACTCGCACTCGCGGCTCTTGTTATGACTGCATTAGACCCGTTCATTCTCTGGGACGCAGGTTTCTTGCTTTCGTTTATTGGCACACTTGGTATTGTGCTACTTACGCCTTTTTTTCAGCGTCGTCTCTCGATACTGAAACATCTACCATTCGGAACACATCTCACAGAGATATTCGCAGTCACCTTAGCCGCCCAAACAGCAACACTTCCTCTCTTTGCGGTAGATTTCCACGAAGTATCAATTATCGCATCTCTCACAAATATCCTCACTGTTCCGCTTTTGGGTCTTATACTGACATTGGGAATACTTATCTGTATTGCAGGGCTGCTCTACATGCCACTTGCAACACTCATTGGTTGGGTTGCGTGGCCTTTTCTTTACTATATGCAAACCGTTATTTCCTGGTGTTTCGCTGTACCGTTGGCGTATATAAACGTAGGTACTACAGATAGCGGCCTCGCATGGGGCTACTATGCCCTACTTGCAGTAGCCATCTACTTCATACAACAGCAACAAAGCTGCTCTACTAAGCAGATACTTACACACAAGCCGCTTTTTCAGTGGTCCCCAAAAACAAAAATGCTTGCCCAGATAAGCGTGGCACTGCTTATCGTGATGGCAACTGGCACAACAGCACTCGCGACACAACCGGATGGTCGCCTCACCATAACGTTTCTCGACGTTGGCCCAGCCGCCCAGCCGCCACAGGGCGAGGCTATTCTCATACGTACCCCTGACTCGAAAACGATTCTCATAGACGGCGGTCTGGATGCCACCTCGCTCTCACAGACACTGGACAGTCTTCTTCCTTCATGGCAACGTACACTCGATATGGTTGTCCTCACCTCGCCACGCACTGAACATATTGGTGGACTACAAGATGTCGTGACACGCTATCAGATTGGTGAGGCCATTGACGCAGGTATGCTCCATCCAAGTTCGGCCTATGCGCTATGGCGCAGCACTCTTCGTGAACGCGCAATTCCTTATCTTGCCGCCACCCAGGGAGCAACAATCACCATAGGTAGATACGTTGCACTACAAATTCTTTGGCCGTCAGCACAATTGCATAAAGGCACAAACGAAATACGCGACAACGGTCTTGTAGTACGCCTCGTTACACCAGGAGGCAATTTACTATTATTAGGGGCTGCTGCACAGAGTAAATATGTACTCGCCGGATTATTGGCATCGGTTCCTCTCAACTATCTACAGGCTTCGCTCGTACAAATGATAGGAGAAGTTGATAAGCAGTTTCCTGTTGAATTGGCAGAGGTGTTACAAGTAGCGCACCCCTCATTTATGGTGATAACCCCAGGCTTACTCAACGCGAAATTGCGAAAAAGCGGTGCAACATCCGTTATTGCCTTGCCACCCTCGCTATCATCAAGCACAGGGAATGTGCCACACCTACAAATAGTGCAGACCGCACAGGTAGGAACAATCGAGCTTATGAGCAGTAATGGTAGTTGGGATGTTGCCATGCCATAGGCGTAACAGGCAAAAAATAAAAGCACCACGTCAGAATACGCTCTTTCTTAAAAGGAAGAGTATAAAATAAAGGGATACAATAACTATGTTCTGTGATCGTTGTGGAAATGAGATAGCCGATAGAACCATCGTGTGCCCTACATGTGGAACACCAACTAAAAATGAAGCGCAGTATATGCAGCCTTCTAGCTATCAGATGCAGCAGGGGCAACCTCCACAGGACGATCTCAGTAAGTTCGGTGGCCCATCGCCTTACCAGATGGGATACAGACCAGCAGTAGCGCAGCAACCAATCGGTTTTACACCTCCTGTACAACAACCAATCGGGTTCATGCCTCCTGTACAACAGCAGGTTCCGGGCTATGCACCTAACGCTTACGCCTCTACGTATCTGCCACCGGGGAATATAACTATTGTACAAAATTCAGGAAATGATGCCCCAATTATTGTAGAGATACTATTATCGCTCTTTGGTCTGTTTGGGGTGGGTTGGCTACTTGGCGGTGAAACGACGGTGGGCGTCATTCTTCTGATCTGTAGTGTCTTCATCTACTGGCCCGTTATGATCCTGGGAACGCTGTTTACCTTTGGTATCGGGTTGATCTGTCTCGGTCCGCTGGCTATCGGTGCGATTATTCTCAACGCGATTCTCTGCAACAATGCGCTCAAACGGCGAGCATCGCGCGTGATTGTAATGCAATCGGCGCCAACTCCTCCTACTATGCAACCACCAATGCAAAGACCATACTGACAAAAGAATGGGGAGGAATGAGATGTTATAGCATCTCATTCCTCCCCATTCTTTTGTCAGTAAAAATTGTTATTTGGGAAATGCCAGGCGGCGATATTTTTCTCTGGACTCTAACCATGCCTCATCGGAGAGACCCATCTTCTCACGCAACGATTCTGGCGTGACACCCGATTTTAGTTGCTCAACCGCAAAGGTATCGCGGAGCAGTTGCAGAGTAACACGCTTCTTGATATTCGCCGCTTTTACGGCTTTCGCAAGAATGTAGTTCAGGTTACGGTCTGTACAGTTGAACACTTCGTTCGTGAGGTGATACTTCTGCTGATATTCTCTGAAAATCTGTGTGAATTCGGCAGGAAGAGCTAGACGACGCTCGCGATGCTGCTTGTTTGTTGACGCAGCAAAATGTACGGTTATTAACGGTGTACGCTCGTCCGAGAGATCGACTTGATGGACTTTTAAGCCCATGACTTCTTCTTTTTTTAGTCCTCCATGAAAGGCCAGATACACGAGACAGTGACAACGCGGGTCTTCAGCCGATGCATCGAGCAGACGCTGTATCTCGTCGGCAAACAGGAGTTCTGGCAATGGCGGTAGAGGACGTTCCAGCGTCAGGCTAGCTGAGGGGTCTTCTTTGATCACCGACTCGCGATGCAACCACGAAAAGAAGTTTTTTAAGAAGGTGACGCGACGCGCCATTGTCTTGGGCGCAGGTACCTGCCCCTTTGTGCCAAATTTGAGCTTCATCAACCAGTCGGTCAATTGCTCTTTAGTAAGACGACCAACGGGCGTATCATAGCCTGTGTAGTCGCTGAACATCTTGAGGTCCGAGAGGAAACAGGTGACAGTGTAGTTCGATTTCCCGCGTAACATTAACTCCTGCTGGTAAGGAATGGCGCACGCGGCAAGGCTCGACTGATCGGTGAGAGGATTTGTGCGTACCAACGGCGGAAATGGCTTCTCTAATGGATCAGGTGGTTCTGCAATCACGCTTGGGGCACCAAAAAGATTACTTTGTAGAACGGTAGCCTCTTCAGTCTGTGTTGGCTCAGGTGGCCTTGTGTGCTGCTCCTGCTGAATATCCTTCTGCGTATCTTGCATAGCTTTAACGCTCTCCTTGACAATAGAGTATTTAGTGGATGTCGCTCTCACTTTTCATTATAGCAGAACGCGTCTAGTAGGTATAGAGGTGTATCCATTGGCAACCTGCCAAGCGTGCAAGAATATGTTGTGGTATTACGTAAGTACGTTCTTATCTTGATTAATACATCCCAGGAAAACTAAAAAGGAGAAGGCAGCATGGAAGGGAAAGAGGCATTCAGGCTGAGAAGAGAAACATTTGGACAATTGTGCATTCATGCTATCATTGTGAAAGAGTACGATCAGGGGAAAGACGTTGGTGAGTGGGTCTGCCCTGAGTGTGGCACAGAATTTGCAAAGTGGGATGTGTGGGAGAAGATAAACCGGAACCAACAACAGAGCATATTCACCTCTAGTACAACTGTATCCATGTGATGATCTATATGTTAAGGGGGTGAACGCTGAATCGTTCTGCAAGAGGAAATAGAATTGTCTCTCACAAGGTGTAAGAACATGATTAGATGGAACATTTTTGTAAGAAAGGAAAAACATCATGGGATTTGACCAGTATCACGAGCCAGCGAATGAGCTTTCGGCAGAGACACGGACCTTTGCGCGTATGATCGCATCGCTTACGGAGGAGGCCGAAGCCATCAACTGGTATGAGCAACGGTTAGCGGTCGAACCTAATCAACAAGCACGAGCTATTATGACAAATGCTCAGGGCGAGGAATTCAAACACTTTGGCATGGACCTCGAATTTTTATTGCGCCAGAAGCCTAAGTGGAAAGTAGCGTTACAAGGTATCCTCTTCAAAGAGGGTGCCATTGTCGAACACGCTGAAGACGCGGAGAAGGCAGAAGATAAACTGAGCTAAGTTTTCTTTCCTCTAACGAGGAGTAACACCCGAGTTTTTGGCTCAGGTGTTACTCTGCTCCAGAAAAGCATTGACCACGCGCATAAATGCATCGAAGGTGCTACGGTGAATATTATGGGAGGCACCTTCAATTTCTGTAGCGCGGCTCTGTATCGGTAAAGACTGCTTTGCCTGCTCCCATGAAACGTTATCTATCACTGTAAGATGAGGATCAGCGCGAATCAGCAGCGTAGGCGTGACAATTTTAGCTAGCAAGGGGAGAACAGGACCTACTTCGCCCGCCTGTGAGAAGATACTTATAACAGCTTCTTTGGTGACATGGTGTAGCGCGTCAATCTTGCCTTCGATATCGGCATCGGTCCAGCCAGGGCTACTAATGGTGATTTCTTTCCGCAGTTCATCGGCTGGACGCCCAATATCCTTTGTATAGTTAGCCGCTCTCGCTTCGGCATTACCGCGCCCGAAATTCAGTGCCGGGTCCTCAAGAATCAACTGCGCGAGAGTAGGTACAGGTTTCTCGCTTCCCACGCCACTTGCCAGCACAATCGACGTGGCACCGCCCCAGGAATGGCCGATGACAACGGGGCGTTCAAGACCGAGAGCCTCGATAAAGGAAATTGCATCATCGGCACTCTGGCGTAGGCTATATGCTCCCTGTACTAGTTTGATGCTCTCGCCATGTCCACGCTGATCGAGCGCATATACTCGATACCGTCCAGCAAGTGCTGGTCCGACGCGTACCCAGCTTTGGGCAGAACTTGTAATGCCGTGTAGCAATAACACGCTGGGTAGTTCGGTCCGTTCAGCACCCCAACTCAGATAATGAAAACGACCAGCAGGAAGGTCAATCATCTGTGAATGAGCAGTTATAACGAGGCTATCAGCCATACTTCTCTCGTCTTTCCGTTACATTTGTCGGTACATCATCTACATTATGCCACATGCAAGATAGGACACATAACAGAAAGTGATGGATGGGCAACTCGCAAGGAATTGCCCATCCATCACTTTCTGTTATGTGTCCTAAGTAGATTTTCTACGCTCTCTTTACACGCAATACATCACCAACATGATAGAGGTGCTGCAATATCTCTTTGAACGACTGCGGCACGTTCGTCTCGTGGTAGGAGATATCATGCGTCTGACAGAAAGGTTTGATGATCTGCTGTGCTTGCTTCAGTTTGTTGCGTGGCATACTTGGGAAGAGGTGATGCTCGATCTGGTAGTTCAAGCCACCGTACACAAAGTCGGTTATGGGGTTGGCGTGAATGTTACGAGCGGTCAACACTTGCCGATGCAAGAAATCCATCGTGCTTTCTTTCTCAAGTACGGGCATACCTTTATGGTTCGGCGCGAAGATGGAGCCGAGGTACGCACCTGTTGCAGCTTGATGCACTATAATGAAGAGAATCGCCTGCCACCAGACGAAGCGCGAAAAAATGACGCCTAGGTAGAGCGCAAAGTGAGCAATCATCAATATTAATTCGAGAACGCGATATTTCGCCTTTTTATGCAAAAGAAAATCGACGCTATTCATTTGCAGTCCCAGCGATACCGTCAACAAAGCTGGCAAAAAGATTGTGGCTTGATGCCTCACCAAAAATTGTCTGAATTTTCCTATACCCGAAAGGTCTTCCAAACCAGTAAATTCCAAAAATGGAATTTCAATATCGGGGTCCATATCAACATGATTGGGATTACTATGATGTGCATTATGCTTGTCAAGCCACCATGCATAACTCATGCCAATCAGCAAATTTCCTCCAACGAGAGCCAGAATATCATGTTTCCATGACTCGTGAAACATCTGGCGATGTCCTGCCTCATGACTAAGTAGCCCGATTTGAGTAAAGACGAACGCGAGGTAGAGGGCATTTACGAGTTGTAGCCAAAAGTTGTTGACAACAAACAGGAAAATTATGCCTACAACGAACAACCCCAGCAGCAGGGCCACACGCTTTGTATAGTAGACAGGCTGTCTTTCAAGAAAGCCTTTTTTCTTGAGAATCAGTTTCAGCTCAGCGTAGTCATTGGTTGTCGCCGCCTGTGAAGAACGTAGCAATGGTTGCACTATATCTTCAATTGGGAGGGTAAGTGCGGTAGACGTTTTCTCATTCATACTTGGGTAGCTCTTTCTTATTACTCGTGTATGCTCAGGAAAACATCGCCAAAAACCCTTTTCTCTCGCAATATATCCTCCTGAACGTGTTACCTGTACAGCCTAAAAGTTACGATACAAAAATGCATATCTTCTCTTCTTTTGCATAGCTAGCATTTCAAAAAGCTGTACTGAATATATGAGAGATATTGTAGGAATTTTGTTTCGTTTTCCCTCCGTATATTCTCAACAAAAAGTGGGTATTGAGAAAGTGGGTTAAAAAAGGCAGATTAGGAGGGGAATTTTGAGAGCCATTCTGCATCTCATGTTTTGATGTGCTGAGAACATACGTCGCGAAGGCTTGCGGCGGTACACCCGACGGGTTGCATCGGGCTTTCCCGTCGGTAAAGAGTTAGCAACGGCTGAATACGAGGATGACACAGTTCATGCTCTTATCTTTCTTGCTTCTCCGTGTCAAGCTTCCTTTGTTTCCCATTGAGAATGTCAACGTGCGTGTATGCATCATGCCGCGTATCAAACGACTTTACTATGCGGTCCTGTCCAGTTCTTTCACCATCGGACACACGCTCACGAATTACGAAAATCTGCTCAGTGATACCCTGGACATAAAAACGATCTTCCGTCGTAGTGTCCCTTCTACTATTTCCCGACATGGGATGTGTAACTATTTTTTGCTTATTCATTATATTTTTGTTCCAGTATGTACGGCTTCGCGTTCAACATTTTCGTTGTTTGCTGGAGTGGCATCCAGCTTAGGCAGAGCAATCGCATCGCGTCTCGCTTTCTCAAGCATCGCTCCATCCAGATCAGTGCCTGACAATTTTGCTTTCCGCAGGTCGGCCTCTCTCAGGTCCACACGAGACAAATTCGCATCTTGTAGATTCGCCCAGTTAAAGAGTGTTCTCTGGCAATTAGCATCACTCATGTCAGAGTGGCTCAGATCGGTATTGCGGAGATCCGCATCGTGCAGGTCTGTGCCGCGCAAATCGGCTTCGTGCAAATTGGCTTCGGTAAGATCAGCACCATGGAGGTCGAAGCCGCGCAGATCACGTTCATGCAAGTCCGCTGCATGCAGGTCTGGCTCGAATGCTCGTACCTCCGAATATTCGCGACGCCACTTATTCCACAGTGTTTTCCCCGACGCAAGAATATCAAGTTGACGTGAATCTGCCATAATAATACTCCCTAATTTGATATAGCTTCTACACGGTCCCGTGTAAATATTCAACAATGTCTATCTCAGACTCTATCGCGGAATATGTTCCGTTTCTTTTCTCTGGCACGCTTCTCCGCATTAGTACGGTACGTCATGTATCCGAACACGCATATGACAATTACAATGGCAAGTAGTAGGAAGAAAATTGGTTGCACAATGCACTCCTTTATCATACCTTCTCGGTTTCCAAACACATGTTTTACTCCCAACGAGTATGACTTGATGTGCAAAGAAAGCTAACAAAACTGTTCCAGGAAACCACACATCTCCACAGAAAAGCGAGCGTGCAAAGACCTACGTCATTGCGTTCCCACCAATGGAAATGTGCTTTGAGTAAATGTTTTATACGAGGGACGTGCTTTATGAGAGGATGTAGAAGACTCTTTAAGTATACACTATTTTTTAGTAATATGCAATATTTGTGAAAAATGAAAAAATGAGGCGTCATATACATTGAAGTTTATCGTTTCATGCGAGCAGTACACTGACTATAGGGTCCATTTATAGGTCATTTTCGATAAGGATAGCTATGAAACGTTTAGAATCGCTGATTACCGTGCCGCTCATCGGTATTTTTTGCTTCGCACTCATCATTCGTGTTACGTATAACTTCACGGTTGCAAGCGGCTATTATCCGTTGCACGACTCCCTGACATATCAGAATATCGCAAATTCCCTTGTGCAAGAGCATTGTTATTGTCTCTACTCACATCTGCCAACGGTTGATCGCGCTCCACTATGGCCCTTCATCATTGCGATGGTTGACCGCATTATCGGACCGCAAGACATCTTTGTGCGTCTTTTGCTCTGCGCTATAGGATCCGCTACGTGCGTATTGCTCTATTTATTTGCTAAAGATTTATTTGGAGAGCGCGTCGGCATAGTTGCAGGCGTTATGAGTGCCATCTACCCATTTCTATATGTCTACGATGGCCTGCTCTATTCAGAGTCGGTGTATATTTTTCTACTGCTCGCCTTCTGTTATACGCTCTATCACTTGCAACGCACGCCAGGCATAAGCCTGATGGCGACAAGCGGTGTTCTTGTTGGCTTGCTTTCACTTACACGCCCTAATGGACTCGCCATTCTTGCGATATTTGTAGCATGGGTCGGAGTGCTGGGATGGCGAAAAGTCTTCTCATGGCGTATCGCTCTCAAAAGTGTTCTTGTGGTGTCACTGCTCTCACTAATTTTTATTGCACCCTGGACACTACGTAACTATAAGATTACGCATACGCTTATCCCTGTTGCAGTGGGAGACGGCAAAGTGTTGTTAGGGGCATACAACTATGAGACCGCCGACCCGATCTATCAGCATGGCTATTACTCAGGGATATGGATCATTCCCAGCGAGTCAACGCCGTGGGTTGCATCAAAGTTCCCGCGAGATTGTTCGGGACCCTGTGAAGTCAAACGCGACAACGCGTACAAAGCTGCCGCCTTCCAGTGGATAGAGGAACATATAGCATACATTCCCTTTATGATCGAACAGCACTTTATGAACACATGGCAAGTGGTACCACAGGAGGCGGACCTCGCCATCAATCGTTTTCCCGACCGCGGCTCGTCGCAGTTTGTTATTCTGATGATGGAGACGATGACACCTATCGTTTTTGTATTAGCACTGATCGGCCTCGTTGTCACTTATAGGCGTTGGCGTGATATGCTCTTCCTCTACCTCATTATTACACTTACGCTGACACAAAGTATCGTCTATTACGGGATTCCACGCTTTCGCGCACCTATCGAACCGCTCTTGATCCTGTTTGCCGCGAGTGCATTATGGTGGTTAGCGACCTACAATGGTAAAAGGCTCAAGGCGAGGCAAATAAAAAACAGGGCTATACACACACCTAATAGCATTCAGTGTGTGCATAATCCTGTTTCCGTATCTAACAAAAAACCTGATCCAACTTACTCGTTGTCCAGGTCTTCAGGCTCCATTTCGTCATCCTCCTCGTCCTCTTCGTCCTTGTATTCGTCCAGATATACCAAATCGGAATAATCTGTCGAATACGAGTCCTTGCGAACGCGGATCGTCGGATTGATGGTGGGGAAGGGCTTGAGACCAGTTGGCTCTGCCGGACCCTCCATCTGCATTTCATATGCTGGCGCACCTTCACGGACCAATACTTCATTCCCCACTGCTATCGACTCGAACCCTAAGCGGCGCAGATCCATGACCATACCCGGCCACGTATCTTCGGCATCGACCGCCCACCACTCACGTCCCAAACTGCGTACAGGTCGAACGCGCAAAGGTCGGTTGAGGTCGCCAATAGTAGCCAGCAAGGATACACGTTTCCGTTCGGCTTTTTCCACGGCTATAAACCGTCCCTTCTTTAACAGGACATACATTTCCTACGATAAAATTCCTCCCATTCGGAGAGTTTCTTATGAAAGATATTTCATGTTCTTATCTTCTTTTATGAACCTCGCTAAACGGAAATTATTATGTTAATAACATACCACACTCTAAGACGTTCTGCTAGCTCAAAAAATTGGTACATTTCAATGTGTTGCTACTACTATATACGTTTGAACATCCGTTAATGGACTACTGAAAAATGGGACGAATGCACCATACGCGTTCTCCCATTTTCCCTTACACTATAGAGTAGTACACACCACGATTTTGCTGTAAAAATATTTCGCAGGGACCAGATGGTGCGCTATTTTGATTATTGACAGTAAGAGATAGAGCGTGCAATACTGCACAGGTGTCTACATCTCCTTCTAGTAGAATACGTCTCAACCCGCTCCCCACCTCGTTTTTCCACTTCTCCCCAAAAGGGGAAAGGGCTTTTGACATCACCTTTGACATCATACGCCCTCCATTTACGGTCAACGAGTCCTTATTTGTCCTGAAACAATGTGTCGAGATCGTCCATGACTTTACGCTGCATCCTCGGTCTCACATGAGAATACCTATCCATTGTCGTCGCAATCTTTGCGTGGCGAAGTAAGTTTTGGACTAACTTTGGATGAACTCCCATTTCCAGCAAAATGGTTGCGCTTGAATGCCTAAGGTCATGGAAGCGCATATCTGGAAGATTTGCTTGCTTGAGCATTTGCTTGAACTTTGTCCCAAGATGATACTGGCGGCTCATAAACTTTCCTACCAAATTGGTAAAGACAAGATTATGCTCTTCCCACTTGTCCCCTGCTTTGAGTCGCATGTGCGCCTGCCTTTCACGATGCAGAAGCAGGGCATCAATCACAAATTGAGGGAGCAAGAGTTTACTTTTACTTTTTGCAGTTTTCGGCTCAGATGCCACTACGCCCTGCTTCGGAATACGATACACCGTTCGCTTCACCGTCAGGCTTTTCTCCTCAAAATCTATATGGCTCCACAACAGTCCAAGAATCTCTCCGCCCCGTAGTGCGGTCCCAAGTGCCAGAGGGATGATCGCCTCTAAGGGAGTCCCTTTTACCGTCTCAATCAGCACCTTTGCCTGCTCTTGCGTGAGTAGTTGCATCTCAAACTCTTCTTCCGAAGGTTGCTGCACATCGTCACAGATGTTGTGAGAGAGACGCTTCCAACGGACCGCATCGCCAAATGCTTTATGCAGCATACGATGAAGAGACCTGATCGTCTCAGATTTATGCCCTTTTTGTTGCATTCTGCTGTACAGAGTCTCAATGTGATACGCCGTTAAGTTCTTCAACTTAATGTGCCCAAAGGCAGGGAGAACACGAAGGTTGAGATGACCTCGATAAATGAGATAACTAGTCTCACGGATTTTATGCCGATGCACATTCTCTAACCAGTCTTCCAGAAATTGCGCGACCGTTTGCTGCGGCCCTGTTGCAAGTTTGCCCTGCCGCTGTTGTTCCTGAGCAATGTGCAGCTTCTCCAAAGCTTCAGCTTGGGTCTCACCATAGAAATACTTGCGCTTTCTGCCTTCCAACATCATCGAGGTCTGCCAGCGTCCATCTTTGCGGTGCGTGACCGAGCCTTCACCACGTCCTCGTTTGCCTGCCTTTTTGCGTTTGGTCATGGGCTACTCCTTTGTCTATGGGAACTACTCTCTACAATGCGTTTTTTGCGCTCTGTCGCAAGAGAGGGACAACAACTCATCTTTCTTCCATCAAGCCTTCTCTTGCTCATCCTACGCACTCTTTTCTAGTCATCCTGGTGTCTGCTCAACGTGTTGTGCCTTGAAAGAGCCGCTAGCCATTCAGAAAAGGGGGGAATACCTAGCGGCTGGCTCGACGGTTCGTTATGCGCTCTTTTGCTGCTCCCGGCCCTTCAACCATTCGGCAAGTGAGGTAGGATGCACGCGACGTGGTGCATTCTCTTTGTCGCCAAGCGTCAGTGAGGGCAGCCCTTCATCGTAGATGAGGTGGTACACCGTGTTCTCGCACACCTGGAGCATCGTGGCAACATCTGGAATGGTGAGCAACAACGGCGTCACCGTTGACTCTCTTTTCTTGCGTGGCATAGGCATTTCCTTTCAGCATAAAATCAAAACAACAAACACGAGAAGGCGATTGGCTACGATGGCGACACCTCCAAATTGGTGAAGCGGGTCTGACTCGCCTCAAAGCCCAGGCGGATGGTACCCACAGGCCCGTTGCGATGTTTGGCAATGATAATGTCGGCGGTGCCTCTAGCCTCGGACTCTGGCTCGTACAGTTCGTCGCGATAGATGAACAGCACGACATCAGCATCGTTCTCAATGGCTCCGCTTTCGCGCAGATCGGAAAGTTGTGGCACTTTCGATTGACGGCTCTCGACGGCGCGAGACAGTTGTGCTAAGGCCAGCACCGGAACGTTGAGTTCTTTGGCGATGCCTTTGAGTCCTCGGCTAATCTCGGCGATCTCCTGTTCACGATTGGCGTAGCGTTTGCCCTCCTGAGTGGCATGCATCAGTTGCAAATAGTCCACAATGATGAGGTCGATCCCTTGTTGCGCCTGTAAGCGACGCGCCTTACTTCGCATCGCCGCCAACGACAGCCCCGCCGTTTCATCAATCCAGATGGGATACTGTGCTAGTTCACCCGATGCATTGAGAATGCGTTCCCATTCCTCGTCATGCACCCAGCCCATCTTGAGCCGTTGCTGGTCGATGTGTGAACGCATGGCGAGTAAACGTACCCCCAATTGTTGCGTGCCCATCTCCAGCGAGAAGATGGCAACCCGCGCCTGCTGGGGAGAGGCGGCGGCATTGGCGGCGATGTTCAAGGCCAATGCTGTCTTGCCAGTGCCGGGACGCCCGGCCAGGATAATGAGGTCAGAACGTTGCAATCCACCAAGCGCGACATCCAGGGGGCGAAAGTCGGTCGGGATGCCGATGATCTGCTGGTGCTGGTCGTGAACCGTGTCCAGCTGCTGCAAGCAGTCCGTCATCACGTCCCCAACCTTCGTGAAGTCGGACGCTGCCCCCGTTTGTCCGAGGGCAAAGATGGTGTGTTCGGCCCATTCCAGCGCGTCCGGCTCTTCCTGGTAGGCACGCGCCGCCATCTCGCCTGCCGCGTGAACGAGTCGGCGAAAGATGGCCTTCTGACGCACGATGCGCCCATACGGTTCGATGTTGCCACTGGTCGGCACGCAGTTGACCAGGGTGAGAATCTCGCTCATGCCTCCGACCTGTTCGAGAGTGCCCAGCCGTTCCAGTTCGTCGCACAGCGTGATGAAGTCGGCTGGCATGCGCCGCTCGTAGAGGGCAAGAATGGTGCGATAGATGGTGCCGTAGGCGTCGCGGTAGAAGTCCTCTGGCGTGAGCCACTCGGCAACCAGGGGAATTGCCTCCGGGTCAATGATGAGGCTGCCTAACACCCCTTGTTCGGCCTCCTGGTTATGCGGGACGCTTTTTTCGAGTTTGGGTGTCATGATCCTTCTCCTTCTCCGCCTTTGGCGGCAGTCTGATAGTGCTGTTCTAAGTTCATCAAGCTTGGGGGTTTCGTTGCCCCTGGTGGTCGTGATGGTGTGGGTGACACATGCGGTGGCGATGCCTCGGCTCCCGTGGTGCCGGTTGCAGCTTGTCGCTGCTTGACCCCTTCCCGTTCGCGTTTGAGCCAACGCTGGAAAAAGGCGGGGGACATGCGTTGCCCTTTGCGGTTGCGCCGTCGGGTGTCGTCAATCCACTCACGAGCGGCATCCGCCTCGCCCAACAGGGACAGCAACGGGTCATGCCCATACTCCTGCACCAGTCGTCTGAGGGCATCACCGACGCATAACTTGAGGATAGAGGCGACCTGACGAGTCATCTCTTCCACCTCGGCGGCGTCGATGTCGGCAGCGTGAACGGTTGGGAAACTGGTCACGTTGGGAGGCAAAGTCTCTTCATCACCTTCTGTTTCTCTTTCAGGTTCCCTTTCTGCTTCACCTTCTTCTTCTAGGACAGATTCCTGCGGATTCCCCCGCGTTCCAAAAGTTTCTTTGGGTTTTCTGGAGAAACTTCTGGTTTCCGCTGGATCGTCCGAGGTTTCGCAAGAATTTGGTGGCACTGGATACTTGGACTTCGCGGGATCGCTCAATTTCTCCCACTCATGCCACCGTGGAAGGCTGTAGTAGCGAAAGCGACTCACCTCATAGAGCGTGACGAGGCCAGCCGCTTCCAACGTGTGCAGGGCGGTCTCGATTTGCTCTTCGGAATATCCCCGGATTTCACGGCCTAAGCGGAGGCTATGAGCAATCCCCCGTCCATAATCGTCGGCATTCAGGATGAGACCAATCAGGATGAGGCACTCATCATTGCCTGCCAGGGTGATGACATCTGGGTCCTTCAAAAAGTCGGAAGGAAGACTACGCGCACGAGCCATCGTGTGTGACTCCTTTCTGTGTTGAGTGCGTCCGCATGAGGCCATACCACGTTCTCATGGACGCCAATGGAACGCAGTGGTGTTCAGAGAACAGGGCAAGCATAGCAGGGCAGCGATGCACGCATGCTGAACACACGCTGCACTCTTGCTGCACATGCGCTGCACTCGTAGGCAGCGAAGGGACGAGTTCACCGAGGGTATCGCTGCACTCGTTGGCAATGGTGCTACATGAGGCCATGTGCATCGCTGCACTTGAGAGAGATGCCGGAATAGCACCCGTAGGTTTGTGGTCGCTGCACTTAGCTGAACGAAGGCAGAGAGCCAATCGAGCGCGTTGCCAATATCTGGCACTGTGCAGAGAAAATCTCCTCGTGGTTCTGTTCATCTCCATCGTTCACCGCCTTGACTCACAAACGACAATTGCTGGTGCTGTATGGCGCGTGGATTGATCCACAACACCTCGGTTTGCTGCTTGCCATGTTCGGCGACCGCCGAGAGGGTGAGTCGTTGCCAGTGCGCGAGCCGCTCGTCATACAAGGGATGGGCATAGCCGGAGAGCAGCACCATACCAGTGTGCGCGTCCAGAGCCTCTAGCAACTGCAGGTGATCGGTATCGGTCAGTTCAAATGGGTAGTATTTGCGGGCGCGGGTCGATAAGAGATAGGGCGGATCGACGTAGAGCAACACGTCCGGGGCATCATAGTACCGGATCAGGTCGAGTGCCGGTTGTTGACGGATTTCAGCATCACGTAGACGGTCTACGGTTGCCAGAACTCGCTCCGGGAGCTTCTGCCACAAGCGTACCGGATAGGCACGCCCATTGAGTCCGTTATGCTTCCACCCACTCACCTGAGAGATCGTCCCTCCATGGGCTTGCCACAAACGCACCAGGAAGCGGCGGGCGTGTTCGACATCATCCTCGTGATACCAGTCATGCTCATAGCGACTGTACTCTTCCTCACACCAGGGCGTGAGGGTGATCGCCTCGGCTAATTCATCGCATCGCTCTCGTAGGACCCGAAAGAGCGTACACATCGAGCCATTGAGATCGTTCAACACTTCATGACGGGCGGGCGTCTTGACAAAGAAGCAGGCCGCGCTGCCCGCAAATGGCTCGATGTAGTGCAGGTGCGGTGGGAACAACGAGACGATCCAGGCGGCAATACGCCACTTGGCCCCCGGATACTTGCAAAATGGTTTGATACTTGATGTGGTACCGATCATGCACTCACCTCCTCGTAAGAGAGCAACGGTTGCACCACGCCATCGGCAAGCACCTGGTCAAGCAACACATCGCCGTGAACTTCGTTGCCTGTCCAGCCATCAGGCCAGGTGTTGCATGCGATCAGGTCGAGAATGCGTTGGTGTTCTTCCTCGTTGATCAGGTCGATACACGGCTTGCCCTCGATACGTGCAATCTGATTGACCTGCTCTTGCATGTCGAGAATCTGGGCAAGGCCAGAGCGACGTGCCTCAAGGGTGAGCGGTCCCATTCGCATTGGATTGGCGGCAAGGCTGCCATCTTTGCGTCGGTCGGTGCCATCCTTGCGGAGGCGATACGGCGGTTTCTTGAGGTCAGCATACAAAGGTCGCAGACGCAACAAAGGGGCAAGATACGCCCAATGCGGCAGCTTCAACACCGTGAGCAATGCCGTATCTTTGGAGGCGAGATTGCAGCCAACACACCCCGTTCGTGCATTGATCTCCTCTTTCTCATCCCCGCCGTACACCTCAGCGATCACCTGAGTTGGAAATCCATACGACGGGGCGTGGAAGGTTAACCAGTCCCAGATGTGGCACACCCGCCAATGCAAGCACGGAGCCAGCACATCCGCAATGCTCTCCGGCGTCGCGTGCTGAAACCAGCCTTGTCCGCACTCGGCTCCATCCTTCGAGCAGGAGAGGGCGATGCGCTGATCACGGGCTGCGCTCTCTCCCAGCCGGACCCCAGTCAACATCAGGAACTTTTCGCCGTACTGGATACGAAGGTCCTGTAAGGCTCGTTCCATCGGCTCTACTTTGAGTTGGGGTGTACACCAACGAAACCGATTTTTCGGGGGTGGGACGCCTCGCCCCAGGACGTACACAAAGAAACGATCATCTAGGGCGGGCAGAACGACGCGAGTAGTGATGCCACGCGCACGTAACGTGTCGAGCAACTGCATTGCCGTCGCATGGAGCGGGGGCAACTCCATGCGGGTATCAGCATACAGCACCGTAAGACTCTTTGGCGGGGCAACCTCACCAGATGCGATCAAGTGCGTTACGAGACTGACGACGGCGGTGGAGTCCTTGCCCCCACTATAGGCAATGGCCCAATGCTGGTACTGTGTGCCATACGCGTGCAACGACTCTTTGGTGAGTTCCAGTGAGCGTTGCATCGTGAGCCGCTCCGCTTCCCACATATTCAGTGTTTTCATGCGCTCACCTCCTGCGTTGCATCTTCAATTTCGACAATCGCTTTCAAAATGGGAGAGACCTGTTGCGGCACCACCGCGTTGCCTAACGCTTTGAGTCGAGACGCTCGATGGTTCAGTTTGTGTGGGATCGTGCGCGGCGGCTCCCATTCCGCTTGCGCTTGCTGTGGACCAGAGGGCCATCGAGGGCGGTCCAGCCCACCGGAAAGCCCATCAAAGCCTCGACCCATTCCGGGTTGAGATTGCCCTTGTGGAGCGCGTTCAACGACCTGCTTTGTTGTGTCTCTCCCTGGAGCCTGTAGTGATCCTCGGTAGCAGTCGGGGTGGGCCACGTCCGAATCAGCGCACCAGGGAGCGAGTCCCGATTCGTCGCTCCTGGTGGGAAGGTCGCGTTCTTGCTGTCGTTGGCGGTGGGCGTGGGCCATGTCCCTTTGCGTGCCATCATCGCCAGCGTCGGACGCTCTGCGGCATTCGGGCTGAGGCTGCGGTTGATCCGTCCACTGCCCGCATCTAGGGCGACAGGGGTCGGCCATGTCTGCACCTGATGAGTGAGGTCCATCGTGTACCCGCTCTGAGTCGCACTGCTTTTCGCATCGTGGGCTTGTGGTGTGCGCCACGATGAAGACGCGCTCTCGGATATGGGGCGCACCGACGGCACAAGCCGGAAGTACATACGCTTGTGTGGTGTAACCCGCGCTTTCCAGGTCAGATTGAACGAGGTCGAGTGCCAGGCTGACGAAGCCAAGCACATTCTCGATAAGGACCCAAGTGGGCCGACATCTCTCAATAATGGCAAAAGCAAACGGCCAGAGGTGACGGTCATCCCGCGTGCCTCGTCGTTGTCCTGACAGGCTGAACGGTTGACAGGGGACTCCTCCTGCCACAACATCAATTGGTCCAAACTCATCGCCCTGTACCTCTCGAATATCCGAACGCTTCATCACATCAGGCCACCGCTGCTGCAAGAGGGCCTGACAATACGGGTCATTCTCGACCTGCCCCGCAATCTCTTGTCCGAGCAGATGTGACCAGGCGTAGTCGATGCCACCAATGCCAGAGCAAAGGGATAAGAGTCGAAGTGGTCTCCTCATTCTGGTCATGCGCCCACCTCCGGCTCCAACCATCGGAGCGTCTTGCCCAGCATGCGTGCATACTCGATTTCGCGTCGGGTAGACTCTCCCACATAGCCACCCACATTCAACACCAACACCTCATCAGCACGGTCGATCTTGTGCAGGTGCAAGAGGTCGAGGCGGATTTTGTCTTCTGTGGTCAACCTGAGCATGGCGTCCGACTTCGTATCACACCCAATCGTCAACACAATCCTGCCTGCCAGGGTCTCGCGCTGGTTGGCCTCCTGATACGCCTGTGAGAAGCGCGTCGAGCCGACAAGACACATGGTACTCGGCACAGGCATCGTGGCTTTCATCTCTAAGAGGTCTGCAAGGGTCAGACTCATATCGTCACCTCCCGCGATACGGGAAAGTGATCCCAGGTGCGCCCATCGAGGACTCGCCCGCCGCCTTTTGAGGTCCGGCCTCCCCATTGTTTGAAAAAGAAGGCGATTCCCGCCTCAACACAACGGTCTCGTATCTCCCGAACCCACTCCGGGTCACAAGGGCGAGCGTTGGGACCACTCTCGCCCCCGGTAATGACCCAATCAATGCCTGTGAGATCGAGCGAAGGCAGCGCACTCAAGAGCGGCTCTAAGGACAACATGCGGATTGCCAGGGGAAGAGGCCGGACGACATCAGCGCGTGGCGTGAACGGGTCACTTTCGATACTCACCCCAATGCAGATGTTGGAGGACCAGGGCAACGTCGAAGTCATGCGGCGCAAGCGTCCGGGTCGTTTGGTGAGGACTTGGAAGGTATGCCAGTGAGCGCGGTTCATGATCTCGAACACGCGCACTATGTAGCCGTCCGGCACATCTTTGTGAAAGAGGTCTGACATCGAATTGACGAATATCTTCTGCGGTTTTTTGAGGTGCAATGGCTGCTCCAAGCGTTCAGGAAGCAACTGGATCGTGGTGAAGGGTTGTGCGTATTGTTTGGGCATCGCAGGGCCATCAGGCCGCCACAATCCGTTATTCTGCACATACAGGGCGTGCCGTCGGTCATGCAACGCGAACGCATAACATTCGCGGCAGCCATCGGACACGCGGCTACACCCGGTTAAGGGATTCCAGGTCCGGTTCGTCCACTCAATGCTAGTTGTGCCCATGCTCGTCGCCCTCCTTCTCTGATGTCGCGGGGTGTTCGTCGGTCGTCGCGGTCGGTGTTGTTGGTTCGTCAAGAGCCGTAAAGGTGTTGGCACACTGTGGGCAGTGGTATTGCGGATAGCCCAGGATATCCAGTTGTGGTAAGGTGCCGTAAAAGTCCATGATGAGGATGGCTTTGGTGAAGCCACACTGAGGACACGTCTTGTGCTGTTCTAAGGGCATCTGCATCATACTTGCACCTCCGCATGTCGTTGCTCGTCCCAGCTACCATCACTTCGTGTGATGAGATGCTTGATGGAGAGTGTTGGAAGGTGCTGGTGCAACAACTGACAGACGTGATAGCGATGACACATGCGAAGGTGGGTGCTTTTCCGCGTGTGCTGACAGCTCAGTGGATGAGGGCAGCCGCACAGCAGCACCACATCGCGGCGTTGCAGGTAGACACAGAGCCACAAAAGGCCGTTGTGAGCATCCTGCAACTGGATGGGGAGTTCAGGAGTGCGATAGTTGACGTTGCCCAAGAGTTCCAAGTGATCGTAGTGCTGGAGACCAAAACGGGCCTCCAACGGCTTGCGATTCCACTGCGGATAGTAGCGTGAACGGGGCATGGTGCGAATATCCAACACCATCGCGTCCTGTTCGCGGACCAACGTCTCGACCTGTTCCATCGCCCCCTCAGCACGATAGCCGATGGTCGTGACGGTATGGGTCAGCAGGGCGGGGAGCGTAACCCACCCTGCGCTCGTGAACCCATTCATGATAGAATGGGGGTGAGCATTCCGCTCATCCTGAGCGGTCTGTGTCTCACCACCAACGTTCGCTGTTGAAGCTGGCAGGCTGTGGGCGAGCGTTGGTGCTTGAAAACGGTCTCCGTGGTGTGCTGGAGTCATGCAACCTCCTCAAAGAACTGTCGTGACGAGACAGTCAGGGCGAATCCTCTTCCCAACAGAGGGCATTGTAGTTGGGCATGCAGGTCTAAGAGTGTGACCACTTGCTGAGAGAGCGGATCGGGTAGCACTTCGACGATGCGCTGCAACGTCCACAGAACGTTGGCATCGGCTCGTTGGCTCAGATCGGTGTAGACCTCATGGTGCGCCAACAGGTACTGCATGTAGTCAATTTTGTCCTGCACAAAGCGTGAGACATCATCCACCCCAAGTTCCAGATCATCAGGACGATAATGATACGGGTCCAGGGTGGAAGCTTGTTTCTGTTTACTCATTTTCTGTGTGACCTTCCCGTTGGTGCTCAAGGATGTCAAGCAAGCCATCTATTCGTTCAAAGCCCTGTTTGAGAAACTGTGTCGCCAGCCGTACGTTTGAGAGTTTGAGTCCTGTCGGGTCGTTCGTGTTCTCAAGAAACGCCGCAAACTGCGTGAGAAACTTTGGGGTTTGTTCCGCAATATGGATGCGTGTCAGTTGTAAATGCTCAAGCACCACCTGGTCGCTTCTCTCCTGTTCGTTCACGGCCTGTTATCCTTCCTGTTCTGCTAAGCCTCGCTCAAGGCCCTCTAACAAGGCGATGAGTTCGGCTTCTAACCGTTGATCGTTCTCATAGGCTTCATCAGTCGGGGTGTGCGTGCCTCGCGCTGCCCGCCGATTTAAGTAGTCGCGTTCGCGTTGCATCTTCTGCTGCAAACGGTCACGCAACCCCTGCAACCAGAGACGGCCTTCACTCGTGGTCATCTCATCAAGCCGCTTGTGCGTTGTCACCACCCCCACCAAAGGCGTGTAGTACGGCGTGGTCGGTGGCTGCTTTGAAGAGACTCGTCGCTTCGGCATCAGGTCTCCTTCTTGAGAGGAAACTGTGGATAAATCGTGTAGAAGAGCGTGTTGAATTCTTGCTCCTCTGCCTCGGTCATCTCAGTTCCCTGTTCTCGTAACTCTTTGTGACGTGCTTGTTGCGCCTGGGTACCAGGGGCAGTGGGAACACCTGAAAAGATGGCTTCCCAACTCGGCGACTCTGTTAGCCCTTCCCATTCTCTCTGTGTCATCATGTCCCTTTCATCCTTCATGGTCTCTTGTCGATACACACACTACAAGGTCATTGATTGAACCGGCCAGGGACGAGATCAGCACCGTCCACCCGCGTTGACGGAACTGGCTCCTATACGATGCTGGTTGCTGGCTCCACGTCCACAGGAACCACGAGCATCGCCTCAGTCGTTGGCTCCGATTGCTGGCTCCAATCAGTGGCCTCAATTGCTGTTGGTGAGTCCACTTCACTCAGACCACCCTCTGGCTCCGGTGCCATCTCTGATACTCTCGTCTCGGCATCGACTCCTGGCTCTGGCTCCACATCAGCAGGTTCGCGTTCTGGCTCCGGTGCCACGACTCGTTCGTCCTGGTCATCCTGACTCTGAGCAACACCCTTCGCCACGCTGTACTCTGGATGCGTCTCTTGGAACCACTGTGTCGCCGCTTTTCGATTGCACCGTGCCTCTTCAGACAGGGCGCGACCTGAGACCTTCTTTCCCTCGGCAAGCAGTCGGGTGAACGCCGCCTCTAGCCGAACATCGCGTTCTGCATCGGTGTCGGCCTCAACTCCTTCCTGCTCGGTCTGATGTGATTGCACAGACGATGCTCCAGCCTCGATCTGTGGGATGGAGGGTGCGGACTGAACCGAGGGCCGTGGAACCAGAGCCTTGACCTCCTCGATGATGGTGCGGTGAACCTCGACAAACGAGGGGTGTAAGAGCGGTGCTACCGCGTTCGCCATTTCCTGGTAGTCAAGAGCAACTGGCTCCGGTGCCACCAGTGGTGCTAACTGGTGCGCCAACGTCTGATAATTGAGTGGCTCCGGTGTCAAGCGTGATACCAGCAGTGGAGCCACCGTCTCGGCGATGCGTTGATAATTGACTGGCTCCGGTGCCACCAGTGGTGCCAGCAATGCCACCAGACGATCATACTGGATTGGCTCCACAATCGGTAGCAACGGCGTGATGTCGGCAATCAATGAGGCTCTGAGTCCATCAAGGTGTTCCAGCAACAGTGGCATCACCTGCTGTGCGAAGGCTTCTGGTGTTGGCACGTCAGGCTGCATTGCAGGGGATGCGGCACGGTGCGCGTACTGTGGCATGAACATTTTGACTCCGGCATACGTCATTTCTAGCAGCCCATACATCCACCCTGTGTCCAGGCGCAGGTTCAAGGTACTGGTGCTGGCCTGAACGATATTGCCTCCATTGGCACCCAGCGTATTGAGGGTAATCGCGGTCAGGACGAAGAAGAGGATGGTGGGAACCGTGAAGAGAATCGCCCATATCCATGCGGTCACGCTGCGCTGATGTCGTGCCACGACCATCCAGTGGCTCACCGCGTTGACAATCGCGTTCGCCAGGATGATTTCAGGAATGATTGCCAGCACAATGAACGCCAACCAGACGAGGCGTTGCATCATCTGCTCGCTAATAACCAACTTGATGAGGTCGGGCGCGATGCTGGTACAGGTAATCCAGAGAACCGCGAACATGAGCGAGGTTTCGGAGATATAGCCACTGACGCGGATTACCCACCGCCCCAGCCACACGATGACGTGCCCATTGAGAAAGAAACTTGCAACGGCTCCAATGGTGCTGAGAAGGCCGAAGATGTTGGGATGCTTGTCCATCTGCCGATGCCAGAAGATGCTAGCCTGATTGTTCTCATTGTGCTGTGCTAGTTGTGCCATGACTACGCCTCCATTGCTTTGAGTAGTTCATCACGAACGCTCGTATACCACTTATATTTCGGACCTGCCAACCCAACACATTCAGAAATCGCCCGATCTGTCATGTCTTTACTGCCTGCTTTTCGCAACAGCAACATGCGCCTGATCGTCTCGCGTTTATCGGCGTTTACGTTTACGTCCCCCACCCCCTCTTCGGTGTTTTCGAGCGTAGAAACGTTGCCTTGCCCTCGTTGCTGTAAACGTAAACGCTCTTGCTCACTGGATGCCTCGAACTGGCTTGTAGACTCGTTTACAGGACTATAAACGGAGTCATAAACGGGCGTTTTTTCGTTTATTGAGTTGTAAACGGGTCGTGCAGGTTGTAAACGCTCGTTTTCAGCGGGTGGTATGTATGGTTGCACCTGTGGACGTGCGACGCGTTGCTCTTTTATTGGTTGGCGTAAACGTGCTACGTTGGGCGTATTGGAGACATGACGCGAGACACGCTTATCAAACTTCACCAGTAGCTGTGAGGGCGTGAAATTGATGACCACACCGACCCCTTTGGGCATCGTCTTGATGTGCTCTCGCGTAACCAGTTCCACATCGACCTCTTCCACACACCGATCCAGATCGTTCTTCTCAACATGTCTCCCGACAATCTTGCACTGGCAATTTTTAATGGCCCACTTTTGCAAGTTGGCGATGGACTGCGTGAAGAAGCACACGGTATAGCCCATTGAACGACCCATGTTGCACATGTTCCAGAAGGCTGCTTGCAGCGCGTTGATCGTCTCGTTACTGAGCGTTGACAATTGCTGATTCTGGGGAAGGAAGACCTGCGCTTCATCAAGCATCATCAGACAGGGAAGGCGGTCTTCATCGCTAAGACCATTTGACCACTTCACGAATGCTTTGAGAACGGCGGTAATCACCTTCGCACAGACGTTCAAATCCTCTCCATAACTTGGCAGGTCGATGATGGCTTGATGCTTGCCTGTCATCACCAATTGTGCGAACCCACCAGCATTTTCCTCGGTGAGTGCAAAGTAGCCAGCAAGAGAGCCTTGTAAGGACCCATGACCTGCTCTTATCGCGTTGGGGGCGACATCGACAATCGTATGGTACTCGCGTTTCAGGTCAAACATGATGGCGGGCATGTCACAACGGGACGCGCTTTCTAGGACCAGCGCGGCAATATTCGACTTGCCCATGCCCTGTACACCCGCGACAATCAACCCATTGCCGAGCAGATCATCCATATGTGGGTCAAATCGCGCCTCATTGCCGATGTTGGCAAGAGAGCCAAGACGGAGGAGTTCATCTTGCCGAGAAGACGCACCGCTCTCCGCATTGCGATCTGCATACTCATTGGTCGCTTCGGCCTCACCCTGGTCATCCGGCATAATGGTCTCTCGCGTACTTTTCCCATGAAAGAGTCGGTAGGCAAGCGAATGTTTGTGTGGTTGTGCATCGTCCTGGCCTTGCTGCCCCCACTCGGATGATTTCGAGGTGGGTAGGGAAAGCTCCCTACCCGTCGCTCGCTCAACATCCTCAACGACAACATAGGCAATCGCCCCTACCGCAAGCCCGACAATCGCGCCGACGCCGCCCGTATGTGCGAGGGCGAGGGCTGGTTCAGCGATTAACGCGGCAGTTCCTGCCGCAAGTAACTTTTGCCCTTTTGTTGCCATGATGGTTATAACTCCTCAAATCCCTTTTCGAGGAGGCCAATGCCTAAAGGCAAGCCAACCACGACAATCCCACCGATAGCCAACGCAATCAGAAATTGCACTAAGATGTTTCCCCCAGGGGATGAGGAATAGTCGGCCCATCCATTGAGCAAGATGAGAGCCGCACCAAAGATGACAAACCACTTCGCAAGATGGGGGTTCGCTGCCGAAATTTTGACCACCGCCACTGAAAGAGCCAGAGCGAAGACAAGCGTCACCAGTTCCACGACCCAGCCATACACCCAACTCGTCACCAGCCCGATAGGGGCTTGACCCGTAATCATCAACCAGGGCTGTAGGAGAATCGCCCATGCGACCCCTGCGACCCGATTGGCATTGCCCAACGCTAAGTATTCGCTGGTCTGGATTTGCACGACGGATGCTGCTGCCCACATGAGCAACGACAAGGCACCCAGGAACCACAGAATCAAGGGGCTAGAGCCGAGTCGGTGATGCACTCGGTGAAACTGCTCTCGCATGAGAGGGACAGTCGCATGTGGTGAATTTTTTTCTGTTGACACGTTCATTTCCTTTCAAGATGGAAGGTCTCAGTGTTCAATGAAGAAGGGACAACAGTCATTGAGCCTTACTCCTCCCAACGCGACGAACGCGGGTAGGAACGTGGACGGGTCAAGCTCGCTCCGACGAGAACGCCGATCAGCAGGCAGACCAGAATAATCACGAGCAAGGTTTGGATATCCAGGTGAAACATCATAAGCAGGTTCTCCTTCGACTATTCGACGCACTCAACACAGACATCACCATGCACAGAGGTCTCGATAATGCACAAACTACAGACATCTCTTTCACAGATGGAGCATTGTTCAAACCCCTCACGCCCCACGTACTCGCCACAGATCGAACACCGCTCCGCCCAAGCAATCGGCGGAGGTGGTGGAACAAGGACGAGGTGTCGTTGCTCTTTCTTCGATGTCTTCGCCATGAGAATACTCCTTCTTTTCAGCACCTAGCAGGCACACGTCAGAACAGGCAATCCTGCACCAGCACAATCAATGCAGAGGACGACAGCATGAGCAATAGAGCGGGTGGCATGATGACGCACACACACCGGTTTGCTACAGCCGTAGCAAGTGAGCGAGGTACGCTGTGAACACGCATGACAACGTAGCACGACAGGGACGGCATACAGAGTGAGCAACGGACGAACGCGTTGGCGATTGGAACGGCGTGTACGGGTATGGCTCATCGTCGGAAACTCCTACGCAACAGCTTGTAAATCAGAGGGGACAACGGTTGAGGGAAACGCAGAGACATTGGCAACTAGTGGCTCCCAAGAGAGCGAGAAGGCCGTCGCCAGCGTGTCGAGGGTGTGCTGAAACAGCGCGTGGGACTCGGCCCCACAGTAGCACCAGAAACGGGAGGCATGAGCCGGAAATGCGTTCAGGGTATTGGGGTCGCGGTCCTCATCGGCGTTGAGGTCGCTATCCTCGCCAGCCAGGTACACCACACTCATGCCGAAGGGACCGTCATAGTGGCACTGTTCAGGCAAGGGGGCAAGCTGCAGGTACGCGTTCCGATGGTCGGCCTCCATGTGGAAAGCGACCGAAAAGCCGAGCGGTTTGAGGGCGCTTGTTACCACCTGCACATCAGGGCAGGTCTGGCAGAACGCACTCACATCGTGATGGACGACAAGGAAAGTGGACATGAGAACCTCCTTTACACGCGGGTCGCGCTATACACCTCGTCCCAGGTGGAGGTATCCGAATGCACGACCAGTCGCTCTTTGCCATGTGTGGTCGTGGTCATCACAACCGTCCAGACGTTCTCGCCATCATAGTGAATGGACTCAAACACTGGATCAGGCTGCTCTTCGTCGGTCTCCCACTGGCGATCATGGGACCACTGCGTCACGTAGGACTGGATATGGGCAACGCTGGACCGCTTGAGGGCATCGCTGGCATGTTGCAACTCATTGACCAATCGGTATGAGGAGTTCGAGGCGAGCGTGATGCGTTTCTGATAGGCGAGGGACTGACTCTTTATCAAGGCATCAAACTCGTTTCGCACGTCTGCGGCCTTCGAGGTCAGTTCATCCAATGCGGGAATTGCCGCTCTTCGTTGGTCTTCGTTCATGGGTTTCTCCTTTTGCGTTTCATTCTCGAAAAGCTACACATGTTCATACAGTCAGAGGATCGGCAGGGGGACCAGAACATGGCGCATACCACCGTAGTTGTAGCGTGCTGCTCCTGCCCCGGCGTCGAGGCACTCGGCATAGGAGAGCGTGTAGCCTTGCAGCGCGATCTGACGTTCGACCTGCTCGCGGGCGAACTCGTAACTGCTGCCTCCATCTTCCTCGTAGGAGTGATGATAGAGACTATCCAGGGCTTGGAGTGCTTGGGCCATGTTGTAGGTGGCTTGCGGATCGTGACGTACCACTGGTCTTCTCCTTTCTTGAATGGTTTACTTTCATTTATGTTTCATTTATCATATCGTCAAAACAATAATAGCACACGTTTTTGTTTCCTGTCAATAGTAAATAGCTCCTATTTGTAAAAGTTGCTAGAAGCTGTTACATTAACTACCATAAAATGAAAGTAACTCCACGAGGACACCAATGAGCAAAAAAATGATCGAGTCGGAAGACGCCATCAAGTTGTATATAGAGGCCGGATTTTCTGCGAACACCTTTTATCGTCATGTCAGGGAGGGCAAGATTAAAAAAACGTTGCCTGAGTCGAGAGAACGTGGGGCATTATACGACGAGAGTGATATCAGAAAGATTACCCAGAAAAAGGTAGGGCAGGAGCCAGAGAAAACGGGCAGAGAAGAGATTGCAACTGAGGTCGCATGGCAAAGAATAAGCGATTTGCCAGCAATATTGAAACTTGACTTGCACGTGTACAAGGATCATCTGGTCGGCGATATTGGGCTGTATATCTCTTGGGAGAAGAAAAACACCAAAATCACGCTACTCTCGTTTGAGCATGGCAACCGAGACAATGTACTGGCGTACATCAGTTTAGTCCCTCTTCCTGAGAAGATGATACTTTCGATTTTGAAAGGGGAACGAGAGGAATTGTCCATCAGTGCTGATGAAATTGAAAGCTATGAACGGAAAGGTGCATACACGCTGCTTGCCGAGAGCATTGTGGTTCACCCCGATCATCCAGAGCAACTCAATAAAATCTTGGCAGGAGTGCTAAATTATTGGTGTAGACAATATCCTGACCGATACATCGAAAAGATTTATGCGGATGCTGCATCAGACTATGGAGATGTGCTTGCACGAAAGTTATACTTCTCGCCGCTCTATGATGTCTCAGACCACGCCTACGTTTTAGACCTAAGAAAGCCTGGCATATCCAAAGTCGTCAAGAGATTTCAGGAATGTCTTGAAGCGAAACGGACACAGAATGCTATCACCGAGAAGAAAGATGGGATACGTTCACAAAGGGCTGGTCGATTTGAGGTAGTGCAAGCAAGCACAGAAAACGATATCAAAGCGACAGTAGAGATAGCACGTCAACATTTTGGAGACCGAGCCTATAGCCTGGAAAAAAGGCTTGCTTGGCATGAAATAGCCCCCAATGGGGATTATGTCCTCAAGCACAACGGAGTTATCGTTGCGTACTTCTCTATGCAACCCTTAAAAAAAGAGGCTCTGGATCGTATCTTTGAGCCAAAGAGCAATGGAAGTGTGCAGTTACAAGATGTGCTTCCACTTGTCCCTGGAACCCCTGTAGAATGTTACATTTCAGGAATTGGCATCAAGAATGACGCTGATCGGCAGCAAGTCAAGACGTATGGTGAATTCCTGCTGTTAGGGCTGTTTCGAGTCATGGAGAATTTAGGAAAGCAGGGAATAGAGATTCGACGCTTATGGGGTATGTCTGGCTCGGTGTCCGGCATCAAACTGAGTCGAGATATGGGATTTACTGAACTCGACTACATCAACAACGAGCAGATTGGCTTTGTGCTAGATATGGACCCGAAGACAGCAAAAAATCCCATCATCAAAAAGTTTCTGCAACGATACCACGATGCACTGCAAAGGGCCAAAGAGAAATCAGGGAATAAAGAGTCCATTTCAACACCTATCATACAATAAGAGTGATATAGTATGCATAGCGTTGGAAAAGGAGGAACTACTTGTGCCAACTGTGATTGATAATGTTGAATACATGTCAATATTGGAAGCTTGTGAATATCTAGGTGTGTCACGCCAAACCTTGCGTCTACGCGCAAAAGAAAACCATTTGTTACCGTACAAGCGAGGTGTCACACGGAACGTCTACTATAGAAAATCTGATATTGATAGCCTCAAGGCTCTCCGCCCTGTTAATCCAGAGCAAGCACTATAGGATAAAGGTGACCAGTTTTTGCAATTTACTTATAAGGACATTCGATATAGAAACGTTGAACGAGAGGTAGCTAATGGGAAAGGAAACACAGAAAGTGACTGAACGCTCTGTCATGACACAAGTTACGCTGTTGCAGCCCAAAGCAAGCACAACAGATGCTGACCTCGCAACGCTATTCAAAGCAGTGCGCTCGCTGCAAAAACACATTCCTTGCCTTCTCGCAGTTGCTACAGGCGAGAACCACAGTACGCAGCACAAAGGGTTCACTCACGGTATTCTGCTTCATTTCGAGGACGAAACGCACATGAGAGATGCCCTGCTTCATGAGAAGTACCGCAGTATGCAGGAGCGCATGCGGAAGTCGTGCGACCAGATCGTCACGTTTGAGGTTCCAGAGAGCCTCCCACTAACTGTGATCGAGCAAGTTGCCCTGGCAAAGCCCGAACCTTCAGCACCAGCAGCAAAGGCGAAAGCGAAACCAGCCGCCTCGCCGCAAAGAGAGACACCTTCACCAGAAGAGCGTTCAGCACGCTCCGAAGAGGCACGAAAACGTCAACATCTCTTAGAACAGATAAATACTTATCGAGTGAAGAACGTTGATGCTCGCCTCATGCAGATTGTGATAGACCAGCTGGGTGTGGACGAGAGCGAAGTTGTTCCTTCAGCGTCTCTTGTGGAAGACCTGAATGCCGACTCGCTCGACCTCGTTGAGTACATCATGTCTGTAGAAGAAGTGTTCAACGTCGAGATTTCTGATGAGGATGCTGAGATGATCACGACTGTGGGTGAGACACAGGCGTACTTGGCAGTGCGAGGAGTGCTAGAAGGGTAAAAAATTCGTCACCAGTACCACTACGAAAAGGTTTCATCTGCACCTTGATCTTGCCCCACTTTTGCTCTTGTCACGCTCACCCGGTTGGCTTCAAACTTGTGAGATCGCTTTGCTCAAAGGCACGCACACAGAGGGACTTTCATATTCTTATTCTCCCATTTTTCACCTTGTCGCATGAGAGAAGACTCCTCCCTTTTGTCTTCTTTGGACCCTCTCCCTTGTCAAAGCCACAAAAACTGGATACACTCTTCATCAATCTACACTCTTCAGGAGCATGATACCGAATTCTTACAAAACCATACAGGAGGGGCAGACGCATCTGCCCCTCCTGTATGGTTTTGTGCTCTTGTTTATGCTAAAGGCTCGTCCATGGTACGCATCTGAATCTCAATGATGCGTGAACGAGAAGACTGTGTACACGCCAGCAAGACGGTTCCAGCCACATCCTCTGGATCAAGCATCCCCGACTCTGCAACACTCTGTTCTGTTCGTCCCTTGCCCAACGCAAATTCTGTCTTCACTCCTCCTGGACAAATCACTCCTACCTTGATCCCATGTGGGCGTAGTTCTTTATCCAGGGCTTGAGCGAATCCGACTTGCGCGAATTTGGTCGCGCAGTACACCGCTTCACCCGCGAACCCATAAATACCTGCCATTGATGAGATCGTCAGAATGGTCCCTGATTTTTGCTCCAGCATCAAGGGAACCACATGACGGGTAAAGAGGAAGGTGGAGCGAACGTTACTATCCATCATCTCGTCGTACTCTTGAGCACTCGTGTCGGTCAAGGACTTGTAGTTTCCAATGCCGACATTATTGATCAAAATATTCACCGTCCCGAATTGCTCTTTTGCAATGCTAATGGCTTGTATCGCTGTCTCCTCCTCGCGAGCATCTCCAACGACCGCTACGGCTCGACCACCAATAGCGTGAAGTGTTTTCAACACATCATCGAGACGATGCTCCCGCCTTGCCGTCAGGACAAGATGGGCACCTTCACTGGCGAATGCAAGAGCACACGCTTTGCCAATACCGGCACTGGCACCAGTAATCAAACACACAGACCCGGCTAACTTTTGGCTCATAGACCACTTCCTTTTCTGTATTCATATACTATAGACACTCAAAGACGCTTCCCCCAAGTACCACAGATGACATCCCAACTCTTGCTAAAAAAGCATGCACTCACGGGAAGCATCATAACACCTGGTTGATCTTTTTGACGATATGGGTGATTCTTCATCCTTATGTAGCGAGTAGACCGATATCCTCTGGAAAGACACAATGCTTTTGCCATCAAAAAGCGGGAAAGAACAATGCCGTATGCTGTATACTATCACCTATTTCATCAACAAGGTTCACGGCTCATCCTCACATTGGTATTAGTGGCGAAATCGAGGATACCCATCAAGCGGCCTCTCCCATGAAACGAGCAAAATGCGAAAGAGGAGTGAGACGTGGGGAAACGTCCGTCAGCCAATCATATAATCGGCACAAATTGATAGCCGCAGCAGTCATCGTTGCCAGATTGCATTGCAAATTTCAGTCCCCTCAGTCGGGGCTATGCCTCTGCAATCGCTCACCTAGTGGGCAATTTGCAGCCTACCCAACATTTCAGTCCCCTCAGTCGGGGCTATGCCTCTGCAATGCCACCTTCATCCTTAGTGCTGAAGAGAGAATCAAGAAAATTTCAGTCCCCTCAGTCGGGGCTATGCCTCTGCAATATGCGTGAATACACGTTACCCTGTTCATCGATGTAACAATTTCAGTCCCCTCAGTCGGGGCTATGCCTCTGCAATAATGGCAGAATCATCATTTGACAAGCTCAGTAAAATATTTCAGTCCCCTCAGTCGGGGCTATGCCTCTGCAATTTATAGGCACAATGATGGCAGTAGCGTTCTACTCATATTTCAGTCCCCTCAGTCGGGGCTATGCCTCTGCAATACCTCGCTGCGCTGCTCCCTTGTAAGAGTATTCAAATTTCAGTCCCCTCAGTCGGGGCTATGCCTCTGCAATCGATAGCCGTGAAAACATTCCCAATGCCCGGTATCGCATTTCAGTCCCCTCAGTCGGGGCTATGCCTCTGCAATTTGGAAGACGACGACCACACGCCCATCGTCATGGAATTATTTCAGTCCCCTCAGTCGGGGCTATGCCTCTGCAATACCTTCGTCTCACGTCGCCTCAGAATCCTAGACACGCGAATTTCAGTCCCCTCAGTCGGGGCTATGCCTCTGCAATAGCTTTTCGCAGCCTATGCAGAATGTATCGTTGCCTTTATTTCAGTCCCCTCAGTCGGGGCTATGCCTCTGCAATCACGAGCCGGTACAGGAATGTCGATCAACTCTTTGATTTCAGTCCCCTCAGTCGGGGCTATGCCTCTGCAATCGCAATGGTCTCTGTTTGCCGCCAGTTGGAGAAGAAATTTCAGTCCCCTCAGTCGGGGCTATGCCTCTGCAATCACGAGCCGGTACAGGAATGTCGATCAACTCTTTGATTTCAGTCCCCTCAGTCGGGGCTATGCCTCTGCAATATCGGTGCCTCGGTCCCATCACCAATTGTGAGAAATATTTCAGTCCCCTCAGTCGGGGCTATGCCTCTGCAATGCGAACCAACAATCGAGCCGCCGACGGAGAGGCCAGATTTCAGTCCCCTCAGTCGGGGCTATGCCTCTGCAATGTTGCAGGACTCCGATGTACAGGGCGTCTCAAAGTATTTCAGTCCCCTCAGTCGGGGCTATGCCTCTGCAATGATATCTGAAAATGCCTGCGCGACGGCGGGATCGAGATTTCAGTCCCCTCAGTCGGGGCTATGCCTCTGCAATGACGTAGCCCTAGCGGACAATTTGCGGCGTACCCGACATTTCAGTCCCCTCAGTCGGGGCTATGCCTCTGCAATGCATTCTCGTTTCGCTTTACGATCGTCTTGCTTGGTATTTCAGTCCCCTCAGTCGGGGCTATGCCTCTGCAATTCCTTACTTCTTTAACATCGGCCCCTTCACGGGGTCATAATTGCCTGGAATGGTATTTCAGTCCCCTCAGTCGGGGCTATGCCTCTGCAATCTACTGTGTATTCTTCGTCATCAATGCTTATTTTCATATTTCAGTCCCCTCAGTCGGGGCTATGCCTCTGCAATCACGTGCTGGTACTACAACACAAACTACATTTTGAAATTTCAGTCCCCTCAGTCGGGGCTATGCCTCTGCAATAATGCGGTGTCCCTCTCGCAACTCATCACCTGTAAATTATTTCAGTCCCCTCAGTCGGGGCTATGCCTCTGCAATAGCGTCAGATATTGCGCTCCCGTTGGACTGGCCGAAATTTCAGTCCCCTCAGTCGGGGCTATGCCTCTGCAATCCGTTGCGTGTTGTCGCATGCAACATGAAGGATGGCAAATTTCAGTCCCCTCAGTCGGGGCTATGCCTCTGCAATAACGGTCCTGTATCACAATACCACCTGCTTCTACAATTTCAGTCCCCTCAGTCGGGGCTATGCCTCTGCAATGGCCGCACAGAACGTTATGAGAGGCTCGCTAGAGCCATTATTTCAGTCCCCTCAGTCGGGGCTATGCCTCTGCAATTCAGTCAATAACACAAGCAGTAACATTACCATCAGATATTTCAGTCCCCTCAGTCGGGGCTATGCCTCTGCAATCGCGTGGTGTGTATCACGAGTACGCGATAACACACATTATTTCAGTCCCCTCAGTCGGGGCTATGCCTCTGCAATGAGTGATGCTTGCTACATCGTTTGGAATAACCCAAATTTCAGTCCCCTCAGTCGGGGCTATGCCTCTGCAATGCGACCAACCCAAAAGGACAACGTTTGTTACACTACTATTTCAGTCCCCTCAGTCGGGGCTATGCCTCTGCAATCGAATTGTGCCATTGTACGTTCATACCGTTCGTGTAAATTTCAGTCCCCTCAGTCGGGGCTATGCCTCTGCAATAGTGTGAGACAAGGCAAGGTTCCCTATCCTACCAATTATTTCAGTCCCCTCAGTCGGGGCTATGCCTCTGCAATCAATGATGATCCAGCGTGTAAAGTACGACCCGAAAAATTTCAGTCCCCTCAGTCGGGGCTATGCCTCTGCAATCGTGCCAGAGCGGAAAGAATAGGGTGAGTATTTCTATGCTTGCGACGAATCGGACTATTTCTCGTGGCTCTGAGCGCGTTGTTTTTGGCTGCGATTGCTGTATAGTATACACGAAACGTGTGGTTGTTCGCAAATCGGTTTTTGTCCAAAAAGGGGGCCGATTTGCGAGTATATTTTTCATGTATGGCGTGATAGGAAGGAAGAAAAACGGCACTCTTTTTGAGCAAATGAACGATTCCGGGCCGTTTTTTGCATATAGAGATTCGATTTGCGAATACGTCGTTTTTCTCCCTCTGTTTCATGCTCTTTGTCCTTTCGAGAGCTACACTACGTCGTTGCAGAAGCGGCGAAATTCACAGGTGACACAGCGATACTGGGTGGAAGGGGCTGCTGGCATCAGTTCACTCTCTACAATACGCTGGATGTGCTGGACGGTTTGCACAACTTTCTTTCGTAGATGCGGCGTGATCGGGATGAGTTCGGCCCGTTTGAGTGGAATGGAGTAGAGATAGCCACGCTTGACCGGAATGCCCCATGCTTCTTCCAGGAGCAGGGCGTAGGCCGCGAGTTGGAGCGCGAAGTGTGGCCCCGCTTTTTGCTCGGAGTATTTGTATTCGACAACGATGCCCTCGGCATTCGCGGACTCGCGTGAAGGCGTGGCGATTGCCAGATCGAGTCGTCCGGTGAGTCCAAGTTCGGTTGAGCGGAGTGCGAGATGTGCGACTCGTTCCCCTTCACTCAGACCATAGTTACGTAGGCTCCGTCGCTCCTCACGCGCATCCTCTTCCTCGTGGCGACGAATGCCTTCTGCCATCAGCCCTGTGATGGGACGCACACGCGGAAGACAGTAGCGATAGTAGACGATACGCGGACAGGCGATGTATTGTTTGAGGTCTGTAACCTCGAAGAGCCAGTTCATAGATTATTGCTCCTCTGCATCTTCGGGACGCTCGATGACGCGACGCCCTGACCAGCTTTTTTCGTCAAGAGGGTACAGTTGGACGCTCACAGCGTGCTTGCCAATACGCCGCTCAATTTTCGCGAGCAGTTCACGCTGATGCGTATTGCTCAGTTCGCCGAAGAAGGCACTGAATTGGATGCGTTCCAATCCGTAATCCAGGCAGGCATCAGCGACCTTCTGGCGTGTTCCATCGTGCGTGATGTCATAAATGAGAAGGCAACGCATGCGATGCTCCTTTTACCATCCTGCGACAAAAGGCTCATACCGCTCACGTTCCCCACGCAAGAAACTGGCAAGGTGACGTGCTTGGTTTTGGATCACGAAGCGCAGCGTCTGCCGTTTCTTCTCATAGACCTCGGTACTGTCGAGTCTCTCTTTGATTTTCTCTGCAAGCTTGTTCCGTGTCTCCTGTAGAAGACGGGCATCCTCGTCCTGCTCAACGGCGAATCGCTTGTTGACGAGACCAATCACCGTGCGATCCACAACAGGTTGACGAAACTCTTCCACAAAATCGAGGACGAGACTCGGCTTTCCAGGACGATCAGCATGGAGGAAGCCACCATAGGGGTCGAGTCCGGCGAGGGTGAGAGCCTGCTCGACTCGTCCATACAGAATACCGTAGCCATAGTTGAGGAGCAAGTTGAAGGGGTCGGTTGCACCTCGATGTTCGCGTCCAGGCCAATTGAGGTCAGATGGAATGATGCGCTCAATTGCCGTCCAGTATTTGTGTGCTGCGCGACCCTCAACGGACATGAGTTGTTCGCGGATGTCCTCTATCCTCTCCGCCTTGAGCTGTTCCACCTCGTGCAGGGCGTCGCGTATCTCGAGGGTGACGAGCGAGAGTTCTTCATACAAGACCGCATCGGTCTCTTTGCGATATTTGGCGATGTAGCGCAACAAGTTTGACTGATTCTCTAGCTTTCCGGCAATCATCGCCTTCGCCGCTTGCACCCCACGTTCACTTTCGTAGGCCAGGAGTTGAGTACGACGAGTGAGAACCGTTCCCGTGAGGCCCGCCGAATAGAGGCTAGCAATAGCATGACCGCGATTGCTCATGAAGTAGATCGGAATGCCTTCCTCAGAACACACCCGTACCACATCGCTTGAGAGGGCGATACTATTATCCACAAGAATGACGCGCTCAAGATGGATAATTGGCACTTCCGTCACCATCTTCTGCTCGCGGCTCACGCGGAGCCGTCCCTGGTGTTTGGAAAGAAACGTGCCACGCCCTTCGACAATAAGTTCCATAGGACATCTCCTTGTCTGTACGTACTTATGACGTGTTGACTATCAGTGCTGAACTCTACTTGTGTTTCGACTTTAGCAAGAGCTACATTTCGATACGGTACAATCCCGCACCCTTCACGATATTTTTGCCAACGCGCAACAGTTCACCCCAGATAAGCAACTCATGTAGAGCCTTGAGAGAACCTGAGAACGAAGCACTCCCGACGAAGCCACCAATTGGCATCTCTCGATGCTGACGAGAGGAGTAACTGGAAATATCTTCCCAGTGAGTTTCGTCACGTTCAAGCTGAGTATTTTCTGCCTGTGCTTTTATCGACAAGTACCATTCGCGCCCTGACAGAGTAGTTCCCGTATCAATGTTTCCATATTCTTGCTGTACTTGCTCTAAACGCTGTGCCATTCTCGATACCAGAACATCTAATCTCGGCTGGTGTAATACGCGTTCTTCATGGATCAGTCTTGTGGGTGACAAAAAATGAATGGTAAGTGCATCAGAAGGAAGCTGACTTGCGCGTATTATCACATCCTCATTGGTAATGCCGAATTGAAGTTTTTCGGGACGTGTAGCATCTCGCCGAAAAAGACATGCTCGTTGCTCTGTGAATGGATGAACAGCTTGGATTTCTCGCACCTGGAAACTGCCTCGTCTTCCCTGTAATTCTTGTAAGGGATGTCCGAGTGTGCGACGCTCCATCTCCTGAAAGGCACGAATCACGTAAGGATACAACTTCGCTGCGTTACCAATAAGTGTAAAGCTAAATGTAAATGTTTCTCCTGGCTCATAACGCTTCTTCGCGTGATAAGGTGGCGTGATAATATAAGGGCGCGGCACGTCTCGACCTCGCTGAGCCTCATCGCGCAATGGTGCGACGAGTGAAGAGACTGGACAGGCTGCGTTCAACGGACATTCGTAGCAGGTCTCGGCCTCGCGGTTCGCACAGAAGCGTCCCCACAACGCGCGAAAGAAGGCTCCACGTAAAGCGGAACCGCAATAGGCGTCAAGCGCAAGGGGCGTTTTTGTCTCAAGCGTGACTTCTAATTGATAGAGTGTGAGCATTGTTGGTCCTCATTCACCTTCCCTATAAACGCTGTTGATTAGAGTTCGTCGTTCGGCATCGCGGGAAAAAGGTCGAAGTTTAGTCCTAGTTCAGGATCATACGGTAGTTTCACAACCCATTGTCTATCCGTTTTCTCATTCAATTGAGTTACTTTCCCCTCACTCTTCAGATGCATGAGTTTTCTATAGCTGATAGGGATAAGCCATTGTGAGGCTTCGATAAACTCTTTCTTCCCAATATGTTCAAGGTATTGTGGCAAAAATTCTTCCGGCAATACCTCGACACCATCGAACAGTGCTTCAAACTTCTCTTCTAGCTCTTTGCTTGAATTAAAGGGGCGTAAACCACGCAGTTGCATTTCCGCATTCTTGAACTGAGTGTCAAATGCTTCTTTCCAGGGACCACGTATCTCTTCCGCGTCATAGATCGCGTTGAGCCATTGCTCAATCGCTGCCTCGTCAATCTCAACACCGTTATGTCGTTCCAATTCATCAAGCGTGCGTTGCACGAGACGTGGTAGGTAAATACGCTGTCCATCACGCGGTTCACGGAACACATGCACAGGAACGATATTTTTCTTGCGGGCGCGATTGATACGCCCGAAGCGTTGAATGAGTGCATCGAGTGGTGCGGGGTCGCTATAGATGGTGTCCAGGTCTATGTTGAGGCTGACCTCGACGACCTGAGTGGCAACAACGGCAAGCGAGCCATTTCCTGTCCCATTCGCGCAACGTTGAAGAATGTCCTGCTCATGCCTTAATCGGTCGGTCATCGTGAAGCGGCTATGCACCAACTTCACTTGGTCTGGTCCGAGCAAAAGACGTAGAGCGGCCCGCATATCCTGTGCGCGTTGAACCGTATTGCAACAGACGAGTACCGATTTTCCTTGCCGAACGTCACGCACAATAGAATCAATACCTGACTCCATCAGGTCTCCATCCAAAAGTTGAAGTCGATGACGACGAAAACGCTTAAAGAGGTCGGGGGCTGCACGAATAAGGTCTTGCGTTCCAAGGATATCGGGCATGATTTCGCTCAGAAGCGAAGGGAACGTTGCCGACATAATGAGGAAACGTGCATCATAGTGAAGACGAAGATGCTTGACCAGCGCGAGAATGAGCGCAAGCCGCGTAGCTTCATAGGCGTGGATTTCGTCGAAGATGAAGGCTGCCTGTGTGTAGTCCGCCAGCATCCCCTCGAAGCCTTTGATTTGAAATGGCACTTTGAGCATCTGGTAAGGGCTGAACACCTTCACAGGATAGGCGTGCAATTTGTTCAATTGCGTAGCCATACTTGCCGCACCAGCCGCAGATAACGGGTCATCCTCTGTCCCAAGTAGCCGCCTGTAGAGAGACTGTAATGCGCGTCCATGCTGCAAGCCTACACCCTTTTCTCCAAAGTGAGAAGAGAGCCGTGCATGCATTGCATTCATGCTCGCCTGATAGGGGAGTGTATAGAAGATGCGCGGAACTGGCTCTGTTCCATCACCCATTGTCCAGTAGAGAGCCGCCTCTGTCTTACCACTTCCAGTAGGAGCGATAAGCATAGTAGAGGTATGATGCTGTGAGGCACATCGGAGTTGATGCTGATACGTCTCAACCTCTTCAACCTGCTCATGCTCTCGACCCTGTTGCATCAACCGTCTGCGTTGTTGGCGTTGAAGCTCTGATTTCACCTCATCGGCAAAGTCTTCCCAAGACCGTTGAATCCCCTGTGGGAGTCTTTCCAGATGTGCCGATGCCGAGTGGTCTGCCGTTGTGGTGAGACCACGTAGCATCACAAGGGTCGAGATGATCGTCGTGTCGCGCTCTTTACGAAACTGCTCAAGCGCGTCGATATAGGTTCCTAGCCATGCGTTGATGCGCTGCACACCCTCTTTGCACACCATATGTACCGCTTGTTCCTGCTCAACAGGTGCGACAGGCTGGACACCAAACGCCTGTAGACCAAGTGCGGAAATCCAGGATGCGGCGCATTCATTGAGCCATCGCCATAAGCCGCGAACCGTTGCCTCATCGAGGTCCGCCACCATTCCCTCTACGAGTTCTGGCGAATTGTACATATCATATGTCTTCGTAATTTCAGCCGCATCTCTATGATGTGAGACAATGGCTGCGAGTATCCATTGCTGTTCCTCCTGAGAGAACGAGGGCGCAATCCAGTCAAGAAATGCCAGCGACAACACTTCGTGGCGGCGTCCCCACTTCTCGTTCGGTTGCTTGACCATTTTCTGAAAACCATGTGCGGCTTTCCCGAAATCATGGAGAAAACAGGCCCAGAAGAGACAATGCCAGAGACGAGGCGCATGAAGCAACATTGCGAGTTGTGGACGAATGTGAGCAAGGTCTGTCAGACGTTCGAGTACATACTGTGTATGTTCCGCAAGACTCTCCCCTGGTTTACCTTTCTCGACACTGCTTTTTGCCCAGGTTTCCTGTAACCAGTCAGGCCAAGGAGAAAGATTCATATTGCTCTCCTATAAAAGTGTGAAACATCAAGCCCAGATATGTCCCATCGATGCGCCGTGAGGTTGGATCAATCCAGTAGGGACGTTGCTCATCCATCGACCAGAAAGCTTCACTCTGCACACGATTTTTCAAGATGAGATAGCGGGCAAAGGTTGGTGTACGCTTGCGTCCATAGTCGAGGTAGCGTGGAAGGAGTTCTGTCACGCCTTGCCCGACCTCTGCTGCCATCTCATAAGGCAACAGCGTATGCTCGAAGTATGCCTGTTCCGCACGTTGCAGATCGATCTCTTCCAGAGAAGTATATGTGAACAAGTCTTGTGAGCGACCAAGCACAACGGCGTAGCGAGGATGACGAAATGCCTCAATCCATTCAGGGCGTGTCAGGTAGAGAGTGAGGCGTGGTTGAAAGAGCAGTTCACGCTTGAAGGGCTGAACGTTTCCTTGCAATACTTTTGGATAGCTTGTTCCTTCTAGCTTGCCGCCTGACTCCGACAGGTAAATAACATGCTCAATATCGTTGAAGCTGGCTCGTGCGGTGAAGTGATAGGCGAAGGCAACCGACTCCGGTGACACAACCTCTCCCAACGCACTACAGATATGTCCATAAATGGTTGTGGGTGGCGGCATATCGAAGGTCGGCTGAATGCCATGCATGAAGTGTGGTCGGCGGAAGGATGTTGTCAATCCCTCCGCCACAATTTTCAGGACGCGCATTGCACGTTCTCCTTCTCTATCTCAACCAGAAGGCGTTTTCTGGCTTTGCAAGGTCCGCGACAAAATCCCGATAGGCATCACGTGGATGACGCACGATGATAGGTCGTTCCGTAAAACTGGCTATTTCTTGCTCGAACTGCTCACGTTGTTCGTCTAGATAGCCCCGTGTCCACCCGACGTACACTGGTGAGAGGATTTCGTCGCTCATAGTCGTCAATGCCTCTCGCAAGACGTCAAGCTTAATGACGGGCTTCCCATGTTTGTCGGAGTCGATAAGATGCCCGAAGATATGATTGCCTCCACGTGTCACCGCCAGCAGACAGAAAGCGGGTGCGACATCAGTATAGTGGAGAGCTTGTTTCGCTCCACCTTCCAGCAGAGCCATAGCCTCGAACAGGGCTTGCACTCGCTCGATACGCTCTTTCAGGGGAAGTCGATACGACTTCTCATTTTGTAGATGCTCCAATTGTTGCTCCACTGCCTGTTCCAATCGGACAGTATCAAGATTGCGATAGCCTGCCTTGTTGCGATAAGAGAATGTTCCGCAGGCGTTCAAATCGAGCGAAAACAAACCTTGGAGCGTGGTACGATACAGTTGATGCTCAAACGGGACAGGGTTGCCCTCATGTCGTGACATCACTCCGAAATCACTAGTGATATCCACAGGTGCGATAGAAACCAGGGTGCTGACACGAAACGGAGAGACACGCGTCACCGTATCGACAAGCTCCGTTTCCCGTTGTGGACCGTTTCCTGCTGCCTGTTGTTCTTTCGTCAGTTTCTTCGGAGCACGCATATATCCGAACAGGTCGTCATCCCACCAACGAATAGGGTTACTATCGGTATAGGCAATTTTCTCTTCGCGATACATTGGAGCCGCTTGCCATCCTTCGACCCGTTTCTCGGCGGTTGTCCGTAACCAGTAGCGGAATGCTTGCGCCGAGACGTAGGGATAGCTTTCGCGCTCACGTGTCGATGTACCTACCTTAATAACCTTGACGCCAGAGGTATTATCCAAGCGATCACCAGGGATGTTCCCAAGATTATTGAGTGCGGATGCTGGAGCATCGATTAAGAGAAGCCCTGTCACAAAAGTCATGATATATTCTCCTTTTCATCTACAGTATTGTTGCGATTATTGTTGTTCGTCATCTAATGTTGAAGTCTGGTCAGAATTTTTTTCATCGAGTGCGCTCAAATGTTCGCTGAACTTGTCGTCATGATCGTGAAGCCACTCAAGCATCCGAATGAAGGTCAGATCGCGCGCAAGTCTCCAATCAAAGCGCAATTCATCGTTGCTATCTGACTCAAAAAAGACCGTGCAGAACAAATCGAAAGGGAACAGAAGCATCTTTTTATATGCGGTTGCACTTTTACTAACGCGTGTAATCTCGTCAAGGAAAAAATCGCTCCGTTTCACGATATAGAAGTTGTTGAAAAACCGTTTATCATCGGACTCTTTTACATACGCTGCTAGCCTGTCGCCAAGCTCTTTAATAGCCGCGATACGTTTCTTTTCCATGTGCATCACCTCTAGTAAAAATAGATCAACAAATGTCCAGGGAATAATACGGGCTGTGGACTGCGATGTGGTATTGTGAGAACTAGATTGTGTCTCCTTTGGTGCTGGATATAATTCCAGGGCAAGTGAGAAGTATCTTCTTACAAATCTTTCTGCATCTTCTGGTAAGCGAAGAATATCTTCATAGAAGAAGTTACGTGTACCTTTACGTACTATAGGCGTGTCATTTTCCGCGCTCTTTTGCTGCTTTCCCTGTTTGTCTTTTGCTGGTTTTGGCTTCACACGTTGCTGCCCACGCGCGACTAATACGTTCCAGGTCGCTCGATATTCGGGAATACTCGTCGCTCTTTGCAGAAAACGAACACTGCTCACAGGTAAATGGTAGATTTTGAGCAAGGGGCTGTTCTCGTCGAGAGGCGACGACTGACCGCTATTGGTCAGGTGGTATGCGGTGATAGAATATTGTCTCTCGACATGCGCTTGCTGAATACGAGTCTGCTTTTGCGTGAGTGTGATAATGGTTTCGATAATAAGCGACGGTGCAGAGGATGAGGCATCCGGCAATTTTGTCTCGTTTGTTGCCTGCGCCAGGAGAATTGCAGCGATGTTTTCTTTCCACGCCTGTTCCGCTGCTGCTTGAAGGATGTCATAATTATCGGAATGGACCGCGAGGAGTCGTCCCGCGCACTTACGACATCCCATCGGGAAGAATTGCAAGCACAGCAGAGCCTCACCCGATACGGGAAGACCGGGATCGCCCCAGGGCGAAAAATTGATGATATCCTCACCTGTAATAAGTGGAATATGCTGGCGATATGCACGTCCAGGTGGAAGTACCTCTCTTCCAGTTTTCTCATCGTGTTTAAGTGAGAGCGCAAGCCCCATTGCAGGTTTGCCTGTGAAGACACACACCTCATCGCTCTTCGCAACATCATCACCATAACTTCGCGCGACACGTCCAGCATACTCACGCCTACGTTGAGGATTGTCCTTGAATGCTGGCTGCGTGAAATCCGAATTTGGTAACGAAGTAGTCAGAAACGACGTAAGCGGCTGCTTCGTATAGTTATCTCTAATAAAGTCAGCAGCTTTCTCAAGATCATCCTCTGTAAGCTCAGTAGGATATGCCTTGTCAGCGAATGCTACGATAGCAGCAAGGCCAACATCAAAGAGTGGATGACCTGTATAATCTAGTTCGACCATCTCCAATGCTCCTAATAGACTGGTTGTCAATCGTGTCGAAAAACTGTGTGTAGTATAACAAGCTACACTGCAAAATATATGCACTCTACATGAGTTGGGTAAGCGCCGTTTCCTCTATTGTTCTAACAGAAACTCACAAAAACGACGCACTTTTTCTATTTTTCGATTTCCTCCATTATGTTCCAAGGTTTGGAGCAGTAGTAGTAATCATTGACACTATTGTAGTCAATAGGTGCGTTGAAATGCTTCCGAAGGTCATCAATGTAATGATGAACTGTACTGGCTGACACATCAAGTCGTTGCTCAATCTTCTTTCGTGATAGCTGACCCCCTTTTTGAAGCCATATACCAAGCTTTATGACTGCTTTGGCCTTTCTGAAAGACATGCGATTCTCCTCTTCAATCAAAACCTATGCTACAATGAGCGTAAGAGATTTCGTCTCTCCTTTTTGTTTAGGACTAAGAATTATCCCTTTCAAAGGGAATAGCATAAAAGAAAAACGCAACATTTGTTGGTTTAAGCATACTTGATGTGATGGCGTTTGGTCAAGGCTTTGCACAAACTGCCATATGCAGAAACAAAGAGTGCGATCCAACGATGAATTTAATTAAAGCCGTGAGATTGCAAATGCCTCGTCCCGGTAGAGGGCACTGAAATCCATTCTCATCATTGCTCTCCATTTCAATATAAGAAATTGCAAATGCCTGAACCCGATAGAGGGTACTGAAATTTTCAGAGTGAATAGTAAAAAAGCGTGTCTGTTCTTCGATCCGTAGAGGATATACTAAGTAAGCTTTTTACTACTTTATTAAAATCTATGAGAGTTCCTCATAGAGGTGTAGTGCTATGCGTAATTCGTCCACTATAGCGGTCACAAGACTTATAGGTTCCAGGACTTTGACGTGCTTTCCATAGCTCAATATCTGACGTTGCACTTCGGCAATTGCTCCTGTTTTGAAGCGCATGACTATACTTCCATCAGGCTGCTCTTCGACAACTTGTGTGGCATGTAGAGTACGCTCACGCATGTAGGTTGCTTGATAGGCGTCGAAATGCAGGACGACTTCGACAATCTGATTGCCATGTTCGGCCTGAAAACTCTCCTGGAAATAGCTTTCGGGAGAGAATGCTGCATCTTGCTCAAAGTGTTCGTCAGTAAGTATGCGCCAACTACGAATACGCGGAAGGGCGAATTGGCGAATACCTTGACGCAATAGGTCGTAGGCAACTACATTCCATTCTCCACGTATGTTGAGCAGGTGATAGGGATGTACAGTACGTTGGTTCTCTTCACCTCGTGATGCCGTAAAGTACACCATATCGACAGGGTGACGATGCTGGATAGCCTGCTGGAGTGCTAGCAAAATATCTGGAGATGCCTTTGCGCCTGTACCTGGACGAATGGAGTAGTGATGTGCTAACGCACTCATCGAAACCTGGACATCGTGGGGCAACAACTCAGTTATTTGCTGAATGGCGTCACGAAGAGGTTGCTCGAAACTTGTGCCGAGGTAACGCTCCGTTAGCTCAACGCTAAGGAAGAGCGCGAGTAACTGTCCTTCTGTCACGGGTAACGTTGGTAGTTTCCAGTCTTTGTCTGTATAAAAATATCCGCGATGGGACCGACTATAATCGAGAGGTGCATAAAGGCGATCTTTGAGAAATTCAACATCACCGAGAACTGTGCGCTGGCTCACCTCGAAGCTCTCCATAAACGTTTTGACTGACGGGTAGCTTCCACTGCGAATAATTCCATCCATGCGAAGGATACGCTCTAATTTAGTAGACATAGAATATCAGACCTCTTCCCACAACACAAAACATAATGACTACTATACTGTACATATATCAGTTTATCTACAAACTAGTACCTGTAGATAGAGCCAGTATCTGTTGTATCAAGCGGTATCAGATGATACGACTGAACGAAGGATATCATCAGTTCACCCAGCAAAAATGTTATAAGCTCTCTCATTTGCACATTCTTTTTCCTATCACCCATATCGGTAGAGCCAAATGCATATCATTACAAATTTGTTGAGCAGGAAGCCTTCTTCGCAAATCGTCAATAAATGTTCAGTTTATCAATGTCAGGTGCCAGTCCGTGGCCTACAAAAGTAGATAAATGTAACAGAAATGCGCTAAAACCTCTCGCAAATACCCCCCCTTTTCAGACAAAAACCGATTTGCGAACAGTGGCCCCTTTCGTGTATACTACACAGCAATCGTAGCCAAAAACAACGCGCTCAGAGCCACGAGAAATGGCTTGCCCTATCAGAAATGATGATAAAATCCGTTTCATCTTTTCCTCGCTGGCGGTTGTAGAGGCATAGCCCCGGATGAGGGGACTGAAATATCGAAGAGAGAAAGCACGTAAACAGGTCGCAAAGTGTTGTAGAGGCATAGCCCCGGATGAGGGGACTGAAATACAGGTCAATGTGTGGATTACGTCAGAGTGGCAAGCCAGTTGTAGAGGCATAGCCCCGGATGAGGGGACTGAAATAGAATTACCAGCAACTCAATAGAGCAATCCGCAAGGTTGTAGAGGCATAGCCCCGGATGAGGAGACTGAAATATATGAGACATCTCTTAGCTCAGGACTCGACGCTGTTGTAGAGGCATAGCCCCGGATGAGGGGACTGAAATTTTGTGGTTTGCGATGTTTGGCGTAGTGCTGTATCTGCGTTGTAGAGGCATAGCCCCGGATGAGGGGACTGAAATATTCAAAACGGTGAAACGACCTGTCAGGTCGTCGTCAAGTTGTAGAGGCATAGCCCCGGATGAGGGGACTGAAATGCTTTTTCTATGCGTTCCTCTATGTCTCTTTGTTCTGTTGTAGAGGCATAGCCCCGGATGAGGGGACTGAAATGTACATCTGGACGGTCAAGGCGTTCGGGTGGTACGGTTGTAGAGGCATAGCCCCGGATGAGGGGACTGAAATTTCCGGTGCTTTTCTGGTAGTATACCTGACTAATTTGTTGTAGAGGCATAGCCCCGGATGAGGGGACTGAAATTTGACCACATACAGACTATCCCCACTCGAACAATACGTTGTAGAGGCATAGCCCCGGATGAGGGGACTGAAATGCAAAGGGTTGGCAACGAGTGTGACACTTTCACAGGTTGTAGAGGCATAGCCCTGGATGAGGGGACTGAAATTTAGCCTTTCAACTAAGGGGTTTCTGACCCGCAAAGGTTGTGGAGGCACTGTCCCGACTGAGGGGACTGAACTTATATATAGTTGTCAGAATAACGCGTACAAACTCAGCTCTGTAGAGAGGTATGTCGGATTGAGGGTGCTAAAACAGCATGGACGTAGACCCTTACAAGTATTCATCTGACAGCCAAAGTGGTTCTCCGTCAAGTTAAGTGAAAGCTCTAGCATAATTTGGTAAAGATTACCTGTAATTTGGCTTTACCAGCACCTCGCCAAGTCTGAAAATTTCCCTCGTAGTTATCGATTCACTTAACTTGACGGAGAACCCCAAAGTGACAGCCACACAAACGGAAATAAGCGATTACTTGCGGACACCTGTGGACAAAAAAGGATGATTCATTTGCTTCTTCAAGCATCTCACAAGAGAACTGATGTACTCTCTTCGTCCCTTTGCCTCAAAATGTCGTATTATAGGGGAGCGGAACACAGTACATGTAGTAGTTTCCCATAATCTGATTTTACTAGGCTTAGCACTTCAGACACCGAGAAACGAGAGATACGAAAAAGCATAGTTCATAAGAAGGGCAACAGGTGAGCAAACGGAGTCGAAGTTGACATCACATTTGACATCATACGCATTGCGTAATGATGATTCTACATGGGAACCATTGAGCAGAAATGTACCACTTTCAAGCCCACAACGCGCCTTCAATCCATCGCTCACTTGTGGGCAGGCCAGTAATGTGCAATACTGCACAGATAGGGAATAGTCATGGATACTATATCACACTCAAAAGGGTACGAGCAATGAGCCAGCGAAAAACATGGTTCCGCGCACTACCAGGGACGACGACGCGCCGCCTCCGCAAC